>Ga0105240_10000230_pt1 | contig 111150 bp, 100 predicted proteins | sample KBSC54metaG_FD_80426 | JGI IMG/M metagenome (GOLD analysis project Ga0105240, IMG submission 80426) | Corn rhizosphere microbial communities from Kellogg Biological Station, Michigan, USA - KBS C5-4 metaG | ecosystem: Host-associated > Plants > Roots > Rhizosphere > Soil | place: Michigan...
GCAAACCATCTGGGATGGGTGGACCAGAATTCAAGACATCCTCTGGGGAATTGAACTCGCGCAGGACATGAGATGTGGGTAATGACAAGCCCGAAGCGGGTTCCGTCCTTCAGCCCTGGGTTGGGCGCGACGTAGCGAACGCAGAGACGCGACCTACCCTGGGTAAGGCTCATAAGTCGAGCCAGGCCGAGCAATGCCTATTTTTCTTCCGCGCATTCCCCAGGACATTTTTTGACGCGCCTTCGCCGAAGCCCCGCGAAGGCGCGTCAAAAAATGTCAAAAAACAAAACTCCAAGGAGGGAACTGAGGACGGCAGCGGGTGCATTTCCCGCTGCCGTCCTCAGTTCCCTCAACTGCGGGAAAGCCGACTAAGCTCCGCAAGAACCTGACCCAGCTGTAGCTTCCAAAAGTCCGAAAAGGACGAGAACAGTGCCAACGACGTCACAAAAACTGTTAGGCGCCCGCGGAGAGCGTCACAAAAACGTCCTCAGCAAAAAAACAGCATGGCATTACCCCTCAGGGGATGAATTCGTAAACGAGATACCAGTTGCCGCTGATGTGCCGGTAAGCGTCCTCCGTATCGTTTCCCGTCGGATCAAAGGAGTCGAGGGAGCGCCGGCTCTTTCGAGGCGGCTTGGTCAGATAGATGTAACCCTTCATGCGCGCCTCGCCCATAAGGGAACCGAAATCCCAATGGTGAACCTTGTAGCCGCCGAACCAGCGTTGGCATCCCTCGTGGGCTCCAACTTGCTCTAGCAGTTGCCGGTACTTGACGATACGGGCGGCGGTTACGCCGGCGGACGACGGATTGGCGGGATCCGTTTGGTCTGGACTCACAGAGGTCAGCTTTTTGTCCTCAATCAGCATTTGGACAAGACGCTCATAAGTAACTCGAAATGCCTTGAAATGCCCGATCATCTCATCGTCCGATGGGGCCGGGGCCATGATTTCCGGCTTGCCGGGAAACTCCTTTCGAACCCAGTCCGAGGGCTTTATGGATTTCTCTAGCAGGGCTCGCGCGGCCGAAAAGTGTGGCTCATCGACCGCAATTCCGGTCCAGTCGCTTTTGGGGTTGAAGGAATCCGGATAGAACTTCTGAAAATCCCGTGTCCCATGCATCGGTCCGATGATCATCCCCGTCGCTGCGTAACTGATGAAATGGCTCTTAAGAAGTGGCGCGATCGCATTCAAATGACCCGCCCCAATAAAAACCCATTTGGTGTTCTTAGACTTATGCGCTTCGAAGCTCATCGGGACGGTAAAGCCCTGTTCCTGACCTGAAGGCGCCAGTCGAGCGACCGGCTTTACCATGAGAGCTACAAATAGAAGTGTCGTCATGGAATAAGCAATCCCCGCATGGACTGTAGCTCAGAAGGGAAGCGACCTCAGATCCCAACAAGCTCGAAGATTGATGCAACGCTAAGGTTTGTTACGGTGACAATAAGGGTGGGGGTTCATCCATGTTCAATCTCATTGCCGCCTTCGCGATCACTTCCGGCCAAGTCATCCCCGTCGCTCAAGCGGGGCAAGAGCTTTCGGTGCTGCTCAAGACGCCGATTGAGGTCGCCAAGCCGCTGCAACTCCACCATGTCCTGATCGAACCCCATGGCGCGGGCGCCAAAGTCATCCTCGACGGCCTCGCCGCCACCTTGCATGCGAGCCTGACCAAAACCCCGACCGGTCTAAAGCTGGAACGCACGCCCGCCGACCTGGCAAAGATGCGCCAAGAGCGAAAGGACGAACGCGTCGCCGCGATGCGGCAATTCTTCGAGCGTGAAGCCAAGTATAGGGCGGCCAAAGTCGCCGGCGGAGTCGCCACGGATGCCTACTTTGCCGCCCTCGAACGGCAGAACGAGCAGGAAATGGTCGTCGCGCGGGGCGGGCCGCGGCACGTAGACCCGTTCCCGCCCGAGCGGCTGCTACCGACTTCCGAGCTGCTTGAGCGATTGGTAGAACGAATCGGATTCGAAGAATGCGCGGAACTTCCGGCCTGGACGGCGAAGGTTTACGAAGACGATCCGAGCCAGGGCATCCTTTCTCTGCCCGAGCACAAAGATCTTCTGCAGGCCTTCGGAACCGCGATGGCGCCCCTTCAAGCGGTTGCCGTCCCGAATCCCAATCCGATACGCCTGAACTACGCTTCCGGACCCTCCTGGAGTCTCGCTCAGCCGGTAAGCCGTCTTCGTGTCGTCGAAGAAGCCTCCGAAATCGGGATCCTGTTTACGCTTGAGGGTTACGATCGCCAGGGTAAACGAGTCGTCGAGGCAAATTGGGACGTCCCGACGATTTACGCCAAATCCAGGCCTGACCAAGAGCTCGGACTATCACCCAAGTGGATCACGTTTTCCCCGGAGGACGCCGCGGCGATGACGTTTGGCCGGGACAACAAAACGCGGGCATTTCCTGACTGGTATCTACACCCGGATCAGCACGAACCGCTAAACCTCTTTGTCCGGGAAGCGGTCGATAGCCTCCTCACGAAAAGCACTTTGCCTTCTATCGCTTTGGTCTCCGACGATTGCTGGAATCTCGCCCAGGCTAGTCAAAAGGAGGGGCGACTAAATGTTAAGGCGTTCGAAAGTACGCTCTTGAACTGGGGTTCCTATCAAGATATCGAACTCGGTGGCGTGCAGATTTGGCGGCCAAAGGATTTAGAGGCCACCGAATTCCGGCAATCGGATCGAAAGGTCTTGGCTAGGTTTGCAAAGGGCTTAAAGGATTCACCTTCTCCCGATATTCGAACGTTTGCCAACTTCTATCACGATAGCAGTCCCGGGCTCGGCGCTCTCACGTATTTTTGGCCTGGCGCCGGCCAAGTCGCGGCCGGGTTCTCACCCAACGTCCACTGCTCCATGGGCGCGGAATTCTTCAGAGTATTGGGCGGACTTTCCGAGTCCAGTTGGTCCCGCTTGCGGGATGGAAGTTCCGCTACGATCGGCGAGCTGGGCGTGGGCGCCGAAATGCGCGCGTATGTCCAAAGCCAAATCACGCACAGTAAAGCGAATGGCCTCCGCGAGCCCACGGACTGGGACCGTCACCTGGCCGCCTTCTTTGCCAACGGCGACCCCGAAGACGTCAAGATGTGCGCTCGCCAAACGACAAATCGGCTCGTGCGCGGTTGGAAGAATACAGAAACGAAGGAAGGCTGGCCCCTTGACGAGCTCGCCAAACACCTCCCCTTGGAGGACAGTGCGTTCAATCTCGATGGCAGTGAACCGAAGCTCACGCAGACCCGAGAACAGTTCGAAAATGCCCTCAAGGACATGTCGTTCCGGTATTGCGACCAATCGGTGGCGCAGGTGGTACTGCAAGAGCCCGGCGGCTTGTTCCTAAAAGGAGATATCAAGACCTCCATCCTTCCTCAGTCGGACGTCTTCACCTACGCCGACTTCTCGCAGGACATGCGCGATGCGATTTGGAAGCAAGCCGTGGAAAAAGGCTATGCCGACGCGAAGTTCACGATGGACTACATGAAAGAACTCAAGAAGCATCCTCCTACGAACGTAAACAAGACCCCGCCGCCGCTTCGGTAGTCCGTCGAAAGGAAAGTGAAGTTCTTCTCTCCCAGTGCGTGCGATACGTTCGATGAACTCGAGCCCTTTGGCGAGGTCTACAGTGAATACCGTAGGTACCTAGAGGGCTTGCGCGGCGCCCTCCCCGATCGGGTGCTCGAACTCGCGGAGCCTTCGGGGATGGAGGACGGCCTGATCGTTCGCGTACATCACGACCGGGAGAGGCACGTGCTGCGGTTGGTTTTGCGATGCGGCCATCTCCAGATGGGCTATTACAACCTGGTCCTGACCTACGACGGAGCGGAAATCAGCCCCGAGCACGATTTGGCTCTCGCCACGATGGCTCGAAGCTCCTTTAGCCGAACCCGTTTCGGCTGCGACCTCGCTTACCATGAGCTGGATGTGGCCGAGGGCGGAATGATCGAGCACCGCCTGATCTTTAACGCCAAAGAGTGGTACCACCCCTCCTCCGGAGGATGGATCTGGTTTGCCGTTCGGTGCCGCGAACTACGCTGGCGGCGCGCGCCTAAGCGCTCACGCCGGCTTCCCCCGTTCGCCGACCGCTATCCGGGCGGGCCGCCGACGGTCTGAGGGACCTCGCTCCATAATTAATTTGGTGGGTCGAGCGCTATGTGGGTAATTGTGCAGATGGCGATCGGAATATTGGCCCTCATCGTAGGCCCAGCGCTGCTGATTTTATTGATCCTCGTGCTCGCTCTTCTAATCCCGGCCTGGTTTGACACGCTTGTTGGCAAGCTCAAATATTTCCGAATCAAGACTCCCGTCGAAACGGAAGCCGGGACGTTTCACTTTCGAGTTCGCTATAAGTTGAAAGGCGAATGGACGATGGAGGTCGAGTCCCCTCTCGCCTATGAAGGGAAAGTTTCTCTCAACATCCCGCATTGCGAGGTCGGCCCCGACCTGAGTCAGGCGGCCAGAGTCCCGGCGATTCTCGATCAACTGCCTAAGCTGATCGACCAGTGCCAAGGAGACCCCACGTTCGCGGAATACGCATGTGTTCTCTTGGAAGTAGAGGTCCAATCACATCCCGACCACGACCTAACGCTCAACTTCTCGGGTGAGGGCCAGATGGGCGCTTATGCTTACTTTCGAGACGGCGTCTCCCTCGGCGAACTTGTGCTCCACTAGGAATGCCTAAACTTACAATTGCCCCATGAAGATCGCGATCGTGGGAAACGGTGGAGGAGGCAAGACGACTGCGGGCCGACGCCTGTCCGCTGAGCTGGGAATCCCACTCTTCTCCGTCGATCAAGTCCAATTCGAACCCGGCTGGCAGCGTGCCTCGGATTCGACGATCCAGGTCTGGCACGCAAATGTCCTAACCCAAGAAAACTGGATCCTCGACGGCTGGGGCTCCTGGGACCTCATCGACGCCCGCTTCGAAGCCTGCGACACGATCCTCTTCGTCGACTACCCACTCGACGTTCACCTGGCCCTCGCAAAGAAGCGTTCTGACATGCATCGGCAAGGCCATGACGTGGGGGCGCCGCCAGGTTGCGCCTACGACGAAGTCGACGACTTAATGGACCAAACCCTCCGCCGCGTCGACTTGGCTTTGGTGCCAATCTTGCGAGCGAAAGTAGCTGCCATGGCCTCCCAAAAGACCGTCGTGAAAGTCACCGATCCATCCGAGATGGAGGTTCTAGTGGTTGACCTCATAAACCGCGCATCGTCTGGCTACCGGTAGGTGTAAACCACGCCTTGCGCGAATGCGCAACGCCGTGGGACAGCGTCTTGGAGATAACACTGTCCCACGCAAGGACGCCTAAAAACCCGCAAACGGCCGAGCCGACTTCCAATTCCCCCGCGTGAAGTCCGGGAACCTAACCGGCGAACTCCCCTTCGCGATCGACAACTCACTCAATGGCGCCGGGGCCGACCAGGAAGCCGAGTCATAAACGTCGAAGTCCGGCGGAAGCCCCTCGTGCATGCACTGGATCGTGCGCCAGCACATGATGTAGTCCATCCCGCCGTGCCCGCCGCTCTTGCGCGCTCGGTCGCCTTGCTCCGACCACAAGGGGTGGAGGAAATCCGCCTTATAGCCGTCGAGGCTCACAAACTCCTCGCCTTCCTTCTGACCATCGATATACAGGCGCGGCGGATAGTCGCGGAACATCCCCTTCGTGCCCGCGATAAGATTGATGCGGTCGTAGGGGTGCGGCTCGCTGACGTTGTGCTCGACCGTGATGAGGCGTCCGTTCGCGGTCTTGATCAGACTGTTGTTCTGATCGCCGCAGTGGTAGACCTCCTTCATCTTGGGGTCGTCCGCCTTCAGATGTGCGGCGCGGAACGCCTGTAAACCGGCGGACTGGCTGCTCATCGAGACCATGTAGTCAAAACGGTCGCCGCGATTGCAGCTCAAGTAGTTCGCCACGGGACCGAGCCCGTGGGTCGGATAAAGGTTGCCGTTCCGGTCCAAATGCTCGAATCGCCGCCAAAGCCCCTCGCCATCGTCCTCAAAAAGCAAAGAGCGAAGGTCGTGGTTGTAAGCCCCCGAGCCGTGCGTAAGTTCGCCAAGGAGTCCCGCGCGGACCATGCGAAGCACCATCAATTCGGTCTCGCCATAGCAGCAGTTCTCGAACATCATGCAGTGCTTCTGCGCCTTCTCCGAGGCGTCGACGAGCTGCCAGCACTCCGCGATCGTCCGCGCCGAGGGAACCTCAGTGGCGACATGGTGGCCATGCTCAAGCCCACTCACGGCCATGCGCACGTGCCAAATCCAGGGCGTAGCGATGTAGATCAGGTCCAGGTCGTCGCGCTTGCAGAGGTTCTCGTAATCGTGATCCCCCGCGTGGTATTCGGTCGGCCTCGGTTGTCCGGCTTTCACCGCCATGTTTGCGGCATTGGCCGTTCGTGCCGGCACCACGTCGCAGACGGCTTTCACTTCAACGCCGGGCACGTGCAGGAAATCGGACATGACGCCGGTGCCGCGACCGCCGACCCCGATAATGCCCAGACGGACCTTCTCATGCCGCTCGAACGGAACCCCGACCATGGACTTGCCCAGAGCTGGGGGCACGTCGGTCTCCCAACGTCCGTCGGCGGCCAGCGTCGCCGCCGGCAGCCAACTCGCCAATCCCGCCATTCCTGCCGTCCGTAGCAGGTCCCGTCGCGTCACCATTGAATCTTCCATCTCATTCCGCCAGGCCGTCGCCTCGCCAGAGTATAAGCCGGAAGCACAAATTGGGACTGGTGGTGGCTAACTGCTGAGGTACTGCAACAGGTCTTCCAGATTCGGCTCGATCACGAACGCACCCTCGGACTCGGGATGCCCCACCAGAACGTCGAACCCTTGTGAAGCCAAGTCCGCCGCCCGAGCAGACAAACTCTCTACCGAATCAGACAAAGACAAACTCACCGCCGGCCGCCCGAATGCGCGCAGGTCCGCCGCCAATTCGGAAGCCTTCGAAGACCACCGGCCGAGCCAAACCACCTGTCCGGCGCGGTGCGGCAACTTAACATCGCCTTCGGAAGACCGCTGAATCATTCCCGCCGCCACCGTCACGTTCGTCCCCGGATCGACGAGCACGAAGCTCCCCGTCGCCGCGTTCGCTTCGTAGGCGTCGAAGAACAGAGGACTCGATGTACGCAGGGCCAGCCGCCCCAGGTCATTCATCCCCAGGTTCGCCGCGTCTCGCGTCTCCAGCGTGTCGACGTCGATCCGGTTGACCACGGCTTCGACCACGGCCGAGAGCCGCCGCGTCGTGTGAAGCAATACGTAACGCTGACCAATCTCCAGCGGCTTCTCCTGCAGCCAGCAGACCACCGCCTCGAACCGGGAAGCCGCCGTCGGGCCATCACCTTCGGCAAACAAGATGTCCCCCCGGCTGATGTCGATCTCGTCCTCAATGGTCACGACAACCGGCTGCCCCAGCGATGCACGCAAAGCCTCCCGCCCGGCGACATGGACCGACTTGACCCGGCTCGTCCGTCCGTTCGAAGCGACGGTAACCAGATCGCCGACGGCCACCGAGCCCCCCTCGATCCGACCGGCGAACCCACGGAAATCCTGGTGGGGGCGTACCACGTACTGCACGGGTAACCGCAGGGAAGTCGCCGCCCGAACCGGATGGGGAACCTCTTCAAGAAACTGCAGAAGCGTAGGCCCGAGATACCAGCCCATCCGCTCGCTCGGCTCGACCACGTTATCCCCCAGCAGCGCCGAAATCGGAATAAACGTCACGTTTGGCACGCCCAACCTATCCGTAAACGCCCGGAACTCGCGCTGGATCGCCCGGAAAACCTCGGGGTCGTAGTCCACCAAGTCCATCTTGTTGACCGCGACCACGATCTGTTGGATCCCGAGCAGGGAAGAGATCGCCGCGTGCCGCCGGCTTTGGGTCAGCACCCCTTTGCGGGCATCGACCAAGACTACGGAAAGGTCCGCCGTCGAGGTCCCCGTGACCATATTTCGCGTGTACTGAAGGTGCCCCGGCGTGTCCGCGATAATGAACTTCCGCCGCGCCGTCGCGAAGTATCGGTAGGCGACATCGATGGTGATGTTCTGCTCGCGCTCGGCCCTTAAGCCGTCGGTGAGAAGCGCCAGCTCAACTTGCTCGGCCCCACGCTGGCGGCTCGCATGCTCAATCGCGCGCATCTGGTCCTCCAGAATCGCCTTCGAATCGTACAACAATCGCCCAATAAGACTGCTCTTACCATCGTCGACGCTGCCCGCCGTCGCGAATCTTAGAAGGTCAGGGGATGCCGTCATCAGAAGTACCCCTGTCGCTTACGATCTTCCATCGCCGCATCGGACCGCCGGTCGTCGGCGCGCCCACTTCTTTCCGTAACGCGAGCTCCGACCACTTCAAGCAAAATGTCGTCAAGAGTAGAGGCCGAAGACTCGATGGCTCCGGTACAGGTCGCATCCCCAACGGTTCGGAAGCGGATCCGCTTCATAAACGGCTGCTCATCCGGCAGCAGCGGAATCACCTCGGAATAGCCGAGCAAAACATTATCGCGCTCCAGCACCAGCCGCTCATGGCTGAAGTAGAGGGACGGCAAGGCGAGTTCCTCGGCCACGATGTACTGCCAGATGTCGAGCTCGGTCCAATTACTCAAGGGGAACACCCGGAAATGCTCACCGGGGAAACGCATTCCGTTGTAGAGATGCCAAAGCTCCGGCCGCTGGTTTTTCGGGTCCCACTGACCGAAGACGTCGCGGTGGGAAAACACCCGCTCCTTCGCTCGCGCCTTCTCTTCGTCGCGCCGGGCTCCACCCATGGCGGCATCTACCTTCAGTTCGGAAAGTGCGTCCAAAAGGGTCGTGGTCTGCAATCCGTTCCGGCTTGCATACGGCCCGAGCTCCTCAACCACGCGACCGCGATCGATCGAATCCTGTACGTAGCGGACGAGTAGCTGGAGACCCAAACGCGAGACCATTTCGTCCCGAAAGTCCAAGGTTTCCTGGAAATTGTGCCCCGTATCGATATGGAGAAGGGGAAAGGGAACTGGTCCCGGCGCGAACGCCTTGACCGCCAAATGCGTGAGCACAATCGAGTCTTTGCCCCCGCTAAACAGCAGCACGGGGCGCTCGAATTGGCCCGCGACCTCGCGAAGCGTATAGATCGCCTCCGCTTCGAGCTCGTCCAGATAGGTAGGGCGGCGGAGGTCAGGCAAGGTGCACGCACTCATCGACACGTAATAGTCTAGTAGCTGATCGAATTGGTTTCATGCACGCAATCGGCCCGCAGGCGGGAGTTCCGACGATTAAGCCACCCTTCGTGGCGGTTCCACTAACTTCCTGAGTTCTTCGCGCAAATACCGCCACTGCCCGTTGTCCTTCTACGTCCGATCCGCCCTTCGCAACGGCGGTCCGGACGCGCCTGTCATTCTCCCTTATATTCCGTGCAACGATCCCAAAGGCAATAATCGCCCACGAGAAGCGCAGACCATCGCAAAAAGGCAAGAATTGAGGCGCGATGCAACGACGGATTGTGGTGGTAGGTGCCGGTGCGGGAGGGGCTCTCGTATGTGCGCGATTGCTGCCGCACCTTGAGGCGGGAAGCGAACTCACGCTCGTGAGCCGAGGGCCTACCCCCGGCCAAGGTCTCGCCTACGGCACCAAGGATCCGGATCACCTGCTTAACGTCCGCGCCGAAGGAATGAGCGCCTTCCCCGAAGAGCCGGGGCATTTCGTCGAGTACTTGAAGTCCCGCGGATTTACCTCGGACGATTTTCCCGGCCAGGAGCATCGACCGGCGGAGGCATTGGGCAAGGCCTTTGTGCCGCGGGCGCTTTACGCTGAGTACCTTGGCGCCGTCCTCGATGAGCGCGCCCAAGTAACGGAGGCTACCTACCGGTTTATCCAAGACGAAACCCACGCCGTTCGCTGTCACGAGGGCGCATACCGGGTCGAACTCGGTCACCACGAAGCGATTGACGCGGACTACGTGGTGCTCGCTATCGGTAATTTGCCTCCAAAGACCCCGCCCGTCCTCCGCGATCTCCCGGACGACGGACGCTATCTTGCCGACCCATGGTCAGGTCATTTGAGTGAGATCGCGCCCGAAGAAGACGTCCTCCTCCTCGGCTGCAGTCTCACCGCGATCGACGTCGTGATGACCCTGATGCGCGACACGCGCACCGGAAAAATCCGTCTGAGGTCCCGCCACGGATTGCTCCCCCGACCCCATCGCCTGGCGCCAAGCACCCCAAGCCCCGCCTGGGAACTGGAAGAGCCAACCGCCAAGCGACTCAGCAAAACCATTGGCGGACTCGCGAAAGCCGCCGGGGAGGAGTGGCGGGGCGCCATCGACAGCCTCCGCCCACGCACCGTCGAGCTTTGGCAGTCCCTCCCCTGGAGCGAGCGAGACCGCGTCTTCCGCCGCCTTTCCGCCTACTGGGACACCCACCGCCACCGCATCCCGGAATGGGTGGCCGCAAGACTTGACGGCTTCCAAACCAGTGGCTCGATCGATATCGCCGCTGCCCGACTGACCTCGGTCACCCCAACCGGCAATGGTTTTCGTGTCGAAGCAAAGCGCCACGATGGAACCTGCGAGACCTTCCACGTCGATCGGATCGTCAACTGCACGGGATCCCAAACCGACTACCGGGCCGCCGCGATCCCCGTTCTCGACGCCGTGACCGAAGCCGGTCTCGCCGAGTACGACCCCCTCGGTTTCGGCCTCATTGTCGATGCCCACGGGCGGACGAAGGAGAATGAAGGAATCTTCGCAATCGGCCCCCTTTGCCGCGGATGCCGCCTGGAAACCACCGCGATGCCCGAAATCCGCCGCCAAGCCGCCGATATCTCCGCCGCGATCATGGAGGGCAAATGAGCCGCCTCGGCCCCGTCGTCTGGCTCACCGGCCTCTCCGGCGCCGGCAAAACAACGATCGCCGACGCCTTCGAGGAGCGGCTGACGCAAGAGGGAATTCGCGCCGCCCGGCTCGACGGTGACGACCTTCGCAACGGCCTCAACCAAGACCTTGGCTTCACCACCCAAGACCGCAGCGAGAATCTGCGACGCGCCGCGCACGTCGCCCGACTTCTCTCGCGCACCGGCGACGTCGTCATCTGCTCCTTTATTTCCCCGGCTTTGGAGGATCGCCGCCGAATCCGAGAAATTGTCGGCGATCGCTATGTCGAGGTCTTCGTCAGCACCAGCCTCCGCGAATGCGAACGCCGCGACCCGAAAGGTCTCTATAAACGCGCCCGCGCCGGCGAACTCCGAAACTTCACCGGCATCTCCGCCGATTACGAAGAACCGGAGAATCCCGAGTTAGTCCTCGATACGGAAGCCCTCACGATCGAGGGAGCGGTAGACCGTCTGTTGAACTACATCAAATCCGGGTCTCGATAGATCCTCTCCAGAGGGCGCACCGCGTCACAAGCCCAAGTACCTTTCGGCGCATTCCCCACGCAAGGTTGTGTTCCGCGCATTCCCCAAAGGACATTTTTTGACGCGCCTTCGCCGTAGCAAGGCGAAGGCGGAAGGCGCGTCAAAAAATGTCAAATAAAACAAAATCCAAGGAGGGCGCTGGGGACGGCAGTGGGTGCATTTCCCACTGCCGTCCCCAGCGCCCTCAACTGCGGGAAAACCGACGAAGTAACGACGCAACCGCTGACTCCAAATTCCGCAAACTGCCGCGCGAATACCGACAGAATCAAAAACACCCTTCGCAGATGACTACAAGTCAATAAATTGCAAGGCAGGCCGATACACCTGGGTGGCGGCGCAACCCGCCGCCACCCAGGTGTATCATTAACCAATGCTGTCCAGCCGGGCCAGATATGCGACTCGGGCGCTGTTGGACTTGAGCCTGCGCGATGATGCCAAGGCGACGCTCATTCAAGATATCGCCGAGCGGCAGAACATCCCGGTCAAGTTCCTCCAGCAAATCCTCGTCGCCCTCAAGGTCGGCGGATTTCTCCAAAGCCGAAAGGGCCCTGGCGGAGGTTACGCCCTCGCCAAGTCTCCCGACGAGATCACCCTCGGCGCCGTCATCCGCGCCATGGACGGCCAAATCGCCCCGATTAGCTGCGTTAGCGTGACCAACTTCCACGAGTGCGGCTGCCCGAACCCCGAGACCTGCGTGCTCCGCATGAAATTCCGGGAAGTTCGCGACGCGATGTCCGAGGTGCTGGACAACACGACATTCGCGGAATTACGCGATCTCCAGACGCGCCTCAACGGGCAACCGTCGATTCTGGACTACGTTATTTAGCGTAGCGGCCGAATTCGCCGCACTTCCTTCGGACTCGCGATCCCCTCACGCCACTTTTCGTCTGCTGCCGCCGTAAACTAGATACTGACCGTTAGACTAATAGTCGATGGGATTAGTAGAGTATCGAAAGAGGCAAGGCAGATGATCCTATCCCGCTCCCACCGAGACCTCCTCACGGCGGCCATCGGCGTGAGTGCCTTGTTCGCCCTCGCCTTCGGTCGGGGCTGGACTAAGGAAGCCCCTGGGCACGCGGGCCAAACGGATCTACGCGTCGCCTACTTCCCGAACCTCACCCACGCCCCCGCATTGATTGGCATGGCGAAGGGAATCTTCCAGCGGGACCTCCCGAACTATCACATTTCCGAGCGCGTAGTGAATGCCGGCCCCGACGCGATGGAGGCTCTCCTTGCCGGCGAGGTCGACATGGCCTTCGTCGGCCCGAGCCCCGCGACGAACACCTTTCTCCAATCGAAGGGCCAAGCCCTAAGAATCGTCGCCGGAGTTTGCCAGGGCGGCGCTTCACTGGTTGCTCGTGAAGACCTGCCGATCGGTGGAATTCGCGATCTGGATGGCCGCCGTATCGCCGTCCCCCAACTCGGCGGCACCCAGGACGTCTCCTGCCGCCACTTCCTCGCCGTGAACGGCCTGAAGACCACGGACCACGGCGGCACCGTCACCATCCTTCCCGTCGCCAATCCAGATATCCAAACGCTCTTCCTCCGCAAACAGATCGACGCGGCATGGGTGCCCGAGCCGTGGGCGTCTCGCCTCGTCGCCGATGCCCACGCCAAGACCGTCCTCGACGAGCGAACCCTGTGGCCGGGTGGCAAGTTCACCACCACCGTCCTCGTCGCCCGCAAAGGCTTCGCAAACGCCCACCCGGACGCCGTGCGCGCCTTCGTCCAATCTCACCTCCGCACCGTCGAGTGGATTCACCGAAATCCCGCCGAGGCGGAGACGGTGGCGAACGGCGAGTTGAAACGGCTCACCGGCAAGCCGCTGAAGCCCGCGATCCTCGCTCAAGCCTGGTCGCACCTTTCGTTTTCGGGCGATCCCGGTTCGGCCAGCGTGCTCGCCTTCGCGAACGCGGCGTTCGACGAAGGGTATCTGAAGTCCTCGCCCGGCCGGCTAGAAGGCTTGATCGACTCACGAGACCTCGTCGCCACCCTCGGTGAACGCCGGTGAGCCGGCTCACCATCCACGGCCTCAATAAGCGATTCGAAAGCGGCAACGCTCAGATGGAGGCGCTCCACGACGTCTCGCTGGACGTGCGCGAGGGCGAGTTCTTGATGCTTGTGGGCCCCAGCGGCTGCGGCAAGTCGACCCTCCTCAATATCATCGCCGGTTTAGAGAAACCAGATTCGGGCGAAGTCCGCGTGAACGGCGCTCCGATCACCGGCCCGGGACCGGATCGAAGCCTTGTCTTCCAGGACGGCGCCCTCTTCCCGTGGCTCTCAGTACGGAAGAATGTCGAGTTCGGCCTGCGCCAAGCCGGCGTGCCCCGACGCGAAAGGGAAGATCGGGCCCGCGAGGCCCTCGGCCGGGTCGGCCTCAGCAAGTTCGAGAATCATGCGATCCACGAGTTGTCCGGGGGCATGCGCCAAAGAGTCGCTTTGGCGCGGTCACTCGTCCTCGGCCCCGGCATCGTCCTTCTCGATGAGCCTTTCTCCGCGCTTGACGCCCTGACTCGAGAGGACTTGTACGTCGAGATTCAGGAGTTGTGGCGGGAGCAGGCCACGACTTTCATCTTCGTTACCCACAATGTCCGCGAAGCCGTCACCCTCGGCGACCGCGTCGTACTCCTCTCTGCCCGCCCCGGCCGCGTGCAGGAGATCTTCGACGTCGACATTCTCCGTCCCCGCCACATCGACGATGTCGATGTGGCCCGCGAAGCCCAACGTATCTCGGCCGCGATGAAACTCGGCCTCCACCCTCCCGATGAGTACCGTCAAGAAGCTGATCTTCTTCATCGTCCTGGCCTGCGCCTGGGCGATCTTGGCTAACCGCCATGTGTGGGATCCGACCCTCTTTCCTTCGCCCGCCCAGGTCGCGAAGACGCTCGGCCATTTATTGGCCGACGGTTCTCTGTTGGATGCCACCGCGGTCAGTCTGCGGCGGGTGTTGAGCGGCTACGCCATCTCTCTGGGGATCGGCGTGCCGCTGGGGATCCTGCTTGCGCGGATCTCCCTGCTTGAGGATACGGTTGGCTCTTTGGTCGCCGGTTTTCAATCTTTGCCCAGCATCTGCTGGCTGCCCTTAGCTCTGCTCTGGTTCGGCCTGAACGATAAGGCGATCCTGTTCGTGGTCGTGATGGGCTCGCTGGTCAGCATCACCACCGCGGTGCGTGATGGCGTGAAGAACCTTCCGCCGACCTACGTCCGCGCGGCTCGAACCATGGGCACGAAGGGAATCCGGATGTACACCGACGTGCTGCTCCCCGCCTCCTTGCCCGCGATCCTAACCGGCGCCAAGTTAGGTTGGGCCTACGCTTGGCGCGCCTTGATGTCGGGCGAGTTGTTGTTCGTCAGCCTCGGTCTCGGCCACCTGCTCATGATGGGCCGCGACCTCGCGGATATGAGCCAAGTCATCTCCGTCATGCTCGTGATCATCGCTTTAGGCTTGTTGACCGATTCGCTCATCTTCGGCTCATTGGAGCGGCACGTGCGTCGCACCTGGGGATTAGGTACGGCCTAGTCCGGGCCCCGCAGGGGTAGCCCACGCCTCGACCGAAGGGAAGACGCCGTGGGAGAGCCTTCTGGAGGTCGGACTAAGCGCCGAAACGCCCCAATCACCAAACAATCAAAGCAAATAAACCCTTTAGTTGATCAACTACTAAAAACCGCCGTAGAATAACCTCGGACATGGCGGAAATTAGCGGAAATCCTGCGGCAGTCGGACACTCTTCCCCCCGACTCACCGTGCGGCGAAACCTCAACGGGCGCCTCGCCGGCTTCGGCTACTCCGTCGTGACCACCCTATGGCTGGTTTTGCTTGAGACCCACTCCAGCCACCCCTCCCACCTCGCCGCAGCGATCCTGTTCGTCCTGGCCCTCATGGGATTAGCCGTCGCCGCGAACCGGGACGACGTCTCAATCGATGCGGTATCGCGAACCGTGACCCGCGTGACCGGCCTCCCCGGCTTCACTAAAGAGCAGACGTACGCGTTCGCCGACCTTGCCCACGTCGCCATCCAAGAAGGCGGAACCCTCCGCCCCGGCGCCGACGCCACCGGCCCCTTCGCCCATCGTTGGTGTTCCGTCCGCCTAGAAACCCGCGACGGCGCGAGCCTGCCCCTGTGGTCTCTTGCCGGAGATGAGGACGCGGAAGAGAATCAGGCGATGCTCCAAACTGCTCAGAGCAAAGCGACCGCGATCGCTACCATGATCGGCGTTCCTGTGTCGGCGTAAACGCGCCGTTGGGATCCGTCGAATCTCCCTTGTATTGCGTTTCCTGGTCGAAAAGTAGCCTCGTCGATGCCGATCCTTCCGAACCTACTTCGGCGGCTGTCGCAACCCCAAAACGTTCCCGTCCGCATCCTTAAAGCTGGCGACCAACAACCCGCCGCCCACGTTCGTTGGCGCCTGCGCGACGGTACCGCCGGCTGCCTCCAACTCCTTTAGCGACGCCTCAATATCCTCGACATCGATGTAGGTCACGATGCTCGCGCCACTCGGTACGAGGCCGATCTCCATGTTGCCCGCCTTGTAGCCGACGTAGTAGGGGCTATCGGCGTAAGGCTCGGTGCCGAGGAAGGTGTTGTAGAGCGACTTCGCGCTCGCGACGTCTTTAACGGGGAAGAGGACGATGCTAATGTCGTTGGCCATAGGTTCTCCCAAAGGTGCGTAATTAGCCCAATATAGCGCGAAGGCAGCCGAAACCTATGATGTCTTGATCACCACCTCGACGCTGTACCCATCGGGATCCAGGAAGTCGCCCGCGTAATACATGTCGTGATACTCAGACCGCACCCTCGGCGAAATATTGTCTCGGCCCCCGGCTTCTAAAGCCGCCTCATAGCAAGCTCGAACCGCCTCGCGGCTCTCAGCGACGAACGCGAAATGCACTGCCGCCGGACTAGGCTCGCCCGCCTTCAGCCAAAAGAAGGCCCGCTTGTCCCGCCCGAAACCTTTAAGGTCCGGATGCCCGTTCTCCCCGTCGTAGTCGACGTAATGCGTAATCCCCAGCGGCGCAAGCGCCTTCTCATAAAACTCAACCGACCGGGCTAGGTCGGAGACGGCGAGGATAATGTGATCAAGCATGTTCGTTCTCCCTTTACGGAGTCTACGTATCACTGGCCGCGAAACCGCCATTTGGGGACTGATTGCGTAAACCCGCTAAAATGGCGCGTAGCTAAAGAGTAGAGAATGGCATTCCGAGAAGACGCAACGTGTCAGGCGGCGGCGGTGCTGCTCCGTCGAGAGCAAGCAAGGTTAGGCTCAGTACAGCCGCGCATGAACTACATGAAGCTGCTGAAGCTTCTGTATCTGGCCGAGCGTAAGTCGTTGGTCGAGGCGACGAAGTCGATTTCCGGTGACCGCTTGGTCGCCATGGACAACGGACCACTTCTCAGCGAGACTTACGACCTCATCAAGTCCAGCGCCCGAGGAAAACGTGATGGGTATTGGTGCGAGCGAATCAATGCGGTCGGCTACGAAGTTGTATTGCAAGACGAAATTGAAGCCGAACCGTTAGACCTTTCGGATGCCGATGAGCGCCGATTGAATTCGATCTACGACGAATTCGGCTCAATGAGCGAGTTCGACTTGGTGGAGTGGACGCACAAGAATCTCCCCGAATGGAGTGATCCCAAAGGTTCTAGCCGACCCATCCCAACCCGAGATGTCCTCTATGCCGCGGACCTGCCAAGCGATGTAGTGTCTAAGAAGGAGCAGGACCTGTACGAACTCGGCCAATTTGAGCGAGTGCTCAAGCTTTGATCGGTCGAGACTTTCGCCTCGGCGACACCGTGGTGGTCCGTTCCAGGGTTGCGCTGGCCATCCCGCATCTTCACATCCTATTGACCGCCCCGGAGGGGGATCCATCGACCGCCATTGTCGTGCACATCACGTCGTTTGAACCAGGCGCCTGCGAGGACCCTACCGTGATCCTAAACGGTGGCGAGCATCCCTTCATGGTTCACCCGAGCTACGTCTGGTATGCCTAGGGCGGGCGAGTTAGCCTGGATCCCTTGGCCCAAGCGATCGAACGAGGATATGCCGAACGGCACGAACGCTGCTCGCCCTCGTTACTCAAGGTTTTGCGCGAGGGATTCCTGAAGTCGGACGAGGTTTCTCGTCGACTAAAGGCCGAGTTGGTTAAAACAATCCTTGCCGAGACTCAAGGGGCTAGAGAGGGGAACTCATAATCAACCCATGTTCGAAGAGTCGTTCGCAGAGTCTTGGCGGATTCGATTCGGTGTCGAACCACCGACCGAACTAAAGCAAATCGAGCGGCTTCTCACCCACCGCTCGGTAAGGAACTACGGCCAACAGGAAGTCCCCGAAGAAATCGCCCGAGCCCTGGTCGGCGTCGCCCAAAGCGCCTCCACGAGCAGCAACCTCCAACTCTGGTCGGTAGTAAGTGTCCAAGACAAAGAAAGGCGCGACAAGGTCGCCACCCTCTGCGCGAACGACCAACACGTAAGGGACGCGGCTTGGTTCTTCTGCTTCCTCGCCGACCACTATCGGCTCAAGCAGGCCGCCGCAAGAGTGAACGAAAACGCCGAAGGACTCGACTACACCGAATTCTTCACCATGGCCGTCATCGACGCCGCTCTCGCGGCCGAGAGAATGGTCTGCGCCGCCGAGGCCCTCGGTCTCGGCACCTGCTACATCGGCGGACTAAGAAACAACGTCCAAGAAATCCAGACCCTCCTCAATCTCCCCGAGCAAACCTTCGGTGTCTTCGGCCTCTGCATCGGCTGGCCGGCGGAGGACGCGGTGGCCGAGATCAAACCCAGGCTCAGCCAAGACGCCATCTGGTTCCGCGAAACTTATCAAAGGGAAGTCGACGTCAACGAATACACAGAGCGCATGAAGGTCTTCTACGAGGACCAAAACATGCGCGGCAACCCGAATTGGGCCAAGCGCTCTGGCAAACGGGTGGATAACCACCACCTCACCGGCCGCGAGAACCACCTGGAGTGGTTGCGCAAACAAGGGTTTCTGCAAAGGTAGGCCGAGCAAGCCAACGTTCAATGCTAAAGTCTAGTCGCGGATGGCGACGACGCTACCTTCAGAACCTGAACCGGCAACGCCCAACAACGCCGGACCTACGGGAATAATCCGCTGGCGCGCGATCCTGCTTGGGTTCGTACTCTGCTTTCCCGTCGTCTACGCGGTCGCCGCTCAGGTTCAGAGTTCCATTTTCTCCCTGATGACGCCGCCGATCTCGGCGCTGCTGCTTCTCGTCACGCTGAACTGGCCACTCAGGAAACTCGCCCCCAAGCTCGCGCTGACCCAAGCCGACCTCATCATCTGCTTCTCAATCGTCAGCGTTGCCGCCGCCATCGGCGGGGAATGGACCGGCTCCACGATCGGCGGGGTCTATTCCTTCCCCTTCCACGCCCGCACCGAACCGCTTTACAAAGACCATTTCCTTAAAGACATCCCGGACTGGCTCACGATCCACGACATCTCCAAGGTCAAGGAAATGGAGTCGGGCGGCAAGGGAATTCTTTACTCGCTCGGAAAGCTCCCCCTCTTTTTCCCGCTCTTTGCCGCCTGGGCGCTGGTCCTCGTGTCCCTCTGCTTCGCGATGCTCTGCATCAACTCGCTTATGCGCGGAGCCTGGTGCGAGAAAGAGCGGCTGACCTTCCCCCTAATCCAGCTCCCCGTTGCGATGGCCGAGGAGGGCGGCGGAGGCGGCATGTGGAAGAGCAAGCACATGTGGATCGCCTTCGGAATCATGTTCGGCATCGACATGCTGAACGGGCTGAACTACCTCTACCCGAACCTTCCCGCGATCCCGGTCAAAGACCTCTTCTACATCGACCGCGCGTTCAAGGACCCGCCACTCAGCAACATCGGCGACTTCCGCATCTCGATCTACCCCTTCATGGCCGCGGTTGGCCTCTTCATGCCCAGCGACATGATGCTGAGCTTCGTGGTCTTCTTCTTGATGCGGAAGGCCACCCATGTAATGCTCGCCGCCAACGGCATCCCGCAGTCGACCTTCTCCGGCACTGGCCTCACCCCCGGACCGCCGTTTTTCGACGAGCAGACTTGGGGGGCCGTCATCGGTCTCTTTCTCGGCGCCCTGTGGGTATCGAAGGGCTACCTGAAGGACGTCTGGAGGGAAATACGGACGGGTGCGCGTTCCGAAGACGGCGGAATCAAGCACCAATGGGCCTTCGTGGGCCTCATCGTAAGCTTTTTGACTCTGGTTGGCTTTGGCATGGCCGGAGGTCTGCCTGCGCTTTACATGATCCCGTACGTCGGGCTCTTCCTCATGTTCTCGATCGTGGTGACGAGGGTGCGCGCCCAGCTTGGCCCCCCCACTCACGAGTTTGCGTTCTTCGGTTCGAACTCGATCATGAGCCGCTTCCTCGGCACCCGCTGGATGAGCGACTCGCAAGCCGCATGGCTAAACCTCGGCTTCCTCTCGATGAACCGCATCTACCGGAACCACCCGATGCCCTATCAGCTAGAGGCGATGAAGATGGGCAGCATGGAGCGGTTGAACCAGAAGAAGGTCTTCCTCTACATCGCGGGTGCGACCGTCCTGGGCTATTTCCTTTCGATGTTCTTCAACACCGCGAACGTGTACCGTACCGGCCACATCGGGGGTACCGACGCCGCGAACTATCTCCAGAACATCCTAAACGATCGCAAAGGTCCCGATATCGTTGGCATTACCATGACGATTTTCGGCTTCGCCGTCGTAATGATTCTTGACGCGATCCGTTTTCGCTTCCCCGCGTTCCCGCTGCATCCGGCCGGCTACTTCCTGTCGATGAACTTCGGGGTCGACTACTACTGGTTCGGTCTGCTTATCGCCTTACTCGTGAAGAACTTCGTCCAGCGGTACTATGGATTGCGGGGCTACGACAAGCTCCGGGCGGTCGCTTTGGGCATTCTCGTCGGGGAGTACGCAGCCGAGACGATCTGGATGGCCATGGCGATCATCACCAAACAGAGCACCTACACGATTTCGTTCAACGACCGGAGCCTCGGCACCCAGTGACGGAATTCCCCACCCCGCCCCCTATCGCTGGAGCGGTAGAAGCTCCGCCGGTCGCTTTGCCGCCGGAGGTTGAGAAGCGAAGCTACTTGGGCTGGTTCTGCCTTGTTGCGCTCCTTCTGTTGATGTTTCTGAACTGCTTCATTCCGGCGATCAAAGGGCATCCGAAGAAGGCTGAAAAGTCCGAGGAGTACATGGCGCTCAGGTTTCACGCCTCTGCCCGAGCCCTGAACGCAAAGCTCCTTCGCGGAAGCAAGTCGCAACTGGCGGACGTGCAGAGCCAACAATCGGCAACCCTTGACGGCTCCATTTCGGCCTTGGTCGAGAAAAGCCGCACCGACCTTGAGAGTTCGCGGCTTTACGGAGCCGAGCGAACGGAGCAGGGAAACGATGTGCCCGCCGCCAGTCTTGCGCCTTTGCTAAAGAGCAAACTGCCCGCCGATCATGCCCTCGCTCAGGTCTATGGGGCCAAGAAGTTGACCCTACTTGAGGCGCAGGCAGTTGTAAAGCAACTGCCTGACGAGCCGTTCATTTACCGTCTGGCGAAGGTTGAGGCGATGGAGAAAGCCGGTGACAAGACCGCCCGATCCAAAGCCTTTACCGGCAATATGGCGACGGGCATCGGGTTGATCTTTTTTGGCGCCCTGGCCATCTTGGTGGGCAGTTTCGTGAGCTGGATTCTAATTCTCAACGCTCGCGTTTCAGGGCGACTGCAGCCCCTCGGTTTCCCTTTGGGCACGCTTTCGTTGGCGGACACTGATCGATTGGCCACCAGGGCCGCCCAGATCCTCGGACTCTTCCTCCTTCTTTCGGTCGTCTCCCAACTCATCACTCACGGTGGAGGACCTGGTGAGGTTTTCGGTGGAGTTACGACGTTGCTAGCCCTGGTTCTGCTTGCGAAAGTGCCGGTCAACGGTAAGGTCATTAGCTTGCGCCGGGCGGGAATGTCGCTTGACAACTTCGGCCGCCATCTCGGCTACGGCGTCGCGGCGTTCCTGATCGAGTTTCCGATCTGCATCGGCTTAGCCTTCTTCGGCGTCGCCGTCTTCAGTTTTCTCCCCGCTCCATCTCATCCCGCGAATGAGATGCTGAAGGATGCCGACAGTCTTCTGAAGATGCTGCCGGTGCTACTTTTTGGCACCATAACCGCCCCCCTTTGGGAGGAGTTCGTCTTTCGGGGAATGATCTTTCCCGCGCTAAGCCGGGTTACCGGCAAGATCATCTTCTCGGGGATCCTCACCGGATTCATTTTCGCGATGGTGCACCCCCAAGGGCCGGCTTTGTGGCTATCCCTGGCAACGGTTGGCGCCGTAGGTTGCGGGTTGACTTACTACACGCGATCGCTCGTGCCCAGCATCGTCATGCACATGCTGCACAACGGTATAACCCTAACCGCCGCGGTGCTTATGCTGCAGAAGGTTTGAACCGGGCCTTCTCTTCGTCCGAAAGCCCGTAGCGCGACCAAAATGTCGCCCAAGCCGCGACGCTTATCAGCGCCACCGTTACCTTGACGAACCCCGGCACGTGGGGATTGAAGCTGAAGAACCCTTCGATTGGCGCCGCGATGAACATGAGTATCACCGAGGTGCTCAGCAACACGATCGCGTCCTTACCAACCGCCTGAAGCGCCTTCCCCCGCGACCGTCTTCCCGGATTCACCAGCGCCCAGCCCAGTAGCAACCCCGCCGAGCCCGCCACAATCGCTCCGCTCAGTTCCGGGACCCCGTGGGGTGCGATTGAGGAAAGCAAGAAGTCTAACTTGCCGACCTGAGCCACCTCGTGCGCGAGAGACCCAAGAATCGCGCCGTTCTCGAAGAGCATGTAGATGGATAAGGTGCCAAACGTTCCCGCCCCCACCGCGCCTGCCACGATGGAGACTTTGGGGTTGTTCGAGGCGTACATGCCCCAGGCCATCGCGGATTGAGAAGCATTGCGTTCCTCAAACGTTCCGCTCTTCCAATGGTCGAACGTTTCCTCGTAGCTCTTCGGTACAAGCACCTGGCTCGTCGCCGGAAACGCCACCAGGCAGCCGTAGCTAAAGAACGCCGAGCCGAAGAAGATCGCCGCGCTCGTAAAGACGAAGGCTTTGTTGCGGCGGAACGTCTGCGCGCTCAACGCGATCGCGGCAAGGAGAGAGCGAAAAAATCCCACCCTCGGCGCCCGGTACAGCGCCCCGTACGTTCGCCCCACGATATCGTTCAGGAAGGAAACGAGCACCAGGTTCGTGGACCGCGTCCGTGCGATGGAGAGGTCGGTGGAGGCACGGCGGTAAAGCCGGATGAAGTCCTTGACCTCCTCGGGAGTCATCTTGGAAGCTCTCCCCTCCGCCTTGTCGCAAAGCTTGGTCAGCTTCTGCCAATCCGCCTCCCGCTTGTCGACAAACCCCTGCTCGTTCATGTCCCCTATTATCTGCCGTCACCGGCCCTGCGCGCCTGGAAGGTGGGAATCGGACAAAATTAACCCACCCAAAAACCCATGATCCGGCGACACACAAAACATGATCCGGGGGCAAGGTCCGGTGGTTGATGTTTTTGGTCGTTCGATCCGATAATCTAAGATGGTTGCGTAGAACCGGCAAATAGGCCCTATTTCTTGCGCTTTCGTTGGATACGGTAAACTTGCCACCCCGAAGCTGGGTCGTATCAAAAGGAAAATGTTGATCTTGCTGGGACTCAGTTACCGGCTTCGTCGTAGTCACTTATATCCGCACGTCAAAGATTCCACCAACTGGTTCGCACATGCAGGTCTCTCCAACGAAATGGACAGGAGCAGGGTAGGTGTTTCGGGGAATCACTGCCCCCTGATATGAGCGTGCAAACCCCCATGTCCGATCCCGATGACGGGATTCCCAGCTACCTGAGCCGGCTGACGCAGGCCCCTCTTCTGTCTCAGGAAGAGGAGATCGCGCTGACCCGCGCGGTTCAACTAGGCGACGCGAACGCGCGCGAACGCCTGATCGAATCCAATATGCGGCTGGTGATCAACATCGCCAAGACCTACCGCAACCGTGCCATTCCACTCGAAGACCTCATTCAAGAGGGCGCGATCGGTCTCATGCAGGCCGCCGAGCGCTTCGATCCGGACAAGGGATTCCGTTTTTCGACGTACGCTACGCACTGGATCAAGCAGGCCATCGGCCGCGCTATCGACAACAAGTCGAAGGCGATCCGGCTTCCCGCGCACGTTTCCCAAACCCTCCGCCGTATCGAGCGTGAGCGCGGACGCCTCTCCCGCGAACTCGGCCACGAGCCTTCGCCTGAGCAGATCGCCGTCGCCCTCGGGATCAGCGCGAAGAAGCTTCTCACCCTCCTCCAGTCTTCTCAGGAACTGCTTTCTCTCGACATGACGGTCGGCGATAGCAGTGGCATGACCCTCGGCGGCTTGATCCGCGACACCGCCAACAGCGATCCAGAATCCCTCGTCCTCAGCCAGGAGATGGTCACCGAGCTTCAGCGCATTCTGCTGGAACTGAACGACCGCGAGCAGCGTGTCATGCGCCTCCGCTTCCGCCTCGACGGCTCCGAGCCGCCCCTGCAAGAAGATATCGCTAAGGAAATGAAGCTCTCCCGCGAGCGCGTCCGCCAAATCGAGGTCCAAGCGATCAAGAAACTCCGCGCCCTCGCCCAGCGCCGTCGCCTGCGTGACATGTTTAACAAATAGGTCTAAGCCCGTCCGATTAGCACCTGGGCGAGCACGACTACCTTCTCCAACCGTGTCGTTCGTGCCCGCGCCACGAATACGTCCCGGCCTTGGCGCTCGATCCGGTCGAGAATGCGCGAGTAGAGAATGCGGGCCAACCGAACCGGCTTTTGCGTGTCCGCCGGCAACCTCCCCATCCCCGCGTCGGCGGCTAGATAGAGTCCTCGCGCCCGCTCGATCTCGAACGCCATGAGATTGTCGAATCGCTTGGACATTTTCCCGTTGAGGACTTCGGCCTCGCCGACGCCGAATCGGTCGAGATCTTCGAGCGGAAGATAGATTCGCCCCCGCTCGGCGTCTTCGCGCACGTCGCGCAGGAAGTTGGTCAGCTGCATGGCCTCACCCAAGGCTCGTGCTGCGCTCAGTGTCTCGGCATCCATCGGCGCGCCCAAGACCGCACACATCATGTGACCTACGGCCACGGCACTCCCGCGCATGTAAGCTCGCAGATTCTCAAAGGTCGCATATCGCCGGACTTCGAAGTCGCTCTGCATCGCATCCAAGAACAGTAGTGGTTCCTCCAACGGCATCCGCGCGTCCAGGGCGACATCGCAAAACGCGCGCAGGACTGGATGTGCGGGACAAACGCCGTCGAAGCCTCTCCGCAACTGCGCCCGATAGTCGCAAAGCGCGCTCGCGGCCTCAGGAAGGGAACAGGACGGATTGTCCGCCCATTCATCTGGCACTCGTACGAAACCATAAAGTGCGTGGACCCGCTCGCGAATGGGCGGTGGAAAGAGGCGGGTCGACCAGTAGTACGTCGTCCCATGCGCCCGATGCAATCGCCGGCATTCGGCGAAATCCGCACGGGTGCCGAAATTGGAATGGCATCCAGATGCACCCAGCGTGCCCGTTGTTGCATTTGATTCGGGATGCATATAACTCGCTACGAATTTCGACCGCGCTTGGTTTGCCGAAACCGAAAAATAAATCAGTTATGAATGATATATCATCGGACCACTGGTCGCCATCCTAATCCCTCGACTTTTCGCGCCTCGCAAAGTTCCGCATATCCATCCGCTCATTTACGTCCTTCGTGCCCGCGTGAAGGACTTCAAAAACCGATGGGTCGGTCGCGAGTGAAACCGCGATGCGGTCGAGGGTCTTTCCCACCGCCAGACGGGTACGCCGGCCGATCTCGGGACCGGCCTCGACGGGGTCCGCGAACCAAAGATACGCTTCCGGCCGCTCGTGCAGGGAATGCTCGTAGCGAATGCCCACCGGCACCACCTGTGCGTTCGGCACCGTCTTTGCGAGGAGCTCAAGCGACTTGCCGAACGGCATCAACTCTGGTGGCCGGTGCAAGACCCCCTCGGCGAACAATAGCAGACTGCGCTTTTCGTCTCGCATGAGGCGGATCGTGGTCTTTATTGTCGCCGCCCGCCGACCCGGATCGTCGGCGGGGAAGGGCATGCCGCCGATCTTCCCGAAGAGCGGAAACGCATCGTACTCCTGAATCCAGTCGTGAAATCCTACGAGTCCGAGTTGGGCGAGCGCAAGGTACATCACATACCCGTCGTGCCATCCGTGGTGGTTTGGCACGAAGATGGTCGGTTCAGCAACGGCGGCGGGCCGCCGCCAATAGACGTTGCGAAACACCTTGCGCACGGAACGCCGGATCATGGCGTCGACAACTCGCCCGGCAATTCCTTGAACCTGCTCCCCCATTGCCCAGAAGTGTACAAGGCAAGGCCCATCGCTCCCCGGCCTCGGACGGGAAGCATGCGAAGACTTATTCAAGTACAGTGTCAGTTGAATTTACGGCTGCCCGGGCGGATCTCTCGGAGCCTGCGGGCCGTATCGAATGACTTATGAAGAATCGTTGGGTATCCGGACTCCTGCTATCGATTGCCATCGCGGCCATGACGGCCGGATGTTCGAAACCCGACGATAACGCGAACTACGTGCCCGCGAAGGTCGAGAAGGCGCCGGACGAAGTCGGCGGCGTCAAGGCGCCCGCGACGACGGGGACGGCGACCCCAACCGCGCCCGCCAAGACAACCGCAACCAGCGCGGTCACCCCTCCGACCGCCAAACCCGGCCCCAGCAAACTCGAACTGGAACTAAAGGCCCTTAGCGATTACAGCGCCAAGATCAAGCCGATCCTCTACGCCGACAACGCCGAGCAGGTCTTCCGCGAGAGCGTCAAGAAAGCCGGACCCGATATGGAAACCAAGGGCTGGGCCGCCCTGATCCCCCACTATCAACGGTACGAACACGCCGTAAAAGGCATCGCCGATAAGCTAAAGCTGATCACACCACCGCCCGCCGCGAAGGGTGTCCACGACGCTTTCGTGTCCATCTACGGCCGCCTGTACGACAACCTTCGGCTCTCCGTCGATGCGATGATCAAGAACGACGGTCAAACCGCCGCGCAACTCTCGCACGAGCGAAAAGGGATCCTCAAGAATGGCGATGACTCGCTCAAGAAAGCGCTCGCCGCCGGCAATTTCGACGAGCCGCTCTTCCGCTCCCGAACCGAGCTCCTGCCTTTGAAGTAGGCCGGTCAATGCCGCGCTTCCTGCGACCTTGAGATGCCCAGCTTGTCGGGCTGTCCGGCTAATGTCATCGAGTTTTTTGGCCATTCCTTCTCGGAAGAACGCCGCCGTGGTTTCGAATGACCCACATCTCGCGCTGACCGGTTGCTTCGCCCAGCATCATTCATTGCCATTCCGCGGCAAGTTTGCCCTCGAATCGGTTGAAAACGGAATTGTCGTTGACAACCCAAATGTAGCCAGGCCCCTGATGTATGTGCAGGGGGCTTCGCGCGGTAGCGCAAAGACAGCTCATCGGTTACCGGCAAAGGCTCCGGTTTGACGCAGGCGGTGATCGCCAAACGTTTCGCGGTAAGCGCAGCCCCCGCACATACATCGGGGCCTGGCTACATTGGGTTGAGGGTTATCGACGACGTCTTTTGCGGCAAGCGCTTCGGGCGTACAAATCCGTGTAGGCGGAGATTCCCCCGGGTGCCCTCCGCGACGGCGCTACGCCTCGCGACGGCCATCCGACAATGACCCCTCCAGAGGAACCCTGAAGGGGTTCCATCCCCTAGCCCAGGGTTGGGCCAGACGCAGCGAATGCTGAGTCGCGACCTACCCTGGGTAAGAGCGGTCGCAATAGAAAAAGTCCTTAGATTCCGGCCCTTTTAGGGCCAATCCTTCTACAGAAGCTCCAACCGTCGGCTGGAAAGCGAAGCCGACCGCCCAATCACCTTGTCCGACGTTGCCGGCGGAGCCTTCACAAACTCACCAGATTGCCCCTCGATCTTGAGGACGCCGTCCGCCGTAATCTCCATAAACGCATAAAGCGGCTTGGTATACGCCCGCATCCCCTCGTACCAAAAATAGCTCGCCGAGTTCACGCACAGGCATGGCACGCCTTCGTAATGCTCCAGCCGGTCCACGTGGTTATGCCCAAACATACAAAGCGCGACCGCACCGCGCGGATTCACCGCACGTGCAGCAGAAATCACCTGCATGACCGCGACCTGCTCCGCAGGCATCGCCTCCCCCGGCTCCGCGAACCCGAGGGGCTGGTGGGAAATCAGAATCACCGGCCGGTCGCTCGCTCGCAATTCCTTGGCGAGCCAATCGAGCTGCTCCGGGTCCGCCCAATTCGCCGAGGCGCCATCGGTGAAGTAATTCCCGTTCGCGTAGCTGTACAGCTTGCGGCCCTTCTTAAAATGATTCAGGTCCATGACCAGGAACCGGTAGCCGCCGTAATCGTGCCGCCCGTATCGAGAAGGCATCCCGATGAACTTCATTGCGAAGTCCTTGTCGCACCGGTCCATGTCGTGGTTCCCGAGCACGTGGATCTTGGGATGGTGCAGCGTTGAGAATAAATTCACACACTCACGCGATTCCGGCAGGGAGTAGCAGAAATCCCCCATCTGCATCACGAAGTCGAGCCCCTTACGCTGCTTCACGGCTTTAACGAAGGCGTCCAGGCGAGAAAGCGCGTCCGGCGCAAGCCCATGGTGAAGGTCGGTGATCACCGCAAACTTCACTGGCTTCACCCGCCCCGAAACCGCCAATGGGATGAACCGATAGAACGGAGCTGCCGCCGCCAACCCCAAAAACTCGCGCCGAGTCATGCCTCAAGTATCCCTCTGCTTAACGTAAACAATGAACTTAACTTTGGACTGCTAAACTCGGCCATGAATTCGAGTCGGCTGGCCGGGATAGCCGTATTTGTGATCGCGGCACTCTTCGCCGGCAAGGTTGCTCGGGATCATCGCAAGCTCGGCGAGCTGCAGGGAAGCACTTTCCGCGTGAGCTCCGGCCAAGACGTCGAAGCGGGCACCGTCAAGTTCGAGGGTCGCCCCGCCGATTTCGCTCTCAATCCCGACCAGGAGATCATGGCGGTGCAGACCAACCGCGAGGTCTTCCTGAGTTCCCCGAAGGGCGTGCTCGCGAGAACCAAGATCGGCCTGGAAAAGGAGATCGGCGCCGGATTCCGCGGCATCCTCTGGACCAAAGATCGGCGCGGCACGAATTGGACCCCGAAGGGCATGCGCTTCGTGGTCAGCACCGACCAGGGCTACCTTCAGGAGTATCTCTACGAGGACCTCGAGCTCTTCCCGAAAGAGAAGATCTGGCTCTGCGACCCCAAAAAGCCCCGCCAACTCTGGCCCGGCGGCATGTGCCTGACCAGCGACGCAAAGACGATCTACGTCGCCGTCTGCGAACTGAACGCGGTTTGCCAAGTCGACATTGCGAGCCACAAGGTCGTCAAAACCATCCCCGTCGAGCGCCTCCCTTTCGAGTGCCGGCTGACCGCCGACGATAGAACCTTGATCGTATCCAACTGGGGTGGCCGCGACCCGAAAGCCACGGATCGGATTGGAAAAAGTAACGGGATGTCGCTGTCCATCGACGAGAAGGGCTTCACCAACACGGGCACGGTCTCCCTTATAGATCTGGCGACCGGAAAGCGAAAGGACGTCGCCGTCGGCCTTCACCCTTCCAATATCGTTGTCGCCGGAGAGCACGCCTATGTCGCGAACTCCCAAAGCGACTCCATCAGCGACATCGACCTGACCGCCGCCAAGGTCGTGCGCACGATCCCCATCGCCTACGGTCACCAGCCTCACCTCGGCGCGATGCCCTGCGGCATGGTCCTAAAGGACAATCACCTCTTCGTTTGCGAGGCCGGTAACAACGCGGTGGCTTCCGTCAACCTCGCCAGCGGAATCGTGGAGGGTCTCTACCCCGTCGGCTACTTCCCGATCTCCATCGAACTCAGCCACGGCGGCGGAAAACTTTACGTGCTGAACAGCAAGGGCAACGGCTCTATCGCCAATACCTCGGTGGGCAACGCTGGGAATCCGCACGACTTCCAGGGAACGATCTCCGTTCTCGATCTCAAGCAAGACCTCGCCCGCGCCACTCAAACCGTGGTCCACAACAACCATTGGGATCAAGACCCCCTGCGCGACATCGCGGATCTCCCCGTCTATCACGGCGCGGTCAAGCACGTCCTCTACATCATCAAAGAGAACCAGAATTACGATCCGATCTACGGCGATATGCCGGAGGGCAACGGCGACCCCACCCTCTGCGTCCTCGGCGAGCGGACGATGCCGAACCACCGCAAGATCGCCCGTGAGTTCACCCTCTTCGACAACGCCTACTGCAGCGGCACCAACAGCGCCGACGGCCACGCCTGGAGCACCCAGGCCATGGCGAATGACTACCTAGAGCGCGAATACGACGGCTATCGCACCTATCCCGACAATGGCAGTTGCAGCATGGCGATTTCCTCCGCCGGCGCCCTATGGGATGCGGCGCTGAAGAAGCACAAGACCCTCCGCGACTACGGCGAATTCTGCGACGACGCGACCTCGACCTTCGAGCCGCGCAAACCCAAGGACTGGTTCGAAGCGTGGGCCGACTACAAGAGCGGCAAGCACTTCTTCAAATATCACATCGAGACCCGCATCCCGAGCCTCCAGCCGTACATCTGCCACGACATGCACTACTGGCCGATCATCCAAAGCGACCAGAGCCGAGCCGACGTCTTCCTGAACGAATACAAGAAATTCAGCGCCGAGAACAAGGTCCCCGACCTCATGTTCCTGACCCTCACGAACGACCACGGCTCGGGCCTCGACCCCAACTTCCCGGTGATCGGCTCAATGATGGCGGACAACGACCTCGCCTTCGGCCGGGTCGTCGATGCCCTCACCCACAGCCCCCAGTGGAAGGACACGTGCATCTGCATGATCGAGGACGACGGTCAGGCGCTCCCAGACCACGTGGACGGTCACCGCACCGCCTTCACCGTCATCAGCCCCTACGTAAAGCGTAAGTTCGTCGACTCGAGCTTCTACACAACCGTTAGCATGGTCCGGTCGATCGAGTTGATGCTTGGCCTCGACCCAATGAACCAGTTCGACGCCCACACCCCGCCGATCATCGACTGCTTCCAGAACAAGCCCGACTACACGCCCTACACGCACTGCCTCAACAAGCGTCCTCTCGACGAGCCAAACAAGCCTCTTGCCATGCTCGATCCCCAGGGTCAAGCGCTCTTCAAGCTCTCGAAATCCCTCGACTGGTCGCACCTCGACGGCCCCAATCCGGCGGCGCTCAGCCAAGTGCATTGGTACAGCCTGACCCAGGGCCGGCCCTTCCCGCAAAAGTACGCCGTAGCCTTCGATGCCCCCCGAGAAAAAGATGGCGATGACTAGTGAAACTTCCGCCCCTCACCGAGCGTCATATGCCGTCGTGATCCCCACTGGCTTCGCCGCCCATTTTCACGCCCGAGGCTCTGCGCAATGCTGATTCGGCTCGGGTACGACATCCAATTCGACCTCCCAAACCGCACGTCGATCCTGACGATGTTGTACGTGCATCCCTCGCGCACGGCGGACCTCTTGGAGCCGGATGCGATGGTGGTTTCTCCGGAAGTGCCGGTGACGGATTACATCGATGGGTTTGGCAACCGCGTCGGTCGCCTAGTTGCTCCCGCGGGTCCCTTGCGGTTGACGGGCTCCACGCTGATCAATGACCACGGCCTGATTGATCCCGCCAACTTCGCGGCGCGCGAGCATGCGGTCGAGGATTTGCCCAACGAGGTCCTTCAGTTCCTCTTGAATAGCCGGTACTGCGAAGTCGACCGCCTCTCCGCCACCGCCCTCGACCTCTTCGGCCACATCGCGCCGGGTTGGGGAAGGGTACAGGCGATCTGCGACTGGGTTCACAACCGCGTCCAATTCAACTACCGCCATACCCGGCCCACAAAGACGGCTCTGGACGTCTACACCGAGCGCGTCGGCGTCTGCCGCGACTACCAGCATCTCGCGATCACCTTCTGCCGCGCACTGAACATTCCCGCGCGTTATGCCACCGGCTACCTCGGCAACATCGGCGTCGAGGAACGCCTCCCGATGGACTTTAGCGCCTGGTTCGAGGCGTACCTGGAGGGCCAGTGGTGGTCGTTTGATGCCCGCAACAACATGCCCCGCCTCGGCCGAATCCTCATGGCCGTCGGCCGGGATGCCTCGGACGTCGCCATCACGACCTCGTTCGGAGTCGCGAACCTGACCGGCTTCGAGGTTGTAAGCAACCTGGAATAGAGCCTGGTTTGCCGGCATTCGAACCGATCCCGGTAGGGATCGCAGATATTAGCCGGTTATCGTAGGCGCGGCCGCCGCGCCGAAGGCACTGGGTAAGGTTGTCTTGTGAGATTGATGATGTATGCAATTTTACGGCGAAAAACGAGCCATTGCAGAAATCCCAATTGTCGACGCTCGGAATGATCCCGGTAGGGATCGAAGAAATTAGCCGGTTATCGAAAGCGCGGCCGTCGCGCCGAAGATACCGGGTAGAGGCCGCAAGAACGGATCGACCCCGGAGGGGTCGTAGAGATTTTTGAAGTAACCGAGGCTGCCTCGGACGCCCTGTCCAACGAAGATTGCCTTCCCATGGCCGAAGGCTCCATGATGGAAAACGATGTCGTGTTTCGCATTCCGGCTCGCTCTGTTTGGACTCTCCGTCCTGGCTCCGCTCCAATCGGAACAAACCCTGTCCGCAAGCATCGACAAGGCCCGCCTCGTGCCGGTGCAACCCCGATCCGCGACGCCCGCCTGGATGGACTACGACCGGGTGGCCGCCGGCTACGACTTCGTCGCGCAGCACGGCAAATTCGCGGAACAGGTGATGGGGATGTCGTCGCTCGCGGCCACCTTCGCCGCCAAAGACATCACCCCCACCCTCATGCAAACCGGCCGACTGCCGAAGGACTTCACCCAGCGCATGAAGGAAACCGGTCAATGGATCGACAAGATCTTGGATATCCCCAAAGACCGCGCCGACTTCACTGGCAGGGAATATATGCGGGCAGTGGAACTCGGTCAGCTTCACGCGTCCGTCGCGGATTCGATTCGCAAATCGCTCAACTGGGACCCGAAGCAGCGCGTGCCCATCAACGGCCAATCCTTCGCCTTCGTCCTCTACACCTTTGCCTACTGGCCGATCGAAGCCATGATCACCACGAAGCAAATTGACCCGGTCAAGGATGCGAAAGAGATCGACGCATGGTTCTACCTTTGGTCCGTCATCGGCTACGGAATGGGCGCGCCCGATGACTTGCTCCCAAGAACCTTTGCCCGAGCGAAAGAAATCGTGCCGTTACTAAGGAAGGCCCAATACACCACGGAAACTCCAGCGGGAATTCCAATCCTCCTCGGCGGTCAAGTCCGCATGATCGCCGACCAAATCGCCGCAACCTCCAAGGCGACCCCCGAGCAAGCCATGTCGGGAGCAGTGAAGGCGCTCGGAGGCCTCCTCATGATCTCCCCGGGCGAGTGCGCCGCCCTCGGCCTAAAGGATCTGCCATTCGCCCAACTCAAGCAATACGCGGCCGTGCCGCCACCCAAATAACGGGTCTAGCCCTTGGCGCCGGCGGCGATCCACTTCTTGAGCAACTCGATATCCGCCTTACCGAGAGCCGGCTTACCCATCGGCATTCGAGGCTGCTTCGTGCCGTCCACGTACGAGATCAACTTGCTCTTCTCGGGGTGGCCGGCGATCACGATCGGTCCATGCTCACCGCTCTTCATCAGTGCCTGGTAGGACGACAGGTCAACCTTTTCCGGGCTGCGCTTGGCGTTGTGGCAGGAAACGCACTGAGCTTTGATCAGAGGGGCGACCTTCGCGTAGCTCATGGCTGTCTTGGACGCCTTCGCTTGGGACGCCGGTTGCGCACTGACCAAGCTACCGAGAGCGACCGGGATGATGCCGCAGGCGGCGAGCAGACTAACAAATTGGGTGTTCATGGCTTCTTATCGTCCTTGTCCTTCTCTTTCGGTCCAAACGTCCACTGATAGGCGAGATAGGCGGTTCCATGATTGGAACCCTGGAATCCGGTTCCGATGGACATCATGAGATGGTGCCCCTCGTCGAAGTCGTATACGCCACCCACGTTAAAACCGGTGTTGTCGCCGAGGCCAACCGCTTGGCTTGTGGTGTGATAAAGTTCGCCACCAAGCATTAGCTTCTTCGTGGCTTGGCACTGGACAGTGAGGCCGGAAAACCAATAGTTTCGGTTGCCGGCGCCCGGGTTGCTCCAATATCCGCCCCCCCCGTAGGTTGTCCAGTTGCCGAACGACTTTTGCAGCCAGACCGGGAGAAAGAACGCGGTTTGCCCGGAGCCCAAATTGCGGGACGGAGTTCCGGTAGGCACTTCGACGAGCGGGAAGATGCCGACCATCGGCTGGGACTTCGTTTCCTGAAGGAAGCGGTACTTGACCCCCAACTCGGTGTCGCCGTACCCAAAACTAGTGGGTTGGCCCGGCCCGCTTACGTAGGCTAGCGGAGCGATGATATGCAACTGTAAATCCGGAATCGCCCCGTAGTTGACTTCGACATGCGGAAAGGTTCCGTTCGTTAGCCCAAACTGCCGGAACGACTGCGAGGCCATGTACACCTCGTAATGCTGCAGATCCACGGGCTGGGGGTCGTCGGTAATGAAGGGCGGACCCGCCGTAGTCGCGGTTGCCACCGCCATCACGCTGCCCAACCCAACGAAAGCGGTTGCGCAGAAATGTCGTCTAAATCCTTTGTTTGTGCGAAGTGGCAACTTGAAGAATCCTCCCGGGATGGCCTTGCCTAGAACGCCGAGCTTATCATGGGGCTGCGGACTTGAATGGGTGGTCACCTATGTGAATTTTGAGAAATTACTCAGTTACTCGCCGCTGTAGACTGGCCCTGTGCTTTTTGGGTTTCTGTTGACTTCCTTTGCTTTGCCGCCGCAAGCGCCCGTAGTGCCGCGCAATGGGATGCTCATCACCCAAAGCTGCCGCCTGAAACCCGGCCTCTACCGCCTCTCGAACAACGAAGGCACGACAAAAGCCGGCGACGAAACCATCCCCACCTTCACCCCCGCGATCACGATAAAGGGCAATGGAATCACCGTCGACCTCACCGGCGTCACCCTCCAAGGCTCCCCAACCACCGCCTACCCGGACGAAAGAAGAGGCCTCGGCATCCTCATCGAAGGGAAGGGCGTGACGATCAAGAACGCCCACGTTCACGGCTACCGCGTCGCCCTCATGGCCCGGCACGCGGACGGTCTGAAGGTGATCGACTCCGACTTCTCCTACAACTGGAAGCAGCACCTCAAATCCACCGTCGAGCGCGAAGACGAGAGCGACTGGATGAGCTACCACCACAACGAGCACGACGAATGGCTTCGTTATGGCGCCGCCCTTTCGCTGTGGGACTGCAACCATTTCACAGTCAAAGGGACGACCGCGGTTGGCGGACAGTGCGGGTTGATGCTGACCCGGTGTAACGATGGCCTCGTCTACAACGACAACTTCTCGTTCCTAAGCGGACTCGGAATCGGAATGTACCGCTCCAGCAACAACCGGATCGTGCACAACCGGATCGACTGGGACGTCCGCGGCTTCTCCTACGGGGTCTACAACCGCGGCCAAGACAGCGCCGGCATCCTCGTCTTCGAACAGTGCAACCGAAACCTGATCGCTTACAACTCGGTGACCCACGGCGGCGACGGCTTCTTCCTCTGGGCCGGCCAAACCACGATGGACACTGGCAAGGGCGGCTGCAACGACAACCTCGTCCTCAGCAACAACTTCAGCTACGCCCCCACAAACGGAATCGAGGCGACCTTCAGCCGAAACCTCTTCGTGAACAATTACGTGTCGGACTGCTGGCACGCAGTCTGGGACGGTTACTCCTTCGACACTCTCCTCTACGGCAACTACCTCCTGAAATCCGAGGTCGGCGTAGCCACCGAGCACGGCCAAAACAACAAGACCCAAGGGAATATCGTCTCGGGCAACCAGACCGGAATCCAGCTCTGGGCGAACAAAGAAACCGACCCAAACTGGGGTTACGTGAAGGCCCGCAAAACGCATTCGGACGGCGCGTTTATCGTCGGCAACCGGTTTACCGATAACAAGACGACCCTCTCCCAGCGGAACAGCACCGGCACCCGGTTCGTGAGCAACTTCGTCACGGGTACGTCCAATGCCGTCGCGGGTGACGTGAGCAAACCTTTCCCCGAGAAAACGCTCGGCTACTTCGTGAACACCTTCGGCAAAAAGTCCGAGATTCCGGCCGGGGCCGACAAGAACATGAATTTTGTCCAGGAACAGTCGACGGGTGGCCAAGATATCCGAGTCATCGTCGCCGGTAACGACCCATGGAACCCCTGGAATCCCGACGTTCCCTCAGAACTAAAGAGCCTCCCCGCAAAACTCAAAGACGGCCAAAACCCCTTCCGCCCCGCGCCTGGTACCCACGCAGGGAAGAAATACATCCTCGTCGACGAGTGGGGGCCCTACGACTTCAAGCGCCCCCTCATCTGGCCCCGCGAGGAGTCGCGCCCGGGCTGGCAGCGCTTCGAAATCCTCGGCCCTCCGGGAAAGTGGTCATTGGTGAACGCGGGCGGCATCGCCAACATATCCGCGAGCAGCGGCCAAGTCCCCGGTTTCGTCGAAGTCCAGACGTTGAAGAACTTCACCGGCCAAACCGAGATCAAGCTCCAATACTTTGGCGCCCAGAGCGTCGATGTCCGAGGCATTGTCACCCCCGCCGGTCAATCAGTGATCTTCGGCTACGAACACTTCTTCGCCCCCATCGCCTGGAACGTAAAGTTCTTCCGCTGGTCGAAGTCCGTCAACCCCTCCGAGCCCCACGCCGTCCCCGCCGATTTCCCCTCGGTTTTGGCTTTAACCCCGATCAAGGAGATCAAAACGGATCGCCTATCCTTAGCCGGCGCCGCTCTCGTCCCCGGCCTTCCGAATGACCACTACGCCACATTGGCAGAGGGCTCGTTCCGCACCATCGAAGGCGATTACACGATCGACCTAACCACCGACGACGGCGCAAAAGTCTGGCTCGATGACAAACCCCTCATCGAAGATGCCTGGCACTACCAAGGCCCCACGTCGTACACCCGCAAAGTCCATCTAACCAACGGTCCCCATCGCTTCCGCGTCGAGCATTTCCAAATCGACGGCTACGCGGAGTTAAAGCTGGAGCTCAAGCACTCATAGGTCTAGCTGAGGCTGGGGATCGTCCGGATGCGGCGATCCCTTCGCCCGCGCCAATGCCTGCAGCGCCCGCCCTCGAGCAAACTTGTGGTCGACGATCGGCTTGGGATAGGTCTCACCCAAGGACACTCCCGCCGTTTCGAGCACCGCGGCCGGAGCCTCCCAAGGCTTGTGAATCCACTCCTTCGGTAGCTTCGCGAGCTCAGGAACCCACTCCCGAACGTACGCCCCGTCCGGATCGAACTTCTCGCCTTGGCTCACCGGATTAAAGATCCGAAAATAAGGCGCGGCATCGGCCCCGCAGCCGGCCGTCCACTGCCAACCCATCGTGTTGTTCGCCAAATCGGCATCGACCAAAGTGTCCCAAAACCATTTCGCTCCCGACTGCCAAGGGATCAGCAGATCCTTAACCAAGAACGAGGCTACGATCATCCGGACCCGGTTATGCATCCATCCCGTGGTCCAAAGTTGCCGCATCCCCGCGTCGACCATCGGGTAGCCGGTGAGCCCTTTCTGCCACGCGTGCCGTCCCTTGACGTCCTTTTCCCAAGGGAAGTGGACGAACTCCGGGTGCAGCGGCTCGTCCGTCGTCTCCGGATAGAAGTGCAACATATGGTGGGCAAACTCCCGCCAAACCACCTCTCGCAGATACCCTTGGGCCACGTCCCCCCGCAGCCGGTGGACGATCTGACGGGGCCCAATCTCGCCGAAGTGCAGATGCGGCGACATCCGCGAGACCCCCTCATGATCGGGCCGGTTCCTCTCCTCCATATAGTCGGCCACCGGTCCGTGGGCGAACCAATCCAACTGTTTCTGCGCGCCCGCTTCGCCTGGCGTCCAGGCCTTGGCAATTTCCCCCGCCCAGTGGATCTTAGGCAGAAGTTCGAGGTCCTCCAGCTTGAGCCCCTTGAGCCTTGACCCCTCGATCGCTTCCGGCGCCGGCTGAGTTCTCGACGGCAAACCCTTCGCAAGGCAAGCTCGGTAGAACGGAGTGAATACCTTATAAGGTCCCCCCGACCCGTTAAGTACCTCGCCTGGTTCAAAAAGCAGCGCCGCATTAAATGCCCGCCCTTCGACGCCCTGTTTCTTGAGCATCGCCTGGACCGCTTCTTCCTGCTTCTGAGCCGCCGGCTCCCACCGCCGATTCCAAAAAACCGCCTCCGCCCCGGTCGCCTCGACCAATTCCTTTAACCCCGAAGCGACCGATCCATCGCGGATTACAAGATGCGCGCCGAGTGCCGTCAGAGATTTCGAAAGGCTCTCCAGCGAGTAGTGAAGCCACCACCGCGAAGCCGCCCCCATCCTCCACCGACCCTCGTCCTCCGGTGACCAAATAAAAATTGGAATGACGGGACCGCCCCGTTTGACCGCCGCCGACAGTGCCGGATTATCCTCCAGCCTAAAATCCTGCCGAAACCATACGATGCAGGGGGCATTGGCAGAGGGATCGGAAGGCATCGTAACTCAGATCATCCCTCACCCATCGGGTTCAGATGACGCCGAGGCCGCGTATCACGGGGTGGTCACACCGAAAAAGCCCAAGTCGCGACCTAACGCCAGGCAACTTGCGCGTACGCCTGCGCGAACGAGACAAGCCTCCCAATGAGCGCGTTGTACTGCCAATACGCCGAGTCCGGATCCTGCCGAACCAGAGACTCGTAAAGCCGATGCTCTACGGGCGCGCTTTCATCCGGAAAGAAAGGAACGGGCAAACCCAAATCTCTCAACCGAGGCTCCGCAATCTTGATCAGGAGTGCACAGTCAGAGTCCAGTCCCGCCCCAACATCCAGAAGACCTTGGAGCACGAGATCACCGCCTGGATAGGCCTCTAAGTCGTATTGGTCTAAAGTCACTTGGACTCCTGAACAAACGCACGAAGCCTTCGCTCTAGGTCCGGCACATTCAAGGCGGGGTATCGAATGAGTTGACTCCGCACCTCTTCAAACAGATCAAGAAGCTTCTCGGCCTGAACCTTCTGCTGATCTCGGAGAGCCGCGACGTCCGCGAGATCTTTTTTATGCCCCCGCGACAACTTCGACAGCGCCTGACCATAGAAGTCGTAGTGGTGGAAATCTACCTTCCCGAAACGGGCAATAAACTCGCTCCGCTCGCGCCAACCCGGTAGCGCAGGCACAAACAAGTCCGGAGAGGCCAATTCGACGTTCACGCCGAGCGATTCCTTCAACTCCGCGATGGCCTCGAAAATACCTCCCGGTTCCGGGTCCAATTTGATGTCGATATCGACTGTCTGCGCCCGAATTCCCAGGAGCAATGCGGTCGATCCACCGGTTAAATAAACGCGCCCCGGAGTAGTCGCCCTCCGGCCGACCGCAGCCAAAAACCGCTGAAGCTTCGCCTCATCCAGCATCGACCGCATGCGGTCATTGTGCATCGAATTCAGAATTGGGCCGATCCTGAGCTACAGCGGAACGCTCGAAATCGGCACGCACCATTCGAACATATTCATTCCCGCCTCCGAGCGCAGCATAAGTATCCTTGCCAATTCCGCGCAACTCAAGCAGAGAAACGCCAGCTTCGCGATTCGTATCGTCAGCATCGATTCGCATAGGGACGTTGTGACACAAAACGGAATCTAGTCGACGATGCGTGGCAGGGGCGTTTGCAGCATGCCGGTCAAACCCCGCCACTCACCATTTGCAAAGGATGGATACACTCCACCCGATGCAACCACGGCCGATGGTGACCCTCAGACTCGCCACGCGGGTCGAGCATGATCGGATTGAGATGATCTTCGATCTGCCGCGACTGCTCAAATCCGTAGACGCCTATCGCCAAACCCTCGAGAGTTTCCATGCTGCCCTGAGAGCCCTTTCAGACCTTGAGCCGGCATATGAGGCTCTTGCAATAGAATCCGGAACAATAAGACGCCTTACCGCGATCATAGAGGATTTGAAGGACTTAGACGGAGACTTGAACGGAACCACAGCTACGGAGCCTCCGCGTCTCAACCCCGCCCAACGGGTGGGCGCCCTTTACGTGATCGAAGGTTCGGCGCTCGGCGGGCAAATCATCTGCCAAGGCCTCCGTGGTCACTTTGGTCCTGACACCCCGGTCAGGTTCTTCGCCGGCCTCGAAAAGAAAACCGGCGCTCACTGGCGAGAATTTGGGCAAGCCCTCGATCGCTTCGTCCTCACTTACGACTGCATGGACGACGTGATCGACGGCGCCCGACAAATGTTTCACTTCATGGCTAACTCCATCGAAGGTGGAAGACCAACCATTGCCTGAAAATCCGACCCTAAATAACTGCGACCGCGAACCGATCCACATCCCCGGTTCGATCCAGCCCTACGGCATGCTCGTCGTCCTTGACGCCCAGAACCGGATCGCGAGGGTTAGTGACAACGCGTCCGCTCACACTGGTAGGTCCATCGAAGACCTTGTCGGTCAACCTCTACCGTGCCTCATTGAGGACCACAAGACCACCCTGAACGGCAATCGTTACGACGTCACCGAGCGTGGCAACATCCTTGAGTTCGAACCCGACACCTCCGAGAACCCAGAACCTATCTATTCGCTTGTCGGCAAGGCCGTAAAGGAATTCCAAAACTGCCCCGGCATCCGGGACCTCGCGGAAGTCGTTGCACGACGCGTTCGCGAGCTTTGCGGGTTCGACCGTGTCATGGTATATCGCTTCCTCGCGGACGACACGGGCACTGTGATCGCCGAAGAGAAACGGGACGACCTCGAGAGCTATAGCGGCCACCATTTCCCCGCGAGCGACATCCCGAAGCAAGCCCGCGCCCTCTACGTGCGGAACTGGACTCGCCTCGTCGCCGACGTGGACTACCGGCCTTCGCCCATCGTTCCTCCCGCCGCCGAGCCTTTGGATATGAGCGACTGCGCCCTTCGCAGCGTCTCCCCGATTCACGTTCAGTATCTGAAAAACATGGGCGTTGGCGCCTCGATGTCGATCAGCCTCGTCAAGGACGGCCGCCTCTGGGGCCTCGTCGCCTGCCACCACATGTCGCCTTGGTATGGCTCGAAGCAGCTGCGGGAAGCGTGCGAACTCCTCGGCCAGGTGGTGTCCCTCCAAATCACGTCGATCGAGTCGCAGCAAGCCGAGCGCTTCTTCCGCCATAGCCGCGAGACGCTCAGAATTCTTACCGAGGCAATGATCGGTCCGGAATCGACGGTGCAGGGATTAAGCACAAAGGGCGTGGAACTCCTCGATCTTCTCAACGCCACCGGCGCGGCAGTGGTGGAAGCGGGCGCCTGCCACCTTATCGGCGCGACCCCAAGCACGGAGGAGATTCTCCGGCTTGTGCGCTGGATTGGCGACAAGTGCTCGCGAAAGCCTCTCGCGGTCAACTCGCTGGCGACCGTATTCCCGGAGGCCGAGCGGTACGCCTCGTTCTCCTCTGGACTGCTCGCGATCTGCCACTCGCGAGACACCGCCAACTACATTCTCTGGTTCCGGCCGGAGCAGATCGAGACGGTTACCTGGGCCGGCAATCCCGACAAGCCGATGGAGGAGACGCCGCAAGGCAATATGCTGCGTCCACGCACCTCCTTCGCTTCCTGGCGAGAAACCGTCCGCCTAAAGGCGAGACCATGGACGGAGACCGAGGTCGCGGTCGCCGCCGATCTGAGAATTGCCATCGTCGAAGCGGAACTCACCAGCCTCAATTCCGAACTAGAGCGGCGCGTCAACGAGCGCACGAGCGCGCTCCAGAAGGCGGTCGATGAGCTGAACGGCTTTACCTACTCCGTCTCTCACGACCTTCGCACCCCCCTGCGGGGAATGATCGGGAACAGCCGCATCGTCCTCGAAGAGTACGGTGACGGCGTCTCGCGCGCCATTCGTGAGCGGCTGCTCGCGATCGAGGCCAACGCCCTCAAGATGGCGAACCTGGTTGATGACCTACTTCGCTTCGCCCGTCTCGGCCGCCAGAACATGAGCGTGCAAGAAACCGACCTCACCAAGCTCGCCCTGCGTTGCGCCGAGCGATTGGAATCCCATGGCTGGCCCTGCGAGGGCATGGCGATCGAAGTCGAGGAGGGGTTGAGGGCCGTGGTTGACCCAAGCCTCATCGAGATGGTCTTCACCATCCTTATCGAGAACGGCTGCAAATACCGCCTCCCCGATCAGCGCCCCACCATCGAAATCGGCCGCACGGGCGCCTCCGAGAATCCGACGTTCTTCGTGAAAAACGCCGGCATCGGCTTCGACGAAGTCTACAAAGACAAACTTTTCATGCCCTTCGAGCGCCTTCACCTGGACGCCGAATACCCCGGCACCGGCATCGGCTTGGCCAACGCAAAACGAATCATCGAACGCCACGGCGGAAAAATTTGGGCCGAAGGTCGCCAGGGCGAAGGCGCCACGTTCTACTTCACGCTTTAGGCGTCTCGTGCGTGTGCTCGTAGTCACGCAACGCCGTACGCCGGAACCGGTACCAAGCCGCCACTGCGAGCGCTCCGACACCGCCCACGATGAGTGAAAACCGAACCGTTGTCCGCTCCGCCAAATATGCCGCCTCGGCATCGCCGAGTTGCGGACCCGAAATCTGGAAGATCATCCCGATCGCCGACAACCGGCCTCGAAGGTTATCGGGAATCGCGAGCTGCCGGATGGTCTGCCGCAGCACCGTGCTGATCATGTCGGAAGCGCCGACGCCTGCGTAGCAGGCCGCCGCCATCCAGAAGTTGTGGCTCAGGCCGAAGAGCAAGGTGCAGAGCCCAAACATCCCGATCATGCCGATCACCCACAGGCCCTGCCGCCGAATGGTCGGGATCAGGGCCAACACCAGAGAAGCGACCATTGCCCCGACTCCGGCTGCGGAAGCGAGCATTCCGTACCAGTGGGGTCCCAGCTTCAAATCGGCTCGAACGAATGCCGGAAGCAGGGCCTGTCCGCCGGCGAGGAACGTTCCCCAAAAGTCGATCCACATCGCGTTGGCGATAACCGGAGCCTGACGTAGGAACGTGAAGCCTTCCTTGATGCTGTCCACCACCTCCCGCGGGCTCTTTGATCGGTTGGTGAGCGGCGGAAACTTCGGCAGCTTAATGACTGCCGCGATCATCGCGAGAAAGGAGAGCGCGTTCAGCCCATAGCAAAGGGTTAAGCCTAAATTTGGCCCGAATTGGCCGATCAAAAGCCCCGCGATGGCGGGTCCCAAAATGTCGCTTAGGCGCCATTGGATTCCGTTGATGCTCGCGGCATTCGGAAAATGCTCCGGCGGCACGAGATTAGCGATCATCGCCTGCCGCACCGGACCGTTATAGGCGCGCGCCACTGCCTCCAGCGCGACCAACAGGTAGATCACGTTCGGCGTGATGTGGCCGGTCGAGGTGAGCAAGGCGAGTAGGACGGCCGTCGAAGCCATCCCCGATTGCGTAACGAGCAGCAGGCTTCGCCGGTCGCGCTGATCCGCCATCACCCCGCCAAACAGGCCTAGCGAAAGCAACGGAACGACCCGTATGACGCCGACCAAGCCGACCGCCCAGGGGTTATGCGTCAGGTGGTCGAGGTGCCAAAACATCCCCCACGTCTGAAGCTGGCCGCCCAGGTTGGAGATGAAGCTACCGATGATCCAGTTCCGAAAGTGCCGATGACGGAGGGACGGCAACCGTTCGGTAAGGCGCACAGTGGATTTTAGCCCCACCGCCGTCCTCGCGAGCAGTTAGGCAAAGAACGCGGTACCCTCGAACTCTATGTTCAAGCGTCTGATGGAGCGCGTCGACCGAATGATGGGGCGTGGCGTCATCGACGAGGAGTTTTACGAGGAGCTCGAAGAAGCCCTCCTCCAAGCCGACACGAACATCAACACCGCTCAAGAGATCCTCGCCGAACTGCGCAAAGCGGTGAGGGAAGAAAAGATCACCGAGCCTCAGGCGATGAAGCTGCGGCTTCAAAAGGCCATCGCGGACCGCTTCCGCAAACAGGGACCTCCCGGCTTCGAAATCAACGAGGAAGGCATCACCGTCTGGCTCTTCGTCGGCGTCAACGGAGTAGGGAAGACCACCACCATCGCCAAGTGTGCGCACTGGCTGAAGCGTAAAGGCCTCAAGGTCATGATGGCCGCCGGCGACACCTTCCGCGCCGCCGCCGTCGAGCAGCTTCAGATGTGGGCGGATCGTACCGAGTCCGACATCGTCAAAAACCTCCCCGGCTCCGATAGCAGCGCCGTCATCTTCGACGCCATCAACGCCGCGAAAGCGCGCGGCGCCGACATCGTCCTCTGCGACACCGCCGGCCGCCAGCACAGCAAAGAAAACCTGATGCTGGAGCTCGCAAAGGTTCAGCGGGTCACCGAGAAGGCTCTTGGCCGCAAACCGGACGAGGTTCTTCTGGTCCTCGACGCAAACACCGGCCAAAACGCGATCCGCCAAGCCGAGGAGTTTACGAAGGCCGCGGGTGTCACGGGTCTCGTCCTCACGAAGTTGGATGGCACCGCCCGCGGCGGCGCCCTAATCGGCGTCTACGACCGCTTCAAAATCCCTATCAAACTGATCGGCACGGGTGAGAAGGTCGGCGACCTGAAAGACTTCCGTCCCGACGACTTCGCGGCGGCTTTGTTTGAATAAGCTCGCTAGGTTAGAACGAACCAGAAAATGGGGTTCGGGTACGGAAAGCGCCAAAGGTGCGCCCCATTTGAAGCCAGGGTCGAAGGCCCTGGGCAAGGGCAATCATGGATATCCGGACTGAAGGTCCGGGATATTTTGAATTCTTTGTAACGGTGGGCACCGCAGTCGATTCGGCAGTGGGTCTCTTCTTCGGCGCGCGGTCTACAAAGCGTCCTCGCGAAAATCTTTGCGAACCTTCAGTCCGCTTCCGCACTAATGCCTCCACCAGGGCCTACAACCCTGGCTACCAATAGGGCGCACCGTTGGTGCTTCCGACCCTACGACACCGACTTCTTCTGCCGGAAATACGCAATCAACCCTCGCTTCTTCGCGTGCTCGTAGGCCGCGATCGAAGACCCGTACTCCCGCACCGTCCGCTGGTATGGCAAAGCCGACGCCATCAACTCTTCCTGCCGACCCCGAATCCGCGAACTGATGTCCTCAAGCTGCTTCTGACCCGCAAGAAGCTCGCGGCGAATCTCGATATCCTCGCGGTGAATCTTCTCCAGGATCGTGCGCTCCTCATTCGGAGGCAGACCGTAGCTGGTCGCACTCCAAAACGAGGCTTCCAACGCCTCTCGCCACTTGACCAGGTCCGCCCAGAAGTCCGCTTCGAATTCCTTGGACTTGAACTGATTGGCGGGAACGATGTCGGCCGCCGATAGCACGCCCCGATCCAAAAGATTCGACAACTTCTGACGGCTCGCCGCCCCGACGTCGGCCGCCAAAAGCGAGTACTTCCGCAGATGCCGATCCAAATCGTCCTGATGAAGCTGCCGGATCCGCGTTTGGCGCGCGGCTTCATAACGGTCCGAGTTGGCGACCAACTCCGCCTTCATCCGCTCCAGCGCCAACACCCGGCCGGAGTAAATCTCCGTGGCCGCCTCGGACTCCCACCGCTGGGAAATCTCCTCTAGCCGCACATTCGCGATTCGCACGCGACGTCGAATGCGCTCAACAACCACTAACTGGGCCACGTACATCGTGACGGCAAGGACGATGAAGAACTTGATAACAAGCGGCGCGGCCAGGGCGTCGTGCCCAAACAAGATGATCAAATAGATGAGCCAGAACGAGGCGTTCGTGTAGCTCGACACGAGCGGGCGCATCAAAAGCACCTTCCAGCCCGGGACCTTGGCCGGCGTCAGCTCCAAGTAGTCAATCGGGCGAGGAGCCTCGGCCGCCGTAGGAACGGGAAGCGCCGAAATTCGGCGCCAAACTTCTTCGATGTCGAAGTCGGCCGCCGAGAGAGGATCCAGTGGCGCCGGCCGGAAGAGGATGATGTTCCACTTTTCCTCCAGCGCGCACCAAGGGCATCGCCGCGCCTGCCTCCAGAAGACGTGACTGCCGTTGATATCGCATCCGCCGAGCGCGCCTTCCAACTCCTTCAGCGCCGTAAACCATTCGCGCGCCGTCGGCCTGGCCGGCTCGTCAGGGTCGAAGGCTCGTTCGAACAGCTCCCGGATCTCAGGAGGGAGCCAATCCAAAGTCAAGTACGGCGGCGGCAGCAGCGGACTGTCCCGCCGCGTTCCAAACACGTACCACCCTTTCTGGATGGCCGTCTCCAGCGGCATCTCCGCCTCTTGCGTCGGACGGCCCGCGAATGGGTGGCGGCCAAACACCAGGGTCTGGTAGATCAGCGCCGCGAGGGCGAACAAGTCTTGGTCAGGCGTCCGCTCCGTGCCGGCCAGGGACTGGCCATGTAATTCCGGCGCCAACAGCTCGGGTTTCGCGACCTTACACGGGTAGAGCTTGTCGTCGATCCGAATCTGGAAGGAATCCGCGTCGATCAGCTTGACCATCGCATCGGGTCCGACGAGGATGTTCGACTCGTTCAGGTCGCCGATTACCAACCCGTGCTCATGGACGTGGTGAACGCAAGTCGCCAAGTTCCGGGCCACGCGCAGCAGAAACGCCCAGGTCCGGTGCGGCGCGAACTGCATGCGCCAGCGGATTTGGTAGATCGAGTGCAGCGGCTGCCACTCGTCCAGCGACTCCATGACGAAGCCCACCGCGCTATCGCGCTCGTCGGAAAGCGGGCTGAGGGGCCACGCGGCCACGCGTCGAAGCCGCTTCGAGCTGATCGCGATCAAGCCGCGCAGCTTCGTGTCGATCCCGTATTCCCACTCTTTGTAGATCTTCGCGAGGACGTCGTCGCGGGCCTGAACCCGGTAGACGATGCCTTCGCCCCCTTCCGCCAGCACGGCCCCAAGCCGGTACTCGCGCGAATCTCCGGCGAGCAGCGTTCCCGTTCCGATGTCGGAAACCGGCATCAGTCGGCCCTTCTGACCGCGGCCACGATCGAGGTGTCGTCGTCCGTCCGGCTCGTTACCAAGTCGGAGGCCAGCATGCTGGCGAGCCAAGCGGAAGCCGTTGTGTCTTCACCGGCTTCGGAGCGAATATTTCGAAAGACGGTCTCAAAGAACCGCTCATGGGGAATCGCGTCGGCGCCGGCCAGAACCAACGGCTGCAATCCGTCGGTAAGTAAGGCAACCTCGTCCAATGGCCCCTCGATCACCCGAAGCTGAATGTGGTCCTGAACGTTGGCGTCGGTGAGAAAGTAGGTGGAATTCACAAATTCCGCCTCTTCCGGCTGGATCGCCACCTCAAGCTGGTCTCCTTTCCGGAACACGGCGATCCCGTCGCCGACCTGAACGAAGAGGGAACCCTCCGGGCTGATTACGACCCCCACCAGCGTGGCCGCATACTCGGCGATCGGCCGCTCTTCTTGCTCGGCCACCGCCCGAATCGCTTCCGCGATCCTCTCGACTAGAGTCGAAGCCCACTTAAAAGCGTCTTCCTCCGTCCAAAAACCGGTTCCCCCCGAGCCCACGAGCGAAGGAACCAGCGGATTCGCCTGCTCACTAAACGTTCGGCTGGCGACGGTCGCGCCGATGTGGCTCAGCGGCGCGGAGCCCGCACCGTCGGAGACGGCGAGGACCAGCGTGCGGTCGAAACTACGAATCGCGCACGCGTCTTGAACGCGCTCTTTCCCCGGCCCGGCTTGGGCGGCGGAGGCGAAAGCCCAAGTCAAAGCTGGACCTCACCCCAAGCCGATGGCGGCGGTAAATCGAGCGCGGTACCCGGCGTGCCTCGGCTCACCGGCTTTAAAGACTGGGATAGCCACACGAACATCTCCCGGTATTTCGTCTCCCGCAACCAGACCGGCGGACGAGGCGCGCCGATCTGCCGCAGGATGTCCACATCGGCGCCGTCGGTACCGATGGTAAACATCTCAAGACCGCCGGCTTTGACCTCGGCCTGGACCTCTTCGCCCGCGTCGCGCCAGCTATCCGTAGGTTCTCCATCCGTGACCAGCCAAATCCAGGGACGGTAGTAGGGAATTCCCGCCTCGCGATAGGCCCGCTTGCGCGCCCGGATCTGCTTGAGGGCGAAGCGAAGCGCCTGGCCGAGTGGCGTATTGCCGTCGGCATGCAACCGCGGCGGTAGCCAGCGATCGACGGTGACGAAGTCTTGAATTAGCTGAACGGGGCCGAAGGTGATCACGGCGATCTCGACGCGTTGAGCGGCCAGCCGGTCGGCCATGAGGTCATGCCGAAGCACTTGGAGGCCTTCGTTGACTTTATTGATGTGCGGCGCCATCGAGGTCGAGGTGTCCTGCAAGAGGACGACCGGGCAGCGGCGCTCCGTATTAAGAAACATCTCTTCGCTGAGTGGTTCTAGCTCGGGAAACTCGTAATGCGAAGATTCCATGATTTGTCGGACAAGTCCTGCCTAATGTTACAGTGAGACGCCTCGACCGGTTACATTCGATCGGCGGGTTACTAACGTTCCGTGCATAGAAACCCGGGAAAGGATCATTGCGGTTCCCGACTTCCGAAGCCCCTTTTTCCGGGACGAACTGCCCTGCTGACACCGGGTTAGCGTAATATTTGGGTGAAGACGGAGCCTGCGCCGGGAACCTGCGTTCAATGGGGGGCCGTATAGCAATCGGTTCCAAGAGATCCGCCTGAGGGGAAATGCTTTTCACTGCCATTCGCGAAAGATCGAAAGCCACGGTTCAAGACCGATCCGCGCTTTTCGAGCAACTCATCCGAGACACCCAAAAGCAAGCTTATAGCCTTGCTTGTCGATTGACCGGAAACGCCTCGGAGGCAGAGGACCTCGTTCAAGAATCGTACGTCCGTGCGTTCCGGTTCTTCCACCGGTACGACGACTCGCTCCCATTCTCGAGTTGGCTGTACCGGATCATGACGAACGCGCACATCGACATGGTTCGACGGCGCGGCCGGCTCAAGACCACGAGCCTGGAATCGGCGGGCGCCGAGGGCGGCGCGACGTGGGACGTTCCCGATCTCGAATCCTCCCCGGACCGAGTGCTCCTTGAGAACGCGATGGCGGAACCGGTGCAGAAAGCACTTATGTCGATGACGGCGGAATTCCGAACGGCCGTACTGCTCGCGGACGTAGAAGGGCTGGCTTACGAAGAAGTCGCCGAAATTATGAGAACGTCCGTAGGCACCGTCCGCAGCCGAATCCATCGCGGTAGAAAACAACTGCGCACTCACTTGGTGAAGCACTCGCCCCAGTCCTACGGGAGTTTTTGCGATGACCTGTAAATCCGTTCGTACCCAGCTTTCGGCGTACCTCGACCGTGAGCTACCCGGAAGCGAAATGCTTGAAGTGCGCGCTCATCTGAGCGACTGCCGGTCCTGCCAAGAGGAGTTCGAAGCGCTCCGATCCCTGAAGCTTCTCATCGCGAACAGTCCTTCCCCCGAGCCGCCCGCCGACCTCGCCGACCGCCTTTGCGCTTCCGTCCTCGCCGAGTACCGGCCCGATTCGCGGAAGTTCACCTCTCGCCCCTCTGTCCGGGTCTCTCTGATGACCTTCGCCGGAGTCGCGGCCTGTTCTACCGCCCTCACCTATGCGCTCCTCAACGGTGTTCACAGCGTCGCGGTTAAGCCGGAGCAACAAACCTTTGCTAGCTCCCAAACCAATCCCGATTTGACGTTCGACGTCCAACGGGATCAGGTTTACGCCGCCGGTTTCGATGCGACTTCGGGCTTCCCCGTAATGTCGACGCCGAGAGACGATCACCCTTCGATCCCGTCTCCGAACCCGTAGTGCCCTTCCGGAATCAGTAAATTTGCCGCACCAGCGTGTCGGCTGGCTCGTTTGCGTCGTACTTAGCGATTGCGGGCCGGTTCGCGCGGTTGTTCGTACCCAATCAAGGAATCGATAGATAATGAGAGGCCGCATGAAAGTCGCAAGGTTGCTCCCGATAGCCTTTGCGGGCGGTTGTCTCGCCGCCGCGGGTTCACCCCCGGCCGGAGGTCACGATCAAGACGCCGCCATCGCGATGCTCGCCCGCAGCATGCAGGGAGCCTTTCGAGTAAACGTTCAAGCGGTCATGATCCAACGCGATCATCGAGGCGCGAACACCTTCATGAAAATTTGGGTTCGCCGTTCGAAGTCCGGATTGCAGCGTCAACGCGTTATCGAACCCCTTAGCCGGTACGGTCTCGAATCCACCGACGACGGCGACCGTTGGCTCACTTATTTTCCCGATAAGCTGCGCCTGATCGATCAAGAATCGCCGCGCCACGAGAATGCCGACATAGTTTCCCGGCTCGATCTCGCCAAGAAGAACTACGTCTTCACCACCGAGCCCCACGCCGACATCGCCGGTCGGGCCGTGACATGTGTCACCGCTACCCCGCGCTGGCCCGGCATCGATGGTCGGCGATACTGTTTGGATAAGCAGACCGCCTATCCGCTTCGGATGGAGACATTCAGCCGAGGCGCTGCGGCTGTCCTCGTCTACGATACGAAGGACGTTAAATACCCTGCCGAAATGTCGGAGGACGCCCTGAAAATGCACCCCGGCCCGGGCGTGAGCAAGATCACCTACGGGCGGCCAACGAAGATGACGCGTGCCGAGGCAAAGCAACTGCTCAACTTCATCCCGATTGTGCCCAAGTCGCTTCCACTTGGCTTCAAGGTTTCTGAGCTCCAATACAGTGGAAACTCAGAGTGGAAGTCCGCTATCGTGCGTCTTACGGACGGCCTTGCCCGGGCTAACGTGTACCAGTGGCTTCCCGACGGAAAGGACATGATGTCCATGGCCGACAGCACCGCGGGTGAAAGCAATGGCATTCACATCCTCCTCGTCTCCGACAGCCTCTCTCCCGCTCTTCGTAGCGAACTTCTTGACCCCTTCGTCAGTAAAGGCGCGGTAGAAAAGTAACGAGGTTGCGGCGAAAATCGTCGAAACGGACCGGGGCCCAAGAAAAGGAACCAACCCCCACGAATCAGGCGTTTTGAATGAGGTAAGTGCCCGCGATTTCGGTGGAGAATAGAAGGACCGACTCCTCCACGAATCCGCCGGGTCGTATTCAACTAGAGAACAAATATGAGCCAATCCGTCAAGACCCCCAAGGGTAGCTATGCGCTAATCGCCTCCGGATTTGGGTTTGGTGCGCTGTGCGTGTACGCCCTCTACAATGGCGCGACGCCGGCGTATGCCCAGCTTCGAGGCGTTCCGACCCGAACCATTTCCGCCACCAGTGCGGAGAGCGTCGCCGAGCTTCATAACCTCGACACCTCGTACACCAACCTCGCGGACTTCGCCTCCCCGGCCGTCGTCGACATCCATTCGACGAACAACAGCCGCAAGCTAAGTGCCACCGGCCAGCGAGTGCCGATTTCCGGCGGCGAGGGTTCGGGCTTTATCTTCCGAGAGAACGGCTACATCATCACCAACGACCACGTGGTCGGCGGGTACGACGAAGTCAAGGTCACCACAAAGGATGGCCGTGAGTACACCGGCAAGGTCACCCGAGCCGAAGACAGCGACATCGCCCTCGTCAAGATCGAAGCGCACAACCTTCCGACCCTTGCGCTCGGCGACAGCAGCCGCGTACGGACCGGCCAGACCGTCATGGCGGTCGGCGCTCCGTTCGGGCTCATCCAGTCCGTCACCTTCGGCCACATCAGCGCCCTCGGACGCGAGAGCAACATCGAGAACAAACTGTATCCGGATCTGATTCAGACCGACGCGTCGATCAACATGGGCAACTCCGGGGGCCCGCTGATCAACATCGACGGTCAGGTCGTCGGCGTGAATACCTCGATCCTCAGCCCCTCCGGCGCGAGCGCGGGCATCGGATTCGCGATCCCCAGCAACCAGGTCCGCTTCATTGCGGAGATGCTGATCGCCAAGGGCAAGGTCACGCGAAGCATGATCGGTCTCGTCCCGGTCAACCTCAAGGACTACCAGAAGCAGGAGATGAAGCTCTCCGGTGGCGCTTTGGTCGACATCGTTTCCAGTGACGGCGCGGCGGCGGCGGCAGGCATCAAGAAGGGCGACGTGATCGTGAAGATCGCTCAGACTCCGATCACCAACGAACTCGACCTCCGCAACTCGATGCTGATCTACGCTCCGGGCACGACCGTCCCGGTCGAACTGGTTCGCGACGGCCAGCACAAGACGATCAACATCAAGCTGACCGAGTACAAGCGCCCGCCCGCTCCGAAGCAAGACTTCCAACAGTTCGATCCGAACTTCGACCTGCCCAAGGGCTTCAATCTTCCGAAGGGTTTCACCCCGTTCAAGGACGGCCCTGGCTTCAAGTTCCCGGATACGGAAGGCGACGACCAGCCCAACGGCCAGGAGCAGAAGGCTCTTCCGCACACCGGCCCGGCTCGCCTCGGCGTCATGGTCGGCGACGTGCTCCCTGAAACCCAGGCGCAGTACAACATTCCCTCCGGAACGACTGGCGCCCTCATCGGCACCGTGCAACCCGGCTCCATCGGCGCGAAAATCGGCCTCCAACCGGGCGACGTCATTGTCAAGCTCGGCACGGCCAAGATAACCAGCGCTAAGGACCTCACAGACGCCATGGCGGGCGTCAAATGGGGCGACATCCGCAACGTCAAATACGTCCGCTTCGCCAAGAGCGGCATGATCTCGAAAGAGCAAGACGTAAAGTTCAACTAAGCGTCTGATTCAATCGGAGAAAAGGGCCGCGCGTCGCGAGACGCGCGGCCCTTTTTTTTCGGCCAGCGGCAGGTGTACTGAATCCCCTCCGGCTCCCGGCAGGGCCACCGGCGGTGTAGCCCAGCCCTCGGCCTCCGGGCCGTCGGGGTGGCGCGCGGTAGCGCTAGGACGGCGTCTCGGTTATCGACGCAGGATTTGGCGGCATGCGCCACCCCCTGCGTCGGCGCAGGGACTGGGCTACACGCCCATCCGGGCGTACCATCGCCGATCCATATGCCAAAGGCGAGGGCTGCCCGCAAAGCCACCTACCCCCAAACACCAAAAAGGGGTTCGGACGTCCTTTACGCCCGAACCCCTCGCAACTGCTCTGTTCAACGGCTCCGCGACGAGCCCAAACATTGGGTGCTTATCGCTTCTTGAAGCAGCCCGTGATCTCTACCTTGATCGTAGAGGTCTCGAAGCCGTTCTCTTTCGCCTGTGCGTCGATCGCATCGACCACCGACTGGGGAAGGCGGAGCTCCATGACGTCACCGGTCTCATCGCAGACCATGACCTCGGATCGCTTACCCTGGCAATTCTCCATGCGGCAGGGGAAGTAGCCATCGACAACGCCGATGTGGTGAATGAGGCCGACCTCTTGCAGGGTCGACAGAATTCGGTAAACCGAAACCACGTCGATCTTGCCGCCACCCGAGATGATCTTCTCGTGGATGGCATAGGCGCTAAGGGCGGTCTTCGTGTCGGCGAGCGCACGGATGACCTGAACGCGGGGCATCGTGATGCGATAGCCGGCTGCGCGCAGCTCTTTTAGCGAATGCTCTTCGTAGACCTTTGCATCGTCGAGAAGCATCTGAGTGGCGGATACCTGGGGTTCGCGGGAACGTCTTTCTCTCATGGTGATATTATGTACTGACGCCGTATCTGGACTGTTGAATTCACCTTGCCCGCAAAATTGTTTTTTTGCGATTGGTGTCTGAGAAGGATTGAGCGCAGTTGCATCCTTATTGTTCCCGATACGGGAAAAAAAAACTGGGTGCAAATCCGGGTTCCTTTGACTCTGGCACTTGTGATACTATCCATCGCGAGCCGTCGGGCGGCGCTGAAGCCCTGGAGGAGTTGAAATGCAATTTTATAACCTGAAGACGAGGTCCCACGTTGAAATTCCGGAAAATGACGTCAAAAAGAAGAAAATGACCCGGGCAACCAAGACCGGAGAGCAAGTTCGATACGCGCTTACGGCCGAATATCAAGGGACTCAGCTCTTCAAATTCGTCAATGAAGCGACTTATATGTCGTCGAGCGCGAAAGAAGTTAGCTGAAGAATTACTCAATTTGCCGTCCGGGTAGGCCGGGTCTTTCGACCTACCCATTTTGACCCCCGAGGGGTCGTGACCCAACCGTCGACTGAACGACATAGGGCGAGGGAGGTCCGTAACGGCCTCACGAAATCGTCGGGCCAGCGCAATGCCGGCCCCGTCCTGTCCTGCTTCCACCCGCAATCGCGGGCGGTAATCTTAGGGGCATGACCATCGACGACCAGCTTGTGGTGCTCCGCCGGGGCACGACGGAGATCATCTCCGAGGCGGACCTTCGCAAGAAACTCGCGCGCGGCACGCCGTTGCGCATCAAGCTTGGCGTCGACCCAACCGCGAAGAACGTCACCCTTGGCTGGGCCGTCGTACTCCGCAAACTCCGCGACTTCCAACGCCTCGGCCACCAAGCCGTGCTTGTCATTGGCGATTTCACGTCGATGATCGGCGATCCGAGCGGCAAGAACAAGACCCGGCCCCAGCTCACCCGTGAGCAAGTGCAGGAGAACGTCGACGCCGTCCTCACCCAGATCGACATGATCCTTGATCGAGAGAAGACGGAAATCGTCTTCAACAAGGATTGGCTAGGAAAGATGATGTTCGAGGACGTCATCCGCCTCTGCAGCCGCTACACCGTGGCGCGAATCCTGGAGCGCGACGACTTCGCCAAGCGCCTCGCTGAGCAGCGCCCGATCTCCATGCACGAGATCATGTATCCCCTCTGCCAGGGCATGGACTCCGTCGAAATCGTGGCCGATGTCGAGATCGGCGGGAATGACCAGAAGTTCAACAACCTCGTCGGCCGCACCCTGATGGAGCAGTACGGCCAGGAGCCGCAGTGCGTGGTCCTCTGCCCCCTGCTCGTCGGCACCGACGGAAAGGAGAAGATGAGCCAGTCGTTGGGCAACTACATCGGCGTCATGGACCCTCCGAACGACATGTTCGGCAAGACGATGTCGATCCCCGACGACATCATCGAGAACTACTTCGAACTTGCGACGGACGTCCCCATGGACGAGGTCAAGGCGATGCTTCTGCCGGGCATGAACCCCCGCAACGCGAAGGTCCGCCTCGCAAAGGAGATCGTTCGCCTCTATCACGGCGATGCCGCGGCCGACGAGGCGGAAAACTACTTCGTCTCCACGTTCACGAACCGTCAGCAGCCGGTGGACGCCGAGGTCGCAGAGATTCCCGAGGACTTGAAGGGAGAGACCATCCATTTAGCATCTCTCCTGAAGTCGCTGGGTGCCGCGGAGAGCAACAGCAAGGCGAAGCAGCTCATCAAGAGCGGCGCCGTTAGCCTTGATGGCACGAAAGTCGCCGCCGAGGCCGACCACCTGCCTTACGCCGACCTAAGCGGCAAGGTCCTCAAGGCCGGCAAACACTGGTTCCGAAAAATCGCTTGAGTCTGGCCGCCGTCCACCGCGAAAATAGACCCGCATCCCCAAACGACATTTTTTGACCGCCTTCGCCGTAGCCTCGCGAAGGCAGAAGGCGCGTCAAAAAATGTCAAATAAAAAGATCCAAGGAGGGAGCGGAGGCCGGCCGTGGGTGCATCCCCACGGCCGGCCTCCGCTCCCTCAACTGCCGGGAAGACCAACAAACTAAGGCACCTGTTGCGAACCTTAGGAAACGGCTCCCGTGAGATCACAAAACACCTTATTAACACGCAATGGCGGCATTAAAATAACTTTAACGGTTAAGTTTCAGGCGATAAATTTGTCTGGTAACACCGCAACTTTACTGTGGGATCATGGAACCGCTCCCGAAGGAGAGGTGTTTCATGACCAAAACTAAAATATCGCCACGGCGTCGTGGTGGCTTGCACCGTGGCATCGCGGTGGCCTCGACGCTCGCTTTGCTCACCTTGGCGCTTGCCGCCTACTCGACGAAAACGACGATTCAGTCGGGAACCGAGACGGACTCGGTTTCGATCAGCGCCGACGGAAACCGAGTCGCTTACCGAAGGACGACATCGACGGGCACGGAGATTGCCGTCTGGGATCGCACATCGTCCTGGACGCACGTGATGAGCACGGGTCTTTTGAACGTCGGCCGCCCGCGCATCAGCCGGGACGGGAAGTACGTCGGGTTCACCGGCCAATCCACGAGCGGAGGAATCTATATCCCCTACGCAAACCGGATCGATAAGGCGACGACGCCGAGCCCGGTCGAGATTTCTCCTTACAAGGGTGGCGACACCCCGCCGGCGGTAAGCGACGAACTCTCTCCGACGGGCACGCTCCATGCCCGCTTCATTTGGTGGGAGCCGAAAGTATTTCCGGCGACCCTGACCACGCCCGAGCAGCATTACACCCTGCGGGCGGCCGATGTAAGCGACTCTTACGTTGCGGTTACTCCTTCGAACACTACTTACCCGCCCGGATGCGATTCCAACCCTTTGAATCCATGCCCCGACGACCAGCAAAGGATCCCGATCACCGCGCAGGCGGACGGTACCTGGCTCGATGGAACGGACCCCGCCATCAAGTCGGATGGCACGAAGGTCTACTTCGTCGCCAATTCCACCGGTCAAATCCGCGAGACGGACTACGGCGTTGCCGGAGCGAATTGGACGAGCTGGCTAGTTTCGAGCACGATCATCAGCACGAACACGGCGGGCACGGTCTCCAACGGAACCTGCGCGACCCCCTCGACCTCGTCGGATGGACGCTACGTGGCGTTCACCTCCAACGCTTCCAACCTTGGAGGAAGCGATGGCGGCGGAAACTACGACGTCTATGTTCGAGACACTTCGGGAATGACGACGACGCGCGCCTACACGGGTAACACGCAATCAATGGCGATCGGCGGATCGGACGCGCTATATCCCGAAGTCGCCGCGTCAGGGACCTTCGTGGCGTTCTACAGCGGATCTACCACGATCGTGACCACGGCGTTCTGCACGAGCCCGCCGCGCGGTCCATTGTGGATAAAGGTCGCGGCGTTCGTTGCCGATTGGTCGACGCAAGCCGTCGAACCGCTCTCCGTGGAGACCGCGTCGAGCTGCCTCGGCCAAGGGTACTTCCCAAGCATCTCTACGAATCGTGCGCAAGCGGGCTTCCATTCCGTCACCCCCGGTATTGCCACCGGCGATAACGACAGCCTCGTGAACGTGATCTTCTTCGACGGTCACACCTAGCGTGGCTGTCGCTTAAGGCTTGCCTTTGAGATAGTCCCTTGCGATAACCTTCCGCCGTTTGGAGCTTCGCCCAAAGCGGCGGAAAGTTTAGGTTGCAATTTATGCCCGCCAAAGCTTTAGCGAAGGCGGGCATAAATTGCGCTGGGGGAATACACCGAAGAGTATTGGGTGTCATTTGGCCTGGCCAGACTAGTGGGACAAGCCAAGGGCCAGATCGGCGATCACGGGAAAGTGGTCGCTGATCGCCCGGTCGCCGTAGGTTGATCGGTCGATCGTGACGTTAGAAATCTGCCATGAAGGCGTCGCCAATATATGGTCAATCTCCACGCCATCGACATGGTGTGGTTCGAAATTATTGAAGGTGCCGAATGGACCGCTGGCAGGCCGGGCGTCCACGAAGCCGTGCTGAACGAACAAGGAAACCGGCGGATCGTTTGGCTCGCAATTAAAGTCCCCGGTAACTATTGCAGGTAACTCATTTCGCTCATGAATGAGCGCGAGCATGTGCTGAGCCCCCATGAGTTGTGCGTCCGCCGACTCGTGATCCAAATGGCAGTTCACCAGCAGGACTCGTCGGCCCGACGAAAGAAAGAACTCGCCCCAAGTAAAAACGCGGGTATTCCGCGCCTCGAACGCCAGCGAACCAGGCTTTAGGGGTTCATTGCTGATCCACCGCGTTCCACCCTCGCGTAGACCCAGCTTGGACCGGCGCGTAAAGATCGCGCTATGCTCCCCGCCGCGTAAACCGTCTTCTCGCCCGGCCCCAAGCACGTCGTGCTCGGGCAGGATCGCGCGCAATTCGTCCACCTGCGCCGCCAAGGCTTCTTGGACCCCGAGGACGTCCGGATCTTGCTGAGCAACGAGCTTCAGCGCCGCCTCGCGCCGGTAAACCCACGAGTTATCTCCATCCTGCGCCGTCCCGTAACGCAGGTTAAAGGTCATGACCCGCAAGCTCGTCCCCGTCATGAGCCGAGCTTACCGAGCGGCACGTTAGGCGTGGACGACCTCGAAGTGGTGCATCTTCGGCTGCGCCTCCGCGTGCTGACGCTTGATCAAGTCGTCCTCCAGCTTATCGATGGACTTCAACGCCTCCGCTTTGCCTTTGTCGGTGAGATCGGACATCCCAACTTCGATCTTCCGCCACGTGAAGTACTTGAGGTCGGTTCGCTTCGTCGTCCAGTCGTAGACGCGCCAGGCCTGCTTCGACATCGGCGTGTCTTGCCAGGCCAAGTCGACGCCCGCGTTAAAGACGTCGGCGGAGAATTGCCCTATGGCTTGCCCGTCGATCATCAGCTTGTAGTCGCCTGCGGGCAGGTTGTGGACCTGGATGATTTCGCGCCCGATCGCCTCCTCAATCGGCGAGGTGCGTAGGATCAGAGCCGTGGTCTCGTCCTTGCGGTTAATGGGGAAGGGAAGCGACTCCTCTAGCGAGTCCCACTTCACGCCCTCGTTAGTCTTGACGTTCCTAATTGTCGCCCCCGCGACGTTCGTGTGCCCATTCGTCGCATCGACCTCCGTCCGGCTGACCAAACTCGGCGCGCCCCACGCTTTCAGAATCGACGACGCCATCACCAGATGCCCCGCGAGCCAAGGATGAACTCGGTCCCCAAGAATCTTCTGCGCCACAGCCGGATCCGCCGCCGCCGCCTTGGTCAGAGCGTCCGCCAATGGCGTGTTCAGATCGACAACCCCGTACCCGCGTTCCTTCGCGAGATCCGCGTCGGCCTCGCCGTACTTCTTAAGCACCGCGTTGTAACCGCCCCCCGGCACTCCCGGCGGACGCGTAAAATCGTCGTACGGCGACGGCTCCATCAACCAAATGCGCGCGCCAGGAATCTCGGCCTTGAACCGGTCGGCGATGTGGGCGAACCCGGTCCGATAGGTGTCGTAAAGACCCTGATCGAAGGCCCGGTACCCACCGTCGTTCATTCCGAGCATGACCGTCACGACCGTCGGCTTGCGCGAGAAGAGGTCGCGTGGGAGGCGGGTATCGATTGGGCCGAGCCCGCCGCCGACCACGCGGTCTCCGCCCATGCCCGCGTTGAAGAACCTCACGTTCATCTTCGGAAAGCGTGTCAGCACGAATGTCTCGATGAACGTCGTGTACGGCGCGTTGTCCGTGATGCTGTCGCCGTAAAAGACCACCCGGTCACCGTTGTGGAGGGCGAACTGCGCCGAGGCGGGTAGCGAGAGCCCCAGCAGCAGCCCCGTTGCCCATGCGCCTCGCTTCACTCTTTCCATGCTCATGAAGTGAGTATAGGTTGGGACCTCGCCGCTCGCTATCCCTCTACCGGGGTTTGTTTGACCAGACATACGGTAAACCCGAGGGGTGGCGGAGGTTTTGATTGCCCTCGGGTCGAATGTTGGGGACCGGCTCGGCTTCTTGCAAGCCGCCGTGGCCGAGTTGGCCGGCTTCGTCTGCCTAAAGGCGGCCAGTCACGTTTACTCCACCGACCCGATGTACGTGACCGACCAGCCGGACTTTATGAATGCCGCCGTGCTCGCGGACACCACCCGTTCGCCGCGAAACCTGCTCTGCGTGCTGAAGTCCATCGAGGCCTCGATCGGTCGAAACATAACCCCCCGCAACGGTCCCCGTGAAATCGACCTCGACTTAGTCGCCTATGGCTGCCTGATCTATCGCTACCGGGAGGCGGGAGTTATGAAACTCGAAGTCCCCCATCCGCGTACGGCTGAGAGACGATTCGTGCTTCAGCCGCTCGCCGACGTGGCCCCAAATTTCGTTTTGCCCGGAATTGGCTCGGTCGCTTCGCTTTTGGCGCAAACGCAATCCCAACGAGAAAGCGTCAAAAGGATTGAGGATGCGTTTTTACCAATATAAGGCCACCGACCAGCATGGGCAGCCAGCCCAAGGCACGATCCGGGCGGAATCGATCGATGCGGCCAAGGCGGCCTTGGCCAGTGCTGGTTACCGCGTAGCGTCCGTGCTCGACCCCGCCGCCGCATCGGCTCCGGTTCCGGCTGCGGTGGGAGCCTCCAAGGTTGCCGCGCGGCCCATGTCGCCACCGGTCTCTCGCGTGGCCGAAGCGCCTCGTCCGATGGTCGTTAACACCATCGCCCAAACCGCCCGGCCGCTAGACGAGATCAAAACCAGGCAGTCGAAGGATAAGGACGTCTTCTTCCTCTTCACACAGCTCGCCCAATACTATCGCGCCGGCATCACGATGCACACGGCGATGGGAGACCTCGTTCACAAGGTCGCCCCCATCCTTCGCGACTCGGTGACCGAGGCCCAGAAAGCCCTTATGGAAGGCGGCCGCATCAGCCAAGTCTTCGCCCGTTACCCGTACCTCTACTCGCCGGACGTTATTGGCGCCCTAAAAGCGGGCGAACTCTCCGGCCACATGGCGGATGTCTGCGAAAAGATCGCGGACCAAAAGATGACCTCCTGGGCCATCCACCGGAAGCTGTACGTCAACGTCATCACGCTATGCTCCCTGGTCGGAGGATTTCCTATCCTTTACTCGATCATGAATGGCTCTTTGAAGTCGATCTTGGACCAGGACAAATCGAACGGCCAGCTTCCCGTCATCCCGACCCTCCTAAAGGGGATCGGTACGATTTTCTATCTGAATCTGCCCTGGATCATTCCGGTATTGGTCGCCTTCTTCGGCTTCATCGCGTACTGGCAAACGATGAAAATGCGGCCGAAGCGCCATCAACTCGCGCTGCTTTTCCCCATCCTCGGCCCCCGCGCCAAGGTGGAGAGCATGGCCCGGTTCTCGTGGACTATGGGATTAGTCAGCAAGGGAGGCGTTGCTCCGCAGGAGACCTTCAGAATCGCCGCCGAAAGCGTTCCGAACCTGACGGTGAGAGATCAATTGCTGGCGGCGGCGGCCGGGATGCACGAGTCCGAACGGCTCTCCACGGCGTTGCACCGCTCCGGCGTGGTGCCCATCGAATACGCCCACATCGTCGAAACCGGCGAGCTAACTGGTGACGTCCCGCGCGCTCTCGACGACATCGCCCGTGCAACGGATGCCGATTTCCGGGGCCGTGATATCACCGCGGCTGTCGCGACCCAGCGTATTTTCCTGTGCCTGCTCGCGATTGTCGTTGTGATCGTTCTGGGTGTGCTCTACCGGGGCTTTTACGGGGGCCTTATTACCGGGTTGACGCAGGATTCATAATTCGGGCTCAAACGTTTGAGTCAAATCCCGGACAACGTGGTACGATGGCGCGATGTCGGACCCGGCTGCCCTAACGCTCCCGGAACCGCCGCGCCAATACTGTGCGCCGCGGGTGGATCGGCCCGTCACATTGACCGGCCGATTGGATGATCCTCTGTGGGCCCTCGCGCCTTGGACCGAGGACTTCCTTGACATTCTCGGAGCGCACGCGCCCAAACCTCGCCATTGGACCCGGGCCAAGATGCTGTGGGATCCGGAGTATCTGACCATCGGCGCAGTGATGGAAGAGCCCCAGGTTTGGGCGACCAAGACCGAGCACGATTCCGTCATATTCGAGGACAACGACTTCGAAATCTTCATCGACCCGGATTGCGACGGCCATGTCTACGCGGAGATCGAGGTGAACGCCCTAAACACGACTTGGGATCTCCTTCTCGTGGCTCCGTACCGGGCCGGCGGACCTGCGATCAACGGGTGGGAGGCGAAGGGAATGAAGACCGCCGTCCATGTCGATGGCGTCCTGAACGATCCTTCGCACGTCGATCGTGGCTGGAGTGTCGAGGTCGCTATCCCTTGGGCCGTCTTCAACGAGATCGCCCACTGCGAGTGCCCGCCGAATGTCGGAGATGTCTGGGGAATCAATTTTTCCCGTGTGCAATGGCTGTCCGAAGTGATCGATGGCCGGAATGTCAAAGTGCCGAATCGACCGGAGGACAACTGGGTTTGGTCACCGATGGGCGTCGTGGACATGCACCGTCCCCTCCGTTGGGGCCGGCTGGAATTTGGGGATGCCGCCGGCAAATCGGCCGGCGGCGAAGAGGATTCCCTGACGCGCCGCACGTTGGTCGCCCTGCACGATGCCCAACTTGTGTATCGCGGCCGCACCGGCCAGTGGGCATCGACGACCACGGAGCTTGGGCTGGCGGCCCTGCCGGGCCTGACCATCCAAACCACGCGCTCGCTACTCGAAATGAGTTTGGACTCATGGTCGATCGACCATGAGTCCAAACTGCGCCGGTTAGGCTAGAGGCTACTCCTCGTCGCGAGGCGGCCCCTCGTGCTGCTGGGGCGGCTTGAGCTCGAATTTCTTGCCAAGCATGGCGGCCCACTTTTCTTTCTGCGACTGCGTGAAGACGGTCGTGATTTGGTCCATGACCTTCTGCCGGGCTTCCGCGGAAGGCGGTCGCGGCGGCTCCGGAGGTCGCCCGCCCTCATCGTCGCCGCGATGCGGCGGCTGGGGCCGGTTCTGCTCCATTACGTCATGAATCTTGTCGCGCTGATCGTCCGTCAATCCTAACTCCTTCTCCACATCGCGTCGCATAATCGCTCGCGGTCCTTCCACCTGCAGCGAGATCTCCTTGAAGCGGGTGAATTGCCCGCCATCCAGAATCGCCTTCACTTTCTTCATTTCCTCTTCACGGGCTTGCGGTCCACCAGGGCCACCCGGTCCGCCGGGACCTCTCACGCCGGGTCCGCCGCCAGGTCCGCCGAAGCCGGGTCCGCCCGGTCCACCACCGGGACCACCGGGGCCGCCAAATCCAGGGCCACCGCCGGGTCCGCCGGGACCACCAGGCCCGCCTTCAGGTCCGCCGAAACCGCCAGGTCCTCCTGGTCCACCAGGGCCTCTGCCTGGGCCACCCATCTGACCAGGTCCACCTGGGCCTCGGCCTCGGAAGTGGAAAGTGGCCTTGATCTTCTCGATCTGAGCGTCCGTCAGATGGAGCTCCGCTTTGACTTGCGGGTTCAAGAGGAGCATCGGACCACCCATCGGAGGTCGCATTCTCATCATCGGGGGCGGCGGTCCGCCTTGCGGGCCACCGAAGCCTGGGCCGCCAAATCCTTGGCCAAAGTCCGGAGGCGGTGGTGCACCGGCCGGCGGGCCGCCTGCGGGTGGCTCCTGTGCGAATGCCGTAATCCCTAACGCGATGCCCGCGGCGATCGCAAAAGTCTTGATCAGATTTCGTTTCATCTTGCTTCTCCTAGTTCTCCGAGCCCCGCTCGGTTACTTCACGATTAGCAAGTTACATAAGGTTTATGAGGAATTCGTTTGGGTCGGTTTTCGCTCCGAAAAAAGTGGAAAAAAAGCGCGGACGGTCGTTCCGGCGCACAATTTAGATTCAATTTCGAGTCTGCCGCCATGGGCTTCGACCAAATTTTTCGTGATTGCCAGCCCTAGTCCACTGCCTCCATCCTTACGATTTCGCGCTGCGTCCGCCCGGTAGAACCGTTCGAAGATATGAGGGAGATGCTCCGGAGCGATCCCCTCGCCGGTGTCGCGCACCACGATGACCGCGCGCCCATCCGGCACCTTCTCTGCGCTGAGCGAAATACAGCCTGAAGCCGGGGTGTGCCTCAGCGCGTTCTCCAGGAGATTCACCACCACCCGCCGCAAGTTCTCGGAGTCCGCCGCGATCATAAGGGGCGTATCGGCGAACGAGCACTGAATCTCCCGCTCCGTCGTCACCTCGTCCAAACCCTCCGCGACCACCACGCGCAAATCGACCGGCTCCAAGTGGAGCCCCAACTCGCCCGCATCAACCTTCGCCAGCGTGAGCAATTGCTGCACGAGCCGCGACATCGCGACGGCAGCGCGGTCCGCGGTCTCCAGGGCGCGCAACCGATCCTCGCCGGTCGCGGAGGGCGCCAAAGCCGCACTTGTTGCTAGTCGTAGCCTTGTCAGTGGCGTCCGTAGTTCATGAGAAGCGTCAGCGGTGAAGCGCTGCTGCTGGCCATAAGCGTCTTGCAGTTTTGCGTAAGCGGTCTCTAGCGCGGTGAAGGACTCCGCAAGCCGCCCGATCATGGCGTTGAAGGTCCGCGCCAGCTCCGCCATCTCGTCGTCCCCCGTTACTTCCAAGCGGCGGGCCAAATCGCGAGACTTCCCAATCTCCGCCGCTGCCTGCGTGATGCGCAGGACCGGTCGCAGGGTCCGACCGGTCAATAGATACGCGGCCCCTGCCGCCGCCAACACCGCCAACGGCAGCATCAGCGCCAATGTCCGCAGCTGGGCCGCCCAGAGTAAATCGAGGTCCGTCAGTTCCCGCGCGAACTGCACGACTCCGTCGACGTGACCGTGCGGATCGATGGGTTGGCTGTAGAGCCGAACTGACTCACCGTTGTAGGAGATCGTTCTGAAGTTCGCATGGCCTGCCAGCGCTTCCTTAGCCCCGTCCGCGTCAAACGGAGAAAATGTCTCTCGCGGATCCATCGGATGCAGGGACAGGTTGAAGAACCGCGGGCGTCGCACGTCCGCGATTCGACCGGACGCCGCGAAGGGATCCGGTGGCGGTTGGCCCGGGGGACCGAAATCCGGCCCTCCCGAATCAGGACCACGCCTGCCGGGAGGGCCGTCACCCAGGGGACCCATCGGATCGGGATCGTTCCCCAGTCGAGGATTTGGATCGTCGGCTCGGCGTGGAGGAGGGGGCGGACGGTGAGGCGGGCCGTTGCGCGCCAGTCTTGCCTGATGCACCAAGTCGTCGTCGATGCCATCGCGCAAACGGCTCTGGTTGACGTAGACGATCGCCGCACCAAACACTCCCAGCAACCCGGCCAGGAGCCCGGCGTTCCAGACCGTCAGCTTTGTGCGCAGTGAACGAGGTCGTCTCAGTGCGTACCCTCCGGCGACCGCATTACGTAGCCAAACCCGTGAACGGTATGGATCAGCTTCACGTCATGCCCGCCATCGACCTTCTTGCGCAGGGAAGTCACATGGAAGTTGACCGCGTTCTCGGTATTCTCCTCGGCCCCCCAAATGCGGTCCAGGATCGCCTCCCGCGTCAGGGTGCGTCCGGCGTTACGGGCCAGGGCCTCTAAAAGGGAATATTCGCGAGGCGTCAGCCGGATCTCCTGCCCGCCACGGGTCACCAAGTGGGACTTCGAGTCGATCTCCAAGTCTGCGATCTTGATCACCCCCGTCCTCACGACCTTGTCGCGCCGGATCAAGGCCCGCACCCGAGCCAGAAGTTCGCGGGCATCGAAAGGCTTGACCAAGTAGTCGTCCGCCCCATCCTCCAAACCACGCACTCGATCATCGACTGAGTCGCGTGCGGTCAGCATCAAAACCGGCACGGCTTCGCGCCGGCGCCGAAGTTCGCGGCACACCGCCCATCCGTCCATCCCGGGAAGCATGATGTCGAGCACGACCAGCGAGTAGCTGTTCATCGCGACCTCGTCCGGCGCATCCCGGCCATTCGAGACGATATCGACGGTGAAGCCGTCGCCCCTCAATGTATGGGCGATCTGCTCGGCAATCTCCTCATCGTCTTCCACGACCAACAAGCGCATTCCGACCATTGTCGCGCAAGGTCATGAGGTTTTGGTGAGGAATTGCTTTTAGCGGGCCAGCACTTGCTGCGAAGTCTTGAAATGCATCTTCGCCACTTGGGAAAGCGCCTCCGGACCATGCTTCGCCACGAACTGGCGCCCCGTCGAGATTACGTTGGTGGCGCCCTTCGGCAGAGGAATTCCAAACTCATTGCCCAGCCGGGCGAGCCGGTTCAGAAACTCCGCCCGCGCCAAGATCGAGGCCGCCGCGACGGCGATATCCGCTTCCGCCCGAACCATCGACCGGAACTCGATTGCCCGCCCCTTCTCATACAAGGCCTTCTTCACCGCAACGCCACCGGCCGCGAACTGGTCGGAGATGACGTGGGTGGCGGGTTGGATCTCCAAAACGTTCTCGATCGCCCGCGCGTGGCCCCAAGCGAGAAGCGTGTTCAGGTTCTTGAATTTCTCGTAAAGCTCGTTGTACTTCGCCGGCCCCATCGCGATGATCGAGTGCGGGCAAACCTCTCGAATACGAATAGCGAGACCAAGCGCCTGCTTATCCGTCAGCTTCTTGGAATCCTTCACCCCATCAAGCTCAGCCAAATGCTCTGGTCCCACGTAACAAGCTGCCACCACCAAGGGGCCGAAGAAATCCCCCTTGCCCGACTCGTCCACGCCGATATGTCCCCCGTCCATGAGGCTGGGAGTTTATCTGATCCCCTAACCCCCTGCCGTTGCGGACGATTTATTCATAAACGATTGTATTAAGAAAGGCCCCCAAGCAAACGAATGCGGTCGCACGGAACCTGAATTGCACCCGTTTCCCGTATGTGAAGATAGCTATGGAAAATCCAATTCGGAATACCGGCTCCACCATCCGTGAGGTCGCCGAAGCCGCCGGAGTTTCCGTTGCTTCCGTCTCGAAAGTTCTTCACGGCCGGGGAAAGAACGTACGGGTGAGCGAGGCCCGCGCGATCGAAATCCGCGAAGCTGCCGAGCGGCTGCACTACAGCCCCAACGCCCTCGCGCGGTCGCTCCGCATGAGCCGCACCCACTCCATCGGCCTCATTTGGGTTCAGATGCAGCGGATCGCGGATGGTCCGCTTTACTATGTGCACTTGTTGGATGGGGTGTCCACGATCCTCTTCCAGCAGCACTACCGCCTCACCGTCCTCCCCGAACTGCCCGTCCATCAGCCGGTGCGCGCCCTCAGCGACGGCCGGCTGGACGGCGTGATCTGGTGCAAGATGCCCGACGATCCCGCGTTGGCGGAGGAGTTCAAGCACACTCCGCTAAAGGTGGTCGCACTGAACTCGCCGCCGCCGAGCGTCTCCGGCGCCTATCCTTCGATCACTTGCGACAACGAGGGCGGCGCGGCGCTGGTCGTGGATCATTTGGTAGCCCTTGGTCACAAACGAATTCTCTTCGCCCTGGACGTCGGCTGGGAGGGCGCGCCGGACGCCCACGCGCGTCTGAAAGGTTTCGGAGAAGCGATGGCGCGTCACGGCCTGCCCTTCGGGACTGAAGACGTCGTCGTGTGGAAAGTCTCCGCGCCGCCCGTCGCGGAATGGAGGGCCGCTAACCCGGATTACACCGCGGTCTTCGCATGGCATGAAGGCATCGCAGGCGCCATTCTCGCCGCTGCGACCCGGGCCGGCATCGACGTGCCCGGCGACCTCAGCATCGTCGGCTTCGACAGCACCCTCTTCTGCGAATCCACCAAGCCCCGATTAACCGCCGTTCGGCAACCGATCCGGGAGATGGCGGAAGCCGCCGCGCGAATGCTCATCGATCTGATCGAGGAACGCCCCCTCGTCACCTCCTCCATGACCTTCCCATGTAGCCTCGACGTCCGAGATTCGACCGCCCCGCCGGCGGTTGTCTAAAAGCATCGAAGGGAGAATTCGGCGCCCCCAAAAGCGCTGAAGGCGCGTAGGATCGTGAGCCAGGGCCCTAGCGAAGCGCAGGTTCTGGGCAACGGCGCGGCGCAATTCGGAGGACTGAAGGTCCGATATATTTTTGGGTGTCTCGCGCATACCAAAACAAACCGCGGCGCGCCGGAAAATATCACGTGCCTTCAGCCCGTTTACGGCTCCCACGCCGCTTCCTGGGCCTCCGACCCAGGCTGGAAATATCTTGCGCCGTTGGCGCTTTGGAGCGGTCGATCCTCGTTACGATTCGTTCTTCTCGAGTGGCCCCGACTCCGGGATTCAACTGACGTGCCCGCGATTGTCTGAAAGCATCCAAGAGAGGATTCGGTGCCCAGAAAGCGCTGAAGGCGCGCCCGATCGCGAGCCAGGGTTGTAGCGAAGCGAAGGCCCTGGACGATGGCGAAGCGTGGATCGGAGGACTGAAGGTCCGATCTATTTTCGGGGTCTCTCGCCCACCAAACCAAGACTCGCCGGGAATATCGTGTGCCTTCAGCCCACAAACGGATGCCGTGCCTCTTCCTGGGCCGGAGGCTGCGCCTCCTACCCAGGCTGTAAATGTCACGCGCCGTTGGCGCTTTACTTGGTCGGTGACGGCTACGTGGCGATTTGGACCCCGCAATCGCCGCGTCGAATCCCGACTATGGCGACGCTTTGCTGAACCGATTCACTGGTTCAAGGCCCTTGCGCCGTGCGGGAAACAAGTACCGTTGCTCGGTCCGAAATAGTTCCCTCCACTTGTGATTGAAGGGTTTATCGGATATGATTAATCCATCGATCAACCGGCGGGATGGCCCGTCGGCGTTGATTTGACCACCAGCAATGAAGCTTAGATATAGCCTCGTCCCATGTCTCCTCGTCGCGATCGCGGCTTTGCAGGGTTGTTCCGGCGACACCTCCGTCAGCCGAAACCCCTCGAAGGAAGAAATCGCCGCCTCCGTCAACCAGCAAGCCGCCAACGTGGACAAGCTGGATGTCTCTGACGACGTAAAGCGCCAGATGAAGGAGCACTACCAGAACGGCCCCGGTGGCGGCTCGACCGTCGGCGCACGCAAGTAGTTCCGATGCAATCGTCTAACCGAGGGAACGGGTCTACGATCCGCGAGGTGGCCGAAGCGGCGGGAGTTTCCGTCGCTTCCGTCTCTAAGGTCTTGCATGGCCGCGGCAAAAATGTCCGTGTCAGCGAGGTCCGCGCGGTCGCGATCCGAGAGGCCGCCCAGCGGCTTCGGTACAGTCCGAACGCCCTCGCCCGCTCGTTACGGATGAGCCGCACCTACACGATCGGCCTGATCTGGGTGCAGATGCAGCGCATCGCGGACGGCCCGCTCTATTACGTGCATCTCCTCGATGGCGTCTCCCACATCCTGTTTCAGCAGCACTACCGCCTGACCATCTTGCCGGAACTGCCCGAACTGCAGCCGGTGCGCGCGCTCAGCGACGGCCGGTTGGACGGCGTGATCTGGTGCAAGATGCCGGACGACCCGGACCTGATCGAGGATCTCAACCACACCCCGCTAAAGGTGGTCGCGCTGAACTCGCCCCCTCCTTCAGTGGCCGGCGCCTACCCCGCGATCACATGCGACAACGCAAGCGGCGCCCGGCTAGTGGTGGATCACCTCGTGGGGTTGGGTCACAAACGAATTTTGTTCGCCTTAGATCCCGGCTGGGAGTGTGCCCCTGACGCTCACGCCCGATTGAAGGGATTCGGAGAAGCGATGGCAGGCTATGGCCTGCCCTTCGGACCCGAGGATATCGTCGTGTGGAAGGTTTCGGATCCCGCGATCGGCGAATGGAGGGCAAGCAACCCCCCGCACACCGCGATCTTCGCGTGGCACGAGGGCCTTGCCGGCGCAATTCTCAAGGCGGCCGGCGAGTCTGGGATCTCGGTACCCGGTGAATTGAGCGTCGTCGGCTTCGACAGCACGCTCTTTTGCGAATCGACCAAACCTCGACTGACCGCCGTTCGGCAGCCGGTTCGAGAGATGGCTGAGGTTGCCGCCCAGCTTCTGATCGACTTAATAGAGGGCAAAACGCCCTCTGAACTTTCGTACACATTCCCCTGCGTCCTCGACGTCAGGGATTCCACGTCTCATCCGGCTCGCTAGCGGGCCCCTACTCAAAGAAGAGGTACTTCACTCATGCAGACCAGAAAGAGGGCTTTCACCCTTATCGAGCTTCTCGTCGTCATCGCGATCATCGCGATCCTCGCGGCTATTCTTTTCCCTGTCTTTGCTCAAGCCAAGGAAGCCGCTAAAAAGACCTCCTGTCTCAGCAATCTTAAGCAGATCGGCCTCGGCTCGATCATGTACGCCGGCGACAGCGACGACCGCTACTCGCAGTCGGAGTACGGCAACGACGGCAACGCCGGACCCCACATCACGTGGACCACGGTTTGGATGCCGTACATCAAGAACGGCGATTCTGCTGTCAACGGTGAGAATGTGACCGTTTCCACCGGTAAGTCCGGCATCTTCAAGTGCCCGGATGCGCCGCAGGCCGCGGTCAACGACGTTACGAAGGAAGGCTATACGTACGGCGTTCACCACGACGTCTTCGCCGATAACTACGGCAAGCCCGCCGGCGCCGGGAACGTAGTATCGCCCCTGTCGCAGACCGACATCGATCAGCCTGCCGACAAGATTGCGATCATGGAGAAGGGTGCCAACATCCCCGACGGCTGGAACTATCCTTGGTTCCACACCGTGCAGTGGGAGTGGTACATCGGTTCGATCACCCACCAGCAGGGCGACGCGAGCCAGGTCTACCGGGACGGCACCAACGTCTACGTCCAGAACCCACTCGACGTGCGGTTCGATACGGACTGTAATTCGAACGATGCCGGAGCATGGGAGTGCGCCGCGCACGCTCGCTACCGACACGCGGGTTCCGTAAACCTCGCATTCATGGATGGTCACTCCAAGTCCATGAAGAAGGGCCAGATCGGCTGGTGGAAGAACATCTACGTCGCCGACGGCGGCGCCGCAGCGGCCGACGGCGGCAACTACTGGTACCTCGGCGCTGGCCAAGAGCCGTACTAGAGCGTTCGCTCAACTCCGATAGGTTGGCCGGCGATTCCAAACGGAGTCGCCGGCCTTTTTCTGTTTACGGGAGCTGGTCAGGAAGATCCCGGAAGATGGCATCGAAGTCGTTGAAGAGAACCTGAATCTGGGCGCTCGTGATGCGCGTCGATCCGAGAACGTCGAAAAACGCCGTGTGAACCGGCTGGAGGTCGGACGCCGCAATGCCCGCGCTCGTCGCGGCGGCATCGAAGGCCGTCAAGATCTGAGTTCGCTCGGCGGAGGAAACCACGCCGTCGGCGAGCGCCGCACCAAGGACGGCATTGAGGTTATCCACCGACGCTTGCGCCGGCTTGTGGCCGGAAATGACGATGTCCAGGAGCGCCACATTCAACGTGCTTAGCTCATGGCTGGAGATCTGGGTCCCCAGGTCGGCTCTTAGGTCGGAGCGGAATTTTGAGACGTCTTGCAAGAGCGGCGAAGTGGAGCTCTGGGCAAAAGCGGCGGTCGCAAACACGCACAAGGCACTGAGAATGGTGAATTTGAATAGTTTCACGGTAAGTAATGAGTCGCTACTTCCGCTTTTCCAAGTCGGGCCGACAGGACCAGTAGGTATTACGCCACACCCAAGTCGCCATTGGTAATGGCGGCATCGGGTGACGAAAGGACTTACGAGCGCGGGTCCGAGAGATCCTTGAGGATGGCGGTGATGTCGCTGACGAGCACCTGAACTTCGGCGGGAGTGATGTGCGCGGAGGCGATAATCGCCGCCAGCGCATTGTGGAGTTCCTGAAGCTCGGTCGTCGTAACGCCCGCGCTGGTAAGAACGGCGTCGAGGGCCGCCAGGATCTGCAGTTGCTCAGCCGGCGTAATGACTTTGTCCGCGAGCGCCGCTTTGACGACGTTATTGAGGTTGGTGACCGACGTTTGCGACGGCCGGTGGGCGGAAAGGAGGATCTCCAGGACCGCGACGTCCAGGTTCTTCACCTCGTCGACAGTGATCTTTGAACCGGCGAGATCCGCCTTGAGGTCTTTATCGAACTTCGCAAGATCCTTGATGAGCTGGAACGGCGAGCTCTGGGCGAAGGAGGCGGTGGAGAGAACACAAATGGCAGCGAGAATGGTGAATTTAAGTAGTTTCACGGTAACCAACTAGTCGAGAGCCCCGTTGGTTTGGTCGGAATCCTTGCGATCGTAGGTCCAACGCTCCGCTCAGGTCAAGGGTCGCAGTGCCGCGACCCTCGAATTTATACGGCAGCCAGCACGTCTTCCGGCCCAACCGCGGCCGACGCGGCTTCGATCTCCGGCATCACGACATTCCGATACCGGCGATCCAACATGCCGACGGAGCAAGCGACGACCATTCCCGTCCCCATTCCCAGCCAGCCGCCAAAGATCCCGACCTTCGACACCAGCAACCCGCCGCCGATCATACCGATCGGCATCACGCCTGTAGCCACCATGTCCCGCACCGCGTTAACCCGGCCTCGATACGCATCCGGAACGCTCGTTTGGAGGTAAGCGATGATCGGAATGTCCGCCAAAGGAACCGCCAAACCCGCGATCAGGTTCAGGATCATGTACGCAGTGAAGTTCGGGAAGAACGCCATCGCGGCGACCGTTGCCCCCACCGCGCCCAGCCCGAAGCTGAACCACCGCGTTGGATACCGAGGTCTGAGCGATCCAAGGAACGCACCCGAGACCACCATGCCCAGGAAGAAAGAACCTTCCATCCACATGACGGTCGACGGTCGGCCGCCCAAATACTTGTCGTTCGCCGCCAGGTAGACAACGAAGAAAGGCGCCGTCGACAGCCGGAAAACGGCGAGCAAGGCGGTCAAGACATTTAGGTCGTGACGCGTCTTGAGGTACCGAATCCCTTCCTTCAGGTCGGAGAGGACGTGCGTCTCGTGAACGTCCGTCCGGTCCGGCATCACTTTCGGCAGCCGCGCGATGAAGAACGCCGACCCCAGGAACGAGATCGCGTTCAACCCCACGACGGAGAAGTAGAAGCCGCTCGCGCTCAGCGAATAGAGCTGACTCAAAACCGCCGCCGAAAAAGCCAAGCCCAGCAAAGGCATGAAACTCTGCGTCGTCATGCTCAGCGCATTCGCCTTCATGAGGCCCGCGGGGGGAACGAGCGCGGGAATCGCCGCACTCTTCGCCGGCATGAAGAACACGCGTGCCGTTGAGATCATGAATGGAGCGGCCAACAAGATCGGCACCAAAGGACGACCAAACACGAGGATGCTCAACCCGAAAAGAAGCAGGAATGCACCGCAGACGAGGTCCGAGGTCATCATGATCCGCTTCCGGTCCAGCCGATCGGCTTGCACGCCGGCATAAGGGCCGAACAGCAAGTAGGGAATCGTCTCCAAAGCCCCGACCACGCCGACCATGGCGTCGGACCCGGTGATCTTCTTCACCATGAACATAAAGCCGACATAGTAGAGGGCATCGCCCAGTTGACTTATGGCTTGACCAAGCCATAAGTCGCGAAAGGCACGGTTACGCAAAGCGTCGGGGAAAGGAAGGCGCACAAAAATTCTCCAGAAAGGGCGGGAAACGGACGGCGAAAGGGCCATCGGACGTTTCTTCAGCGGCGATGGCTGCCGCTACGATCTGGGCGTACGCTTCATGAACCCTTTATTATCCTGATTTGGCGGGTGAATTGCTCCGGCCCTCGGCAGAGGTAGGCCACGCGTTGCTCGTTCCGATCAACGCCCTCCCACGGCATCTCCCCTTCGGTCGAGGCGTGGCCTACGCCTGCCGGCAGCCGGATAATGTCGACCGCAGGTTCAAAAACGCCCCTTCCTCAAGGGCCGCGATCTCCAAAAGCTGCTTCGACATCGCCTGTCGAATATCCGCCGCCGCCTCCGCTAATCGGGTCGATTTTCGCGCCGTAACGATCTTCGCGATGATTTCGTCTCGAATTTCCGGTGACGGATTCGCCCGATTTCGGACCTTCAATGCCTTCAAATCAACGAACTCCGGCACCGAATCGGAGAGAGCCGTGTCCGCCAACGCGGTCCAAATGGAAGCCGTATGTTCGAAAACCGCGGCCGGATCAGAAAGATTGACGCCGATCCACGAGGACGCCTCGCGAAGAAACGCCGCATAAGCGCCGCGCTCCGCGCCGGGAAACCCCCAAGTCTCGATCCAATCCCAGACCCCCGGCTGACCCGGGAAACCCGCCAAGGCCTGAACCAAACGCGGTCCCGGCTCGAATTGCCTTGCCCATCCCTTCGGATTCTTGGGATCGACGAGCAGGTTGGCCAAGTGCCGCATCCCCACGATCCCCCAGTTATTCGCCGATCCCGCTGGCGGTTTGTCCAAATAAAGCGCCAATGAGGTTTCGATTCCCCGCCGCAACCCTTCTCCAAGGCGCGAAGTATCCGGCGCCTCAAAGGTGGCGATCCGGAACCGGTCCTTCTTAACCACCCCACGAGCCTTCAACAAATCGCCAACGGACACCCGGCTGGGCAACCCGGGCCGATCGGCAACCAGATAGTCGCCGCCGGACAAACCGACAACCGCCATCGGAACTGCCATCCACATGCCGCTCCCGTTGCAAAGTCCCTTGTGGGGAAGCGAAAAAATATCGGCCCAAACGAGGGGAATTAGGCCTTCATCCAATGCTCGCCGCAGATTCTCGTCGCCTTTCTCTTCCTTGACCGTCTCCCGGACCTCGCGCCGGATCGCCATGTTGTCCAAAGCCCGCTCAAAGGGAGCAAAGGTGTTCCGAAACAAGAGGGAAGCATGGGGCAGCGCCCCCTTGTACTCAAACACGAACGACCCGAATGCGATCCCGCCGCTGGCCCCAAGAATCAGAGCCTCGGAGTAAGGCGTCCCGGTCGAGGGGTTGACCACCCCGGCCGCCTGTAAAGCGTTCGTAATCGTCCCGGTCTCGTAGTGCCTGCCTGCAAATTCCATCGCGAACCCATTATCGCGCTGGAAAAGAAGCCCACGAAAAAAATGCGACATAGTCGCGACGCCCGTCCGCAGACCAAAGCAGGCAAGATTTCTAACGACCGAAGTGCAAAGACGCCCCCCTTAGTCTCACAAACCGGCCGGGGCGAGCGATTCCTCCGGAATGGATGGGTTGCGTGGCCTGGAGGCAGTATCCGGCATCTCCGCGTTCCGGTAACGGCGGTCAAATAAGCTGACCGCACACGCGACCGCCATCGCAACCCCCATGCCCAAGTAGCCGCCAAAGACGCCCGTCTTTGCCACAAACCACCCGCCGAAAATCATCCCGACCGGAACCGACCCGACCGCCACCATATCGCGAACCGCATTGACCCGGCCCTGAAACGCATCCGGCACGCTCGTCTGTATGTAAACGGCAACCGGAACATCGGCCATAGGCACCGCCAGGCCGACGACCAAGTTAGATATCAAGAAGGCAATGAACGATGAGCCAAAGGCCGTCAAGGCGATCGCGACGCCGGCCACTCCCAACCCCAAACTGAACCAGCGAGTCGGAAACCGAGGGTGAAGCCGGCTCAGGACCGCGGCCGAAGTCACCATCCCCACAAAAAAGGACCCTTCCAGCCACATGACCGTCGAAGGCCGGCCGCCCAGATATTTATCGTTCGCCCCCATGAAAACGATGAAGTACGGTGCCGTCGAGAAGCGCAACACGGCGAGCAGCGCGGTCAACACGTTGAGTTCGTGCCGCGTCTTCAGGTAGCGCAACCCTTCGCGAAGGTCCTGCAAAACCTGAGTTCCCTGGACGGCCTTCCGGTCGGGCATCACCCGGGGCAGCTTCGCGATGAAGAACGCCGAACCCAGAAAGGAAAGCGCGTTCAACCCCACGATAGAGAAGTAGAACCCGTTCGCGCTTGAACCATAGAGCTGGCTCACCACCGCCGCCGAGAACGCCAGACCAAGCAGCGGCATGAAGCTCTCGGTTGCCGTGCTCAGTGAATTCGCTTGCATGAGCTCGTCGGCTGGCACAATCGCCGGGATCGCCGCGCTCTTCGCCGGCAAGAAGAAGACCCGCGAAACCGATATGAGGAACGGCGCCGCCAGCAAGATGCCGATCAAGGGGCGTCCAAAGGCCACAATGCTCAGGCCGAGTAACAGCAGAAGGCCGCCGCAAACCAGGTCCGAGACCATCATGATCCGCTTGCGATCGATCCGATCCGCGAGAACGCCCGCATAGGGTCCGAGCAGCAAGTAGGGCAGCGTCTCAAGGGCGCCGGCGAGGCCGACCATGGCATCGGAGCCGGTCACCTTCTTAACCATGAAAATAAAGCCCACGTAGTAAAGGGCGTCGCCAAGCTGACTGATCGCTTGCCCCAGCCACAGGTCACGGAAGGCACGATGACGCAACGCGTCGGGAAGGGAAACACGCACAAAAACTCTCCAATTGGTCGAGGGAAAAGGACGGCGAAGGCGCCATCGTCATTTCTGTTCGCGGCGATGGCAGCCGCTACCGGAGGTCTGTGCGTGTCATGGGTTGTTCTTTGCGTAATGCGGATGCCCCGCCTTCAGTTCCAGAAAAATTGAGCCGAAGGCAAAAAAATGCCCCTCACCGGCGAGGGAACCGGGAGGGGTTGGGGTCCTTTACAGGATGTTCTCTTGAGGGGAGGTTTCGGTTTGAATTCAGTTGTTGATGGCGGATGGGGAACCGTGGGCTCGGGTGAACTCTTCCACGGCGCGGGCGGCGGCATTGTTACCGGCGGCGCTCTGATCCATCAACCATTTGAGTGCGATCGCATCGCCCACACGGGCCTTCGCCAAGGCTCGGCAAACTGCCATTCCGTTAACGGCATTCGTTGTGGTCGGTCGCTCCATTAAGTTGTTCATTTCTGTATCTCCTTCTGTACTTATTTTCGGTCGTTTGGGTTTTGGGGTTTAGGATTTGGGTTTAGTTGTCGAGCGTCACCGAGATTTCTCTTTCTAGGCGACTCCCTACGATCTCACTCAGATAGACCTTCTGAACGGACGGTCGATTACAGAGTCTTTGAAGATACGCCGCCAACTCTTCCACTTCCTTTCGTGTCAGCACGACGCCGACATCGTTTAGGTTTCGGTTGGTTTCGTAGTCTGTGATTCTCATTTTCTCTGCTCTCTCTGTCCTTGTTGTAACGAATACCCAGGCAGGATGTTCAAAGGTTCCAACTAAATTATTTTTAGGTCCTTCGCTCCAGAAGAAGACAAAATTAAAGGGCGGTTGCGATTTCTCGCAACCGCCCCATGAATTGAGACGCTTCGCCGCTCCGACCGTTTCTATGAAATTTGCGCGAGCACGTCTTTTAACGATTGGGCCGACTTGTGCAGTCCTTCTCGCTCTTCGAGGCTAACCGCAGGCTCTAGCACCGCAATCGGACCCCGTCGCCCGACCTTAGTCGGCAGCGAAAGTGCGATCCCGGAGATGCCTAACGCCCCGTGTTGGACGGTAGAGACGGGCAAAATCTGCTCCGTGTTCAGTGCGATCGCTTCGACCACTTCCTTAATCGAAACTCCGACCGCTCGGCCCGCACCACCTTTAAGGCGAATGACCTCCGCGCCGGACTTGCGTGTAAATTCAAACACGCCTTTAATTTCTTCGTTGTAGTTCGGAATCGTGCTAAGCGGCACGCCGCCGATCGTGGCGGAAGAAAGGATCGGCACCATCGAATCGCCGTGCTCGCCGAGGATGAGCGCCTTCACGTCCGTCGCGTTCACCTTAAAGTGATCGGCAAGGAGGGACCGAAATCGGCAGGTGTCAAGCACCGTTCCGAGACCAAGGACTTGCTCGGCCGGAACGATTCCGGCTTGGCTCGCAAGCTGGGTGAGGATGTCGACCGGGTTCGAAACGACCAGAATCGTCGCCCCGTCGTTCAGCTTGACGCCCTTGAGATTGTCGAGAATCCCCTTGAAGAGCGAGACGTTGCGGTTGACGAGCTCGAGGCGCGTCTCATCCGGCTTGCGGCGAAGACCCGCGGTGATCACCACGCAGTCGCTGCCGTCGACGATGTCGTAGTCTTTGCTGCTCAGAAACGTTTGGTTGGCGGTCAGAGACGCGCCGTGGCGGAGGTCAAGTGCCTCGCCCGCCGCCATTTCGGCGTTCATGTCCACGAGCGCCATCTCTCGAACGACGCCTCCCAGTTGTAGCGCGTACGCTGCGTCGGAGCCGACGCGGCCCCCTCCGCCGATAATGCTGACCTTCATTGTCCCAATTATGGCAGGGGCGAACCTTGCTCGATATCTCGTACGTCTCTAGGCGCCCGCTTTGAGGGAGTCCGTGACCATCCAACCAAGGATCGCCCCGAGGTAGGCGATGTTGCCGCCCCAGAGCAGGAGCTGGCCGGGCGAGATGACCCCGGAGAAATGGGCCGCGATCGCCATCACGCTTAGGATTCCGCCCACGGCGAGAAAGATAAAGCCAGTGGAGTGGTGGAAAACCCGGTTCATCGAGCCGGCGAAGAAGAAAAGAAGCACCGCCACCCAATAGTTGATGATCGCAACAAAGCTGATGGCGAGCGCCGGGGCCATGCGTCCGCTCGCTGCGGTGGACTCGGTTTGAAACGGTGCGAGGACGTTGCCGGATGAGAGTGAAGCACCAAGCACGATCCCACACAAGAACAGGGCGACGGGAAGCCCCATCGTCCAGGTGGAGATCAGCGGCAACCTCTGGAAAAAGCTCCCCTCATGGCTAACCGCCACATAGATTGCCGCGATCAGCACGAAAACCCCTCCGACCATAGGCGCGAGCACCTTCCGATCCTCCGCGGCGAGTTTGGTGCTGAAGTTCCGGTCCTGAACGACCTGGCTCCGAGAGAGCAACTCCTCATATCGCCGTTGGTAAACCGGGTTGTTTGGCTCGAACTGCGCCGCGTAGGCATACATCTTCGCCGCCTCGTTCAGGTTCCCTCTCGTCTTGGCGATGTCGCCGAGCACAGCGTACGGAATCGGCTGGCGAGGCGCGACACCGGCAATCGCCCGGGCCAGCTTTTCGGCTTCCGCCAACTGACCTCGGGAAAAAAGATGGTTGAGCTTTTGAATGTCCTCCGCGACTGACTTCGGGTCGTCGCGCGGGGCCGTCCATCCTGGCCGCTGACCGCTCCCCTTGACCTCGTCGACATAGGCACTCGCAGCCTGAGCCGCTGCCTGCGCGCCGGCATGCGAAGCCTTGCGGACCCGCTCTGCTTCCGCGTGGACCTTGGCATCCAAAGACTCATCGTAACGAAGCTTCTGACCGGCTTCGGACAGGACATCCCAAGCGGCGGTCGCGGCCATGAAGATGGCGGGCGAGCGAGGATCCTTGGACCGGTCGGGATGGTGTTTGAGCACGATCTTCCGGTACGCGGAGCGTATCTCCGCTGCCGTCGCCGTCCGCGGAACCCCCAGCGTCTCGTAGTGCGTCGCCATCAGCCCTGGCTATTGTGCCTCAGCCCTCGTTCACGGCGGAACTGACGGCGGCGCCCTGACCGGACCAGAAGGAGATCACGATGAAGCCGATGTAGATGGCGACGAGTAAGCCGATAACGACACCGGTGACTTGTGCGGTCTTGGTGGAGCGCGTCTCGGCCTCACCTTCGTAATACTCCGCCATCTTATTCAACATGAAGTCCAGGTTTCCCGTGGTTTCACCGGTGCCGACCATGTCGAGAACGATCGGGTTGAAGGCTTCGGTCTGCCGGAACGTCTCGGCGATACCATGACCTTGTTCCAAGCCGCCGATGGCCGAATACATGCGCGCCCTCAGGTATTCGTTGCCGCACGAATCAGCGGATAGTTTGAGCGCCTTGGGAAGCGGGACTCCGCCCTGGTAGAGGCATCCGAACGCCCGCCCGAATCGCGCCATCGCCAACTGCCGCACCGTCGCTCCGACGTACGGAATGTTGCTCGCCATCGTATCCCAGGTGTGTTTCGTGCTCGGATTAGCCAAACCGAGCCGGTAAAGCAAGAAGCCGAATACGAGTAGCGGTCCCAATATGAACCAGGTCGCCGGGGTGGTTAACGGAGAGGAAAGGCGCGAAGAAGTGCCGATCGAGGCAAGGATCATGTTCGTGGCGACGATAATCAGAATCGACGCGCCGACTTGGAGCTTGGGATAGAAGGTAATGCGTTTGTACAGGTTTCTTAACGCGATATCCCGCTCCAGATATTGGGCGATCATTGCCATTGCGCGGTCAAGGAAGCCGCCTTCCTCGCCGGCGCGAATCATACTCACCACAACGGGACCGAATACCTCCGGATACCGCTGAAGACCAGCCGAAATCGGCCGCCCTTCCTTGATGTGCCCGACGATTTCGCTCAGGATGACCTGGAATTTATGACTCTTGGACTGCCTCGCCAGCGTCTCGAACGCCTGAACGATCGGCACGCCCGCCTCCAGCATCGTCGCGCCCTGGCGGAAAAAGAACTGGACGTCGGTGAGCGGCACCTGCCCGACGAGCGGTCCCCAAACGCTCGTCTCCATATAGGTGCGTTGCTCCGTCGGCGGGGCTTCATTCGCGACCGGCCGGTTTTCGCTCGAAGAAGGCTCGTACGCAGGCTCCGGCGGAATTTCGAAGCGGGGGATCTCGGCCTGGCGAGCCGGCGCGGCTACGGGCGCCCGGGCTGCGGCGGGCGCTGCTTGGGCGGTCGCAAATTCGGCGAGGGGATCGTTCGGATTGGTCGCCGCGCCGATCTTCATAACCATCAAGCCCTGGTTCGACAAGTCGCGTAACGCCTGATCCATCGAGGTTCCGAAAACCCTCCCGTTCACCACGCGCCCGTCGGCGGATTCGGCTTGATATTCAAATGTCGGCATTGCGGTCTCGTCCCAAGGGCCCCTTACGAGCCTATCTCTTTAAGACGCAGTTTCGGAACAAGTCGTCTTCCGCAATCCTCTAGAAAAACCGATTTACGGGTTGCCGTTCGCCCCGTTCTGCGAGCTATCGCCCGCCATCGAGCCGCCGGCACTGGGAACGTCGGTCAGCGGCTGTGAACTCGCGCCAGGATTGGTGTTCGGATTGTTATCCCCCTTGGGCGTCGGTCTACGCTCCTTCTTGCCGGAAGATCGGGAATGATCTGAGGGGGCCACCGCACTGTTGAGGCTACGAAAATGTTCGGTCCGCCGGTCCGTCAACATCTTCTCGGGGGCATCGGTTGGGGCGGAAGCAGGTGTGGCTTTCGCTTCGGTGGGGGCGTCCTTTTTGCCGGTCCAAATGAAATAGCCGATGGCCAGAACGCATACACAGGTCAGCGCGACAATCGCATTGAGCAGCGTTTTGTCCGGCTTTCTAGGCGTCGAATTCGCGTTCTTCTTTGGCGTCTCCATTGAGATAGCCATGATAACACGTGTAAGTGCCCTCGCGACCTGCGGGGGTGGTTAAGGATTCCCGTTCGCCCCGTTCTGAGAGTTGTAATCGCCTGAAGAGCCGTCCGAATTGGGATCGTTGGTGAGTGGCTGCGAACTAGGAGCCGGCGTCTTGTAGGGGTTATTGTCTGGCGACGGCGTGGCTCTGGGATCGCTCTTGTAGGCAGGCGAAGCCGAAGTTGACAGGGGAACATTGCTGTCTAATCTTCTAAATCGTTCCGCCCGTCCCCCATGTTGGATTTGGGACGAGGCGTTTGGCTCAAATGCCGTCGTGTCGCTTGTCGTCGTCGTAGCCACGGGAGCGCGCCCCGATGGCGTCCAATTCCCTGACCAAATGTAGAACGCGATTGCAACGATGCTGAAGACCGCCAAAAGCGTAATTGAGCCGATCAGTCCCCCGTTCTTCTCTCGCCGAGGTCCGGTCGCTTTGGTTTCTGTTCTGTACTCGTTCTCTTGCCTAGTCGACATGCGCATCTCCCGGGGAATACCTAAGTGCGGCCCCTGCGCTTACGACTGAATTGGTAATTCCTGAGTTTCCCAAGCCCTAGCTGGACTAGCCCAATGCATCTCCAAGGTACAGGCCCAGCGCCCTCTTGAATTCGGCGGCCACTGCCGGTTTCCGCTCGGGCGGAACTCCGACGAACTGGTTTTTTAACCCCTTCACGATTTCGACGGCGACGTTGGCAATCAGGAAAGCCCGATCGTCCGACAGTGATTCGTTCTTGGCCTGAAAGGCCCGCGCCAACGCCATGCGCAGCTTCTGACGCGCGGCCGGATCTCGGGAAAACGAGATCTGTTCAGCCAAAAGGAGCAGGTATGCCGGACGGCTTTCCATGATGTGGATCATCTGGCCGACCACTACCTCGACGAACTCAGATACCGGCAGCGTCGAGGCTTGTTCAAATACCGACTGCCAGCGAACCTCCATCTCTTGGGTCGATTGAGTGAGGAGGGCAAAAGCGACCGCCTTCTTATCCGGAAAGTAGTGGTAAAGGCCGCCGATCGAAGTTCCGCTGCGCTCGGCGATCGCGGTCATGGTCATTGCTTCAAATCCGACCTCCTCGATGAGCTCGGAGGCGACCTTCAGAAACTTCGCGAGCCTCACTTCAGAGCGGTCCTGCTGAGGGGTGCGCCGTGTGGCAGTTGACAAAACCGAGGCCATCCTCGTATTCTACATGACAAGAAACCGAGGAGGCCCTCGGTTTAAGGGGGATCATGAGCTCACTGAATTTGGAACCTTCAAAAACCGCCCTGGTGGCGATCGACCTTCAAGGCGGAGTCGTCGGTAGAACGACCGTCCCGCACTCCACTGCCGAGGTGATGGAACGCACCCGCCGGCTGGCCGAGAGCCTGCGTCAAAGGGGCGGGACGGTCGTCTACGTCCGCGTCGACATCAACGATTTTTTGATACTGCCGGTCGATAAGCCGTTCCGCGAGGCGAATGCGCCGCGGCTTCCCGAGTCCATGTCCGAACTGGTGCCGGAATCCGGAATCCAGCCCGGAGACTTAGTCGTTACTAAGCGCCATTGGGGCGCCTTCGCCGGTACCGACCTGGAGTCGCAACTCCGGGAACGCGGCATCGAAACCGTGGTGATCACGGGTGTGGCCTCGCAGGCCGGCGTCGAATCGACGGTCCGCCAAGGGACAGGCCTGGGCTTCGCCTTTGTGGTCGTCGAAGATGCCTGCGCCGCGTTAGAAGTGGAGGAGCACCGCTACCCATTCGAGAACATCTTCCCAAGAATTGCTCAGGTCCGAAGCACGGACGAGGTGATCGCGGCAATTGCCTGAGCCGTGAGCCGAAACCGACGCCCTCGACCCCGCCACTTGGAGGATCGCGGTGGTCGCGAACATGGGAAGCCTGCTGGGATATCTCGGCGCGGCAAGGCCCCGCAGCTAAGGCCCCCCAGTGGTAGTCGATACCAGAGAGAATGCGATGGTGTCGCGCGCCAAGCGCTAGGACAATTTATTTGGTTATAGGCAGGGGATTCAAGGTATGCGGGACACCATCGCGGGTCTAGGCTACGCGCCCGGGGCGCAGCCTTCTGCGAGGCTCAACAACTCCGCCAAGAACGTATCTCCAGGGAATTGACGCACCAACTCCCTCAACGCTTGAACCTCGATGTCCCGCCAAGGATAGGGAGCGCCCGCGACCCGCTTGGCGGCGGCAACGTGTTCGGCCGCTTCCGCCCGAAGATGGGTGCCTTCCAGCAGGCAATAGGCGTACAGAAGCCTTAGCATCGCCAAATCTCGGTGCCGAAGGGCCTCGTCAAGCCATCTCGCGGCATCTTTAAGGAGCAGGTGCTCGATGAGGAGGCAGGCGACCTCGACGAACTCCTCGACGTTTTCGGTGAGCGCTTCAAGGAGCGGGCTGGGCGCTCGTTCGGAGGTGGGTGTCTGGCCAAGGAAGGCTTCCGCGCGGAGCGCAGGCTCTAGCGGCGCGAGATAGTGGGCGTTCAATTTCTCTGCGGACTCGCCATCGGGGTCGATCTGCCGGCGCGTGACCGCTTTCGCCCACCAAAGAAGCGGATCGTCGCCGTTAAAGAGCAGCGCCTGCTCGAATGCGGCGTCAGCTGACTCGTAGTCGAGCGCACCCAAGTGCTGAATCCCGCGCATCGTTGAGGCGAGAAAACGTGTGGCGACGGAAAGAGATGCCCGGTCCAGCTGCTTCGGTGTGTCTGAAAGACTAGGATATGGGCCAGCATTTTCGAAAACGACGACGGGTGGCTCGACCGGCGTCGGGGACGGCCGGATCGCCAAAATTTCTTCCCGCGCGGGATTCAAAAGCACCAATTGCGCGGGCGCCGAGGGAAGACCCGCCAAAGAGATCTGGGTGACATTTTCCGGATAAAGATCAAGCGGTGCTTCTAAGGTCTCGCCGGAGCGGGTGTAAAGCAGGGCCTTGTGTCCGAGCCCCAGCTGAGCCCCCTGAATCCGCAGGACGTCGTCCGACATGAACGCCCCGCCATCCCGGCTGGCCCCGCTGAGACCGCCGAGTCCGGAGTAAGGCACGAGCGTCACCGACCAAGAATCGACCTGTCGGGGAGCGAGAGACATGTCACGACCAAACCGTGCCCAGCGAACCGTACCGTCCGCAAACCGAGCGCCGTCGAAGGTCTGGTCCGAGAAGAGCGCGAACCCTGCGTCCCGACCCAAGTTGTAAAACTGATTCCCGGACCACTCCCCGTCCCCGCAGAACAGAGCCAGTTCGCCATCGTAGGGGAGCGGCGAAAACGTCCGGTTATGAATGCGCGCCTCAAAGCGAATCTCTGCCCGGTCCGCCGGCATCGAGATCAGAAGGTGAAATCCAAGCCCTCGCGCCATCGCCGATTCGCCGAGCCAAACGCCCGCAGGCATGTCGTCCTCTTCGGCCTCCTCGAACTGCACGGCAACGTTCCCGAGCGCGTTCAGTCGATCCTCACCGTCAAGGCGCAGTTGGATCCCCTCCGCGATCCGAACACCACGGCGTCCCTCCGCACGTGGCCGGAGAGCGGTTGAGACCGGCAGGATATCCGTTCCGGTTCGCTTGTCAAAAAGCGTTAGAATCCGGCCCCCAAGGGCGGGCACAATCACGGCCCGAAGGTAGGAATTCTCTAGGATTACGGTGCGAAAGCGCCTCGTTTCCTCTAATCCGGTTGAGATGAGCGTAGGAAAGGGATAGGCGCCCCCGGACTGGATGGGTTCGGCTTCTAATAGACCTATGTGGAGGTCGATACCGTCTTCGATAATCTCGGTGCGCATTTGATGTGGGGTAGTTTAGGTCACCTAAGCTAAAATTAACACGATGGCGAATACGATGTCCGTAGTTGGAGCAATCCTCAAGTGGGTGTGCGTGCCTCTCTTAGGCGCGGGCATCGCCTACGTCATCGTGGCGCCAACGACGGAACCGGCGAAGCCTCTTCATTTTCCCAATCGGACCGAAGCGGTGGGGCCCCCGTCGAAAACCGATACCGCCGTCGCGACAAATGCGGGCGTTGGGCCATCTTCCGATCCCTCCAGTCCCGTCGGCTTGACCGGTCCGGACGTCGAAGTGGAAGTAAAGCCGGATCCTAAACCCCAGCCTCGAATCCGGCACAAGCGACCGAAGCCCGACCCCAAAAAGACAGACGTCAAGAAGCCCGCCGACCCTCTAACGACCCCGGAAGACCAGATCGCCACCCCTCCGCCCGATAAGTCGGACGAGACGGATATGGGCAAAGGGACCGACACCGGAAACGATACGGAGACCGGCACTACCGGCGGCAACGGGAACGGCAACTAACGCCCCAAACCGAAGAATCGCTCCGCATTCGCTGTCGTAAGCGCCGCGCACTCGTCGGTAGTTAACGCTAAGGTTGCGGATAGCGAGTCATTCACATATCGCACGAAAGCCGGTCGATTTGGCTTGCCGCGAAAGGGCACGGGCGTCATGTACGGCGCGTCGGTTTCCACCACCAACCGGTCCGAGGGAATCGTGGCTAGGACGGCTCGGAGCGGCTCCGCATTCTTATACGTGACCGGCCCGTCCACCCCAAAGTAGGCGCCGAGGGCCACACCTCGCCTCGCCTCCTCGGCATTCCCCGCGAAGCAGTGAAACAAATATGGATGCGGCTCGCTCTCTTCAAGCACGTCCAACAGGTCCGCGTAGGCCTCCCGGGCATGGAAGACCACCGGCTTGCCGACCCTTTTCGCGAGGAGAAGCTGATCGCGCAGGGCCCGGTGCTGGATGTCCCGCGGTGCGTAGTCCCAGTGGTAGTCCAGCCCGATCTCTCCCAGGGCCACGACCTTCGGATTGGCCAAAAGTTGTTCAAGCCAAGGCAGGGAGGCGGGATCGTAGGGAGCTGTGTAGTTGGGGTGCCATCCGACGATTGCGTGGATTTGCGGGAAGCGCTGCGCGAGTTCCAACGCCTTCGGCCAGTCTTCGGGATGAGTACCGACCACGATCATCCGCTTGACGCCATTGGCCACCGCAAACGTGATCTCGGCGGCGGGGTCGGGGAAGGCCTTTTCGTCGTTTAAGTGGCAGTGGGTATCGATTAAATCGGGCAAACGTCGTCTCCGAGGGAGCCTAGGATGGCGGGCAGTAAGGGCATCAGCGCTTCAATTCCTTCACGGGCCCCTTTGGGCGAGCCGGGCAAGTTGACGATCAGAGTGCGACCTCGGGTTCCGGATACCCCGCGGCTCAAGTGGCTGAGCGGGGTGTGTTCCAGACCCCTTATGCGCATGAGTTCGGAAAGTGAATCGGCCCGCCGTTCCAACAGGGGCGCGGTCGCTTCCGGGGTCACGTCGCGGAGAGTAAACCCGGTTCCGCCGGTGGTGAACACGGCCGCACACCTACTCGCCAGTTCGATCAGAGCCTTCTGAATCCTCTCGATGTCGTCGGGGACGAGCCGAAGTTCGAAGTGCATGAAGCCGCCCGCGATGAGCGCATCCCGCGCCGCCGGGCCACTGAGGTCGTCTTCCGCCGTGCGCGTGTCGCTCACCGTAACGATTCCGATCAATGCCTCCATGCCATTGGGGAGCTTACGCGATCCTGTGAAAGGGAAGGGGCGCGTGCACAAACGATCCGAAGGAATCGGCCTCCATCCGCCTGCGGCTATTGGCGAATGGCTGGGCCTCCGTGCCTCACCCGGTAAACTTGCATTCCTAATACGGAGTGAATGTGAGTAGCGCAAAGAAAACTTGGCGAGAGAAGGTCGGCCTGGCCGAAATGCTGAAGGGCGGGGTCATCATGGACGTCGTCACCCCCGATCAGGCCAAGATCGCGGAAGACGCGGGCGCCGTGGCCGTTATGGCTTTGGAACGCGTTCCCGCGGACATCCGTCGCGACGGCGGCGTCTCCCGCATGAGCGATCCAGAGATGATCCTTGGTATCAAGGCCGTCGTCGACATTCCGGTCATGGCTAAGTGCCGTATCGGCCACTTTGTCGAAGCCCAGATTCTGGAGGCCCTCGAGGTCGACTTCATCGACGAGAGCGAAGTTTTGACCCCCGCCGACGTGGCGAACCACGTCGACAAGCACGTCTTCGCCGTCCCGTTCGTCTGCGGCGCCCGTAACCTGGGCGAGGCGCTTCGACGCTGCGCCGAGGGCGCCGCGATGATTCGTACGAAGGGCGAGGCCGGCACCGGCGACGTCGTCGAAGCCGTCCGCCACATGCGAACGATCATGGCGGAGATCCGCACCGTCCAAAACGCCCGCGAGGATGAGCTTTACGTTTTGGCAAAGGAGCACCAAGCGCCTTTGGAGTTGATCCGCGAGGTCCACAAGCTCGGCAAGCTTCCCGTCCCGAACTTCTCCGCCGGCGGCATCGCGACCCCCGCGGACGCGGCGATGATGATGCAACTCGGCGCGGAGACGGTCTTCGTCGGCTCGGGCATTTTTAAAGCCGGCGCCAATTTGGAAGGCGCGGAGCGAAATCGCGAGCACGCGAAGCGCGCAACGGCGATCGTGAACGCGGTCTTGTTCCACAAGGAGCCGAAGAAGCTCGCGGAAATCAGCGCGGGCCTCGGCGAGCCAATGGTCGGCATCAACTGCTCGGAACTCCCCGAGTTTCAAAAGATGGCCGGCCGCGGCTGGTAAGTTTCGTAGCTAGAAGCTCGGATTCGATTCGGGCTGCTTTTCCCAGAGGTGCTTGACCTTGAGCTTTGACATTCAATCGCTGCATATCCCAGACAATAGCCCGGAATCCGAGGCCATCGAGCAAGTGATGAATGCAGAGCATGTTGGCCCCGCAGAAGCGGTCATCCTGATCTTGCGTGCTACCGCCCGCAAAAAGAATGCTGCCCTCGCGGGGCTTGGGCTTTTCGGTAATTCTGAAGACGCGGCGCTTCTAGACGAAGCTGTGAGCTTTGCGTACGATGAGCGCCGACGCCCAACACAGCGTTTGGTTGATTTGTAAGTGCAAAAGGTAATCCTCGACACCGATATTCTCTCGGAGTTTCTCAAAGGCTTCGATCAGAACGTGGTAACTGCGGGAACCCGATATGCCGAAGAGCATAAGCGGTTGACCTTTACCAGCGTCACCGTTTTCGAAATCATTCGTGGGCTTGAGCAGAAGAGCGCGGTCGTTCAAGTAAAGAAAGTGCTCGCCTGGATGGCGGAGAACGAGCAGGTAGTTCCCACCGCAGAAGACTATCTTTCCGCAGCGCTTGTCATTGCGCGTGCGAAGCTAAAGGGCCGTACCTTGGAACTTCCAGATTGCCTGATCGCCGCTGTGGCCAGCCGCCTCGGGCTCCCGCTTGTGACGGGAAATGTCAACCACTACTTGGCAATTCGGGACGCCGGGCTCGTGTTGGAGATCGAAAACTGGCGCGAATCGCAGAGTTGACGAAATTCCGCGATGCCCAATTGGGCGTCCGGTCCCCTTAACATCCACGCATTGCTATTTCGCAATACCTGTGCGAAACTGAAGTTGCGGAAGGGTGACCGATGTTGGGGAGAATTTCTAGTCTATTTAAAGTCGCAATTATTGCGACTGCATTATCGTCGCTATCGTCAATTGCGGCGGCCCAGAGTCTGACGGGCCTAGCGGTGGATTCCACCGTTGTCGGCGGAACGCGAACCGCAACCGGGCGGGTTGTGATCTCGCCGGCCGCGCCGAGCGGGGGGACCGCGATTGCATTGACCTCATCGTCTTCCGCGGCTACCGTCCCCTCGACAGTGACCGTGCCGGCGGGAGCGACGCAGGCCACGTTTCCAGTCACCACTGTTTCGGTCGCGACCCAAACGACGGCCACGCTAACCGCGACCCTCGGAGCCGGGAATCGCACCGCGAACATGACGATCACACCAGTGGTCCTCGATGGGCTGAGCCTGACCCCCAACCCGGTCATCGGCGGCGGACCGGTCACCGGCAACCTCACTTTGTCAGGACCCGCCCCCGCTGGCGGCTTGCCGGTGTCGCTCAACTCGAGCCTTAGCAGTGCGGCGGTCCCTGTATCGGTTACCGTGCCCGCTGGTCAAGTTTCGCAAACCTTCTCTATTGCGACGACCGCAAGGACAAGCCCGGCTTCGCCCGTCATCAAGTCGGCCGCGGGGGGAGTTAGCCTAACCAGCACCCTTTCGATTACCCCCTTACTTGTCACTCAAGTGACGGTGCCGTCGGCGGGTGTGATCGGCGGATTGTCTTTCCCGGTTCACATCCAGATAAACGGCAAGGCGCCCGCCGCTGGGGCGACGATCCATGTTTCGAGCAGCGACGCAAGATTAGTGGTGCCGGCCACGGTTGTCGTCGCATCCGGTCAGACCTTCGCCGACTTCACCGCGACCACCCAGCAAGTAACGGCGAACCTCTCTGTGACCATCGCCACGGGGCTCAGCGGGGTCCGCGCCACCGGCCTGCTTACGATCCTTCCTCCCAACGCAACGCTCACGGTAAGCCCAACCCCCACGTATGCGGGCGGCCCCGTCACCGGAAAAATCACCCTGAGGACCCCGGCGCCGGCGAATGGGGTCACGTACTCTCTGGCCAGCGACAATGCCGGGGTATCGGTGCCCCGAACCGTCGCAGTTCCGGCGGGAAGCAGCCTCGTCACATTCCCCGTTACGATCCCGGCGACTACGACCGGGGTGGCCCATGTCACGGCAACCCTCTCGGGGGTCGTAAGTTCGGTGACGGTGACGGTGCAGGCGTTCAGCGGGCTTGCCACGTCGGCCTGGCCGAAATTCGGCGCCGATCAGAGGAATTCCGGGCGTGGTCGAGGTTTTGGTGCGAGCGGAATCCTCAGCGCGGCCTACGCCGGCACGGGGCTCGACCCCTCCAACCAAACCCCGGGCTATATCGCCACACCGTACTTTGCGATCGGTTCGGATGGATCGCTTTACTTCCAGAACTTAACCGGGATCATGTCGCTTACCAAGGACGGCAAGTTCCGGTGGTATCGCACGGGACTGATGACCGGGCCAAACAATGCGCCCGTGATCGGTCCGGACGGCACGATCTATATCGCCGGCGGTTCGCTCCTCGCGATGACTCCGTCCGGAACGGTCAAGTGGAACGTGGCGCTGGCCAGTTTTGGCGGCGTGAGCCACGCGCCGCCCGCAATCGGTACCGACGGAACGATCTATATTTGCGTCGGCGACGCTCTGTTTGCGTTCAATGCTAATGGCACCGTGAAGTGGAACTACATTCCCGCGGGCGCCGGAAATCTATGCTCACCCGCTGTGGGGCCGGGAAACAACATTTTCTTCGCGACCTTGGCGGGTCAGTTCTATTCTGTAAACCCTGCGGGAACGCTCAACTGGACCTACACTGCCGCTGCGGCATGTGAACACGGCGCCGCCCCGGGAATCGCGGCCGATGGAACGTCTTACTTCGCGACCGTGGACCACCTTGTGACCGCCATGTCCCCGACGGGAGTCAAGAAGTGGGCCTACACAGAGGGGTTCGTTACCTTCACGCCGGCCCTGGTGGGGCCGGACGGCACGATCTATGAGGATTGCGACGACGACAATCTTTACGCCATCAATCCGGACGGCACGAAGAAGTGGACGGCGGCCGTCGGCAACGGCATGGTTCAGCCCGTCCTCGGACCAGACGGAACCGTACATCTCTCGCGCTTCGCAATCAACCCCGACGGCAGCACGAAGTGGGTGTATCCGTCGGGCTATGGCGCATCCAGCGTCGCTCCTGACGGCACCGTGTACATGGTTACGGACATCACTACCAATGTAGATATCGGCTTGGCGGCCCTGAATTCGGCGGGAGCCGTTCAGTGGACCTTGCCGGTAGGGGCATTTTCGTGTTCCCCGTGTATCGGCCCGGACGGAACGCAGTATGTCGGCGACGACTTTGGGTTCATGTATGCCTTCGCGGCCGACGGGACGCTGAAGTGGACGTACGGTACGCAAGTTACCAACCTCTATAACACGCCCGTTCCCATTCAGTCGACGCCGGTGATCGGGGCAGATGGGACGATCTACTTCCTATACGACGAAAACTACCTCTACGCCCTGACTTCGAGCGGCACCTTAAAGTGGAGATTTTTGCTGAAGGCGATGAATTACAATTTCCCGCTCATCTCGTCCTCGCCTCAAATCGCTCCGGATGGGACGATCTACGTGGGCGGACTGATGGGCAACCTCTACGCGGTCACCCCGGCGGGGAAGATCAAATGGACGTTCACCACTTCCGAACCGGTCCAATCGTCGCCGGTCATGGGGACCGATTCCACGCTGTACGTGGGCTGCTTCGATGGACATGTCTATGCGGTGAACTCCGATGGATCGCCCAAGTGGCAGAAGTCGATGATCGCCGGCGCCTCGTCGCCTGCCCTTGGTTCGAACGGCCTTCTATACATCGGAGCGATGGACGGTAACGTTTACGCGCTGGAGACCTCGGCCGGCAATACCGTGTACACATTCAACGCCGCCTCGACGGTTAGCGCTTCGCCTGCGATCGCGCCGGACGGAACCGTGTACATCACCTCCGACGATCAGATCCTCCACGCCCTCAACGCCGATCTGACGGTCAAGTGGAACTACGCCATTGCCCCCAAACCGGCCAAGGCGCCGCTCCAGACCGCCACCTGCGCCATCGGTGGCGATGGGACGGTTTACGTTAGTGGCTCCGCCGGCCTCAACGCCCTATCTCCCACCGGAACCCTGAAGTGGGTCTTCGGCATGGAGCAAACCGTGACCAGCCCTGCCATCGGCGCGGACGGCAAGATGTACATCGGAGGCTGGATCTACTACGCGATTAAGTAGTCCGGCCTCAAAAGCCAAGAACTGCCAATGGGGACCGAATATTCTTCGACGCATTCCCCCAACGCAATTTTTGCCCGACGAAGCGCAGGCGAAGGAGGGCAAAAATTGCAACCAAAACCCGCCGCTTTGGACGTAGCTCCAAACGGCGGAGTGGATCGCAAAACTATAGCGGCCAGTGGCTCAAAGGCGCAGCCTTACGAGACCGCCCCAACCACCGTCATGTCGTTCCAGTCGTAACCGACCTTCGCGTCGACTTCGACGGGAACGTTCAGCGGCAGCGCGTTCTCCATCGCCTGGCGTAGCGGCTCGATAACCCCTTCATCCCCCTGCCGAACCTCGAAGACCAATTCGTCGTGGACGTTCAACAGCATGCGCGTCGCCTTACCCGCGAGCACCTGACGAGCCGACAGCATCGCAAGCTTCAACATGTCCGCCGCCGTGCCCTGGATCGGCGCGTTCACTGCCTGCCGCTCCGCGTACCGCCGCTCCATGATCTTGGGGGCGTGGATGTCGGGGAAGTAGCGCCGGCGACCATACAGTGTCGTCGTAAAGCCCTTACTCTTCGCCTCGACGACGATGCTCTTCGTGAAGTCGCGAACACTGGGGAAGCGCTCGTTGTATTGCGTGATCAGCGCCTTCGCTTCCTGGATAGAAAATCCGCCGCCGAGCTGCTGGGCCAAACCAAACTCGCTTACTCCGTAGAGGACCGCGTAGTTCAGCATTTTCGCCATCCGGCGTTGTTCCTTCGTCGCCCCGCCTTCGCCGAGACCGAACATCTGTTGCGCCGTCACCGTGTGAACGTCGACATGCTCCGTGAACGCCTCAACGAGCGCCTTCTCCCCGCACATATGGGCCAACACCCGCAGCTCGATCTGGGAGTAGTCCAGCGACGCCAGATTGAAGCCGTGGTCGGCGTGGAACGCCTTCCGAATGCCTCGCCCGAGCTCTGTCCGGATTGGAATGTTTTGCAGGTTAGGATCGTTGGATGACAACCGCCCAGTCGCCGCGACCGCTTGGCTGTAAGTCGTATGAATGCGCCCGTCCGGCTGGATGAGCTTCTCCAACGAGTCCGCATACGTCGACTTCAGCTTGGTCAGCTCGCGCCAGGACAGAACCTCGGCCGCGATCGGATGGGTCGCCGCCATCTCGCCCAGAATTTCGACGCCGGTCGCGTAGCCCGTCTTCGTCTTCTGCGCACCTGGCAGCTTCATCTTGTCGAAGAGGACTTCGCCCAACTGCTTCGGCGAGCCGATCGTGAACTTCTCCCCCGCGATCTCGAAGATGCGCTGCGCGGTCTGCTCGATCGTGATTTCGAGCGACTTGCTGAACTCCCGAAGCTGTTCGCGATCCGCGCTGATGCCCGCGTTTTCCATCTCGGAAAGGATCGGAATTAGAGGCAGCTCAATCTCCCGCAAAAGCCGGTCCTGCTCCTCCTTCACGATCCGCTCCGCCATTGGCGCTTCCAATAAATAAAGCGCCGCCGCCATCTCCTGAGGCGTTGTGGGGGGCTGAACCTCCAGATACCCTTGCACGAGATCGCGCAACGGATAAGAGCTTCGCTCCGACCGAAGGATGTAGCCGGCAAGCATTGTATCGAAGCGCGGCCCGGTCGCCATCGTCGGAAGCTGCCGGTACGCCAACTTGGCGTCGTGAAGAATCGCCCGCTCCGGAGCCTCGGAGATCAGCCGCAACGCAACCGCCTCCGGACACTCGCATACGTCTCTACCGATCGCCACGTACGCCTTCCGGTCGTCGTCTTGGAACAGGTCGCGCCGCGCCGTCAGCGGCTGACCGAAGAACACCGAGAACGGCCGCTCCTGCACGAACGACGCCAATTCACCAAATTCCGCCACCGAGGACGTCGTAACATCCAAAGCTTCGTCCTGAACCACCAGCGTCTCGCCCGGCTCGTCTTCCGATTCTTCGCCACTCGCCGGCTTGCGCGCGCCCACCAAGTACGGCCCAAATACCATGGGCGCCCGGCGCACGTGCTGCCGGAACTCGAAGCTCTCCAGCATCTTGACCGCCGCTTCCATCTGCTCGGGCGTCAACAGGAAGGGCTTGAAGTCGTATTCCAGCTCCACCGTCCGGCAGATCGTGGCCAGCCACTTCGACTGGCGCATCTGCTCCTGGTTGCCCTCCATCTTCTTCTGGAACTTGGCGGGCAGGTCGGCAAATTTGTCGAGCATGTTCTCGATGGTTTGGAACTGCTGAATTAACTCGGCCGCGCCCTTATCGCCGATGCCAGGGACGCCGGGGATGTTGTCGCTCGTATCGCCCTTTAGCGCCTTATAGTCGGGGATGAACTCCGGCCCGAACCCGTATCGCTCAACCACTTCCGCCGGACCGTAGGTAAAGGTTTCGCTAACGCCCGTCTTCGGCGTAAGCACCGAGACGCACTCGTCGACCAGTTGCAATGAGTCAAGGTCGCCGGTGACGATCGTCGTGTCGTAACCGTTCTCCTCCGCCAGCCGGGAGATCGTTCCCACCACATCGTCCGCCTCGAAACCAATGACTTCGCAAGTCGGAATCCCCAAAGCGCCGATGAACTCTCGTGCCCCGACCAACTGAACACGCAACTCGTCCGCCGTCTCGCGCCGGGTGGCCTTATAGCCGTCGTACGCCGCGTGCCGGAAGGTTTTGCCGGGGGCGTCTAGCGCGACCACGATCGCGTCGGGCTTCACCTTTTCCAGGAGGGTGAAGAGCATTGAGGCAAAGCCGTGCAAGGCGTTCGTCGGGCGGCCGTCCGTCGTGCTCAAGTAACGTGTGGCAAAGAACGCGCGATATAAGAGCGCGTACCCGTCGATCACCACCAAACGCTTCGATGCCATGGGCTTACGTTACCTTTCGGCAGCCTTTTCTTAGGTTAGGGGCCTTGGTTAGCCGCGTCAACGGCAAATATTCGAACCTGGTAATTCAGACAGAAGGACCTGATGTAAAATGAACCTGCCGCACGAGGGAGCGGCTAGTCTCACGGTTGAGATTAGGGGAGTGGGTCAGCAACCAATGGTGTATCGTCCGCTTCGGTACGAGCAGATAATGAGGGCCGCAGAGTCCTACGATGTGAGGGCACGTCGGATGTTCGGCGGGATGGGAGTATACACAGGCGAAAAGATGTTCGCGTTCCTTGTAGGGGAAGACATCGGCCTGAAGTTATGCCCCGAGGATTACGAAACGGCATTGACGTTACCGGGAGCCGGTCCAATGCGAGCGGAGAAAGATTCAGAACCGATGCGGGAGTACGTGAAGATGCCCCGCGAGATTCTCGATGACCGCGACAGCTTTGTAAATTGGGTCGAGCGAAGCGCGGGTTATGCGCGCAGAAAGCTCTCCCAAACGGCCTAACTTAAAACAAGAAATTATTAGCCGCGCCGCGACCATGGCCTAATCCGCCGGTCGCGGCGTTTTTTTATTCGACGTTGGTCCTAGTCGATGCAACCACGTTTCGAGGGGCGGCGTACGCTTGGTCGTCTAAACTTGAAAGAAAGGTTTTTGCTATGAACAATGTCCAACGTCGACGTTTTGCGGTTCGCCTTGCGGTAGGCGCCGGAATTGCCACCTCCCTGAGCGCGGTCTATGGTTTCCACGCGCTTCACGCCCTCATGGCCCGCCCCGGCGAAGACGCCCTGCGTCTCATTCCGGGCGACGCCCTCATCGTCGGATCGCTGGACCTGTCGCCCAGCGCCTCGCAGACCATCGCGTTCAAGCGTATCGACGATGCCCTCGCCCGAAACGAATACGGTGGCCTCGTCGAGAAGTCGTTTATCGACATCCTCGCGGGTCAAGCGGACGGCGTCGACCAGCTTCGCCCTCTGATCTTGCGAAACGGGGCGATGGCTTATCTACCGGGACCGAAGGGGACCGGAGACGATGGTAAGGGCCTCGCGATCCTCGCCCTGAAAGACGGACCCGCCGCCCAAGCAATCCTTCAGAAAGTCGGTGTGCCCGACTACTACAAGGGACTCAAGTTCTACAAGCTGAAGAATGCTCGCAGCGTGATGATGGTGTCTGGCGACGATCTAGTCGTGGGTGAGACTGGCTTTTCGCTCTACCAAGTCAAGCTCGTCCTCGACGGAACAAAGGCTCCCGTCACGGCGAACCCGAACTTCATGGCGTCGCGATCTCACGTGGCCGACGATGCGAACCTGATGGTGTTCATGTCGCCGAAGATGGTCGCGGAGACCGGAAAGAAGAATCTGGACGGCATGACCAACGACTGGATGGCCGCGGGTATGGCGATTCGCGATGGCGGCGTCGGTCTCAGCTTCTCGGGCGTCGTCGACACCAAGAAGGAGCCGGAGATCGAGGCGATCGCAAAGGCCGCGCCGATTCGTGAGGATCTCTTCAAGATGCTCCCCTCGGGCGCCTATGGCGCAATGATCATCTCTCAACCGTCGGTTTCGATGGAAGCCGCGATGAGCACCGCCGACCGGGATGAGTCGATGCGCAAGGGCCTTGCCTCCATCGAAGATGGAATGCAGAAGGACCTCGGCATGGACCTGAAGCACGACCTGCTGCCAGCGTTCAAGGGTGACGCGATTGCCGCCGTCTATCCCGTCTCCGGAGACTCTCCGGCGGGCGCCGACGTTCTCCTCGTGCTCGACGATAGCAACGGCGCGGACCCGTCCAACGCGGTCGACCGGTTCCAATCTTGGGTCAAGCGGCAGATGGAGAAAGAAGGGAATCAGCAAGGCCCGCTCTGGACCGATTCCACGAAGGACGGCGCTCATTTCTTCAAGGTGAGCGACAAGATCGAGACGGACATGCGAAAGTCGATGGGCAACGGCATGGATAAGTCGATCAACCAGGAAGCGCTGGTAAACCATAAGACCATCGCTTGGGCGGTCGTCGGCAAGGCGGTCCTTGCCAGCACCTCTCAAGAGCTCTTGGATCGCGCAGTGCAGTCTTACGGCTCTCACTCCGGCGGACTCGACACCGATCCGAAGTACGCCTCCGCGCAGAAGGAACTGCTCGACGGTTCGCAGTCGCTGATTATGTTCTCCGTCTCCCGCATCGCTTCGGGGGTGAAGAACACGGTCGACGGAAGCCATATGGACGAGTCGAATCGCAATATGTTCACCGGCATCATCGACGCCTTCTCCACCCTCGACCAGCCGCTCTCGATCCGAGGCAAGGCGCAACCCGACGGCCGAATCTCCGGCGGCGCGTTCATCCCGATGGACTACGACAAGCTAATCGACATCGCGTCCAAAGCGATGAAGCACGACAAGTAAGATCTCTGAGGTTTTGCCTCAAAGACCTTACTCGTACGGTGCGATGGTAACTTCACCTCCGGGGCTGCGCCCCGGAGGTGAAGTTGTTTTGGTTGAGATTTTTTGGCGCTTGGGGCGCCAAAAAATCTCGATTGGACCGTCCGGCTACCGTTGCCCGAGCATCTTCGTCGCGAGCGCGTCGAAGATCAGGCTGGCTTGGCCGTTTCGCATCACGCGGCGATGCGCCTCCGCGATGTCATGCGTCCATTCCGGCGGTGCGCCGGGTTCTCGGGAGAAGAAGAGGGCCAGCATTTCCAACGTTTCCGCGTTGGCGGCTCGCATACCGCATTTAAGCGCGGCCTCCAGACCTTCCGCTACTTGCCGGAGATCTTCCGCCGCTACCAGAGCCTCGCCTCGTCGCCTGCGCAGCATGGTGCGAGCGAGCCGCGTGATCCCTTCATACGCGGCGCGATGGGTAAGGAGGTGACGCAACCGCCCGGGCGTGCCGTCGGCCATCCGAATCTCGTCCGCCGTCGCCTCTGGAAAGGCGTCGCGCAGTTCGAGCAGGCTCGGCGCTTCGCAGGCTACGGCCACGCATCGAGAGAGGATCGTAGGCAGGATCTTGCCGATCGAGTCCGTCGTTAAGATGAGCTTCGCGTGCGGATACGGCTCTTCCAGCGTCTTGAGGAGCGCATTGTTGGCGGAAACGTTCATCGCATCCGCCGCTTCGATCAGCGCGACCTTGTGCCGGGACATTAGGGGCATCGTGCGGAAGAACGACAGGACCGGCACCGGATCGTCGTCCTTCGGGCTGTCGTTCGTGATCGCTTTGACCGCGATAATTTGGCTCGGGCCTTGGGGAGTGATGTGAAGGAAGTCGACGTTCTTGTCCCGCTCGAAGGCTCCGCATGCGCGGCAGGTTCCATCGGCGCCGTCCGGGGTGGGCGACTGGCACATCCAAGCCTGCGCCAAGAGCGAAGCGAGCACATTTTTGCCCGAGCCGGCGGAGCCGTAAAGCAGAACGGCATGGACGCCGGAGTTTCCCGGAATGATCTCCCGGAGCACGCGCTTCGCCGAGCCCAGGCCGATCAGTTCGTCGAGCCTAGAAGCGGTAGAACTGGTCGACATTTACCACGAACATTACCGCGCCGCCGACCGGCACTTTGACGGGATTTGGAATGAAGGCCCCCGGAGGCGCCGCTTCGTACGGCATCACATTTACCAATTGCTCGCGCGACTGCGAATTGTCTGAGATGACTCGCTGGAGCGCTGGGAGTTCCGTTTCCTCAACGCCGATAAGGAAAGTCGTATTACCCTCGCGGAGGAAACCACCTGTGGAGCCGATGATGGTGAACTTGAATCCCGCCTTCACCAATTCATCCGTAACGCGGCCCTTGTCACGGTTATGCACGATACAGACGGCGAGCTTCATCCTACCGAATTATAACGCCCTTTGCCTCCGCGCACGGTAAAGACTTAACCTACGACTGACCACGCCACCCAGAAACAAAAAGAGGGCGTGCTGAGCGCCGAGGCACCCAACACGCCCGCCGGTTAGCCTGTTCGACTATTCCGGACGAGTCTCTTTATTCGGATCCGATTCGCCGACCTTCTTCAGGGCATCTTTCTTGGCTTGCTGCTGGTCGGAGGAGATTTCCCCCCCGCCCATGCCACAGCCAATGACCATGGATACCGCCACCAACGAAACCACGAAGAGGCCGAGCTTCTTCACTATTGAAGACCCCACATCGGCCACGGCTGCGTCCAGTGCGGCGTACCGCCACCGAAGTATGCCGCGGTGATCGTGCACATCTTGGTTCCGAAGCTGATTCCGTACTGAGCCGCCGTCGGGGTGTTCGCAAGGAACTGGCCGAGCGCAACCGCCTTCGTGTGGCCGTCGCAGTAGCTGAGCGGAATGGATTGCGCGAACGGAGCCGTGGTCGGGTCGATGACGCCGGTCTGCTCCTTACAAGGTCCGGAACCACCGGTCTTGTAGAAGTAGCCCTGCCAATGCTCCTTGATGGCCAACGGATAGTAAGTCAGCGTCTTCTGGTCGGAAGACGTTCCGGCTTCGTATCCGCCAACGACCGACAGGTTCGTCTGCTCCATGAGCAGCATCGTGTCCGCCGGTCCGGGAACCGAGGTGGTCGTGCCGCCAAGGAACGGTACGCGGTTGCCAAAGTTGGCGTAGGTGCCGTTCGTGAGGTTCAGGTTCAGCGCTCCCGTAACTCCGAGGTTGAGAGCGTAACCGCCGTCGAGCTCACCTGCCGCCCAACCCGCTGCATTCTTCTGAATGACCGGGTGGAAGAACAGACCCGTGTTCTTCGTGTAAGGAACGATCCACTTGCCCCACTCATAGTGGTTGTCGCGGAAAGCGAATACCGTGCTGGAGCACCAAGGCAGCGGGCTGGTGCCGGCCGGCTGAACGTTGAAGGTGGTGTTGAACGAGTCGTTCAACGTACAACCGTCGTTCCGAGGATAGTTATCGTCGGCGTCGTTCGTGTAGAGGATGAGACCGAGGCCGAGCTGCTTCTGGTTGGAGATCGAAACAGCTTTCTTCGCGGCGGCCTTGGCCTGGGCGAAAACGGGGAAAAGGATTGCGGCGAGGATCGCGATGATTGCGATGACGACGAGAAGCTCAATAAGCGTGAAGGCTTTCTTCATGATTCCTCCTAAGGGGAACGGTGTCGATTTTATGTGGATACAAAGGCGGATGCCTGCCCATCCACGCTGCTGGGGGCACCGACAACTATGATCGCCGAATGTTAAGAGTTTGTCAAGAGGCGATTTCGCCTCACACTATGCCGGAACATTTAGGAGTTTGCGAAACGAACCAAGCCAGGGTTCAAAATTAAGCCAACGATCGACAGAACTGCGATAAATCGGTTGCCGGACTTGCCACAAACTCGGAGTATTCACATTCCGTTGGTTCAATTCATGGTGGAGGACGGCATCGTTCCACTCCATACCAACGAATTCGAGCATGCGGCGTGCTTCAAATTCCCGATTCTCGACCACGTCTTCGTACTTGACTTCCAGAAACCGGTCCGCGGGCAAGACGCTTTTCCAGTGTGCCATCAGCCTTAAATACTGCTCATAAGCGAAGGTGATATTTTCCCGATCGTGCGCGAACTCAACGGGAACTCGGTTTGGCGTTAAATAGATTGATAGGCAAGTATCGACGGGGTGTCGCTTAAAGTGAATAATCCTTGCGTTCGGAAGGGCCATGTGGATAACGCCTAAGGATTCGTAATTCGACGGCATTTTATCGGTTATGCGACGATTACGAGGCGCGATTGACTCTAAGTGCCTGATATAACGTGCGGCCCCCTCTTTCGTAAGTTGAGTGAGATTTCTCTGGCGGAATGGCGACATTTGCGCCTGGAATGCGGGCCAAAAGCGCTGCTCCCCCGCCGCGCCGATCTTGGGGTGGGAGGACAGAATCTGCTCCGCCAGCGTCGTCCCGGAACGCATCATGCCCACGATAAAAACGGGTAGTTCGCTCGGGTTGCCGGCCGGGCGGTTCGCATCCAAGAAGGGTTTGTCAAACCGCTCGATCCAATCATCGATCTTCCGCGCATAGGCTTCGCGGTCGAACGCGCCGGCTCCAAACTTAAGCGCCTTGGCGCCGCTATTCGCCTCATCGTAGAAGCGCATCGAACGTTCGAAATTGCCGAGGCTTTCCCATGCGCGCCCCAAGCCGTAGTAGAGGAGATTCATTTCTCGCGGGGCTAGCCGGCTCTCTTGGGCAAGTGCTTCCATCCGTTCGACCATGGGCAGGTCCGCGTTGGTCATTCGGTTGTTGAAGGCATAGGCGAAATAGGCGAATCCTTGTCTTGGCTCTAACTCAAGGGAACGCGAAAGGTGTTCGTTTGCCTCGGTAAATTGACCTAGCGACTGATAGCGTTGTCCTAGCAAGGCTTGGGCCTGGGCGTCGTTTGGATTGAGCTCGACGGCGCGCCGGAAGTGCTTTTCCGCCTCCGCCGTGCGGCTATCTTCGACGAGGGCGCTCGCAAGAAGTAAATGCGCGGCCGGGGCTTGAGGCGTCATCTTTAGCGCACGTTCGGCAAGCTTCGCCGCCTCCTCCGGTTTCGATTGGCTGATCTTCACCTGGCCGAGGTTTAGCAACGAATCTACCGAATTAGGCGCGAGCCGCAATGCTTGTTCGAAGGCTTCGGCGGCCTCCTTGTCGCGCCCGGACAGGTACAAGGCGGTGCCGAGGTTATGGAAAATCGGCGCCATGTCTTGGCGTACCGCGACTGCCTTGCGGAAGGCTTCCGCGGCGGGCGCCGGTTGCTTGTCCTCCATCAGGCACATGCCAAGGTTGTTCAATCCATGGGCATCGTGCGGCCGGAGGGCGACGGCCCTTTGGGCGGCGCTTATCGCCTCCGCGAGCGACTGGGCTCGGCGGTGAAGAATCGAAAGCCAGAAGTTCGCTTCGAAGGAGGCGGGTTGGACCGCAAGGACTTGTTTGAGGTGCCGGAAGGCGACGTCGCTCCGCCCCGTCTTGCCGGCAAGCACCCCCATGAGCAGGTTGGCGCCCGCGTCTTTTGGTTCGAACGCCAAAGCCTGTTGGGTCAATCGCTCGGCCTCGGCGAGTTGTCCCGCCGCATGGGCGCGGTTTGCCGCCGCCATCAATTGCTCGGTTTGGGCCGACATCGACTGGGAGTGTATCCGGCCTTACGGGTACAGAAGCGCGGCCCGCCGAGTCGGCTCAAACCCCACGCAACTAGCCCGGAACCGCTCGCGGAGTTCGGAAAGTGGAGTCAATTTCTCGCACTCCCCTCGAAGCCATTCGTTGCCGGCGAGAATATCGATCGGCATCTTGAGAGCTTCGTACTCATACGGTGGCCGCTTCCAGGCGAAACCATCCAGGTCGCATTCGACCGCCGTCGCGACGAACCGCTCATCCTGAGCGACATCCTCCGCGACCCAATGAACCCCAGTCTGCGCGATCGCCGCCTGAATAATCGCCACGTAAGCGAGCACCGGCTCGAACGTCCGCCGGTCCGTCACGTGAACGAAGACCCCCTCGCAGAGCCGCCCCACGTGCTTATTGAATGTCGGCTGGAACTGCATCGGCCGGAAGACCGCCCCGGGCAGATCCTCTCCATTCAAAGCTTCTGCCATCCGCCAACCATCCAAGAACGGCGCCCCCACAATCTCAAACGGCCGTGTCGTCCCCCGTCCCTCGCTCAAATTTGTCCCTTCAATGAGGCAGCCGCCGGGATAGACCACCGCCGTATCCACCGTAGGCATGTTCGGCGAAGGAATTGTCCACGGCACGCCGGTCTCCTCCTGATATTCTTCGCGAGACCACCCCTCCAAGCGAACAACGTCCAAGTCGACCGAAGGCACGAACCGCTGCTGAACGTAGGTCGCGACCTCGCCGAGCGTCAATCCGGTCCGAATCGGCAAAGGATAGAGCCCGACAAAACTCCCGAACCCCTCCTCCAAGACCGGCCCCTCGACCTGAGTGCCGCCGATCGGATTGGGTCGATCCAACACGGTGACCGGAATCCCCGCCGCCGCGCAGGCCCGCAGACAATGCGCCATCGTCCACGCGAACGTGTAGTAGCGCGACCCCACATCCTGAATATCGATCACCAGCCGGTCGAGCCCGCAGAGCATCTCCCGCGTCGGCTCCCGGCGCTGCCCGTAGAGGCTATGAATCGTGAGCCCCGTCCGAGGGTCGACGTGCCCCTCCCACTCGATCATGTTGTCCTGCGTGTGGCCGAACAACCCATGCTGGGGTCCGATGACCGAGCCGATCTTTAACGCGCCGCTCCGGTGGTAGGGAAGCAACCGGTCGATGAGGTGAACGAACGATCGGGTGACCGACGCCTGATTGCAAAGCACGCCGATCGTCTGACCGTATAGCCCGCGGAACTCCTCACGCTCGAAGCGATCCAACCCGGTAATGGTGCCCATGGACATCGCCAGCCTACCGGGTCCATCCGCCTATTTGGCGTAGCGCCGCTAAGGACCAAACGTCCTACCACTGAACCCTGACGTCGGGAGGACGTCTTTACCGACATCAACCGGTTACAGCCGGGATAGGAAAGGTGAATTAGAATGAAAACTCAAAAAACGCGTATTTTAGGTCTTCTTGGAGTTGCGATGATGGCTATGGGAATGGCCGCGTCCGCCTCGGCTCAAGACCGTTGGCACGACGAGCACCGGGATCGAGGCGATATCCGCCGCGATGAGCGCGCCATCCGCAACCTGGAAGCCGATCGAGCCTGGGCCGCCCGCCACGACCGATTCGGCGAAGTGCGACGAGACGACCGAAGAATCGCCGAACTCCGGCGTGACGTCCGAGAGGATCGAAGAGACCTCCGCCACGATCGTCGCTGGTAGGCATAAGTAAATGCAATTGGGCCCGCCAACCTCGCTGGCGGGCCCGATTGCATTTACTGTGCTCACTCCTCTTCAGGCGGAAAACCCACCGCCGACAAAAGCCGCCGTACGTCCACCCCGTGATCCTGATTTGCCGTCGTGACCCGTAATCGTCCCGTCACATAGTCCACGTCCACTTCCCCGATCCCCGGCGAATTCGCCAACGCCTCCCGGATCACCCGCTCGTCTAGCTGGGTGTGGACGTCCGGACACCTAAGTCGAAGCTCTGTAACTGCCACCATAAAGCGTCCGACGCCCAGTTCTGGAAAACCGTTCGCTATGGCGTTGCCGACCAGGCCGAGTCGCCTTTCTCGATGCTCCAATCGGGTCCAAAGAACCCCGCGCCGCGCAGAGCTTTCGTGCCCGTTTCCGGAGCATCCGGGCCGAGCACGAGCCAATCGGGGAAGGCGGTTCCGCTCGCAAAAACGGGGAGACGATCCGCCATCCGGAGGGCCTTCATGTCCGAGCCGCCGATGGCCACGAACAGCTCATTGCCGGAAGGATAGACAAACATCGCGGTCAAGCCATCGCCAGTCATTTCCTTCGGGCCAACTTTGACCGAGCCTCGCCTCACTTGGATCGGCGACTTGGCTAGCCGCTCCTTCCACACGCGGTTCGTGTCGGCGTTCCCGTAGACCAAAACGTTCCGTCCCCGGAAGCCTCCGGCAAGGTACTCGGCGTCGGAAACGACCTCCAATGCGCCATTGCCCCGATAGTAGAAGGTTTCGGCATCGTACCGGGCCTTGTTCCGAGACCAAAGATTCTCTTCGGCATTGCCGGTCGTTCCGTACACGAGCACAAGCCGATTCTTGAGCGCTTGTTTGATCGGTCCGCTGAACTCCGCCGTCCGATCGTGCCGGTCAACTCGCCCAACTTTCCAGCCTTCGGAGCCCCGAACGAACGTCGTGCCTGCGCGAACGTCCTTGAAATCGTTCCCATCCAGCCGCAGAGAAGCAACTCCCTCGTCAACCTTTAGCGATAGGACATTCTCGGTCGCCAATCCCTCCGCGCTGCCCTTCAGGTGGCTCACTTGGCGAGGGTGGATTTGCTGGAGAATCTCGATCCATCCCGCTTTGTTGGAGACCGCAGGATCGGGGGTCGTGAAATCCATCGTTCGGAAATCGGAGATACGTGCCGCCTTTAGCGTGTCCATCAGTTCGGGGTAGTCCACGCACTGCGGCCCCCACCAATGGCTGGCCCCGGGCTCCTCGTGGTAGCCGAACGGAATATGGTCATCCGTAAGCGTCTTCTTCATCTCCCGGGCCTCGGAGACCGGCACGTTATCGTCGACCTGCCCATGGAGCACGTAAACCTTCTCTTGCGTCAAGTTGAAGACCCGTGCCAGCGTATCGCTAGGAGCCATGGCCCGGAATAGCATCGACTCACATTCCGTCGGTTTCGTGGGAGTCCATCCGCCGCCGTAGGACCAGAAAGAGATCCAAGCCGCGCTCGGAGCCGTCGCTCCGAACTTCTGCGGATACATCGTGCCCAGCGACCAGGTGCCGTGCCCACCCATCGAGTGGCCGGTGACGACCACTCGTTTCGGATCGTGGGGGATGGTCGCGATGGCTTGGTCCAGCACCTCGATTCCGTCCATCCGCCCCCAATCTTCCCAGTCGAAGCCGTACGGCCGCCGGTTTGTGGGCGCGACCAGAGTCGACCAATCCTTCGGCTTGTACGCCTGCGCTTGACCGAGTCCCTCGACCGATGCGCCATGGAGGGAGAGAATCAGCGCGTTGCCTGGGTCCGGATGGGTGGAAGGGTTCACCGCGTAGTACTGAACGCTTCCGTCGATCGCACTCTCAAAGGTCCGCCGATAGACTTCGCCTCCCTTCAGGTTTCGGATCGTGACCTTCGCATTGGATCGAGACTGATCGCCCTGGTAGAGGGTCACGTCGAAATTCTCTTCCCCCGCCGGCATATCGAAGCGCACCTTGCGCAGGCTCATCGCGGGAACCCGTGGAAGCTTCGTCCGAACCTGACGGTGGCCGGCTACGCACTTAATCGTGAGATCGGTCGCGTCCTGAGCGGTGTTGTTGAGCACCACGATTCCCGTCATCAAGTTGCCGCGATCCGAAGGAATCGTGTCGGGGATGGTTACGTCGCCGGTATCCAGCATAAGCGGGGACGAGATCGGCAGCAGGCGGGCGCGAAGGCTGCCACGACCGACGGAAAACAGAAAGCTGTTGCGCCCTCGCTTGAGCCGGACGGGAAGCTTCAGATACTTTGTCGAATAGGGATCACCGCCGCGAAGCTCGCCATTGACGTAAACGAGGCTGTCCCCCGCGGCGTCCAAGAGTCTCGTTTCTTCGGTTGGCGAGTCGTATTCGGCATAGATGTAGCTAATCTGGCCTTCGAAAACGCCATCTTTGTTCGCCTTAATGTCCCGCCAAACCCGTTCGCCGCGCGCCGTCGTCACCTTATCGCCCGCGTGAGGAGGGGTGAACTTTCCGTAGATGATGGCGGCCTGAATTGCATCCGTTCCGACCGGCGTCCGACCTCCGCCGCCGAGCCCGCCGATTGATATGCCGCTGAGAATCTCAACGGTTGTTCCCGCCTGAGGAAGGTGGGCAAGCGGCGCGGCGAGGCAAAGAAGCGGGACGAACATAAAACGAGTATGGCCCGCACCTTGCGCGGTCGCGCTTGGAGCGGCTACGGTTCAGATGACTTGAAACTGAACACGTTTGCAACCACCGCCGCGGCTCTCGTCGGACTCATTCAACTCGCATCGGGACAGAACGCCATGATTTGCGGAGATATCCGGATTTCAGTTCTTTCGCCCACACTTGTTCGCATCGAGAAGCGCGGTCCCCACGGCTTCGAGGATCGGCCGACGTTCAACGTGGCCTACCGATACCGGTCAAGCCAGGCGGCGCCAAGAATAGAACCGCTAATTCTGGGCGGCACGGTCGAGATTCCCTATGCCAATTTCCGCGTGCGGCTTCCTCTAGATGCTCATTCGCTGTCGCAGGTCGTAGTGCTTTCGAACCGTACGGGCAAGGTCCTTTACCGGCCGACCGACTCCCCGGTCCCCTCCCAGTTTCTTCCCGCGCCCGGCAAGATGCCGAAAGCCTGGGCCCTGAGCGATGCCCCACGTCTGGTGCCTTCCAAATGGGGCGCCACGCCGGCGCCAACCGGGAACGATGATCCTGCCTCGGGTTGGGACCGCACAAACGATGCCCCTGACCTTTACGTGTTCGTCGCTCCGGACTACAAAACCCTCCGCCACGACTTCCTAAAACTAACCGGTCCGACCGAGAAGCCGCCCCTCTACGCCTTCGGTTTTATCGACAGCCGCTACCACCCCTACACCGATACCGAAGCCCTCGGCGTGATGGACAAGTACCGGGCCAAGCACATCCCGCTCGACATGTTTGTCGTCGACACCGACTGGCGGATCAATGGCTCCCACGGCTACGCCGTCGAGCTCAAAGACTTCCCGGACATGCGCGGCTTCCTCGCCAAGACGCATGCCAAGAACCTCAAAGTGATGTTCAACGACCATCCTGATCCCGTCTCGGAAGACGCGCTGGATCCCAAGGAGTTGAACTTCCGCTACGACGGCATCTCGAAGATCCTGGACCTCGGCGTCGATGTCTGGTGGTACGACCGCAACTGGAGCACCAGTCTCGTCGAGCCGATGCCCGGCATCCGTAAAGAAGAGTGGGGGCAGCGCATCTACCACGACATGACCCTTAAGTTCCGCCCGGAGCAGCGACCGCTGATCATGACGAACTTCCAGGGGATCGACAACGGCATCCGCCGTTACGCGCCCCAACCCGCCGGTCACCGCTATCCGATGTGGTGGACGGGCGACACCGCCTCCACCTGGGATTTCCTCAAGCGCGGCATTCAAAACGGCGTCGATATGGGCGTTCTCGCCCTTTCCTCCTATGTTGGGGAAGATCTCGGCGGTCACCAAGGGCAGCCTTCCCCTGAGCTTTACACTCGCTTCCTCGAGTTCGGCTGCCTCTCGCCGACCACTCGCATCCACTGCACCCGCGGCCGTATTCGCTACCCATGGGAGTTCGGCCCCGAAGCCGAGAAGATCGTCACCGACTACATCCGGCTCCGCTACCGGCTCCTCCCGATGATCTACTCCGCCGCGCAGCGGAACTACGACGACGGCACCCCGCTACTGCGCCGCTGCGATATCGAGTGGCCGGACCAGCCCGGTGCGGATCGAAACGACCAGTACCTGTTTGGCGACGACCTGCTCGTCGCGCCGATCAACCCGAACATCGACGAAAGCCTGAAACCGATGCCCACCAATGGCATGAAGGCCGAGTTCTTCAACGGCACCGAGCTACAAGGCGCCCCGATCCTGAGCCGAATCGACAAGACGGTGGACTTCGACTGGGGCGAAGGCGCGCCTGCTCCAGGTCTTCCCACCGACAACTTCTCCGCCCGTTGGACCGGCGACATCGGCCCGATCGCGAAGACCGGCGACTACACCCTCGCCGTCAGGTCCGACGACGGCGCGCGCCTTTGGGTGGATGGCAAGCAGGTCGTCAACGCTTGGGAGCCGCAAGACAGCGTTGAGCACCGTGTGAAGTTCCACTTCACCGAGGGCTCCAAGCACACGATCCGGCTGGAGTATTTCGAGGGTACGGGCAACGCCAACGTCCGCATCGGCTGGCGCACCCCCGCCGATGCTCCGCTCGATTCGAACGCGCGAACCGCCTGGATCCCGCCCGGTCCGTGGGTGAACCTCTACACTGGCCAGACCGTCGTCGGCCCCAAAACCGTCACCGTGAGAGCCAATCTGTCCGAGACCCCGATGTGGGCCCGGGCCGGCGGAATGATCCCCCTCGCTCCGGTCATGGAGTACTCCTCCGAGAAGCCCTGGGATGACCTCACCCTAGAAACCTTCCTCTTGCCTCAAGACGGCAAGGTGAAGCGCGAGTTAGCCGAAGACGACGGGATCTCAAACCGCTACCAGAAGGGAGAGGTCATGCGCACCGCACTGACCCAGGTTCGAACCGGCAACCGGGTCGTTCTTTCAATCGACCCGGCAGAGGCGAGATGGATGAAATCACCCCTGTCTCGATCCTGGACGGTTCGCCTAAATCTGCCGGCGGGCGAGAGTGTTCGCTCAGTGCAAGTCGACGGAAAACCCGCCTCCTTCGCCCGGCACCGGGCTACCGGCAATCTGCCGCACCCGCCCCTGCTGGATTCGAACCAGTCGAAAAACGACTTCGTAACCATTAAGGTTCCGAAAGCCCTGGCAACCGCGGCCCGGCAGGTCGAGGTCAGACTGCGGGGCTGACGTCACCCGTCCAAAAATGTGAAAAATTAAAACACAAGAAGGGGTCCGGGGCCGACGGTGGGTGCATTCCCCACCGCCGGCCCCGGACCCCTCAACTGCCGGAATACCGACTAACTACCGACGCAACCGCGCGAAGCTAAACCACTAGCGATGATGGTCCCCTTTCTTCTCTTCGGTCTTGTGCTCCACGGCATGCATGGTCTCGTGACGAACGGAATCGTGGTGCTCGCGAATCGGATCGCGGTGCTCGCGAATCGCGTCATGGCGGTCGCGAATCACATCGTGACGGTCTCGAATTGCGTCATGACGATCCCGGATCACGTCGTGATGGTCTCTAATTAGGTCGTGCCGGTCGCGGATAGCATCGTGCCGGTCTCGAATGGGATCGCCGTGCCCGCCATAGACGGGGTGGAAGGGATGCCGAACAAATACCGTCTCACGCGGCGGCATATGGAATCCGGGACCACCCATATAGTGGGCGAAGCCGTTGTTGTGACCGTAGAGGCGAATGTTCAGCGAAATTCCCACGTTGACGAACCCGTGGTGTCCGTAGAGTCCGACATAAGCGCCGCCGTGGCCCGACCACGTGCTGAACCAAACCGAGTAGGCCTGGTGAAACGCGAACGGGCTGTAGGGGCGCCCGTAAACCCAGCCGTAGGGAGCGTCGACCACTACGTAACTCGGCCACGGGCGGTAGACGACGAAGTTGCTCCAGACGGGACCCGCGGTCTGAACGCCGATGACTTGGTAGGGGCCGTCACCGTCGATCACGAGTTCGGGGTGGGAGACGCGTACCGCATCATCCGGCTGGTAGAGGCTGGCGAGCGATTCGTCTCGGCGGTTCGCGGCGGCGTCCAGTGCCAGGTTCAACTCGTCGCCGACGACTTGCGGGTCGTCTCCGGCTTTAATGCGTTCGTCGTAGCGAGCCTGAGCGTCGTTGACTTCGTCGGCATAGGTTTGCTCGATCCCTTGGCGCTCGGTTACCGCTATGTACGGCGAGGTTCCGATGCGATAGACGTGGCGGGAGCCGACGAGGAAGTAGACGGATGCGTTGGCGGCAGAGGGAATGGCGCCCAGGGCGAGGACGCCCATCGCGGCGGCGAGAATCTTCGTGTGTTTCATTGTTCTTTCCTTGCTTGATTCCTATTTAAGGACTCGATGCTTATAAGGACCCGAGCGATTTGCGAGCGTTGCGGCTTCGGAAAGTTTAGGAAAGAAAATTTAGATCGGCGAAATGCGGGAATAAAATCCGCAAATACAATACAAAAGAAACGGGTCCTCTCGATGCTTCGAGAGGACCCGTTTGATTGACCTTGGAGGCGACTAGTGCCGGCGACCGCCAAAGCTCGAGTGTCCGCCGGAGTGGCTCGGCGGGGAGGAATGGCTCGGCGAGTGGCTGCCAAACCCAGGCCGTCCACTCGAGGGAGTTCGTCCACCAAATCCAGGTCGGCCACCCGCCGGCGCCGGACGGCTGCCGAAACCAGGTCGGCCACCGGTTGGCGCCGGACGGCTACCGAAACCAGGTCGGCCTCCCGTCGGCGCCGGGCGGCTACCGAAACCGGGTCGACTACCACCGAATCCAGGTCGGCTCCCGCCTACCGGCGGTCGGCCTGGCATGGGGCGTCCGATACCCGGTCGGCCCGGCATGGGGCGTCCGCCGGGCCGGAAAGTGGGCCGGTATCCACGTGGAACCCCAGAAGTCCAAGTGCGTCGGAAGCTCGGTGCGAAATGAGGCCGGTAATACCCGTGGCTGCCGAATAGTCCTACGTAGAGGCCGCCACCGGCGATCCACGAGGTGTGCCAGCCGAGATAAACGTGGTGGAAGGCGTAGGGATTGTACGGGTGCCCGTAGACCCAACCGTACGGCGCCGGGCCTACGAACACGTAGGTCGGCCAAGGCTTGTAGACGATAAAATTGCCCCAAATCGGACCGTGGGTCTCCACGCCTATGACTTGATAGGGACCGTCACCCTGGATCACGAGCTCGGGGTGGCTGATGCGGATCGCGTCGTCCGGTTGATAAAGCCCGGCAAGAGCGGCATCGCGCTGGTCGGCGTCGTAGTTGAGTTCGTTGTTCAGGTCGTTGGAAACCGCCTGGGGGTCCTCGCCGGCGTTGATGCGTTGGTCGTAGCTGGCCTGTGCGCTGTTGACCGCGTCGGCATACTGTTGCTCGATCTGCTGTCGCGGACCCACATTGATGTAGGGGCTCGTGCCGATGCGGTAGACGTGGCGGGATCCGACCAAGAAGTAAAGGGCGGCGTTCGCGGCGGTCGGCAGAGCTCCCATCGAGAGCACTCCGAGTGCGGCCACCGTGGTTTTCAGTAGGTTCATGATTCTTTCCTCAAAGCGGCCCGGTTCGAAGGAGCCTTCGAAAGTAAGGACCCGCCGGCGCGGAAGGTGTTACAGGTATCACGCACATTATCCCGTATTGGTTTCAGACTGCCCGCTGGAGGACGTTACGTCCAACATAAATGCAGACAGGGTCCTGACGATATCGTCAGGACCCTGTCTGCATTTACCTTACTTAGTGGTGGCCCTTAGAGCCGCCGCCGCTGGAGTGGCTGCTTCCGCCTCCACCGCCAGAGGAGTGGGAAGAAGACCCGCCCCCGAAGCCTCCGCTGGAGTGGCTGCTGCTGCCGCCCGAAGAATGAGAAGAAGAGCCGCCTCCGAACCCACCGGAGCTGTGCGAGGAACCGCCGCTCGAGCTCCGTCCCGTGGAGCCGCCGAAGCCGCCGCTGGTTCGACCGGTGCTACCGCCAAAGCCGCCGCTAGTTCGTCCCGTGCTACCGCCAAAGCCGCCGCTAGTTCGACCGGTGCTACCGCCAAAGCCGCCGCTGGTTCGACCGGTGCTACCGCCGAAGCCGCCGCTAGTTCGACCCGTGCTGCCGCCGAAGCCGCCGCTGGTTCGACCGGTGCTACCGCCGAAGCCGCCGCTAGTTCGACCCGTGCTGCCGCCGAAGCCGCCGCTGGTTCGACCCGTGCTGCCGCCAAAGCCACCCGTTCCCGTACCGGGACGAGTACTGGCGCCGAAGCCGCCCGTCGGATGAGACGAGCCGATCGGAGGTCGAGACGTGCCACCGAAGCCGCCGCCCGGGGCTCGACCTGTGGTCGGTCGTCCGGAACCAAAACCGCCGGTGTGCGTCGTGCCGCCAAAGCCGGGGCGCGTCGTGCCGGTACCGGTTCGACCGAAGCCGCCGCTATGCGTGGTACCGCCGAAGCCAGGTCGGGTCGTCCCGCCGGTTCGACCAAAGCCGCCGGAGTGCGTCGTGCCGCCGAAGCCGGGTCGGCCGCCGCCGTGGAAGCTACCGCCTCGAAC
>Ga0105240_10000235_pt1 | contig 110217 bp, 96 predicted proteins | sample KBSC54metaG_FD_80426 | JGI IMG/M metagenome (GOLD analysis project Ga0105240, IMG submission 80426) | Corn rhizosphere microbial communities from Kellogg Biological Station, Michigan, USA - KBS C5-4 metaG | ecosystem: Host-associated > Plants > Roots > Rhizosphere > Soil | place: Michigan, USA...
GCGGCTAAGTCCGCTGAGTTTCTCTTTCGTTTGATGTCGCCGGAAGCGGCCTTTGCGCTTTTGAGGAACTCGCGCAAAACGGACTCGCTTCTGGCGGCTAAGTCCGCTGAGTTTCTCTTTCGTTTGATGCCGCCCGGAAGCGGCCTTTGCGCTTCTAAGCAGATTTGCAGCGCGCTGCGAGGAGGCCCGTCGCCTGAGCGATGTCGATGTCCGCGATCAGCAATCCTTCCTTACCGTAAGGCTGGTAGCTGAGCAGCGTCCCGTCGGGCCGCACTACCGCTGAAGTTGTCGGCGATCCAGCGCTCGCGCAGTTTACAGTCGCGAAATAACAGGTGTTCTCGGCGGCGCGGCACAAAGCTGCTTTCTCATGGAACGAATTCGCGGGATCAGCGAAACTCGATGGCACGTAACCGCCGGGCTCCGCTTCGTGAAAATGAGGGTGGAACACGATGTGCGCGCCGTGCCGGGCGGCCCAACGGACCGTCTCCGGATAGCGCCAACCTTCGTGGCAAATGGCGACACCGAATGTCAGCGGACCGGTCTGGAAAACGCGCCTCCCGGAACCGGGCGAATAGACACCCTCCTCGGAGGGGTCGATCTGGACCTTGTCTTGGAAGCCGGCGATCGTTCCGTCTCGATTGATCACCAGCGCGGTGATCAAAAGGGAACCATTGACGACGCGTTCCGTGCCGAGAACAACCGCGAGATTTGCGTTTGCGGCGGCTGCTGCAATGACGGACCAGGCGCGTTCGAGGAACGCAGAATCGGGCGGCGGCACCGATTTCCCTATTCCCCGGTAGCCGGGAATGAAGCATTCCGGAAAGCAGACGAGATCGGCACGCTCGATAGCCGTTTGAGCGATGGCTCGTTCGGCCAATGTGACCGACTCCTCGGGAGTCGCCGGAAACCGGATATTCGCGAGGGCGATTCGAAACATGTTCACGTGGCAATCCCGATTTTTAGCTACGCAAGAACGCTGCGGCGCTTTCCGTATCCGAAATAAATCATCAGGCCGACAGCCAGCCAGACAACGAATCGAATCCATGTTTCCAGCGGCAGCCCGAGCATCAGGATAAAACAGCAGACAATCGATAAATAGGGCAACAGCGGGACGAAGGGCGCACGAAAACCTCGCGGGCGCTCCGGCTGTTTTTTTCGCAGAACGACTACACCGGCCGAGACCACGACGAACGCAAAGAGTGTGCCGATATTCGTGAGGTCGGCGAATGTGCCAATATCCCAAATGGCTGCGGGGATCGCGACAAAGAACCCTGCGATCCAAGTACTGAGGTGTGGTGTGCGGAACTTCGGGTGGACCTTCGAGAATGCGTCCGGCAGCAGCCTGTCGCGGCCCATGGCAAACCAGATGCGCGCCTGACCATACTGGGTGACCAACAACGCGGAAATCATGCCCAACAACGCGCCTGCGGTCACCCAGCGGCGAGCGCCATCGAGTCCAAGATCTTTCAAAACATTCGCCACTGGAGCCGCGTTGTCCAGCGTTTTCCAATTCGCCACACCCGTCAGCACGACGGCAACGCTAACGTAGAGCAACGTGCAAACAACCAGCGTCATCATGATGCCGAACGGCAGCGCCCTCTGCGGATTTCTGCACTCCTCGGCCGCGGTAGAAACGCCGTCGAATCCCACATAGGTGAAGAAGACAATAGCCGATCCCGTCAAAACTCCGGAGAAACCATTCGGCAGAAAAGGATGCCAGTTATCAGGCTTGATGTAGCGCGACGCTGTAATGACGAAGACCATGATCGCGACGATCTTGATGATCACCATCACATTATTTGCCGCCGCACTCTCGCGAACACCGCGAACAAGCAGCCAAGTGAGGAACATCACCATCAGAACAGCCGGCAGGTTCAACAATCCACCGGGCACAATCTGCCCATTCTGGACCAACGGCTCGGAAAGCGCTTTCGGTAAATGGAAACCGAAGAGGCTCTCCAAAATGTCATTGAAATACGCAGAGAAACCGACAGAAATCGCCATGCTGGCCACCGCATATTCCAGAATGAGATCCCACCCGATAATCCAGGCGATAATTTCGCCGAGAGTCGCATACGCGTACGTGTAGGAACTGCCGGCGATGGGAATCATCGAGGCAAGCTCCGCGTAGCACAGGCCTGCCAAAGCGCAAACGATCGCCACGATCAGGAACGAGAGCGCAATACCTGGACCTGCGCCCGGACGTCCGAGCGTAGAAATAGCATTGGGCCCGTGCAGCAAAAGATCGAGCACGGGCGCATTGAAAATGGACGGCACGGTGAGGGTCTGCCCCGCCGCCGCCGTCCCAGTGAGAATGAAGATGCCGGTTCCGATGACGGAACCGATACCGAGAGCGGTGAGACTCCACGGACCGAGCGTTCTCGACAATCGCATCTCGGGCTGATCTGAGTCCGCGATGAGTTTGTCGATGCTCTTGGTCCGAAAGAGCTGGTTCACCGTTTCCGTTGGCCCTTTTGGAGCTTCTTGACCTTCTTCTTATTGTCCCCGCGAGCTACGCCGGAGGCGCGTTTGGCTTTCGGCGCCGCCTTCTTGCGGGCTGCGCGCTTGGCAACTTTACGTTCTGCTTTGTCGGTGATAGATGTAGTGTTCATTCGTCGATTTTGATTCCCGCGTACTTCGCTATTATCTTCTTCAAACCATATCCAGGAAAGCTGACCGTCAACTTTGTATCGTCGCCCTCGCCCTCCTTGCGTAACACCGTACCCCGCCCATATGACGGATGTTGCACGGTGGAACCTGCGCCAAACGGTTTCTTCTTTACCGGAGGCCTGGCACCTAAAGCTGGTTTTGCCGCCGGCGCTTGCGCGACAGCCGGTTTCGCCGCCGCAGGCTGCACTCCACGTTCGTTAAAAAACTGGGAGATATTCTCTACCGAGTTATACGTCTTCCCGGTGTACACATTTTTGCGCGCCGTCTCCCTGACGTAAGCCCGCTCGGCCAGCAGGTCCATCTGTGAAATACCCGCCGCAGCACGCAGGCGGTCCAGCAAATCCTTTGGTACTTCGTTCAAAAACCGCGACGGAATGCTCGGTTCAGACGGTCCGCCGCCCCACTTACGCCTCGATCGCGCCCACGTGAGGAACAGTCTCTTTTCGGCCCTCGTCATGCCAACGTAGCACAACCGGCGCTCTTCTTCCATTGCGTCGGGAGTGCCAACGACCGACCGGCTGTGCGGAAAAAGGCCCTCTTCGAGTCCGGCGATGAAGACAATCGGGAACTCGAGTCCCTTCGCATTGTGCATCGTCAGCAGAGAGACTTGCGCCTGCGTATCGACCTGGTCGGCATCGGAAACCAGCGCCGCATGATCCAGAAATTCGTTGACGCTCTCTCCACGCTCGGCCGCTTCCAGCGCCGCATTCACCAGTTCGTTCAGGTTCTCGCGGCGTGTTTCCGATTCCGGCGTCGCCTCTGCCTCGAGCATTTGCAGATAACCGGTGCGATCGAGAATAAGCCGCAACACCTCCGCGACATTGTGCGTCTTCGTCGCATCTCCAAGCTCTTCCATGGTGCGGCGAAACACGTTGAGCGACGCCTCGGCGCGCCCTGGGAACATGTGTTCGTCGAGCATCCGGCCAACGGCGGACCACACGCTCAATCCGTTTTCCAGCGCATATTGTTCGATCTGCTCAACGGTGGTTTTACCGATCCCGCGAGCCGGCACGTTGATGATGCGGAGAAGGCTGATGGAATCCTGCGGGCTGGCGACGGCCTTGAGGTAGCTGAGAACGTCCTTCACCTCGGCCCGCTGATAGAAACTGAATCCGCCGACTACGATGTACTTTCGGCCATAGCGCCTAAGCGCTTCTTCGATCTGCCGCGACTGGAAATTCGTGCGATAGAGAACAGCTACGCGCTCCGTCGGGTCCTGCGCCAGAAATTTCTCAATAGTGTCGGCGATGAAGAGAGCTTCGTTTTCCGCGTCCAACGCTTCGTACAACCCGATCTTCGTGCCTTGGCCGGAATCGGTCCAGAGCCATTTGCCTTTACGGTTCTTATTGTTCGCCACAACCGCGCTGGCGGCTTCGAGAATGTTCTTCGTGGAGCGATAGTTCTGCTCCAGCCGGATCACTTTGGCATTGGGAAAATCGCGCTCGAAGTCGAGAATATTGCGAATGTCGGCGCCGCGCCAGCCGTAGATCGACTGGTCCTCGTCTCCCACGACCGCCACGTTGTGTTTGGCGCCTGTGAGCAATCGCATCAGCTCATACTGGGTGCGATTCGTGTCCTGATACTCGTCGATCATCAGGAATTGAATGCGCCGGTTCCAAGCCTCGCGAACTACCGCATCGTGACGCAGCAATCGAACCGATTCGAGAAGCAAGTCGTCGAAATCGAGAGCGTTCGATTGCCGCAGCTTCTCCTCGTATTTCTCGTAGATCACGGCCAGGCGCGACAGTTTCGGATCGGTGGCGCGCTTGTAGAAATCCTGCGGAGTCTCCTGCTGATTCTTTCCGTGACTGATGGCAGAGAGGGCCGCGCGGTACTTCATGAATGTCTCATCGAGACCCAATCCGCGGTAAATCGATTTGATGATGGAGATCTGATCGTCGTCGTCGTAGATGTTAAAAGTTTTTGTGAAGCCGGGCCGGATAGCGGCCAACCCGGCCCCATCGCGGCGCAGCAATCGGACGCAGAACGAGTGAAATGTAGAGACCAGCGGGGTGCTTGATTCGCCAGCCTTGGCGAGCAAACTGATGATGCGATTCCGCATCTCTTCAGCGGCTTTATTGGTAAACGTGACTGCCAAAATCGCATGCCCAGGGACGCCATGTTGGTGAATTAAATGAGCGATGCGATGGGTGATGACGCGAGTTTTCCCGGACCCGGCTCCGGCTAAAATCAGGAGCGGACCTTCGACGTGCGCAGCGGCCTCGCGCTGTTGCGGATTAAGACCTTCCAGGAAATCCATGAAAGAAAAAACTCGGGGGCAGTCCTGAGTTTAGCATGGGCCTTTGCCGGACGAATCGGACGTGGCTAGCGCGGGAGCAGTGGCATACACGCCAACTCCAAGGCTCCCAACCTGGGTAGTGTTTTTCAACACGCGCATTGTGGTCGTAACTCCCGGAGTAACTCCGGAGGGGACCACGGCGTTGATCCGATTCGCGGTGGCGTACATGATGGGCGCGGGAACGCCGTCGAAGGTCACCTGCATACCCGCTAACGAAGCGGTAACCTTGCCGGACGAGTCCACCTGGCCGGCGGTGCTCGACGTAACCATCGGCCGAGGGGAGACGCGGTTACGGTGCCGTTGCCGACTGTACCGGTGGTGAGCAAATATTCGGTCGCGTACATTGCCGTAAGGGTCGTGGTGGCCGTGCCCGCGGTCACCGTGCGGGTTCCCGAAGTATTGCCGTCCTGCCACACAGTAAAGGCGTACTCAGCGGATCCTGTTGCACCGCTCTGGCTCGCAGCAGCGGCGAGAGTGTGAGTGCTCCCCGCTTGCCAAGCGGAGTTTGCTGGGGTGAGATAGTCCGCTCCCTCGACCGTGACGTGCCTGCCGGACGGCTGTGAATCGATGGTGGTCAGAGGGGCGGCCGAGAGATGGCGCTGAACTGAGTAGTGCGACTGAGCACCTCGCTGACGGCCTTGGATGTGGAGACGCTCTCACCATTGGCGGCAAGATCGGTGGCAGCCATCCACGCGACGAAGCCCGATCCGGCGTCGGACTCGCATTCACCATCACAGGCTGACGCTCCGGATAGTACCCGTCGGCGGATGAAGGAGTGGCCGTGACAGTTCCGCCGTTAGCCGCGATGCGAGCGATAACTGGTGAAACTCTTGAAACTCAGCGCAGAACACGGTTACGGCGGTCGACGCGGCGACTGTGTGCGAGACGTCCGCGGCGTCGGTCCAGCGAACGAACGCATAGCGCGGCGTGCTGCCTCGCGGAGTGGCCGCGGAGATCGTGTGCGTGCTGGCGGCGGTCCATTTGAAGGCGTGCGGAGTCTTGGTCTCCGCACCATCAACGGCCACGGAAAGTCCGGCGGGAACCGTGGTGATGGTTGTACTCGAGGGGATGAAGCCGTAGATACGGGAGATCCCATCGATATCGCCGGCCGACAGAGTCGTGCGTTGGCCGATCGGGATGCCCACCGGAACAGTCTCGATCGTATTGGAATTATCCACGCCGAAAATCTTAGGACCGTAGCGCATCAGGGAATCGTAATCGTAGTAGCCGATGTCGCTATTAAGAAATGGCGCCTGTTCGAAATTCAGATAGCGGCGTTTATCGACGTTCTCACACAGCACCGTGACGAACGCATCGCGGTCGTTACGCGCCTGCTCATGCTGCAGACCGAAGGCGTGCCTATCTCATGGGCGATCATGCCGGTGTTGCAGCCATCCAGGATCTCAATGGATTGCGCGCCACCGAGCATGCCCAAAGACGATTCGCAGACCTCGCCCGGCCCGGAGGCTCTCACGAACTGAACGTAATCGGACTGCGTGGTTCGTGCAACGATCTGAAGCGGCGTGTTGCTATTCCAAATTTGAATGGCATCGAGGATGCGCTGCGGGTTGGGGATGGCGGGGTCGATTGTGTAGTAGAGGGTTCCGTCAGGCCAAAGACGTGCGGTTGGCGAACTGGGGCACGACGGTTACCGACGCAAGTAGTTGTCCCAAAATACATATCGTGCCTGGAAGCGTCAGGAGGGCAGACTTGGATCTGGGCATGGCCGCTAAAGTGCTAACACAGGCCTTGCGCCGAAGGTTGCGGAGCCTATACTAAACACAGGCCCGGGAATAAACACCCGCCCATCCGTCCTTATATCAGCAAGGCATCACATGAAGTTTCTAGCCATCCTATTCGGAACATCGGTCCTTCTCGTGGCGCAGGAGAAAACTCCCATCCTTCTGGAACTCTTCACTTCGGAAGGCTGCTCAAGTTGTCCGCCGGCCGACAAGTTGCTCGAGGCTATGGACCAGGCGCAACCCATCCCTGGCGCGAACCTCATCGTTTTGAGCGAACACGTCGATTACTGGAATCAGCTCGGATGGAAAGATCCGTTCTCGTCCGCTCAGCTCAGTGGCCGGCAGACGGTCTACGCCGCTCGCCTCCACCGCGATGGCGCATACACCCCGCAACTGATTGTGGATGGCCAGGCGGAAATGATCGGCAGCGATGGCCCGGCGGTAAAATCCGCCATTGAGAAAGCGATGCGCGTCGAAAAGCTGCCGCTCAAACTCTCGAAGCCTCTGCGCGAAGGGGATCAGGTGACTGTTCATGTTGACATTCCGAATCTTCTGGCGGCGGGCAAGGGCACGGCCTCAATCTACCTTGCGCTCGCGGACAGCCGCGTTCAATCGTCTGTGGCTCACGGTGAGAACGCGGGAAAATCGCTTCAGCACGTCGCCGTGGTCCGGACTCTGACCCAGGCAGGACGCCTAAAGGCCGGGGATTCGTTTTCGCAGGATGTGCATCTGGCGGTGCCGGCGGGTGCTGGCGCAAACGGGCTGCGCGTAGTCGCGTTCGTGCAGGATCAGAAAACCGGCCGGATTCTCGGCGTGTCCGAACTACACTTGTAAACTACGCTTGTAAACCACGCTTGTAAGTTGCACCAGGACGCATATTTGCGATACGCTCGTGAGCCGATGCTATCCAAATTCTCTCCAGTGTTCCTGGCAGGCGCGGCACTGTTCGCGGCCACCGGACACGGCGTCGTCCTCGACAACGATTCCGTGAAGGTAATCAACGCCGTGGATGCGCCCGGCAAGAAAGGCGCAATGCACCAGCATACGGTCAATCGGGTGATGATCTACCTCGACGCCGGCCACCAGCGGATTGTGCCGCAAGACGGCCAGGTGCGGGACTTCACCGTGAAGGCCGGCGAGGTTCGCTTTGATCACGCGGGAGGATTGCATACCAGCGAAAACGTTGGTAAAGATCCGTTGCGCATCGTCGAAGTGGAACTCAAGAAACCGCATGGCGACCCGGTTTCCCCATCGGCGCTCGACCCCGTGAAGCTCGACCCCAAGCATTACAAAGTAGAATTCGAAAACGATCAGGTGCGAGTGATTCGAGCTCACTACGGTCCACATGAAAGCGGGCCATTGCACGAACAGAAGCTTCCGCGCGTGACGGTTTACCTCACGCCGCAATACATGAAAGTCACGTCGGCGGATGGAAAAAGCCAGGAAGCACGAGCGGACGCGGGCGATGTGAAGTGGGCGGCGGCGGCCAAGCACTCCGAACAGAATCTGAGCGATCAGGCATTCGAAGTAATAGCAGTGGAAGTGAAATAACGCGTTAAAACGTCCAGACTGCGCTGTTCTTACTCTTGAACGTCAGCGCCGACCGCTTACCGAAGTGGACGGGTTGCAGTTCCTTCGTTGAGGCATTCAGCCGGAGATCAACCTCTTGGATCCCCCTCGCCGTGCCGGTTTCCGGAATCAGGCGAAGCAGAAACTGCTGCGCATCCAGACTCACCTGGTCCCCTTTTCCGTGGCGGCGCATGCCCCATGCCGCGTAGATTCGGCTTAGTTTCTGCAGAAGCTCCGGCGGCAGAGCCAAGGTAACTCCAACCACGTCCTGCAGCAGGGGTTCTTTGGGTTTCTCCTCCAAAATGGACTTATACCGTTCGAGAAACTCCTTGCGAGTCACGCCGGTGTTGGCGGTGGCAGTCGAACTTGGATTCCATCTGGACAAAAAACTGGGGTTGTACAACATGACAAAAGTACGGAACGGGAAATCCACTGGCTCGAGTTCATAAAACCACGGCAGCATATCGTCGCCATACTGGCGGGTGATGGTGGTCTGGTGAAACTTGATACCGGGAACTGTCCGGTTCCTCAAGACGTCGAACGCATTCGGGTTTTCCACGCAGAATGCCAATCCGCTATCGCCCTCTTTCAATCCGCGAGGGGCGGCTTCGGCAGCATCGAAGAACTCAAAGTATGTATTGGCTCCATAGAAGTAGATTCCCGAATAGCTGCGATCTGTCCGGATTGTACGGCGGTTTTCAAACGGAGCGAATTCCTTGCGTAGAAAATCGTTCTTCTTGATGTCTTCGAAAGTCTGTGAATCGAGGACCAAATAGAAATGATTCAGAAGCACTGATGCCCCGCTGCTGGTGTTGGGTTCGGGTGGGCGGACAATATTGATCTGCGCGGCGAGCAGCAGCGGTACTAAGGCGAAAAAGACACTCCGAACCATATTCTATTTTGAAAAAAGACCGCGTGTGGCACCCAAAAGCTCTTGGACCATCTTAATCGATCTGGTAGCAATGTAAAGAGCTCCTGGTCCTCTTGAATACTGGTACGTATGGGTGATATGATCGCGGGTCAGTGAAAAACATCCTCGCCGTCTCTTGTTTTTGCCTGGTCTTCGGTGCTGTTGCTTACGTTTCTGCCGATGCCCAGGACGTGGTTCTCGCGCCCAAGGCCGAGCCAGGAGCATATCTTCCACCACACCGGCCAATCACCAAGTGGGTGGACCTGCAAGCAAAGCACGCCGGCCAGAAGCAGTGGCGCGAGTTGATCGTGGACGATGAGCATCTTCGCTCTGAATATATTTCGGACCCGCCCGGATCAGGCGAGCCTCGTCAACTGCATCCCGATACGCGCGAATGGTGGGTGGTGATGGACGGCCAGATTCGATTCACCATCGAAGGACAGCAACCCTTCGTCGCGTCCAAGGGCTCCATTGTACAGGTTCCCATGGCGACGTTTTTCACCTTCGAAACCATTGGCGACCGGCCATCGATTCGATTTGAAACCAACATCCACAACGCACGAACCCTTTACGATTCGAGCTCGAAGCCGCCGGATATGGCTGGTTTCAGTTGGATTCCGGTCCGCTTCGCACGCCAGCCGGGTGTGTATGGACGCGCCAACGTGCCGCACGTTACGTTCGACGAATTAGCTCACGATCTGGACGCGGGTAAGCGGAGAGGCACCCTCGCGATCGTGGATGATGACCGGGGTGCGGCTAATTTCATCTACGGCTACGAGAAGAATCTTCCGCCGCTCAATGTAAACGACAAGGGACACTTCCATCCATCGGGAGCAGAGTATTGGCTCATTATGTCGGGTCAAATTCGATATCCTATTGAACGTGTGGGCGTGATCATCGCCAATATCGGCGACGTGGTCTACGTACCGAAGAATACGTTCCACGGCCCGCGCTGGTATGGACCAGGACCATCATGCAGGCTCGCAATGAACGGTTTTCCGAAGATCGGCCACATGTTCGAGCCGAAGTAACCGCCACAAAAACAAAATCTCGTGTAGGTTCCGTCGATGCGCTGCGCGGCCTGGTAATGATCGTGATGGCGCTCGATCACGTCCGTGACTTTTTCCATTCCGCAGCGATGTACTTCCAGCCGGATAATCTCGCGCGTACGACCGTACCTCTCTTCTTCACACGTTGGATCACCCATTTCTGCGCGCCTGTATTTGCATTCACGGCAGGACTTTCGGCGTTCTACTGGTTGAGCCGTGGCCGCACCAAGAGCGAATTGTCGCGATTCCTCTGGACGCGCGGCTTGTGGTTGGTGCTGCTCGAACTGACGATCGTCAACTTCGCAATGATCTTCAGCTTTCATTCGGGTCTGGTCATTCTCGAAGTAATCTGGATGCTCGGCTGGTCGATGGTGGCGCTCGGCGTTCTCATATATTTGCCGGTTCGCGTTCTGGCAGCTTTGAGCATCGCGGTGATCGCGCTGCACAATCTGGGCGATTTCGTCATGCCGTCGCAATTCGGTTCCGCCGGCTGGATCTGGAACTTAGTACATCAACCCGGAGTGCTGCAAGCCGGTGGCCATATCGTGCTGGTCGCCTACCCGCTGATTCCGTGGGTAGCGGTGATGGCCGCTGGCTTCTGCTTCGGACGCATTATGGTTCTCGATCCGCCGCAACGGCGCCAGTGGATGACCAGAATCGGGTTAGTCTTGACGCTGGCGTTTTTCCTCATCCGTGGAATGAACGTCTACGGCGATCCGCAACGCTGGTCCAGCCAAGTCCCGGGCATGACTGTGCTTTCGTTCTTGAGATGCTCAAAGTACCCGCCGTCGCTCGATTTTCTGCTGATGACCCTGGGCCCGGCGATCCTGTTACTGAGTTGGTTGGACCGATTTAAATTCGCACCTTCCAATCCATTGATCGTCTTCGGTCGAGTGCCTCTGTTTTATTTCATCGTGCACTTATTTGCTATTCACATTCTGGCGATTCTGTTGGCGTTCATTCGATACGGTCACGCGGAGTTTCTGCTAAGCCCACTACCCTCCATGGGTGGGCAGGCAAAACTATATCCATCGCACTATGGCTATGAACTTGGAACTGTATACGTTGTGTGGATAGCCATCGTCGCTCTGCTCTACCCGTTGTGCCTCTGGTTTTCAAGGCTAAAGCAGCGCAGAAGCGACTGGTGGCTCAGCTATCTCTAACGAGTAAACGCCCGCAAAACGGAGGGCCGCGATCGGCCCTTTGCCGGCTAGCGAGTAAATCGGAGCGCCTTCTTTCGTTCATGGCGTTCGAGCGCAAGCTCAATCAGCCTGTCAAGCAGTTTCGGATACGCCAGTCCCGAATGTTCCCACATCTTCGGATACATGCTGATCGAAGTGAATCCAGGAATCGTATTCACTTCGTTAATGTAAAGCCTGTCCGTCGCGGCCTCAAGCAGAAAATCCACGCGTGACATGCCTTCGCACTGCAACGCCTTGTATGCGGCCACCGCAGCCCGCTTCACTTCTTCGATGCGTTCCGCCGGAAGATCCGCCGGAATACGAAACTCGGTGCGGTCCAAAAGGTATTTGTCCTCGTAATCGTAGAACTCGCGCGAGGGCAAAATCTCGCAAGGCATCGACGCGACCGGGTCATCGTTTCCCAGCACGGCGCACTCCAGTTCCTTGCCCACAATGGTCCGCTCGATGATCATCTTGCGATCGTACTGCGCCGCGAGTTTCACCGCAGCATGCAGTTCCTCGCAGGTACGCGCCTTGGAAATACCAACGGACGATCCAAGATTCGCGGGCTTCACAAAAAGCGGAAACGGAAGTTTGTTCTGCGAGCAATCGAAATTCGCGTCAGCGATAACATACTCCACCACAGCCAACCCGGCCTCGCGGCACAAGCGTTTGCCCACCTCTTTGTCCATAGCGGCAGAAGAGGCAAGAACGCCAGGCCCAACGTAAGGCAGGTCTGCCAGTTCCAGCAGCCCTTGCATTGTGCCGTCTTCACCAAACGTGCCGTGCAATACCGGGAACACGACGTCGATCTCCGGATTGCGCTTAGGCTCCGGATAGAGCGGACGCGGGCTCCAACGCCCTTCTTTCGAGATAAAGTACCGGTGAATCTCGTAGCGCTCCGGATCGAGCGCGCTCATAATCGACTCCGCCGAACGGATTGAAATTTCATGCTCGCCGCTCCGGCCGCCATAAATCACTGCTACCGTCAATTTCACAGAATCCTCTTTCCCAGCGCAGAACTTACCAACTCTACCGCAAGGTTCGCGGTCCGATTCGCCGTGTCGAGTACCGGGTTGACCTCTACCATTTCGATTGAAATCATGTGCTGCGAATCGCCGATCATCTCCATCGCCAGGTGCGCTTCACGATAAGTCAATCCGCCCCGCACCGGCGTCCCCACTCCCGGCGCCTCATCCGGATCGACCGAATCCATATCGAACGAAAGATGAAATCCGTGCGTGCCTTCGGACGCAATTTCGATTGCCCGCGCCATCACCGCGCCCATTCCTTTTTCATCGATCGACCGCATGGTGAACGGGTGCATGCCTGCCTGCTGCACGTTGATCCGTTCTTTCTTGTCCACGTCGCGCAATCCGACGATCGCCACGTTCGCCGGATCCACTTTCGGTGCGTAGCCGTAAATGTTCGTCAGCAAATCGGGCCCGGATCCTATGCAGCAAGCAAGAGGCATCCCATGCACGTTCCCGCTCGGACTGGTTTCCGGCGTATTCATATCTGCATGCGCGTCGATCCAGATCAATCCCAGGCGGCGTTTCTGTTTCTTCAGATGATGCGACATGCCGGCCACCGTACCCACCGCGATAGAATGATCGCCGCCCAACACCACCGGCGCAGATCCATTGTCCGCCGCGCTCTCCACGAGTTCCGCCAGGCGCGTACAAGTATGGGCGATCTGCGGCAGGTATCGCGCGCGTTCATGCCCCACCGGCAGACTCTCGGGCTGATCCACAGTCACATTCCCCAAGTCCTTCACGTCGTAACCGAGCGCGCCGATCCGATCTCCAAGCCCTGCCAGCCGCATCGCCGAAGGGCCCATGTCCACACCGCGCCGTCCCGCACCCAGATCCATCGGAGCGCCAATGATCGCGATCTGCGATCGCTTCACGGCGTGGTCCGGTTCAACATGCGCGGATAGGGAATGGTTTCGCGCACGTGCTCCAATCCGCAGATCCAGCCGACACACCGCTCGACGCCCATACCAAATCCCGCGTGCGGCACCGAACCGAATTTCCGCAAGTCCAAATACCACTCGAACGCTTCTTTCGGAAGACTGTGCTCAGCCAGCCGCTGCTCCAGCAACGCCAAATCGTGAATGCGCTGCCCTCCGCCGATAATTTCGCCGTAGCCCTCCGGCGCCAGCACATCCACTCCCAGCGCCAGTTCCGGGCGTTCCGCGTCCGGTTGAAAGTAGAAAGCCTTTACACCCATCGGATAACGGTCTACCATCAGCGGACTCGTCAAACCTTCCGCAATCAGAGTCTCGTCCGTACCACCTAAATCACCACCCCACTGAATGTCGCTGCCCAACGATTGCAGCTTCTTCACCGCATCGTCGTAGCTCATGCGTGGAAACGGACCCTTCACCGCTTCCAATTTACTGATATCGCGCTCCAGCACCTGCAACTCGTGCCGGCGATTCTCCAACACGCGTCCCAGTACAAACAGGATGAGTTCCTCCGCGACTCGCTTCACGTCGTCGAGCGTCGCGTATGCCATCTCAGGCTCCACCATCCAGAATTCAGTCAGGTGCCGCCGGGTCTTGGATTTTTCCGCGCGAAATGTCGGACCGAAACAATACACCTTGCCGAACGCCATCGCATTCGCTTCGTTGTAAAGCTGTCCCGATTGCGTGAGGTAAACCTTCTCATCGTCGAAATAATCAACTTCAAACAACGTAGACGTGCCTTCACAGGCGGCGGGTGTGAAAATCGGCGTATCCACCAAAACGAATCCGTGCGAATCAAAATAATCGCGGATCGCCTTGATCACCTCGTGGCGCACGTGGATCACGGCGTTCTGCCGGCGGCTTCGCAGCCATAGATGGCGGCGGTCCATCAGAAACTCTACGCCGTGGTCCTTCGGAGTGATCGGATAGGGGTCGGACTCCGGCACGCGCTGCAATACGTCCACAGCCGTTACATCGAGTTCGTAACCGCCTTGCGCGCGCTGCTCGGCGCGCAGCTTCCCCGTGACGATCAACGAAGATTCCTGCGTCAGATTCTTCAGCTTTTCAAACAGCTCTTCCGGCAACTCGCTCTTCACGCCCACACACTGGATGATGCCCGTGCCATCGCGTAACTGCGGGAATACGATCTTCCCGGATTTACGCAGGTTGTAAAGCCAGCCGGCAATCTGAACTTCTTCACCGGCATGCTTGCTTGCGTCCGCTATTGTGATGCGAGGCGCGTCACTCATCGAGCCGGCTCCTCGACGGCCAGCTTTTCCAGTTCCTCAAAAATCTTCTTCACATGATCGAGCGGCTTCTCCATCTCCGGATCTTCCTTCAGCTCGAGCAGCAGCGGGTATTGATCCGGACGCGACGCCAGCAGCTCCATCAGCGCCCTCCAATTGATGGTCCCGCCATCGTGAGTAAGTGGAAATAGATGCTTGTCGAGCTTGCCGTCGTTGTCGTGAAGATGCGTGGACCGAATGCGCTCCTTCATCGTGCCGTACGCCGTTTCCACGCCTTCCATCAAATTCGCGTGGCCTACATCGAGACACAGTCCTAACTTCAAATGCGTCTCGTCCAGAAACTGACTCAGCATCGCGCCGGTTGAAATTCCATTGGGAATGTTCTCCAGAATAATCTCCACGCCGCGCTGCCTGGCGAACAGGCTCAGTTCTTCGAGCGAACTGAATGCCGCATCCCTGCGCCGCTCGTCGTACTCCTCATGCGTTCCGCCCAGGTGTTGCACCATGTAGCGAAACGGAATTTCCTCGGCGATTTCGATGGCGCGCTTGATCTCATCCACCATCTCGATGCGCTTCGTCTTCACCGGTTCCGTGATCGTAATCCACGCCTGCGGGCCCGACCTGCCCCACAACAAATCATTGAAGAAAGGCGCGTGGATGGAATGTACTTTCAATTCCGCATCGCGAAACCAGTGTCCTAGCTCGTGAATTTGCGCCTTGTCCTGGTAATCCAGATGTTGACGGGCGCAGAACAATTCCACAGCCGGAACGCCAGCATCCCAAATGCGGTCGAGCCACACGGTGGTCAGCCGGTGTCCCACGAATAGATGCGTCGATAATACGTGATTCATGAGGAGTCTTTAGTATCCCGCGGCTTTCGTGTCGCCGCGTCCGTCGGCGCCGCCCATCAGCCAACCGCCATCCAACACAATCGCCTCGACGCGAGCCACCGCGTTTGAGACACGCACCTGATGGCCCATGCCCTGGAGGATTTTGATCGTGTCCGGTGAGAAGCCCCGTTCCATGCTAATCTCGTCGGGCATCCACTGATGATGGAGGCGCGGAGCGTCCACCGCATCCTGCGCATTCATTCCAAAGTCTACGACATTGAGGATGACCTGCATCACCGCCGACGTGATGCGTGTGCCACCCGGACCGCCTACAACAATGTAGGGTTTGCCTTCGCGCACGACGATGGTCGGCGTCATCGACGATACGGGCCGCTTGCCGGGTTGGATCGCGTTGGCCTCGCCCTGGATGAAATGAAACATGTTTTCCGAACCGGGTTTAGCCGCAAAATCATCCATTTCGTTGTTCAGCAGAAATCCGGCGCCGGGCACGGTGACCTTGTTTCCAAAACCGCCGTTTAGAGTATAGGTCATCGATACAGCGTTGCCATCCGCATCGACGATAGAAAAGTGCGTCGTCTCCGAGCTCTCATTCGGCGCGAATTTGCCAGCATGAATATCGGAGCTCGACGTTGCATGGTTCGGATCGATGGAGGCGCGCTGCTTCGCAATATAAGCCGGATCGAGCAGGCCACGCATAGGGATTTTCACAAAATCCGGATCGCCCATCAACTCACTGCGATCCGCGTACCATCGCCGCATGGCTTCGGCCTCATAGTGAATGGTGGCCGCAGCCCCAAACCCGGATTTGGCGTAGTCGGTGCCTTCAAGAATTCCAAGCATCTGCAGCAAGCCGATACCACCGGAACTCGGTGGAGGAGACGACATAATTTCGAGTCCCTTGTATTTTCCAACAATCGGTTTGCGCTCCACAGCTTTGTAGTTCTTCAGATCGTCGAGCGTGATCAGACCACCGTTGGCTGACATTGCGTCCGCGATCAGCTTCGCCGTCTCGCCTTCATAAAAATCTCGAGGACCTTCTTTGGCAATGCGCTCCAGCACTCGTGCCAAGTCCGGCTGCGAAAAGTGGCCGCCCATCTGCCAGCCCGCGCCGCCATTCAAGAAAATACGCTTCGATTCGGGAAATTGCTCCAGCGTAGACTTGGCCTGCTCCATCTGTTGTGAGACCGCATAGGACACAGTAAAGCCGTCATGTGCAAGTTTCACCGCCGGGTCCAACAATTGGTCCCAAGGCGTATGGCCGAATTTCCGATGCGCCATTTCGAGTCCGCGAACCGTGCCGGGAACACCAGCCGCCCGCCACCCGAGCACGCTATCCTGCGTCAGATTGCCGCTCGCATCCAGGTACATATTGCGAGAAGCCGCCGCCGGCGCAGCCTCGCGAAAGTCGATGAAGGAACTTTTTCCGTCGGCCATGCGCACCAACAGGAACCCGCCTCCGCCGAGATTTCCAGCGTAGGGATAAGTGACCGCGAGCGCGAAACCCAACGCGACGGCCGCATCAATAGCATTCCCACCAGTCTTCAACACCGCCACGCCGACATCAGTGGCAATCGGCTCCTCAGCCACAACGATAGCGTGTCGCGCGTGAACCGGTTGCTTAGCTGCAGCGGGAAAAATCAAGCCGAACAATGCGAGAGACGAAAGGGCAACGCTGCGGCGCATGATTCTTGATTTTAGCAGTGCAATGCCGGCCTTCGACATGATGTATAATGTGATGTATGGCAGTCAAGATCAGGAAACAGGTTTATATCGAGCCCGACCAGGAGCGCCGGCTCAAGAAACTGACCAAACAAACCGGGATGACTGAAGCCGAGATCATTCGTAAAGCGCTGGATCTCCAACTGCACGAGATCGAAGTTCAGCGACGCGCATCCAGCGGCTGGGCGGCCATTGAAGAATTTATCAACAAACGGATGACGAAAGCGCCGTCCGCCGAGCCGGCCTCGAACAGAGAAGAACTTTATGACCGCAAGGTTTTTTCTCGATACTAACGTCCTCATTTATGCCTACGACGCGACCGACCCCGCTAAGCAGGCGCGCGCCAAAGAGCTGTTAGCCACACTCGCAGGAGCGGGGTCAGCCGCAGTCAGCACGCAGGTCCTCGCGGAGATGTTCCACACCCTGACCAAAAAGTTTGCGTCTCTGATCTCTCCCGATGAGGCTGTCGCCCAACTGTTCCATCACGTTCAAACCTGGCAGGTGATCGACGTGTCAGCCATCGTCCTCTTGGAAGCAGCCCAAGCAGTCGCACGCCACAAACTTAGTTTTGGGGACGCTCAAATCTGGGCGGCCGCTAAGCTAAACACCATCCCCGTGGTCCTTAGCGAGGACTTCAACACCGGGTCCATCCTGCAGGGAGTTCGTTTCCTCAACCCATTCGCCAGCGGATTCCGAGTCGATCGATTGCCCACTTAGCCCGGCCAGGGCTGGCTGTCAAGCTGCAAGAGAAAACCAAAGCGAACAAGTGCGACAGACAAATTTCCGTTCTTTCGCCACGCGATTACGTCATACCTTGCACGGAGGCAATAACAAATGTTACTGATTCGGGCGCGCGCAATTCTCACAGTCTGTATTCCGGCGGCAACAGCAGCGGATTCCGCTCTCACTATCTACAACCAGAATTTCGCCGTTGTCCGTGAACATATTCCCATCGTCTGGAGTGCCGGCATCAGCGAAGTGCGGTTTGTGGGCGCAACGGCTCACGTGGAACCGATTCTGTAATTCTTCGTTCGCTTGGCGGAAGTCAGAATTTCCAGATTCTCGAACAAAACTACCGCAATGATCCGATCTCAGAAGCGCTACTCCTGTGGCCAGTCGAAGGCCAAACCATCGATTTTGTTGTTCGCAATGCCGCCACGCCAACCACGATCTGAGGCAAAATCATTCGCAGCGGCTACGTGCCTCACTATGGCGAGATGAACCAATACGGCTCGCAATACGCAGCCCAGCAGTACTCCCAGGCCGCGACGCAACCGTTGATCGAAGTCGACGGCAAGCTTTCCTTCGGATTGCCCGGCAGCCCGGTTTTTACTTCGCTTGGCACGAACACGATTTTGAAACCAACGCTGCTCTGGCGCGTGAGAGCTCCGTCGGCCGGGAAGGGCGACGCCGAACTCTCCTACGTCTCGGGTGGCATGAGTTGGAAAGCCGACTACAACATCGTCGGCGACGAGAAGGACTCGAAGATCGACGTCATTGGATGGGTCACAATTGACAATCAGACCGGCAAGACCCTCGAAAACGCACGCATTCAGTTGATGGCTGGAGACGTGAATAAAAGGCCGCCTGACTCATTCGAGCGGCTTGATGGTGTCCGGCTTCCTCAGGCAGCGGTGGCGCCTACACCGCAGCGCCGCCCATCACCGAACGCCACTTCGACGAATATCACCTCTACTCACTCGATAACGAAACCATGCTGCTCGATCGTGAAACCAAGCAAGTGGAATTCGTGCGGGCGAATGACGCGAAGTCCACCCCTGTATACGTCTACGAAGGCGCGGTAATCGACGCCAATCGCTACCGAGGCTGGAACCGGGAAAACATCAGGAACGATCAAAACTACGGAATCGAGTCGAATCCCAAAGTCTGGGTGATGCGCGAATTCCAAAACACCAAGGAAAATCACCTCGGCATCGCCTTACCGAAAGGCAGAGTCCGCTTCTACACGCGAGACGACGCGGGACGTCTCCAATTCGTCGGCGAGAACAATATCGATCACACGCCGACCGGTGAGGTGGTCCGCGTCTACACCGGAAATGCCTTCGATCTGGTGGGGGAGCGCAAACGAACCAGCTATCAAAACGACATACAAAATCGGTCTGCAAGCGAGTCGTTCGAGATTAAACTCCGCAACCGGAAAACTACGGCCACTGAAATTCGCGTGATCGAACGGCTCTACCACGGGGACAACTGGAACCTCACCGCGCAATCGGACCGCTCCAACAAAATGGACAGCAACACCATCGAATTCCGCATCCCGGTCCAACCGAATGAAGAGCGCGTGGTCACTTACACGGTTCACTATACCTGGTGACCCGCGCACTATAATTAAAGTCGCATGCGTCGAACTAGCGCCCTCCTGCTATGCGCGCTCTTGTTCTGCGCCATCGCCGGCGCCTGGATCATCGACAAGGCCCAGGAAGAAGCATTCATCGCAAAACGGCGCAACTGGTGGTCTTTTCAGAAGCCGGTTCGTCCGGAACTTCCTTCCGTCAACGATCGGTGGATACGGACCCCAATCGACGCACTCATCCTGGAAGCTCTCCGCGCAAAAAATCTAAAGCCGTCGCCGCCACTGGACAAAGAACACCTTATTCGCCGAGTGACTCTCGACCTGACCGGCCTCCCGCCTACCCCCGGTGAAGTCGATAATTTTCTGGCCGACAAATCACCCGGAGCATACGAAAAACTGATCGATCGTCTCATCGCCTCTCCCCAATACGGCGAACGATGGGCGCTGCGTTGGCTCGATGTTGTTCGTTACGCCGACACCAACGGCTACGAGCTCGATGTGCTGCGTCCGCAGGCCTGGCGGTATCGCGATTACATAGTCGCCAGCTTCAACCACGACAAGCCCTATGACCAATTCATTAAGGAACAAATCGCCGGAGATGAGCTGTTCCCCGGGAACAAGGAAGCGCTGATCGCGACAGGTTTCCATCGCGCCGGACCCATCCACCTGGTCGGCGGCAATCAGGACGAGGAGGCGAACCGTCAGGAATTCGTCAGCGAAATGGCTGGAGCGATCGGGTCGGTCTTCATGGGCGTCACGGTCGGCTGCGCCAAGTGCCACAACCATAAGTTCGATCCCATCACCCAGGCCGACTACTATCGTTTGCAAGCCATTTTCGGTGCGACGGAAGCAAAAGACGTGGAGATCGCCACACCCGAGCAGCGGACCGCCTACGAGCAAGCGATCAAGGATTACAAGGAGCGGCTCAAGCCGATCGAAGAACGCATAGCGGCTATCGAGAAGCCGTACCGTTTCCAACTGCAAGCGAAAAAAAAAGCGGCTCTCGACCCAAAACTTCGCGAAGCCCTTGACGTTCCGAAGGAGATGCGCACACCGGAGCAGCAACGTCTAGCGAAAGACGCCGAATCACAAGTGGGAGTTGTATGGGATGAAGTTCTCGAAGTAATGCCGGCCGAGGAGCGAGCGAAGCGCGCCGAGCTCCGCAAAAAACTCCACGCAATTGAACTCACCGAACCGGCCCCGCTGCCGGCCGCATACGCCGTGCAGCACCTGCAGAAGCCGCTCGAAACCCACATTCTGAAAATCGGCGATGCCCACAACAAGCTCGATCTTGTCGAGCCCGGCATCCCAACCATATTCGCCTCGGACAACGGACGCGTCGGCTCCGACAACCGCCGCGCGGCGCTGGCTACCTGGTTGGCATCGCCGGATAATCCGCTGACCGCGCGCGTAATGGTAAATCGGATCTGGCAGTTCCGAATGGGCACTGGGATCGTCGGAACGCCCAATGATTTCGGCCGTCTCGGACTCCCGCCCAGCAATCAAAAGCTGCTCGACTGGCTGGCGACCGAATTCGTCGCGAAGGGTTGGAGCGTAAAAACAATTGATCGCATGATCGTTACGTCGAACGTGTATCTACAATCAACTGTACCGACGCCGGGCGCACGGACACTCGATCCCGAAAACAAGTTCTACGGACGCATGAACCACAGGAGGCTGGAAGGCGAAGCAATTCGAGATAGTATCCTCGCCGTGAGTGGAAAATTGAATCCGCGGATGGGTGGCGATCCAGTGCGTGTGCCGATCGAAAAGGAAATTTACGATCTCATATTCAGCGAAGCCGAGCCGGACAATCTCTGGCCGCTGCTCGCCGACGAGAACGAATATTATCGCCGCAGTTTATATCTGATGAACAAACGAACCGTACGCCTTCCGCTGCTGGCGAATTTCGATCAGCCTGACACTATGACCTCGTGCCCCATGCGACCGGTGAGCACGCACGCGCTGCAGGCACTGTCCTTAATGAACAGCGATTTCATGCACCGGCAATCCATTTTCTTCGCGCAGCTTCTAGCCAGCCAATGCGGCAGCGGCAGCGATTGCCAAGTCCGCCGCGCCTACAAACTCGCACTCTCGCGGCTACCAAAACCGAACGAGCTCAAAATGGCGCGGGACTTTCTCTCCGCCAATGGATTGATGGAAGATTTTTGCCTGGCTCTGTTGAACCGAAATGAATTCGTCTATATTCCGTAACGGCCTCCACATTCCGTCGGCGCTCACACGCCGCGACGTCCTCCGCGGCGCGGCACATGGCTTCGGCGCACTCGCGTTGCAGCAATTACTGGCGCGCGACGGGCTAGCCAAGCAGCGTGTGAATCCATTGGCGGCGAAGAAGGCGCACTTCGAGGGCAAGGCGAAGTCGGTGATCTTCCTGTTCATGGTCGGCGCGCCCAGCCACGTGGACACCTTCGATCCGAAGCCCGCGTTGAAACGATACCAAGGCCAGCAGCTTCCGGCCAGCTTCGGAAAAGTGGAAAGCCAGTTCACGAAGGGTGATGATCCGCTCCTGCCATCGCCATGGGAATTCAAAAACTATGGCCAATGCGGAATGCCCGTCTCCTCGCTTTTTCCACATATTGCGCAGTGTGTCGACGACATCTGCTTCATCCGCAACTTCTATACCGAAAGCGTCGTGCACGCGCCGGCTATGTACCAGGTCCACACCGGCCGCATTCTGATGGGATATCCGAGTCTCGGCTCCTGGGTCACGTATGGCCTCGGCAGCGAGAGTGAAAATCTCCCCGGCTATGTCGTGATGCCGCAGCCCGAAGGCACGCCCGAAGGCGGAACACCGTGCTGGGGCGCCGGATTTCTACCCGCGGTCTACCAGGGAACCCTGCTGCGAAGCGGCGCCAGTCCCATCCTGAATCTGCAACCGCCCGAAGGCATGACGCCACAACGCCAGCGCGCCACGCTCGATCTGCTGCAGAAGATGAACGATCTCGACACGGCGGAAAACGACAGCGAGATGGCCGCGCGCATCAGTTCTTACGAACTCGCCTTCCGCATGCAAAGCCACGCGCCGGAAGCTGTCGATCTGTCGAAGGAATCCGAAGCGACCAAGAAATCATACGGTCTCGATCAGAAGCACACCATCGATTTCGGAACGCGCTGCCTGCTCGCCCGCCGCATGGTGGAGCGAGGCGTACGATTCGTTCAGTTGTATTCCGGAGGCGGGCCCGTCAGCATGCAATGGGACGCGCACAAGGATCTCGTCGCCAACCATGAAAAGATGTGCGGGCTCACAGACCAACCCGTCGCGGCCCTCCTGAAAGATCTAAAGCAGCGAGGACTGCTCGATTCGACACTAGTGATTTGGGGCAGCGAATTCGGCCGCCTGCCGATGTCGCAAAGTGGAAACGGACGCGACCACAACCCGCACGGCTTCACGATGTGGTTCGCGGGAGGCGGGGTCAAGGGTGGTCAGGTGATCGGAGACACTGACGAATTCGGTCTTAATGCGGTCGACGGAAATCACATGAGGAATTTCCACGCCACCATTCTGCACGCCCTGGGTTTGGAACAATTCCAACTCTGGTATCTGCACAACGGCCGTCAGGAAAAGCTCACCGACTTCGGCGGGACTGTGATAAAGGAGGTATTCGCATAAATGCTCATTGCGCATGTAGAAATCCACGTGAAGCCCGAGTTCGTGGACGCGTTCCAAACCGCCACCATCGAAAACGGCCGCAACAGCATACAGGAACCCGGCATCGCGCGCTTCGATTGCTACCGTCAGGAGAGTGATCCGAATCGGTTCATTTTGATCGAGGTCTACCGCACTCCCGACGCCCAGGCTGCGCACAGAGAAACGGCGCATTATCGAACGTGGCGTGACATCGTAGAGCCCATGATGGCCGAGCCGCGCCGCAATCTGAAGTACACCAACGTATTTCCTACCGATGCCGGTTGGTAATCCCTCCCTGCCGTTCGAATTCGCCACAGCCGCGCGCATAGTCTTCGGCCCCGGGGTCGCGCAGACAGTCGCTGCCGCGGCCAAAGAGATGGGAAGCGTAGCGTTGATCGTAACGGGCCGCTCAACTGACCGCGCCGCATCATTGGCCGCAGATTTAAAAAGCGATTTGTTCACAATCCCCGGCGAACCCGCCATTACGCGAATCGACGAAGGAGTCCAACTAGCCCGCAAATCAGGCGTAGACCTCATCATCGGCTTCGGAGGCGGCAGTGCCATTGACGCGGGCAAAGCCATCGCGGCGCTGATGGCAAACGGCGGCGAAGCGCTCGACTACCTCGAAGTCGTCGGAGCAGGAAGGCCGCTTCTCAAACCCTCAGCGCCGTTCATCGCCATTCCCACCACGGCTGGCACCGGCTCGGAGGTCACGCGCAACGCAGTTCTTGCGTCGCCGGAGCATCGTCTCAAAGCGAGTCTCCGGAGTCCGCACATGCTGCCGCGCCTCGCCCTCGTCGATCCTGAATTAACCATCGATCTACCGCCCGAAGTGACGGCGAGCACCGGACTCGATGCGTTGACGCAGCTAATCGAGCCGTACACATCCAATCGCGCGAATCCGATAACCGACATGTTCTGTCTGGAAGGAATTCGCCGGGTTAGAGGCTCTTTACTGCGGGCCTACGAGAACGGACAAGATCGCGAAGTCCGAACGGACATGGCAATGGCGAGCCTGCTAGGAGGCCTTGCGTTAGCCAACGCTGGCTTGGGCGCGGTACACGGTTTCGCCGCGCCGATCGGCGGCATGTTCCCGGCCCCGCACGGAGCAATCTGCGCCGCGTTGCTACCTCACGCAATGGAAGTGAATGTCCGCGCCCTGCGAAAACGCGCACCGCAGAGCGACGCCTTGCGGCGTTATGAAACCATCGCGCAACTACTGACCGGCAAACCCAAAGCCTACATGGAAGAAGGAATCGAATGGGTGAGGCAGCTATGCACGAAGCTATCCATTCCCCCACTGAGCACCTATGGAATCGGCAGGCCAGACGTCGCAATACTCGCCGAAAAGGCGGCGCAAGCCAGCAGCATGAAGGCGAATCCGATCGTGCTCACCGCGCCTGAACTGGAGGATCTAGTATCGGCTGCGCTGTAGCTGCCGCTTGATTTCCGATGCCCATGAGCGTCAGACCCAGCAGAATCAGTCCCACGCCCGCGATTTTCCCGCGAGTGAACGCCTCTTGGAAAAATAGCCGCGACCACAGTAGTGTCCAGATATAGCTCAGCGCGCACATCGGATACAGTACCGATAATTCACCGTGCTGCAGGCCTTTGACAAAAAACGCGGAGGAGAGGACGAACGCCAAAACTCCGGTGGCCAGCCGCCAATTGAGCAGCACGGAGAAAATGTTCCGGTCGAGCCTGGCAGAGCCCGCCTTGAGAAATACGGCGCCAAACGATCCGATGAACGATGCAATCACTACCAAACCAATTGAAGAAAGGGGGGTGCTCATCAGCGGCCACCCCGGCCGAGCACTGCGACTCCCATAATCACCGTGATCAAACCGATCATCTTGAACCCGTTTATCGACTCATGAAAGATCACCAGAGACAAGATAGCGACCCACACATACGTCAACGAAATAATCGGATATAGGATCGAAAGCTGCGCCTTACGCAGCGCTAGTACCAGCAGTATCGTGCTTATGCCATAAAGCGCATAACCGGCAAACAAAGGAACATTGGTGACAATGCGCATCACCTGAGCGAAATAAAAATGGAAATCGAGAGACCTGGCGGCGTTGACGAAAGTCGCCCCCGTGACGCCAGGCTCCGCCTTAGCGGAAAGATTCGCCGCGCCCATTTTCATGAACACTTGCGCTCCGGCGCCAAGCAGCGTGCAGCAAAATACGAGCGCTACAGATTGCTTGTTGAGTGTCTCTGGTAAGGCAGTAGCCTGCAATCCTTCATGATACCGTGCGCTACTGATGGTGAGGTTTCTTCTTGGATGGCGGCCCCTGTTGAATGACAAAAACACCCGTCGGAGGCTCATCGGCTTTGGGTTCGGCAGGCGGCGCCACATCAGCCGGTTCAGCCGGTTTGCAGACACCCGCCGAGATCAAAAAGCTCGCGATCGGCACCCATTTCTCCGCTTGCTTTCTCTCCAGCCGGAACGATTTGCTAGGTCCGTCCGGACGGAGCCGGAATTCTCCCGAAAGATGCTTCGGATACTTCCACGGAATCGGTTTGGGCGAAAGTTGCCGCACGCTCCAACTCTCGCCGCCGGTGTTCGATTCATACAACTCGTACAGATTCCCGTTTTCCCCGGGTTGGATCAGGTCGAGAATCATCATCCCATTTGTCTTGTTCTCGAAATGAAACTGCTCAATCGCCCCGATCTGCGATTCCCCGGAAACAGTTCGTTTGCGCCACGTCTTCCCGCCATCGTCGCTCAATAGGAAAAATGCATCCCGCGGCAGCGCCTGCTGCAACTGTCCGCCGATCCAACCGTTTTCGAAATCGACGAACTCAATATGGTCGAGCCCGGAACCCATGATCCGCGGCGTCGGCTCAAACCACGTTTTCCCCAAGTCTTCGCTCGCCAGCACGATCGATTCGAGCGTCGCCGAATTCGTATGAAGGTTTCCCACTACAAACAGCTTCGTCCCAACCAGCTCGAGGTCTGACAGTTCTAGATACAGCGGACACGGTTCCTGTTCCGAGCAACTAAGCCCAAGCGGGGGCATGTCCGCCAACTTGCACTCGGCCGTCACCGTCATGGGCTTACCGGTGTTCTCGATCGTTTTCGGCGGAGTCTGCGCCAGCAAACCCAACGCGGCAGCGAAACCGGCGAACATCCTCTTCATGACGGACTACTCCGAAACTATCAGACTCTCCGGCATTCTTGGCATTGCCCGGACCTCACTACGAGCGAAGCCGGCATTGCGGAACATAGATTCGTATTCAGTGAACGTATAAGCGTCCCCGGCTCTCGTGGATCCCAGCATGATCATCGCAAACGCCGCGGCAGCTGGTGGCGTCACCCGATCGTCGTTAGGCACAAACTCGAGCGTCGCCACACGCCCGCCCGGCTTCAACGCGGTCCGTATTTTGCGCAAGAGCCTCTCAATTGTAGGAACATCGAAGTGATGAAGAAAATTCGTCAGCAAGACCAAGTCGTATCCCGTTCCGAAATCGACGTCGAACGCGCTACCGGCGAGGGCCTCGTGCCGTTCCGCGACGCCCGCTTGCCTCGCATTCTCGGTAGCCACGTCGAGCACCGCCTTCCAATCGACCGCTACGATCCGCGCTAACGGATTTAGCTTCGCGATCGCAATTCCAAACAACCCGTGGCCCGCCGCGATATCGAGAACTTTAGCCTCACGGGGCGTGCCGTCGAACAGCGCCGCCGCAATATCTTGAGAAGACGGCCGGAACATTGGAGCCATGTTGCGCGCGAACTCGACCCAGATAGGATTGTCGGGCGAAACCGTTCCCTCTCCGTCCAGCGTCGTATGCCCAGTGTTCACAATCGCCGTCAAGTCCCGGAAAACATCCATCATGCGTGGACTATTCAGGAACCGCGCGGCATCGCCCATATAAGCTGGAGATCCGCGCCGCAGAAAAATCGCCGCATCCGGTGCAAGCCGGTACAAGTTCTCCTGCTTTGTTAGAAATCCGTTAATTGTCAGGTAGTCGCAAAGGATGCGCACTCCGCGTTGCGATGCGCCACATTTGGCTCTGACTTCTTCAGCCGTGGCCCCGTCGCCAACAGCGGTGAAGATGTCCAATTCAATTGCAGTCCGCAACGCTTCAGTTTTCTGGTAGGCGTTCAGCGTCTCAAAGATCCGTTCAGGACTTGGTGAGGCTTGTGGTGTCATGCTTCTATAATCGCAATATAAGATGCAAATTTCTGAAGCCGCGCTAACGGGCATCCCCGGACTCTCCATTCACCACGAGGCGCCGCTTCGCGAGTACGCCCGATTCGGAGTCGGAGGCCCCGCCGACGTGCTTGCCGACGCGGCCACTGAGACCGCGTTCATCGAAGCCCTAACAGCCGTCCGCAAATCAGGAGTCCCTTTTACAGTCATCGGAGGCGGCAGCAATCTGATTGTCGCCGATGAAGGCTTCCGCGGCGTGGTCCTCCGTTTCACGGCCAACTCCATCAGCAACGGCAACGGAACAGTCCGCGCGGACGCCGGCGCCGTCCTGCAGGATCTCGTCGATCACACTATCGCCCACGGCCTCGCAGGCATGCACACCATGACCGGCATACCCGGATGGACGGGCGCAGCCGTATACGGCAACGCCGGCGCCTATGGTCACTCGATAGAAGAATTCGTAACCAAAGTTCGATTCTTCGACGGCGCAGCCATCGCCGAAATCGACAACAGGCAATGCGAGTTCCGCTACCGTGAAAGCAGTTTCAAACACTGCAAGAATCGCATCATCTTCTCCACGGAACTAGGCAACTTCGCCACCGCGGACCCCGCTGTCTTGAAGAAGCAAGCCGACGAAATCCTAGCCATAAGAAACGCCAAATATCCGCCAACCATGAAGTGCGCCGGCAGCATCTTCAAGAACCTCATCTACGCGGAACTGCCGGAATCTGTGCAGGCACACGTCCCGCCAGACAGAATCCTAGGCGGGAAAGTTCCGTCGGCATATTTCCTGGAACTGGTGGGTGCAAAAGGAATGGAGAACGGCGACATTCGCGTGGCGGACTACCACGCAAATCTGATCTACAACGCCGGTAACGGAACGGCCCGCCAAGTCCGCGAAATCATCGACGATCTCAAAGCCCGCGTCCGCGCCCAATTCGCGTTCCAGGTCGAAGAAGAAGTGCAATACGTCGGCTTCAGTGACACCCGCGGCAAGTAAACCGCCGTCCATGGCAAACAGCACAGCTCTCTTTGTCTAACTTCGCACCCGGAGTGCTGTGTATATCAATCCACCCCGGAACATGACTAGCCGGAACAAGTTTGAATGACGAGGCATGACAGGTCTCGCAACTGAACGGAACGTCAATCTTGTTATGACAAACCAGGCAATCAGCCATACGAGGAAAATTCGCCTGGCTCACCTGTGTAGATTCTTCCAGACCCCGATGGCAGGCCTCACAAGCATTCTTAGTATCGAGAAATCGGCGTTCATCGCCAGGAGGAGAGAGATACTGCTTAGAATCAATAGCCCGAGCAATTACTGGAGCCACATTGCCCATTTTCAAATGCTGCTGATGGCTAAACTTCGCCAAAGGAGAAGACCGCGGAGTCTTGATAGCAATGGGCCCGGCAGCATGACAACCCCGGCAAACCGGCTCGGAAGGGAGCAGATTATCCTCAACACGAGTACTTGAGGCAGCCGTGGTGTGGCAACTGACGCACTGCAGCTTCAGTTGTAAATGAAGCTGATGGGAAAAGGGAGCACCACACGCGGCGCCGCAAAAGGACACCACCAGCCAGGCGGCCCACGAACCATTAGCGTTCATTCGCGCTCGTCCGCGGCTTATTTGTTGTAAGAAATGCGCCAGACTTTATTCCCACCGTCGTCGCTCACCAGCAGGCTGCCGTCCTTCATCTGAAACACGCCAGTCGGACGGCCCCACACTTCGCGCTTATCCGGTGAAATCATCCATCCAGTGAGAATCTCTCGAGGCGGGCCCACCGGCTTGCCATCTTTAATCGCCACAAAGGCAAGCGACTGCCCGACGCGGTGAGCACGGTTCCAAGAGCCATGGAAGGCCAAAAATGCGCCGCCTTGATACTCCTTCGGGAACATCGATCCTGTGTAGAAGGTCCAATCGATCACGGCCACGTGAGAGCCAAGCGCGAGATCCGGAGTGATCGTCTTGCTCACCAAGTCCGGACGCTCTCCCTTACGCCGCGGATCTTCGTGCGGACCGAAATAAGCATAAGGCCAACCGTAAAAACCGCCTTCCTGAATATGCGTGAAGTAATCGGGCACAAGGTCGTCGCCCAACTCATCCCGCTCCTGCACGGAAGCCCAGAGAGTGTTCGTGCCTGGATAGAAATGGATCGAAGTTGGATTCCGCGTGCCTGAAGCATAAATCTCATGACTGGAGCCATCGGGATTGTACCGGTTGATTGCCGCGCGCTCCGGGGGATCACCCGGCGACACATTCGAGCTCGATCCGACGCCGACATATAGTTTCTCGCCTTTCGGATCGAACACCAGCGCGCGTGTCCAGTGCCCCCCTCCCATGCCTGGAAGTTTGACGATCTCCTCGCCGGGTCCGGCAGTCATCGTTTTCGCGTCATACTTGTATCTTTTGATAGAAGTCGGCTCACCAACGTAGAGATATTCGTGCCACCACGCGAGTCCATAAGGCCGGCTGAGTCCGGTGATCAGTTTCTTCTGTGAGTCGACTTTGTTCGTGTGATTCTTGTCGAAAAGAATCGTCACCGCGCCGCTTCCGTTCTGCGCGCTCTCGGTGATCAGCAACTCACCGCTCGGACCGTAGATCATGTAGCGAGGAATGTCCAGACCAGTGGCGTACTCGGCAACCGAGAAGCCGGCCGGAACGTGCAAACGTGACCCCTCAGGACGGTCAACAACGCGAGGGCGGTTGTTAGCCGACGGAGTTGCGAATGGTGGAGGAAGCTTCACGCCGGCCATCTGCCATGCAAGCGCGGCGCCAGTGGCTGACAGAAGCGTAAGAACAAGAAGGAAACGTTTTTGCTTCATGGGAGTGCCACCACTATATTACCGACTCCCCTGGGCGATCAACTGTTACGCAAAGAAAAAGCCACACTTTGCAGCGTGGCTTGGTCCGTCCAAGATAGAAGAAGCTTGTTGTTTTATTTAATGAATTTTCGTTTGATGAAACCAATAGCCAAAAGGCCAGTCCCAATAAGAATTGACGGAATTGGTTCAGGCTCCAGCGCGGTATCGGACAGAAAATTGCTCCCGTTATTGACGTCGCCAAAGAACACTGTCACACTGTCGACCTGCAATGCGCTCATATTTGCAAAAGCAACATTCGACAGAATGAAGGTTGTGGCAGTTCCAGTGCCTGAGAAATCCGGAAACGCAGTTCCGATTCTGTTGGTGGCAAACCAGGGCGCCTCGGTGGTGGTGATCGCGCCCGTATATGGGCCCGAACTCGTGATCTTGTCCGCGGTGCCCACATTGCTATCAGTCAGATTGAAGTTAGACGTGGTCGGAAGAGTGAGAGCCCAACCGGTGGGAGCTCCGCTTGTGGTCCCGCCGCAGGTTCCAACGGGCGAACAACTTACAAAGGATCCTCCGCTGAGGATCGTCCCGGTGTTAGATGGGGCATTGGCGAGATGAAAATCGACGGCGTTTACGGAAGTTGCGATACTTGCCGGATTCCCGACACTTCCAAATACGTTATCAACCTTGATTGTCAGCGTTCCCGCACTGTCCAAAGTAAACTGAACATATGTGTCAACTTCGGTTGCGGCGTTGCCGCTCCCGGAATGAACAGCGATACCCGATGCTTCAAATTGATCCTGGCCAACAATTGTGGCGTGGGCCAAACCAGTAGTTAAACCGGCTATGGCTAAAACTAAAGACAGTTTGATGGCAATCCTCCGAGATCGCATAATGACTCTTCTAGCATCAAACAATTCACCCCTTCAAACAATGGGAAGAAAGGATGATTTATTGCAGTACGCGCGCCACAGTACTCACTCAGTTGTTACCCCTATGTCCTGACAACGCAGTACTGTCCAAAAGACTTTCGATTAGGTCTCCATCACAAAAGTACTGAAACTCCCCGCACCCTTTTCTCATCCAACCAACAAATGCCAGTGAGTTCTGTTCTGGCCTCGCGGGTGGGTCACCTGTGAAGCCTCACCAACTAGTCGCAGCGTGGGGCACGATTCTAAAAGGCCACGCGCCGTTGCTCTCTATAGAGATCACCCGTGAATGCCCCCTGCACTGTCCCGGCTGCTATGCCTACGGCGACGATCACCTCGGCGGCCAGACCACACTCCGCGACGTTCATGACTATCGCGGCGACGATCTCGTCCACCGTGTTATCGGCCTTGTGAAGAAACACCGCCCTCTTCACATCTCACTAGTCGGTGGCGAGCCGCTGGTTCGACATCGCGAACTGTCCCTCATCCTTCCGGAATTATCCCGGATGGGAAAGTTCGTACTGGTCGTCACGAGCGCGGTGATTCCGATTCCCATCGAGTGGATGAAACTCGACCGTCTGACAGTAGCCGTATCCATCGACGGCCTGCCTGCCGAGCACGACACACGCCGCACGCCCGCCACCTACGAGCGCATTCTGCGCAACATCGAAGGACGCCGTGTGAATGTGCACACCACGGTTACGCAGCAAATGCTGGAGTCGCGGTCTTACATGGAAGAGTTCCTCGGATACTGGAATGCGCGTCCCGAGTTACACCGCCTTTGGCTGAGCCTCTACACGCCGCAATTAGGCGAGGAGAGCGCTGAGAAGATCAAGCCTGAATCGCGCCGGTGGCTGGTAGAGCAACTTCCAGAACTACATCGGAGGTTTCCCAAGCTGCTGATGACGAGCGAATATGCCGACGCACTCCTCGACCCTCCAAAGAATCCGTCCGACTGTATGTTCTCGCGATTTTCGGTGAATTACACCGCCGATCTGGCCACCCGCGTAGAACCTTGCATATTCGGTGGCAAGCCCGATTGCACCAACTGCGGTTGCGCCGTCAGCTCCGGCTTCCACGGCATCCGCAACAAGAAACTCGCCGGCCCCCTGAAAATCGGCAACCTGGTGGGAGTGTCCGAGGCAATCGGAGCTTTCGCCGGCCGGCTCGCCGGACGCGAAGCCGAGGGTCTTCGCGGAAGAAACCGTCCCGTTCCGAGTGGTAACCTAGTCCAAATCCGCTGATGACGTTAATTGCGATAATCGTCATATTATGCGACCCATCGCGTTCTTATTCTTCTGCCTCACGGCAGGTTCCGCCATCGCCCAAAACACAATCGAGCTGACCGCGCAATACGGTCCACCGGAATTGGAATCCTACCAGGTCGCAGACGGCGTAACGCTGACTGTCACCTACGGTCGAGACCGCCTGGCGTGCAACCTTTTGGTTCAGCCGCGTCCAGGCGCAGCCATGGCGATCTCGTCCAGCGTGGTCGATAAACTCCTCGATCAGCTCGTTCCACCGCGCGACAGAAAGGGTAAGGCACAACGAATGTTTATGCAATCCGGATGTGCGACGTCCAGCCGCGAACAATATGAAAACGTATCATTCGGCCGCGTCAGCAACGAATGTGCCTCAGCAGACAAGGTGCAATCGCTCAACATTCAGTGGACCAGGCCCGAGTGCGCTTCCGCCCTTACGCCCCACCAGCAAACTCAGCCAGAACCGCCTTCCGCAACAAGTTCGGAGGCATCAGTCCCTGGGAAAGAATGAAATCATGAAAGCGTTGGACATTAAACTTCGCGCCCATCGCCTTCTCAGCTTCTGAGCGAATCTCGCGCAGCCGCATATACCCGTCAAAATACGAAACAGCCTGCCCCGGCGAACGGAACGTGAAACGATCCACTTCCTCCGTAGCGAACGCTTCGGAGCAAACCACGTCCTTCTGCAAAACCTCCATTGCATGAGCGGGAGTGATCTTGCCCTGTTGCAATTCCGGATCGAGGAAAGCCCGTGCGGCCCGAAGCAATCGCAATTGCAGCGAGATCAATTTCCCGTCATCCGGCATATACGGCAGCATGAACCACTCCGCGTAAAGCCCCCATCCTTCCACATTCGTACTATTGAACGCGAAGATCGCCCGCGCCTGCGATACACCGCGCTCCACCATTGCCGCAAACTGCAATTCATGACCGGGCCGAGCCTCATGCGCCGTCAGCGTCCACGATGCCGCATCGAAAGTGAAGTCGTCATACTTCAGAGCCTTTCCACCCGCGCCGCTAGTGCCCATTGGCAGCACGAACTGTCCGCGCTCGCCGTGATTGTCGATCAAACGCGGAGGCTGCATGTGAGGAGCAGGTTGTGCCGCCGTTTCCGCGGCGCTGGCCAAACGAATGATCGCCGGCCGGTCCGGCAGAGTCACCAGATGTTCGCGCCGGATGATCTCTTCAATCTCGGCCAACCGCTTTTGATAATGCGGCATGATCTCATCGCCGTGCAGCTGCTCCTTCTTCAGTGCGCGAATCACGGTCCGGTAATCCGATGATGGCAGTTGACGTTTCAAAGCGATCGTCCCCGCCAGCTTCTGCATCTCGCCTTGTAATTCCGTGAAGGTCAGGTGCGCCAGACGCGTCAACTCGGCTGGCGTGTAGTCGACTCCGTAGTTCTCCAGCGCGATCGTATAGAGCTCCGGAGGCGAACGGAAGTCGGAACGCGATCGAGGGATCACCTCTTTCAGGACGAAGCTGTCGTAGTCTGCGAGCTGTTTTTTAAGCGCCGCATAGGCATCCTGATACCCGGTCAACTTGTATTTTTCCAGCAGCAGACCAATCCCGTTCACGAAAGCGTTCGTATCGCCAAGGTCTTTCTCCACCTCAATTTTCGGCGGCCCCAGCAATCCCGGAGTCTTCAGCTTCTCGCGGAAACGATCCTCGACGAGGGTCGTAAGCGGCGTATAGCCAGACTCCAAGCCGGTGTAACGGCGTAGCCGAACCAGCGCGGCCGGGCGTCGCTCCGGAGCGATCTGATCGTCCAGTAGTCCCTTAATTCCATAGAACACCGTCTGAGCGATATTCGAGTACGGCAGAAGATGCTGTTCGTAAGCTTGCGACGCGCGCATGCTGCGGTCGGCTGCACCAATCAGAATTTCCAGATCCTGGCGCACCAGCGGATCGCTTTCGGCAGCCAACCGCGCATCCAGTTTTTTCCGCGCCTCCGCAAGATCTTTGCGCAGCCGCTCCGGCTGATCGGCGGTAGGGGTCGAGATCTGTTCGTCCAGCCCGCTCACACCCTGAGCGGCCGCCCCTTCCGGAGCATAGCGAGCCCGGATTTCCAACAGAATTTTGGCGTTTTCATTACTTTTCACCACCCAGGCAGGCGGAGTTTGCGCCAAAGCCAGCGAAGCAAACACAAAGAAGAAACGCATACTCTACATTAACCTGACTCTAAGGATGCAACTTCTCGTGCCTCTCCAGCATTTCAACAAATTGGCGAATTCGCCGAGCCCGAGTCTCGGCCTTCTTAGCAGTCTGAATTCTAAAAAGAAGGGCATAACGATTCGCCCGGTCCAGAGTGGAGAAAAAATCACGAGCCCGGATATTTCCATCCAAAGCCAACTGGAAATCCTCCGGAACCGTCGAGCCCTTAGGCGAGTCGTACGCATCGTCCCAACGCCTATCCTCTTTGGCGCGATCGATCTCGGCAAGTCCAGCCGGCCTCATCCGCCCATTCTCAATCAAAGCCAACGCTTTCCCACGATTAATTTTGGACCAAATACTCTTCTTTCCCCGAGGACAAAACCGTTGCAGCCACGCATCTGCACTCTCGCCCTTTTTCTGCCCATCAATCCAGCCATAACACAACGCTTCGTCAAGAGCCTCAGCATACGAAACCGAAGCGACGCCAGAATTCTTTTTCGCGATTCGAACCCAAATCCCGGGAGACGACGCATGATTCTCCGCCAACCAGGAAGCCCAAGCGTCAGGGCCAGAAAAATTCTTGGCGGCTTCGCGGCTTTGCGCGAGAATCTTCTTCACCCCAGAGCCCCTTCCAAATCCCCAATCAAATCCCGAACATCCTCAACCCCTACGGACAACCGAACCAGGGAATCCCCAATCCCAACCGCTACCCGTTGAGTTGCCGGCACCGAAGCATGCGTCATAATCGCCGGATGTTCAATCAAACTCTCCACGCCACCCAAACTCTCGGCCAAGGCGAAAACCCGGCACCGCTCCAGAAATCGCCGAGTTCCGTCCAGATCGGTTTTTAGAATCGCCGTCACCATACCGCCGAACCCATCCATCTGGGTCTTGGCCAGCAAGTGCTGAGGATGTGAAGCCAGCCCCGGATACATGACACGCTCCACCCGAGGATGCCGCTCAAGCCAGCTTGCCACCTCGCCAGCATTTTCACAATGCCGTTGCATCCGCAGATGTAAAGTCTTAAGCCCGCGCAAAGCCAGAAACGAATCGAAAGGCCCGCCAATAGCACCCACGGCATTATGCAGATAGGCGAGCCGATCCCCAAGCTCAGCATCCTTTACGGCCACAACGCCGCCCACCATATCCGAATGTCCGTTCAGATACTTGGTAGCCGAGTGCACCACCACATCAAACCCGAGCTCAATCGGCCGTTGCAGATAAGGACTGGCAAACGTGTTATCGGTTACCGTCAAAATCCCACGCGATTTGCCAATCTCCGCCACCGCCCGCAAGTCGACCAATTTCAGCAAAGGATTCGACGGCGTTTCCACCCAGATCATCCGAGTTTTCGAAGTCACCGCCGAGCGGACATTTTCCACATCCGACATATCCACAAACGTGAACTGAAGTCCCGCCGACCGCTTTCGCACCCGTTCGAACAATCGAAACGTGCCGCCGTAAAGATCGTCGCCTGCTACCACGTGATCGCCCGAATCGAGTAGGTCGAGTAGCGTCGACATAGCTGCCAGTCCGGATGCGAACGCGAACCCACGTACACCACTCTCCAGATCGGCAACGCACCGCTCGTAAGCCATGCGAGTCGGGTTCTGGCTCCGCGCATATTCGTAACCCTTGTGAACGCCAGGGCTCTGCTGCACATAAGTAGACGTCGCATAAATCGGCGTCATAATCGCCCCGGTAGAAGGGTCGGGCTCCTGGCCCGCATGAATGGCTCGCGTGGAAAAATGTTTCATGTTGTTCGTTATTTCAGATTGCGCCGTAGATGATTCAACAGATCGGTAGGCGTGATCAGGCCGACAAACTCCTCGTTCTCCATCACCAGCGCAACGAAACCCTGATCGAGAATCTTCCGCAACTCAGGCAAACTCGCCTCAGGCGAAATCGTCTTGAGCTTCGTCGTCATAGCCGTCTTCACCGGATCGCGGAAACGATTTGGATCGCCATGCATCGCCATCAACAAATCGTACTCATCGACAATCCCAACCGCCTGGCCTTCGAGCATCACAGGAACCTGCGAAACATCGGCCACGCGCATACGCTGAAAAGCGGTCAGCAGTGTGTCTTCCGGACCCACCGTGATCACCCCGCCCTCCTCATACCGCCGCGTCACCAGATCACGAAGATCGCCCATCTTCGGACGTTCAATGAAGCCTTGATCCATCATCCAGTAATCATTGAAGAGCTTGGAAAGATACTTGTTGCCGCTGTCGCAAACAAAGGTGACCACGCGCTTGGGTTGAGTTTGCTTGCGGCAATATTGCAAAGTGGCTGCCAGCAGGGTGCCGGTGGATGTCCCGGCCAGAATCCCCGTCTTTCTCAATAAATCACGTGCGGTACGAAATGTTTCGGCATCGGTGATCGTATAAGCCTCCCGCACACGCGACAAATCGAGAATCGGATGGATCACCGCGCTGCCAATCCCCTCCACCGCATACGATCCGCCATGCCCAAGTGTCCCGCAACGAACATATTCCGCCAGCGACGAACCATCCGGATCGGCTAGAATCATCTCGATCTTCGGATTCACGCGCCCAAAATACCGGCTCAATCCGGTGATCGTCCCGCCCGAACCCGCACCGCACACGACGACATCGACATCGTGGTTCATCTGCTCCCAGATCTCAGGCCCCGTCGTGCGCTCATGCGCCAGCGGATTCGCCGGATTCGCAAACTGATTCGTGAAGAAAGCTCCCGGTGTCTCGCGAGTAATCCGCTCAGCGAGGTCTTGATAGAACTCCGGATGTCCTTTGCACACGTCCGAGCGCGTTAATCGAATCTCCGCGCCCATCGCCTTCAAGTGGGCGATCTTCTCAGACGACATTTTGTCCGGGATCACCAAAATCAAGCGGTATCTTTTGGCTACCGCAACCAAGGCAAGTCCAATGCCCGTGTTGCCGGCAGTCGCCTCCACCATCGTGCCGCCGGGTTGGAGTTGTCCGGATTTTTCCGCCGCCTCGACCATCGACAAAGCCATGCGATCTTTGATCGAACCGCCCGGATTCTGCGATTCCAACTTTAGAAAGACGCGGCAAGGCCCGGCATCGAAGCCCGCCACCTCCACCATCGGAGTATTGCCAATCAAATCAAGAACACTGGAAGGAATGGAAAAGGGCACACTTCCATAACTAACATAGTCATCATCTTTGCCGCTCAGCAGGCTTCCAATCTGGATATAATAACGTTACAGTTTCGCTTCAAAATACGAGTTGCCAAATTAAGGAGTCTTCCGTGCTGAGACTATCTCTGTTGATAGCGCTGCTTAGCGTCATCTCTCTGCCCACATGGGCACAAGTTTCCTCCGCCGAATTATCCGGCACTGTTCTCGATTCAACCGGTGCCGCAATTGCCGGCGCAAAAGTAACTGCTACGAATGCAGCAACCAACGTCTCTCACGAGGCCGTCAGCAGCAACACCGGAAACTATCTCATCAGTTTGCTTCCACCCGGCGAGTACGTGGTCACCGTCGAGGCCACTGGCTTCAAAAAGTTGGTTCAACGAGGTTTGAGCCTGCAAATCAACCAGCAGGCGACGCTTGACCTCACGATGCAAGTCGGACAGGTCTCTGAAGCAGTTGAGGTCACGGCGGCCGCTCCGCAGTTGGAATCGGAGTCGTCGTCATTAGGCACCGTGGTGAGCGAACAGCTCGTCAATCAGCTCCCCTTGAATGGCCGCAACTTTATTCAATTGGCCGTTCTGAGTCCGGGTGTCACTGGCGTTGGATTCGCCGCCACTGGAACCATCATGAGCGGGACCCGCCCCGACGATCGCCGGCCAGGTACTGAAATATTCTCCAACGGAAATCGTGAAGGCTCGAACAACTTCCTCTTCGACGGCGTCGACGACAACGAGCGCCTCACGCTCTCCATCGTCCTCCGCCCCGCGGTCGAGTCTGTTCGCGAATTCAAGATCCAAACGAATCTGTATAGCGCCGACATCGGGCGCAACTCTGGCGCCGTGGTCGACGTCATTACGAAATCCGGAACCAACCAGTTGCACGGAAGCCTGTTCGAATTCCTGCGCAACTCGGCCATGGATGCGCGGAATTTCTTCAGCCCCAAAGGCACCGCGTTCCCGTCCTTCCGTCTGAATCAGTTCGGTGGATCTCTCGGCGGACCGGTTCTCATTCCCAAGATCTACAACGGAAAAGACCGTACGTTCTTCTTCGTGGACTATGAAGGCTACCGCCGCGCGTCGCAAAGCTTGGCAGTTGGCAACGTTCCCACCTTGCTCATGCGGAAAGGGGATTTCAGCGAGGCCGCCGCCATCTACGATCCCCTCACCACGATAGCCAGCGGCAGCGGTTTCGTGCGAACCCAGTTCCCGGGCAATATTATTCCGGCGAACCGCTTCGATCCGAAGACAGCCATCCTCATCAACGCCTATCCAACCCCGACAAGCTCCGGCCGCTTCAACAACTACACTTCCAATGTTGTCCAGAAACAGGTCTGGAATCAGGGTGATATCCGCGTCGATCACCAGATCACGCCGAAAGACAATCTGTTCGCCCGCTGGTCGATTCAAAACACCGAGACGAATGTGCCCGGCACTCTTCCGCCAGTCACGCTCCCCGGATTGCCCAATCCCATCGCTTTGGGTGATGAAGGTTCCTTCGCGGGCACCTCTTTTCAACCCGCCCAGCACGCCGTGGCCAGTTATGTAAAAGTGCTCAGCCCCAAACTGGTGAACGAATTCCGCGCCGGATACAACCGGTTCCGCGTGGACTATGTTGCTGATCAATTTGCCCCCGGCGCAGGACTGGGAAACAAGTTCGGACTTGCAAATTCGAACGTCACCCCGCAAGAGCAAAACTTCCCAATCTTTTCGCCGTCGAATTACTTCGGTATCGGCCAAACCCGCTCGCTGCCGATCTTCCGGCGCGAAAACACGTTTCAGTACGTCGATAACATGAGCATGACCACCGGCAAGCACACCTTGAAGTGGGGCGCTGATTTCCGCCGCCGTCAGCTCACTATCTATCAAACGAACCAGGGCAACGGCCGCTTCAATTTCTCGCCCGCCTTCACCGATTCCCGGCAAGGCACCGGCGGCGACACCATGGCGAGTTTCCTGCTCGGTTATCCGACGGCCACCGTCCATGACTACACCTTCAACTGGCCCGGCGAACGGGGCAGCGAAGTCGGCCTCTATTTCGCCGACGACTGGCGAATTTCACGCAAGCTCACCCTCAATCTTGGCCTGCGCTGGGACTACTACAGCCCCTTCAGCGAGGTTGCCAACCGCTGGGCTAACTTCAACGTGACTACCGGAAAGATCGACATTGCGGGAGTGAACGGCGTGGATAAGTACGCCGGTGTAAAGCCGTACTACAAGAACTGGGGACCACGCATCGGTTTTGCCTACCAGCTGATGACGCACACCGTCGTTCGCGGCGGCTTCGGAATGTTCTACAACCCAGGCGGTAACGAAGGAAGCAGCCTGCGCCTGTTCCGGCAACTTCCGTTCGGAGTGACTACGACCATTTCCCCCGGCGACATCTTCGTCGGTCAGAAAGTCAGCGACGGCTTCCCGGCCCTGGTACCGCCCGACTTCAGCTTCGCCAACGCCCCGTACGGATCCATGTTCGCCGTCGCCCCGAACTTCCGTCCGGGATACGCAGAGCAGTTCAATCTCACTATCGAACACGAAATCGCGCCCTGGGCCCTCGTGATCAAAGCTGCCGCGGTAGGCAATCTGGGCCGCCACTTGTATAACACCTGGGACGCGAACCAGCCGATCCCGTCGCCCGCGGCGACCAACACCCGCAGGCCGTTTTACGCGATTGATCCAAACCTGGCCGGTGTCAGCTACTTCGCCTCGGACGGGTTGAGCGAGTATTACGCGGGCCAGTTGACGCTCGACAAGCGCCTCGGTAAAGGGCTCAGCGGATTGCTCGGCTACACCTGGTCGCACGCCATCGACGACGTAGTTCTTGAATTCGGCGGCGGCGCGGCAGGACCTCAACCGCAGGATCCGCGCAACCTCAAGGCCGAACGCGGCAACTCCATCATCGACCTGCGCCACCGTTTAACTGCGAGCTATCTCTACGAGCTTCCGTTCGGCAAAGGCAAAGCCATGATGAATCGCGGCGGGATCGCGAACGTCGTCCTCGGCGGGTGGCAGACCAACGGCATCTTGACCATCCAAACTGGTCAACCGTTCTCGCCGGTACTGCAAACCTCGACCACCAACGGAACCGGAAGCCGCCCGAATATTATCGGACCGGTAGTCTATCCGCATACCTTGCAGCAGTGGTTTAGCCCCTCCGCTTACGCCACGCCGGCGCCTTACACGTACGGCAACGCGTCCCGCGACAGTTTGTTTGGACCTGGCCGTACGAATCTGGATGCTTCCTTGTTCAAGAATTTCGTGATCCGGGAGCAGGTACGCTTTGAATTCCGGGCCGAAGCGTTTAACGTCTTCAATCATCCGCAATTCGGTTTGCCGAATCAGAATATCGGCAACGCGCAAGTCGGATCGATCACCAGCACCGTCGGAAATCCGAGGCAGTTGCAACTGGGCCTCCGCTTCCAGTTCTAAACGAAAAGCGGCGAAGGAGGAAACTCCCTCGCCGCTCTTTATATCAGCGTTAATTCGCGTTTATTCGCGGCCCATAATTAGGTAGTTGCGGCCCTGGTCTTCTCCGCCTCAGCCATCCGTTGTTGCATCTGGCGCGTAAGGTGCGGCACGATCCCGAGCATTCTCTCAACCAGCATCAACTGCGCGCGATGATGCATCTCATGTTCTTTCGGTCCCAACATCATTTCGAATCGCGTCTTATTTCCGAACGGCAGTTCCATCACCTCGGGGAAAAAGTCCTCCTTCAGTCCTTCCAGAAAGGATGCGAAACGGTCGCCTTCGCTCTTCAGCAACTCGATCAGTTCCGCCTTCGATCGGGGTTTGCTCTCTTCCTCCTTCGCGGCCTTAAAAAGAGCCGGGAAATCGAATCCTGCGACAGATTTCACCTTCGCCATTTCTATCGCCCAACGAGTTGAGATTGCCACGTGGGCTAGTGTCTGTGCAACCGTCCGGGTCTCCGGGGCCGGTTTGAAACCATACTTATCTTCAGGGATATCTTCCGCGATGATGAGCGTGTTCTTGCGGACGGTGCGGAATGCCTCCGCAAGCTCTTTTGCTCCATAGTAGTTCATACAGCGATCCTAGCAGTTTCTCGCCAGCCACGAAAACCCCTCGGGACCGGTACCGAACCGCAGTCCCGCCGCTGTTGCCGCACCCCGAATTCGTTCCACAGTCTGACACTGGAATTCCGGATCGAGCCATTCCTCAAACCCGTTCGCCGCGCTGATTTTCCAGGCCGCCTCGCGAGTCGTTGCGCCATTCCGCTTCACCGCCCGGACGTGCAGAGGGTCGCCGATCAAGTCCCGTCCAGTCGCCTCAATGGCCGCGGCCGCCAGCGCCTCCGGATCGCAAGGAAGCAGCGGCGCCAAAGTCGCGTAGGTCTCAATGCCAGCGCGCCGCAATTCCATAATCGTACGCAGCCGCTCCTCAAAGGGTGCGCAGTGAGGCTCGTATTTCTTCCGCACGTCCTCGCGATTGGTAGTCACCGAAAAACTGACGCGCAGCGTAGTGCGCCGCGAGAGCCGTAGAAGAGCCTCCACGTCGCGCACGATCAGCGTGCCGCGAGTCTGAATTACAAAGGCACGAGGAGGCCGCGCAATGAGCACCTTCAGCAGCTCGGGCATTGCACGCTCCGTTTCCTCAGCCGGTTGATAAGGGTCGACCAACGGCGAACAATAAATCACCATGTCAGGCCGCAGCGCCCGCTCCAGCAACTCAGCAGCATTTTGCTTAAAAGTGGTGAACTGCCCCCAACGCCTCCAATCGTCCGGCTTCAAACCCGCATAGATCCCCAAAGTCGGCACATAACAATAGGTACACCCAAAAGTGCAATTGCGAGCCGGGCTCAACGAATGGGTAAATCCCGCCTCAGCAATGTATCCCGAAGTCTTGCTAAGAATACTGCGCGATTCAGTGTGGAAAATCGTCATGGCAAAGCTTGGACCTGCCGCACAAGACCATTCAGTTGGACGCGCGAATAGGGTTTCCCGCGAAGAACCACCATCGAAATCCTGGTAGTATTCCGGATATCCGCCAAGGGATCGGCGTCCAGCAGCACAAGGTCCGCCGCCTTCCCCTTCTCAATCGTGCCAAAACGGTTTTCCACGCCCAGAGACCGCGCAGCGTTGCGAGTGGACGCCTGGATAGCTTCTAAAGGAGTCAGTCCGGCGCGCACCAGAAGAACCAATTCATCGTGCAAAGAAAATCCCGGCACCGTCTGCGGATCGCCCGTATCCGTCCCGGCCAGAATCTCAGCGCCACCGCGTTTCAACGCCGCAACAATCTTCAAGCCCCGCTCAAAATCAAGCCGAGCCGTTTCAAGGTCCGCCTTCGATGTTCGCTCCAGTTCCGCCCGCGGATCGTCCCAGCCCTTGCGAATGCTGGCCGGCACGTATTGCAATGCCGGATCGCTGGTAAGCTTTTTCATGTCTACCAGCGACACGCGCTCATGCAGCGTTAAGGTCGGAGTCAGCGAAATGCCCCACCGCCCGCAACGCTGTCCATAGTCCAAAGCCTTCGCCTCGCTATAGGTCTCATAAACACGGTCGTGAATCCGCACTAAAGCTGCCCTGTCCTTCCTATCCAAAGCCTCGGCCCGCTGCCCGCGAAGACTCTCTTCTTCCGACGAACAAGCCAGAGCGAAACCGAACAAATGCTCGATACTGCGCTGCCGCTCTTCGATCACCTCGGAAAGAGTCACTGCATCCGGCAAATGACCCGCGAACGGAAGCCGATGAATCCGCGCGCGATGCGCCAGCGAGAAATAGGCGCCACGCGGAACGTTCGTCAATATCTTGACAAAATCCACATCCATCTCGAACAACTGGTTCACCGTCTGTTCGGCGTCAACGGCGGTGGACACACGAAGCACGGCCAGCTTTCCGGCCTTCAGCGTCGGCCCCATCACCGCCGGCCCCGGCGTGTAAACCCGAGGACTCCCGGGCTGTTTCCGCCACCGGTTGGTGCGGGTAAAATCGCTGCCCATATCGCGAATCCCAGTCACACCCGCCGCGACATATAACGGAAACAAGCTGTACTTATCCCAGAGATGGACATGCATATCCCACAGACCAGGAATCAGATACTTGCCCTTCCCGTCAATCACCCGGGAGCCTTTAGGAGCCGCGGTCGACCCACTCGGAGTAACCGAAACAATGCGATCACCCGCCGCAATCACCGTTACATGGGCTCGCGCCGCGGCGCCCGTAGCGTCGATCAAGGTTACATCCCGGATTACAAGCGATTGCCCCACCAGAGGCAGCGCGCATAACGCAAAAGCGGTAAAGATCTTCACCCACCACAAGTATCGCAGCGTTAACAGCCCGCAAATGCCAATGCTAGTTCCCGGCCGCGTCTATAGAAAACCCCGCGCTGGCGCTATCGACCGCTGTGCACGCCGCATTCCACAAGATCAGATTAAAAAACTCCCATTTTCATCGGCAGGATTGTGTCATGGGGCCGCACCTAATCAGTTAGGAAGCCGATCTCACACTCAAAGCGTGTTCGCCGATAAGAACCGGAGTGGGCCCTTCAACCGAACAGTTAGCTACCGGGACGCAGGACGCAGAACTACTTGTGCTCGCAACGGACAATCCGGGAAAGTTCATCTCCGAATTGTGCCGCCATCTACGCGATGAGACCGGTACGCGCGGAGCAAACTGGACAGAACTGTTCAAAGAGGCAATGAAACTCCGGCCAATGCTTGACGTGGAACTTGCCCGCGCCATTGTCGCCGGCGTAGCCGACCTCGATGAAGACTTCATTGTCCGCGTGCTCAAAATTCTCGAGGAAGTCTCGCCCACTTCCCGGACCATGCCAACTCTGGCGCGACTGTCTGGTCACAAATCACTGAGAGTGCAATCGAAGATTACGCGCATGCAGGGCCGCGATAAAGACTATCTGTCCTGGCTTCCCCAGTATCTGGAACATCCCGATGCCCGGGTTCGCGCCAATGCCATTGAAGCGGTAAAGCTCGTCGATACTCCCGCAACACGGGCGCTCTTGCGAGGCCTCCTCTCTGATCCGAACAACCGCGTTGCGGGCAACGCGCTACTAGCCCTCTACAGGCTCGGCGAAAAGGAAGCCGTCCAACTGCTGATCGCCATGGCAAGTTTGGAAGACCAGCTCTTTCGTGCAACTGCCGCGTGGGTGATGGGGGAAACAGGCAATCCCGTATTTCGCGACACACTCGAGCAGATGCGGCTGGTAGAGAAAGGAATCGTCTGGAGAAACGTAATGCGCGCGTTGAACCGCGTTATTCGTGCGCCTCAGAATGAGCCGCCGCCGAATGAGCGTTCGATGGATACATCAACTCCCCCGCCTCGATCGCAATCCCCAGCCGATTCTCCGGAACCGGTAGCGGACACGTCGCATACGGAGTAAACACGCAGGGGGGGTTGTAGGCCTTGTTGAAATCCAGCACCACCTTGTCGTCCACAGGCATTGGCGTCTTCAAAAACCTCGATGCTGGATACGTGGTCTTGCCCGCCGTCTTATCGCGAAACACGATAAAAAGATCCGGGCCTTCCACCGTGGCCTCCAGCCGGTAAACCTGCCCCTGCCAGGTGAACTCGGCGTAGCCCGGACTCTCGTCCTCTTCCTTCTCGCCAACCGCTGTATCGAAAACTATCTTCTTCGGCTTGTCCCACTTCACAAACCGCGCCTCAATACGCCACTCCGGCTTCACTGGATACCACATGCACCCCGTAAACGAGCGCCTCGCCTCACTATTGTTATCTTTGATCCGGACAGCATCGCGACTCCCCCGATGAATTATGAAGAACTGAACGCTTCCAAGCATCACAAGGTCGGGATCGGTGTTTCCGGCGTCGGATTTCAAATCCGCCGATGGCGCCGGCTTGCCGTTAATCGCCACCGGAACACCTGCTGCCGCGGAGAAATGAGCACGGCCTGCCCGCAAGGTGATCGTCCCAACTTGGGCCGGAGTACTCGCGGGCAGGACCACCTCATCATCCGGATCGGACCCCACGCGGTTAGTCCCTTCCTTCAGCCAAGCCAATCCGGTAAGAGTCAGCCAACCGTTATCGGCCTTGAGCGCCTCTTCCCTTTTCTGGCGCCACTCTTCGATTTGAGAGCGATATGATGGCACCGGCATCGCCTCCAGTCCGAGCGCCTCAGCAGGATTTTTCTTCGCCATCACATCAATCTCCGCCGCACTGAAACCGCGCTGCCGCAACTCGCGGAAAAAAGTTTCCAAGCCATCCGGATGTAAAGGAGCGCCAGCCTGCCCTAAGTCGCTCGACAAAATGCAATTCTCCGGCCCGACCGTGCGAATCGCCGAAGCCATCTCATCCATCGTCAAAGCCTTGCCGGGAGGTTCAAGAACGGAATGATAAACAAATTCAAGCTTTGCTCCCAGGCGCGCCGCCTCCTGCATTTGTGGAATCGACATCCGGATCGGCGAGAGCATAGCATGCGTCACGACAATATGCTTCACGCCTTGCCGCTTAGCCTCGCGAATAATCATCAGCCCCTCTTCCGCCGAAGAGTGTCCGGTCTCCAACATCATTTGATGCGCAGCCACAACCGCGATCACCTGTTTCACTTCCGGTAGCAATTCACCATTACGCGAAACCGGAACGAACGGCCGATCCTGCTTCGATTGCCGAACTTCATTCTCGGAATCGAACGTCGGCATCCACACAACACGTCCGTATCCACCCTGAACGCGGGCCATCCGTTCCACCGCCGCCGCATTGACCCCGCCCACCGCACGATTCAAATCGATACCGCCAAACGCCTCGAGACCCGGAGCGGCCTGCCGGGCAAAAAAAGCCCAAGCCTCCGTGGGCTCGTAGTGATTCTTCAGCACCAGCCCCCGCATTCCACGGGATTTCGCCAGCTTCGCCAGACTAATTGCATCGATCGAACGCGGCGTGATGTCCGGTCCGCAATGCGCATGAATATCGACGACGCCCTCAAGAGACTGAGCGCAGCAATAACACGAGGCGAAAAGCAAAAGAACCGCAAGGTGTTCTTTGCGGCTCAGCGGCTTGGCGTAAAAATTCATCCACTCACTCGGCACTCTGCGTCATAGCCGTAGTCCGGCGAGCCAACGGCTCCCGCCGCCCAATGCCCGTATAATCAAACCCCGCCTGACGAACCGTCTCCGGGTCGAAAATATTTCTCCCATCCACAATGACCGCGCGAGCCATGCGGGAAGCCACCCCGGCCAAATCCAATTTGCGAAACTCCGCCCATTCCGTCACCACCACCAAAGCATCCGCATCGGTAACTGCATCCAGAGCTGACTCGCAATACTGAATCTTCAATTCGGGATGCTGCTGGCGGCAGACCGGCATCGCCACCGGATCGTAAGCCTTGATGCGAGCGCCCATTTGAAGCAAGCGCTCGGCAATCTGCAGACTAGGAGCATCGCGCAGGTCATCGGTATCCGGCTTGAACGCCAAGCCAAGCAAAGCGATGGTGCGCCCCTTCAGAATGTAAAGCTTGTCCAGCAGTTTCTGAATCACCACATGCCGCTGCGCGCGATTCACTTCGAGTGAAGCCTCGAGCATCCGGGCCTGATAACCATAATCCCGAGCCGTGTGCAGCAGCGACTGAATGTCCTTGCCGAAACAGCTTCCCCCCCAACCCACGCCGGCATTCAGAAACTGAGCGCCAATGCGTGAATCAAGCCCAATACCCGTCAAGACTTCCTGTGCATCAGCGCCCACGCGCTCACAGATATTAGCGACCTCATTGGCAAATCCGATTTTGTTCGCCAGAAAAGCGTTGGAAGCGTATTTGATCATCTCCGCGCTAGTCAGGGTTGTAGTCACCAGAGAGACTTTCCCCATACCGCCACGCCGGGGCAGAAACGGCGGCGCCTCAAACTCTTGCGACACCAGCGGCGCATACAACTCGCGCAGAATTGCCGCCGAGCGGGCTTCTTCTGTCCCGATGACAATCCGGTCCGGGTAAAACGAGTCGCTCAGCGCGCATCCCTCGCGCAAAAACTCCGGGTTGCTCGCCACCGCATACTCGATCTTCTTCTCAAAGCCGGGCCGCGTTTCAACAATGCCTTCCCGAATCAGCGTCCCTACCAGGTTTCCGCTTCCGACCGGAACCGTCGACTTATTCACCACCACGCGAAACCGCGAAATATCCATCGCCCCGCCGATCGCGCGCGCCACCTGTTCCAGGTAAATGAGATTCGCCTCGCCGTTCGGCTTCGATGGCGTTCCGACGGCGATGAAAATCACATCGCTCTCCGCCACTGGCTGCTCGATTTCGGTAGTGAAGTCAATCGAGCCCTTGGCGCGGACGATCTCGATCAGATCCGCAAGGTACGGTTCGTAAATCGGAACGCCGCCCCCATTCAGAACCGCGATCTTCTCCGCATCGCTGTCAACGCAAGTGACGCGATGTCCCAGAAAGGCTAAACAAGCCCCCGTAACCGTGCCGACATAACCTGTTCCTGTAACTGTAACTCTCATGTTAGGAATATTGTCTCTTATTGCGGAAGCTTGCTCATAATCCGGTCATGAATCCAGTGCGCATCCCACCATTCCACCGGATCCACCTGCACTCCATCCACTTGCATCGAGTAATGAAGATGATCGCCCGAAGCCAACCCTGTAGCGCCACTCTTACCGATTGTCTGGCCTTTTTTCACACTGTCACCAGGCTTCACATCGAAAGAGCTCAGATGCCCATAAATCGATTGCAATCCGTACCCATGATCGATGACGATGCAATTCCCATAGATGCCCAGTTCTGATGCCCACACAATTTTGCCCGAATTCTCAGCCTGTACGGGGACGTTCTTGGTGACGCTCAAATCGTATCCAAGATGCATCTGTTCATCCACTTTCTTGCCTTTATAAATATACGATCTCTGATCCGCGAAATGCGACTCCACTTTGGAATTACCTAGCTGCAGAAAGGCGCCCTCCCAAAGGAAATGATCCGCGCTCTTCAGCCTCAGATCCAAAAGAGTTTGACTGTTTTGCCGCCGAAGATCACCATTTATTTTTAGAAACCGCGTCAACAGATCGCCTGGAGCGCCGTGATCGATCTGATTCACCACTTTCTCGAGAAACCGATCGTCGATGTTCAGATCCCGCTTGCGATATTTCTTCGGAAACACCTTGAACCAGAATCGCGCCGTCGCCTCGTTTCCCGCCGCATTCCGCACATAGACCAGCGGCACGGTGTTCTCAGGGGTGTCCCACGAAAACGCGAAAAGACAAACCCGGCGATTTGCTTTTCCACCCAGCGGCCAACTGCGGAACGTATTCTTGCCAACCCGCACTCCAGCCTCATTCCAGTCGCCGGAAACCGTAAACGTCACCAGTTCGCTGCCACCCTGCCGGATGTAATGTTGGCCGTCATCGACGGTGACCTGCGGCGGCTTCGTGTGGACCGCCACATCCACCGCCGTCTCCGCTTTGGAAGCGCGAAAATCATTAGCAACGGCTTCCACCACGACACGCGCTGCGCCATCCTGCAAAGCATCTACGCGCTTCTTACCCGCGGGAATCGTCACCGCGAGCGGCGCTACGCCCCGATGCCAAAATAAGCGCGTCGAAGGCTCGTCCTTACTGTAAATCGGATATCGCTGATTGTTCTGCTCGATGAACACCTTCAGACTCCGCAGTCCATGGGGACTGGTTACCTGAACCTTCACCGGCGTTTCAATCCCAATGGCCGCAGGAGCCGGATCGAATCGAATCGCCGGAGATTCGGAAAGCGCAAGCATCAGGATCAGAACAAGGACGACTACGCCAACCGGTACAGCCAGAAGCTTTTTCATCAACCTCTAGTTTACCGGTGGGCTTTACTACTTCAGGTTATCGAGAGCCTTGCGCGCGATCAGGGTTTCCGTGTCCCGCTCGTTAGGAAACACTCGAGAGTTGATCACCAGATAAACATCGCCCTTGCGGACATGCATGACGCCGGCCGCCTGGAAAAACGCATCGTCGCCCAAGTCCGAAACCTTCTCCATCACATTCGCGTTATAAGTTTTCGCCGACTCCATCGCTTCCTTTCCGCCCTGCCAAGTGGTGTCGATGTCCGCCGAATATCCCTCGTCGTTCCGATACTGGCAAATCGTTTCCGTAGTGGCTAGTTCTTTAATCTTGATGCCCAGAATCTTCTCCATGTCCTCTTTGCTTACCAAAGAACAAGGTTTCGATTTCGCTGCGGCATCGCGCGTAACCGAGCCATCGCCGGGCACGGCGGATGCCTGAGACGTTGAGATTGCTGCGCTGGAGGCCGGCGGCAAAACCGCGGCCGAGACCTGCCTCGCATGGCCGCTTGAGTAGAACCACCCGCCGCCCGCGATCCCAGCAAGCAGAAAAACGCAACAGACGAACAAAATCAATTTCCCCGACCCACCCGGTTTCGGCGGCGTAACTGGTGCTCCCGCCGATGCCGCCGAAGCGGAAGCGGTGCCGCAGCTATCGCAGAAACCCTGGTTCGCCCCGATCACCGCGCAACATTGGCGACAAGATTTTGTCATCATGTCCTCTCCTCTATTGGCAAGAGCCCGTTCGCCGGCCGCTGAAAGTCGCACGCTTCACACCGCCGCCTGTCGTAGTGACCACCGTGGTTTCAAACGCGTCGGAGCGGTAGGTAGTCGTGTTTTCTGCCGAATATCCATCGCAGACCACTACTGACCAAACTGTGGTCCGGTCCAGCTTAAAATCCTTGAGTTTACATGTTCCCTTCCCGGCCTTTGCGAGGGCTTTTTCAGTGATTTCCCGAACAGCCGCAGCCGGGGCATTGCTCTCTTCCAATTCAGCGGGCGTAAAGCAATGCGTGCTGACTCGCTTCGTCCCAAGCGATTGAGCGGTGGTCTCCCACATTCCCGGTCGCATCCGTTCTTCGGCGTAAAGCAAAGCCGCACTGCTGAAGGCCGTGGCGATCGCCACAACAACTGCCGTTCGTTTCGTTCGGGGCATTTGGTTTCTCCTTACCCCAATAGCGCAAAGCACAATCCGATTGGCTCACGGAATTGTTTTGGACGGACACAAAATGCCGCACCTAGCCTCTCGTTCATTCGGGCATCGTGTCAGTTCGAATGGGAGCGCAAGCGGTTCCTAAACCCTTACGGACTAATGCAGGTAGTCGTCAGACAAGCGTCGGTAATCAATACTTCCACGGCTTGCAGACCGGACGGTCAAGTGGCCGTTCGCAGTTCTTGCTTGTAAATTCCGTAGACGCCAAAAAGGGCCGGTGATTACTCACCGGCCCTTTTTTTCACAAGGAGAGGTACAACGTACAAAACTACTTATCGCGCTGCAAGCAAAGCACGCAAATGCCGCGCGCGTTCCGGAGACCGAAGCTGACGCAAGGCCTTAGCCTCAATCTGCCGAATCCGTTCCCGAGTCACGTCAAACTCCTGCCCAATCTCCTCCAGGGTATGCTCGCGCTCGCAGCCAATACCAAACCGCAACCGGATCACCTTTTCTTCTTTAGGAGAAAGAGTCTTCAGGATGTTCGCCGTCTCATCACGAACATTGGAATCGATCACCGCATCCACCGGTGACCCCACCCAACGATCTTCAATCAAATCGCCCAGGGCAGACTCGCCATCCCGCCCGACCGGCGTTTCCAGCGACACCGGATCGCGCGAAATCGTCTTTAGTTTCTGGACTTTCTCCACCGGAATATCCATCCGGCGGCTGATTTCTTCATTCGTAGGAGCGCGCCCAAGTTCCTTCTCCAATTCGCGGGTAGCGCGGAGGAACTTGTTCATGCTCTCGTTCATGTGTACCGGAATGCGAATCGTACGAGACTGATCTGCAATCGCGCGTGTGATCGCCTGGCGAATCCACCACGTCGCATAAGTCGAAAATTTGTAGCCGCGCCGGTATTCGAATTTATCAGCGGCGCGCATCAGCCCAATGTTGCCTTCCTGGATCAGATCCAGCAAATGCAATCCACGGTTGACGTACTTCTTGGCGACTGAAACAACCAAGCGGAGGTTCGCCTCCACCAGATCCTTCTTGGCCCGCTCGGCCTCCACCTCTCCCATCCGGATGACGGTGAGCGTGTGCCGTAGTTCGGTCCCGGTGGCACCCACCTGGCTTTCCCGCTTGCGGATCTCGCGTTTCAATTCGCGGACCCGTGACTGAGCGGTCACCGACCGCTTCTCTTCCAATTTCTTCAGCTCGGTTTCGAGGTGGTTCATTTCCTCGGAAACCCGTTCCAATTCGCGGCTGAACTGCTTCCACCGGCTAGGTAGGAAATGAATATCCCGCATCCCTCGCGATGTCTCCACCCGGGAACGATTCCACTTGCCGATCGCTTTCAGTTTCAGCTTCTTGTTGGCGGCGGGCACAGCCTCCGCCTTTTCAAAAAGCTGCTGCTGCTTCTTGTACAGTACCGTGACGTCGCTAAACTGCTGCCGCGCTTCCGCCCTGCGTTTCACATCCGCGGGACTGCCTTCTTCAATATCCACACCGCCCAAATCCACCAAATTGTCCAACTCTTCGGTGTCTTTTTTGATCTGCTCCGCCAGTTCCACAATCACCATCTGGATGAGTGGGGAACGGCTGATAGACTTCTGCATGCGCAGCTTCCCGCGCTCCATCTTCCGAGCCAGGTTCACTTCGCCATCCCGCGTCAACAAGGGAACGGCACCCATCTCGCGCAAATAGACACGGACAGGATCGTCGGTATAAATCGATTCTTCTACCGGAGCGCTACTTGGCTCATCCCCTTCGGCTACTTCTTCCGGATGGAAAAAATTAGCATCCTCGTCAAACGGGATCCCCAGGGGCTCGTGACTGTCGCCTATAAATTGATCTTCGAAAGTATCCACTCGGACTCACCTCCCCAAATGAGAACTCAGGACGTTCGTATACCCATGGGGTGGGCAATACGAAGGAACCCAAGACATTCTAACGATGTCCTGGTGCGATAGAATTGTTACAAATAACTGAAAACGCAACGCGAGCTAGATTATACCACTAAACACGTCACTTTGTTACGCCTTCTTGTCGTTACACCACTCTCTGGCTCTCGACGTAAAACTGCTCTACAGTAGCAGATGTCAGCCATAAGATTCCGTTACAGAAATCTAGGGCTCAAAAAGCTATCCTTAGCTTCGCTTTTGACGTACCATCTCTTTGAGTTCCTTAAGAAAAGCCTCTGCATCCTGGAAGTCCCTGTACACCGAGGCAAACCTCACATAAGCGACCTTATCGAGGCTCCTCAAGCGCTCCATCACTAGCTCTCCTATCTCCGTGGTACTGATCTCTTTATCGGGTGATTCCGCCAGCTTACTTTCGACTTCATCAATAGTATCGGCTAGCTTGCTCATCCCGATAGGGCGCTTCTCGCAGGCCCGCAGCAACCCGTTCATCACCTTCTGACGGTCGAATTTCTCCCGCCTCCCGTCTTTTTTCACCACCATATACGGGATCTCATCGATCCGCTCGTAAGTGGTAAAACGGCGAGAACATTGCAAGCATTCCCGGCGCCTTCGAATCAGTTCGCCTTCCTTGCTCTCACGCGAATCGATCACTTTGTCTTCCTTGAAGCCACAGAACGGGCACGTCATTCAGGCAACCTCGCTTCCGTCTCTATGTCCTTGAGTTTACGCCAACTTAACCCTTCCTTCAGACTGAAGTAAATGCCTACAGGAACAATTACTACATATGTAGATGCCCAGATCACCAGCGAAATTCCTGTCGCCGATTCTAAATCCATCCCGAAAAGCTGCGTCAGAACTACCACCGACGCTACCTGCATACCGCCACCGATCCCCGGCAACTGAACCGCGCTCCCAAAGGACACAAACCCAACAAAAATCAATGTGTCGACAATTGTTAGATGCGACGTGAGCGGAAAAGCGCGAAACATACAGGCCGCACTTCCGACAATGATCGTCCACTCCAGCGCCGTATAAACGAAGATCTCGAAAACCAGCGACTTCCCGGCACCTGATCCCATGCCGGCCGTGAACGCTTCCACTACCGACTCCACCCGCTTATAGGCATGATCCGGCAAAAACGTCAGCGCCGACAGAAATCGCCGTTGCATTGCATTGGAGAAGTAGTGAACTGAGAGCAAAAATATCAAACAAAATGAACAGATTCCTCCTACCAGGTACCCGCCCATCCGAAGTACCCACTGCAGCGCCGGCCCCACCACGATATCGACCCCCTGCAACTGGCTCAGCGCAAATCCGAAAATCGCCAGTACGATCAGCAGATCATAGATCCGTTCCATCAACCATGCCGCGACCTGCGACGAGAAAGTGATTCGCTCATTTACCGCAATCAGATACGGCCGCACCAGCTCGCCGGCCCGCCCGAAAAGCACAGTCGCGGTGAACCCGATGGCAGTGGCGATAAAAAGCCTCCAAAGCTTCGGATGCGGGCATACTGGCCGGATAATCGATCGCCAGCGGATGGCACGCCCGAAATAGGTGAGCAGAATCAGCCCCACTGAAGCGCCGAACCAGCCTGGATCGAGTTGCCGGAGCGTCTCCACGAAGCGTTCCCAGCGGAACGCCGACCCGCGCAGACGGTGCAGCAGAAAGTAGCTGGCGGCTACGGTTGCTGCCACTCCGGCCCCTATCAACCATTTCCTGCGAGCCGCCCCTGACCATGATGCGCCGGTGATCTTTACCCCCAGTACCACAAGAATCGTAAAGCCCGCCGCTCGCGAAGCGGCTAGAATAGAGAATCAACTTGCCCGAAGCTGTGGATTCGAGCGAACTTCTTATGATAGATCCTCGTTGTAACAAGTGGGAGTCGAGAATAAGGATTCCCAGCGAGGAACAGGATGTCAGCAGCCGCGGTGCTACAGATCGACAACCAAAACCAGACCGGGGGAATCTCCGGCTTGATGCTCGGTCTCACCGGCGGCGTGACTGCAAACAACCGTTTGGACTCCGATTCGCAACTTATTGAGCGGTGCCTGTGTGGCGAAGAGGCCGCCTGGGAAGATCTCGTAAAGGTCTACACCCGGCGTGTCTATTCCATCTGTTACCGCTTCGTCGGTAAGGAAGGAGAAGCGCAGGATCTAACGCAGGAGGTCTTTCTAAGAATTTTCAAGACGCTGAAAAGTTTCCGCTCCAATGAGGGGTCATTTTCGGTATGGTTGAACCGGTTGACTCGTAACCTTCTAATCGATCATTATCGCCGCAGTAAATTGGAGCGTTCCACGGATTCCATCGAAGACCAGTTGCGCGTTCTCGAAGAGACCGAGCAAACCTCCGCGCGGGCCGACAGCATGCTGGCCGGCAGGGAAGCGAGTGAGATGTTGCAGGCAGGGCTGCAAAAGCTGTCGCCGGAATTGCGCGAAACTATTATTCTGCGGGACATCGAAGAATTGGAATATCGTGAGATTGCACAGGTCTTAAACGTACCGGAAGGAACCGTGAAAAGCCGGTTGAACCGGGGCCGGGCCGAACTGGCTAGAATCCTTCGGCGGCATCAGGCGGCAGTATGAACCACGTCGACTTTGAAATTCTATTGAGCGACTATATCGACGGGACGTTGGACGCGGCTACGAAGCTGGCGTTCGAACAGCACAGGGCGGAGTGTGCCCCGTGTGCTGAATTCGCCCGCGACGCAATGAGCGCCGTTGCTTTTATTGAGCGTGCCGAAGAAGTAACGCCACCGCCGGAACTATTGACTCGTATCACGTTTGGAATTCCCCGCAAGGCTCTCAAGCCGGCCAACGGATTCCGCGGGTTTTTTGACCGATGGCTGCAGCCGGTTCTGCAGCCGCGCATCGCAATGGGCATGGCCATGACGATCCTTTCGTTCTCCATGCTCGGCCACTTCGCCGGAATTGAGGTCCGGCAACTGAAACCTTCGGATTTAAACCCGGCTAAGATCTGGATGAATGCGGACGACCGCGCTCATCGCATGTGGGCGCGGGCGCTAATGTACTACGACAGCTTACGAGTGGTCTATGAAGTCCAGTCGAGGCTAAAAGAATGGACGGAGCAAGACGAGCAAGAAGGCCAAACCCAATCGGGCAAAACCAACAAGCCGGCAAATCCGGTCACGTCGGCCGGAGAAGGTAAAAAGCAATGAATTGCGCTAATCATCCCGATACGCCCGCGGTCTCCTTTTGCCGCAATTGCGGCAAGCCGCTGTGCCAGGTGTGCCAGCGCTCGGCCATGGGCACCATCTTTTGCGAGGAACACTACGCCGCGCACATGGCCGCGCAGCAGCAGCCGTCTTCTCCGTATTCGAGTCCCTATACGGCCGGCCCCGCCAACGCCGCATCGCCCGGACTCGCATTTCTCCTCGGACTCATCCCTGGCGTCGGGGCCATCTACAACGGCCAGTACGCTAAGGGACTCGTTCACGTGGTCATTCTCGGCATCCTCATCAGCATCATCAACACCGGCTCCGCCAACGGCCTTGAGCCCCTAATAGGCATGTTGATTGCGCTCTGGGTCATCTACATGCCGTTCGAGGCGTACCATACGGCTCTGCGGCGGCAGCGCGGCGAAACAGTGGATGAATTCTCCAGCCTCGCTCCTTTGAAACCCGAAGGCGGCGGCATTCCGCTGGCGCCGATCGTTCTCATCATCACGGGCGTCGTCTTTCTGTTGAACAACCTCGACGTCGTGCGGCTGTACCAGCTGCTTCGCTACTGGCCTGTCTTCCTCATCCTGCTCGGTGTGTACCTGCTCTGGGCACGGACCGGAGGAGGACCCGGGGCAACGCCGAATGGATTACCTCCCACCGAAACACCGGTGCAGGGGGTGAGCAATGAACGCTAACCTGTTGCGCGCGATTCGCGGCCCCGTTGTTCTCATCACTGTCGGCACGCTGTTTGCCGTCGACAACTTCATGTCTATCGGGTTCGACCGGACATGGCCGGTGCTCATCATCGTCATCGGAGTTATGAAGCTATTGGAACGTTCCAATGGCCCGACTCCGCCGCCCTATCAGCCGTATCCCCCGTATCAACCTTACGGGCAGACGCCACCGCCACCGCCGCCCCCTCCGGCTGCGCCCATGCCGCCGGATTCCTCTGCTGGAGGGCCACGCCAATGAGACGAGGCTCCATCACAGGACCCATCATCCTGATCGCTATCGGCATCCTGTTCCTGATCGACAACATTCGTCCGGACCTGCCGCTCTGGTCGCTCTTCGCTCAGTATTGGCCGTTCCTGTTGATCATCTGGGGAGTGCTGCGGCTGGTCGAGATTCTGATCTCAGCCGGAATGAGTAAACAAGTTCCTACCCGCGGCCTGGGCGGCGGCGAATGGCTGCTCATCGTTCTGATCTGTATTTTCGGGACAGGAGCCTTTTTCGCTCACCGGCATTTCTCGCACTTGCCGCCGACTATGCTGCGAAACCGCATCATGAGGGATTTCGGCGAATCCTACGACTACACCGTAGCCGAAAAGAAGGTATCCACCGGAAAGACGCCGCGTGTTCTGATTGAGAACTTCGACGGCAACGCCAGAATCGTCGGCTCGGATGCCGACGAAGTAAAGGTCAGCGGCCGCAAGACCGTCCGGGCCTGGCAGCGCAATGAGGCGGATGAGGCCGATCGTCTCACGCAGCTTGAGGTGGTGAACCAGGGCGACGTTATTGTTGTTCGTTCCAATCAGGAGCGCGCCAGCGGAGACCGCAAGGTCAGCGACGACCTCGACATCACGGTGCCCAAAGGCGCCAGCGTCGAAGGGCGCGGCCGCATGGGCGATTTCGATATCTCCGATCTCACCGGCAACGTCGACGTAATCAGCGACAACGCCGGAGTGCGCGCCCAGAACATTGGAGGCAACTTCCGCGTCGACCTGCACCGCAGCGACATCATCCGCGGCGTCAACGTGAAAGGCGCCGTCGACGTGAAGGGGCATGGTTCCAATCTCGAACTGGAAAACATCGATGGTCCCGTCACCGTTAACGGAGGTCACATGGGTGATCTGGAATTCCGGAATCTAGCCAAGCAGTTGCGAATGGACGACGACGCCGGCAGTGTGCGGGTAGAGCGCTGCCCCGGTTCAATCAAGATGACCCGCGGCAGTTTTAGCGCATCGGACTTCGTGGGACCGTTGCAACTCAGCGCCAAGTCGAAGGACGTCGACCTCGCCGATTTCACCCAAACAGTCGAAGTACAGGTAGACCGCGGCGACCTCACGCTGCGGCCCGGCAAGGTGCCGCTAGCAAAGATCGACGCACGAACCCGCAACGGCCTTATCGAGCTATCAATGCCGCCCAACGCGAAGTTCACATTACGAGCCGAAGCGATGAAAGGCGACGTAGTGAACGATTGGGGATCCCCCATCACCACAGACTCCGAAGGAAAGCGCGGAGGAATCATGCGTGGCAACGTCGGAGACGGTCCGGAAATCACCCTCCATAGCGACCGCGGAACCGTCACGATCCGCAAAGCGGACGAAATAACCGTCACTCCAAAGAAACTAAAGGTAGAAACCAACTGATACCGCGCAGTTTTGTCACACATCAACGGAAGATAGATGGAGGGCAAAAAGCAAGTACCCTCTTCAGCTTCGCCATCACGTAACTCGAAAGCTTACCCAGCTTGCGTTCAAGGTGCACAGTCGATATCGAACCAGGTCCCTGAACATTTGCCACAGAGTCCCGGTCGAGAAAGGGAAGCCTCGGCAGCGGCACCTCGTATTAACTAAAGCGCTGCTGGGTGGTGAGAGGCACATACAGAACGAAGGCCCGCGGCGGGTTGGGATCCTAGCGCGAAACAATTATGACCGGCCGCGCCTTTGCAGAGAGCCCGAGATCTCCCAACCACACCTCACCTGGCGGTGGGGTCATCGAGCTGGTCCAGGACCTCTTGTTCTGCGGCCCGTGAGCGCGCCAGATCCAGAATATCCTGGTTGGCCAGGTCTATGACTTCCGCGATCCGCTCGCGCGCCTGCGCTGCCATCTCCGGCTTCCACTCGCGCAGCCGCGCGTCCAGCTTTTCTGCCAAGGCGTCCACGACTGCCTCCTTCTTTATTCTCCAGTTCAACTCTCGTACCCTCGTCGTGTGCCCAGGAACAAGGCAACTTCTGAAGACAATCGAGATCTATCAACAAGCTGGCAAGATGACTGGAGTCATTGCAGCGCCGCCGACCGGAACCCCGGGAACTCGGCGGCAAGTAGTGGTGCTTCGGCGGTACACCCGTGCCGGTTGCGGCGCCCACGGCGGTTATGTGAAGATCCCAATTGCCGCTAACACGCGGGCTCCGCTCGCCCGTTTTTTTCCGAGGACATGACAAATCACAGGCTAGCTCTCGTCATACTGTCCTCGAACATTGAGGTCACGCTTTTGTAGGCGGCTGGGCTGTAATCTGTCGCCCGTTGAACCACAAGGAAGCATGGCCGCCGGAACGCCCACATGGATTATTTCCAAGCGAGCCAACGAATCGGGAGTTGCTCGGTTGTCACCTCGCAACGTAATGTCACCGCCGAGTCAAAAAACTATAATCGTCTTATGCACGATCTCCGCTACGCCGCACGGATGCTCGTGAAGGCGCCCGGATTCACGGTCATCGCCGTGGCGCTGCTCGGCGCGGGAATCGGCGCGAACGTAGTCATCTTCAGCGCGCTGGACGCGGTTTTGTTGCGCCCTTTGCCCGTAAAGCATCCCGACGAGCTGGTTCGGATGGTCCAGAAGACGCCGCAACTCGGCCCGCGCAGCAGTTTCGAATACGCGTTCTATGAAGCGCTGCGCGACCATTCGACTACGCTCGCCGCGGTATTCGGAGAAGAGGAATGGCGCGTCGCGATGAACGAGCCTCAACCCGCGGAACAGATCCAGGTCAACGTCGTGACGCCTGAATTTTTCGACGTGCTCGGCGTGCCCGCGCTGCTCGGACGCACCCTGAACGCGGGCGATGCCGCTGAAAATCCCGGGATGATTCCCGCCGTTCTGTGCTACGGATTCTGGCGCAGGCGTTTTGACGGCGATCCGGGCGTCATCGGCCGCACCATCACGCTGCACGGCCACAAATTCGCGATCGCCGGAGTGATGCCGCGCGAGTTCAATGGAACTTCGATGGATACCGCGCCCGCCGTGCGCCTTCCATTGCGCGCCGCCCTGCTGATTTTCGATTGGGACGAGCGTCCATCTCTTTCCGGGCTAGTCAACCTTTCGCTCGCGGGCAGGCTGAAACCGGGCGTGACGCGCGCACAGGCGCAAGCGGAATGCTATTCGCTGTGGCGTGCCGCGGCCGAAACCTTTTATAAGAATAGTGCCGGCATCCTGGAAGCCGAGCTCCGGCGCGGCCTGGAGGTTGATCCGCTCGACCGCGGCACGTCCATCCTGCGCGACCGGTTCGGCAACGCGCTGGAGATGCTCATCGCGTCGGTCGGTTTGCTCCTCCTGATGGTTTGCGCCAACATCGCCGGCTTGCTCCTCGCGCGCAGCGCGGCGCGAAAGCAAGAAATCGCGGTGCGGCTGTCGGTCGGCGCGACACGCGCACGGCTGGTTCGGCAAATGCTCACCGAAAGCGCGCTTCTGGCGGCGCTGGGGTCCGCGACGGGCTTCGTGATCGCGCTAGTTTCGACACCCCTGCTGGTCCGTGCGCTGCCTCCGATGCGCGACCTGTATACAGCGCGTGTCGCCGTCGCGCTGAACATCGGCGTGGATCGTCGCGTCTTGCTCTTCTCGTTCGCAATTTCCGCCGTTACTGTTTTGTTGTTCGGACTCGTACTGGCCATCGGAGCTTCGCGCGCGAGTCTCGACTCCGTTCTGCGGGGCGTCCGCGCTTCCAGCGGATGGCGGGCCCGGCGCGCGCTAATCGTTTTTCAAATCGCCCTCTGTACCGTGCTGCTCTCTGGGACATGGCTTCTGGTCCGAACCTTGTCGCAATTGAGCGGCGTCGATCCGGGCTTTGACGCCGATCACATCGTGACGTTTACAACCGATCCGTCGCTCGCCGCCTACACGCCAGAGCAGATGAAATCTTTGCGGCTCGCTTTGACCGAAAAGGTGCGTCAACTGCCAGGTGTGACGAGCGTCGCCGTGGCCAGCCGTCCACTGATGCGTGGGAGCGGCATAAAGATGACGGTCGTCCCCCAGGGCCAGCGCGCGGCTCCAGCCGATTTTCTGAACACGAGTCTCAATTCAGTGACGCCGGGATATTTCGAAACAATGGGCATGCGGCTTCTGGCCGGCAGGGACTTGACGCCGGCGGACGAGCCCGCGAAGAAAACAACAACGAGGGTTGTCGTCAATCAGGCGTTTGCGGCAAAATTCTTTCCCGGGCTCGATCCCGTTGGCCGCCGCTTTGAGAGCGCATCCTCGCAGGACGCTTATGAGATTGCCGGCGTCGTAAGCGATTCCAAATACCGTTCCCTCCGCGAGCCGATGACGCCGACGCTTTATAAGGTCTGGTCGGATAGCGCGATTCAACCGCTGCAACTCGAAGTCCACGCGCGCACCCGGCCGCAGTCGATTGTCGAACCGGTGCGGCAGGTGCTCGCCGCGCTCGATCCGGTGCTGCCATTCACCGAAATCGAAGTGATGTTCGACGAAGTCCACGCGAGCGCCGCGGGAGAGCGACTGACGGCGACTCTTGCCTCCACGTTCGGCGCGCTGGCAGCATTACTTGCCGCGATTGGAATCTACGGCCTGCTCGCCTACGCAGTCACGCAACGGCGGCGCGAGATCGGCATCAGAATGGCGCTGGGCGCGCGGCCCGTGGATATCGGGGAAATGATCGGCAGGCAGGCGCTGGCAATGGTCGCGATCGGAGTTGCGCTGGGGCTGATCGCCGCGCTGTTCGCCGCGCCGCTGATCAATTCTCTTTTGTACGGAGTCGCGCCGTCGGACCCGCTGTCGCTCACTCTGGCGGCTCTGTTCGTCGTAATGGTTGCGGCGGCCGCGACCGTGATTCCGCTTGGTCACGCAACCCGAATCGACCCCGCCGAGGCCCTTCGACAGGAAAATTAGCCGCATGTCTTATCTGCGTTCATCTGCCGCTGAAGAATGGTTAACGCGCACCACGACGAAGACAGTAGCCACCCTCAAGAAACCAACCCTAATGGACGTCCTCAAAAAGCCGCCCCGGCTCAAAATCCTCACCCTCAGCCGAACCAGCCTCCTCCTGACAAGGAACACAATAGACAGCCCAAGGCAATACCTCCAGCCGCCGCGGAGGAATCGGCTTCCCGCACCTGCTACAAAGACCGTAATCGCCCTCGGCAATCCGCTGCAACGCCGCCTTCACCTGCCGCAATTTCTGATACTCCAAATGATTCAGCCGCAAAACAACAAATTCCTCATTAGAGACCTGAGCCTGATCTTCTTCCCCGACGCGGCCACCATGGGCCAGCGCATCGGGACGGAAGCCGAGATTCGTCAGCGCATCCGCCTTCGCCTGCAAAAGCAATTCCTGATAGCTCTCCGTGTGCATTCGTTTCGCCCCTTCTAGCGAACTGAGTGCAAGGAAGGAAAGAAAAATCTCAAATTATCTCTGGCGCTCCGAAATCCAATACCCCGGCCGCGTAGTAATCTTCAGGTCATCCGGGCCCTTCACCGAAACCGCGATTCGATGAAACTCATCCTTCACTGCCCCGGTAGGAGTAAAGCCCAATAAGTACTGGTTATGCAACTCCTCACCAATCTCGGAAACCACCTGCTCCAGCCCGCGCTGCTTCGCAAACGAGAGCTCCCGGCCGCCTGTGTACCGCGCCAGCGCCAATGCGGCATTCGTCTTCCCCAACCGCCCGATCTCGGCGAAAACCGCAAACAGGTTGAGATTCCCGACGATGGGAAGCTCCTCCGGCCGCGGGGCCGAGTGCTCTGAGACAACCACCGGGTAAATCGCAACGTTGTCGTGCTGAGCCAACGTCACCATATCCTCCAGCTTCGCCTTGCTTCCGCGGTCGCGCGGCTCCCCAATCACGATCAAAACTCTTCTCCCGACAGACCCGCGCTCTTCAAGCAGTTGCAACGCGCGCTCCACCGCATCCACCATCCGTGCATTCCCGCCGCCCACCGGAAGGCCGAGAAACGCCGGTTTCAGCGCCTTTGCATCTTTCGTAAACGGCAGCGCGACCTTTACATCGTCGTCGTACGTAACCACCGCCGCCTCGCCGTGGTCCCCAACCACCAGCGGCTCAAACGCCGGACCGATTTTGCGGATCTTCGCCAGCGCGGCCGCAGCATTCGCATTCGTTTGCACCGCCACCACCAGCGAAATCGGAACGTAAGGATCGTCCGGCTGAATCGGACGCGCAACGCCGTCATCCAGAAGTTCAAAATCCGCGGCCGCAAGACCACTCACGAAGTTGCCCGCGCCGTCCTTCACCGTCACGGGAACAATCACAAGCTGTGTGGTGGAACGAAACGCGGACTGCTGAGCAAACGCAACGCAATAGACCAACGTGATGCACAAACCGAGCCCATATGGTAAACGGCCGGTAAGCATCACCGCGAATACCGAAATCTCAACCAGGGGCTCGACGCACCGGCCAGCCCATTCGCATCAACACCCCAAACACGCCATCGCCCTTCCTGCGCTCCGACAAAATCAAACTCGCTCGAAGCATCAGCCGTCAGGCGAAATACCAAAGCGCGCCAGTCCGCGCCATCTTTATACTGCACCTGCACAAGGTAACCAACCGCGCCCGAGACCCCGGACCATTGCAAGGCCGTCTTACGAGGAAACGTATCAAACACCGCACCCTCACCCGGAGACGAAAGCTGAGGAGCGGGCAATGCCGAGTTCGCCTCCTGCGCCGTCGCGGCGGGCTTGCCCATGTCCGGCGCTACATCGTGAACCACCAAAGAAATCGACGCCGGAGGGCACTCACCGGAGAATCGATAAGCCAGCGTTTTAAAGCTAATATGCGAGTCGCTCTTACCCAGAGAACTCAGCGGCACATAAGCATCAAAGCCATCGGAGAGAACCGACGATGCCAGCAATTCACCCAACGCCCATTTCGTTGTTTGTGAGTTGTAAGTCTGTACCGACCCCATATCGCAGGCGCCAACCACAAGGGCAACCGCCTCAGCCCCGACGTATCGGGCATCTTCAACACGGCCGCCCACGCCAGGGGCCCCGAAGATGCCGCGTGATCCGGTCGCTGCGTCCTGGTCGGTATCGAGAACCCAGGCAACGCGGGTCGTTTTCGAATCGAATTTCCGCGGCGTAAAACGAGCCCCCAGCGTGAGAACACCGTTGCTCGCCACCGCTCGCACAGCGATCAGATCCGGCCCGCCCTTCGAGTCGCCGGCAGGGTCGGGAGTCCACGCTGTCTGTCCGCTTGCCATACTGGCAATGCCGCTGAGCAGGAATATTAGATGCCTACCCATAGAGTATAGACACGCTTAAGCCGAAACTCTTTCGACCCGGATGAGTCTCTTCCAAGAGGATACCCCCATGATTGACCCACGAAAGAGAACCATCGAACGAAATCTGACAGATGCCGAGCGAAATGTAGCTCTGTTCGGCGGTGGCTCTTTAGTTGCATACGGATTGTTACGCAAAAATTGGACCGGAGTCGCCATTGCGGCCTTCGGAACGGGTCTGGTAGTCGCAGGCATCACCGGCAGATCGTCAGCCGGCCGTCCCATACGAACCATGTTAAAAGGAACCGGAAAGAACGTCAGCATCCCGTATGAATCCGGAATTCACGTCGACGAAACCGTGCGGATCAATCGCTCAGCCGCCGACCTCTACCAGTTCTGGCGCAACCTCAAGAACCTTCCGGTTCTCATGCGCCACATCGATTCAGTGGAAGTAATCGACGAACGTCTTTCACGCTGGAAGGCTAAGGGTCCCGTGGGGCTGAGCATCCAGTGGAACGCCGAAATCATCAACGACGTCCAAGATAAGATCATCGCCTGGCGTTCCATCAAAGGCTCGATGGTCGATTGCGCGGGCTCGGTGCGCTTCGAACCCGCCCTCAACGGACGCACCGACGTGATCGTGACGTTGCAGTATCACCCGCCGGCCGGAGAAATTGGAGTCGCGCTCGCTAAGCTATTCGGCCAGGACCCGACCAAGCACATCCGCGAAGACCTCCGCCGTTTCCGCGAGTTGATGGAAAAGGGAGTCGTCAGCGTCTCGGAAACCCCTCGCACCGACCACCCGAAACTTGGTAAAGAGCAAACGGAATCGATGGCCGACGAGGTCGCAGCATCCGAGCATTCGTTTCCCGCCAGCGACCCACCCGGAACTTGGTGACGACTTTCCTGGAAGAAGTTTTCTCCATATCCACAGACACAAACCGGCGCGCTGCCATGCCCGCTTGATATTAGCCACGTAACACTCGTGTCCATCCACTCCGGCTGAAAATGTTGTTCTGTATAACCGCGCGGGAAGGCACTCGGAGCCAAACCGGTCACAGATTCGAGATCGAGCCGGCAGATTTTTTACCCGAGCTTCAGCCGGTTTGCCTAAATTCGTTGAGCCGGAACAGCTACGCCCGTCGTTGCCACTGCAGGGAAATCGGCCAGCGCAAAGGGTGCTACGGATCCGACCTATCGGGCGCACGCTCTCGCCCGCTTCCCTCAGTTCCCGATAACCAGCAACTCAAACGAATCGGGCACCATTGGAGGACGCCCCTTCTTCTGCCCCGCAGCAGCTTCCGGAGCCGGGCCATAGGTGGCAGCAGGCAAATACAAAAGGTGCGTCTTTGGATCGATAGTGATCGTACGAGCGCTCTTCTTCGTCTGAACCGTCTCCACGACCTGCCACTTGCCCGAAACCTCGCCGACTACTGTCATGTTGCCGTCCTGGCCATTCGAACTGAAAGCAAGCCCGCGGCCAGGATCATACACCGCGCCATCAGCGCCATCGCCAATCGCGGGACTCGCAATCACCTTCCCAGTATTCGGATTCGAAATCGCCATCACCTGATTTCCGCAAACCGAAAAGATCAGCCGCTTTTTTACATCCATCGCAAGTCCCGACGGTTCTTCGCAACCGGTGAGCGTATACCGCTTGCTGACGGACATTTTCTTCGCGTCGATCTCGACGACTTCGTGTGTATTTTCGATATTGACGTAGATCTTGCCCTTGCCATCCGCGGCCGAGAACTCCGGTTTCCCGCCCAGCGGAATGGTGCTTTCGACGTTCCCAGTTTTTGCATCGATCACGGTCGAGTCTTTCGAGCGTCCGTTGAACGTGAATACTTTTCCCGACCCCGCTTCATACTGAATCGCGTCGGGATTCTGACCAGTCTTCACCTGCGAAATGAGTTTCAGCGTCTTCAGGTCGAAAATGGTAACGCTGTTGCCGCGGCCATTGCTTACAAAGCCGCGATTCAACGTGTCCGCGATCGCGATGCCATGCACGCCAGGCGTATCCGGGATCTCCCCAACAATCTTGCCGGAATCGACGTCAATCACCACAACTTTGGTCGCGTGCGACACGTAGAGCCGCCGCGCCGCGGGGTCCATGGTGAGATAATCCCAACCGCCCTCTCCGCCGATCTTAATCTCTTTAACGACGTGGTAACCGCCAGGCGCCGCAAAGGCAACCATCAATGAAAGAAGTGAGAGTTTGAGGAAAGGCCGCATACCCTTCAACGCTAATCCCTTATTCTGAAGATCGGCTGAAGTTAAGCCATGTGCCAATCGGTGGGATTGAGAAGTGAGAAATCGGTGACGAGGCAAGCCACTCGTCCGGCCGCATCGTAACCGAAGAAAGAGGAATAGGATCCGTCACCCCAGCCAGTTGAAAAGGAGATGACGTTCAGGTGCCACCCGGGTCAACGACCACATTGGCCGGGGGGCCCAGAGATCCAATTGCAGAATCGAATCGTTCGATGTTTGGCAGCAAAACTCGGGCTGCTTCAACATCCATAAAGCAACCCATGCCGCTGTCAACACCGTACCCGTATGCCTGGGCCGGTTTAAGGCGCCCCGGGTCCTCCTTCTGCAGGGTGCCTGCACCCATCTGACTGGATTCGCCGTACCGAGTCGCAGCATGGCGCAAAGGTTCCGCGGATAGGCTGGTTGTGACTCCGACGTAACAACGCTCAGAAGCACCGGGTACCTGCCCGGGGGGACACCGGTTAAGAACGCGACCTCTTCTGGGATCGCGGCGGATTAATGGATCACAGGCTATGATCCTTGCCGTTGGCAGAATGAGATCGCCACAATGCGTCACAGAGATTTTCGCCGGGCCAAGAAAATTCGTTATTGTCGATCGTAGAGCGCGGCCATCCTGAAATGCTTGAGTGAAGTCAAACTCGGGCGGTGCGGCCGTGCCCTCGAGCCTCGATTACGAAATTGCGGCTAGCCTCGCCGGAGGTTTGACCGCGAGCCGACAAACGCTCGCCCGTATTGAATTGGATTCCAAGGAAAACGGTCCCGCCCGCTCCGACGCTGTTAGAGAATTCGGGTGCACAAGCTACCGTGAACCGACAGGCTCGCCCGCTTCGACAGCCGCGTACCTGCGTTCCACGTAGACATTCAACATCTCAATGAACGTCGGAACAATGCCATCGCCGCGCAAAGTCTTCACCAGCTTGCCGTCGACATACACCGGCGCCACCGGCTCTTCAAACGTCCCCGGCAGAGAGATTCCAATGTTGGCATGCTTCGATTCGCCAGGACCGTTGACCACACATCCCATCACCGCAACCTTCATCTCTTCGACACCCGTATACCGCTCGCGCCAAACCGGCATCTGTTCGCGAAGATACGTCTGGATCTGGTCGGCCATATCCTGGAAGAAGGTGCTCGTCGTCCGCCCGCAACCCGGACACGCCGCTACCTGCGGAGTGAAGCTGCGAAGTCCTAGCGATTGCAGCACCTGCTGGCAGCAAAACACTTCTTCCGTACGATCGCCGTTCGGTAGTGGCGTCAGCGATGCGCGGATCGTATCGCCGATGCCTTCCTGCAACAGAATCGAAAGCGCCGCCGTCGTCGCCACAACACCCTTCGTACCAAGGCCCGCTTCCGTCAACCCCAAATGCAGAGAGTAATCCGATTGAGCGCCAAGATCACGATAAACCGTAATCAAATTCTGCACGCCGCTAACCTTCGCGCTGATAATAATCTTGTCGCGGCTGAGTCCATACTCTTCCGCCGCGCGTGCCGAATTGAGCGCACTCAAAACGATCGCGTTCATAGTCACCTGGTCGGCGTCAAGCGGGTCGGCAAGCAGCGTATTATCGTCCATCATCTTCGTCAGCAGCTGTTGGTCGAGAGAACCCCAGTTCACGCCGATGCGCACCGGCCGGTCATACTCAATCGCCGCTTCGATCATGGTGCGAAAGTTATCATCGTGCTTCTTGCCGATATTGACATTGCCCGGGTTGATGCGGTACTTCGCCAAAGCCTTCGCGCAATCCGGATACTTCTTCAGCAGCAAATGGCCGTTGTAATGGAAGTCGCCGACCACCGGGACACGCACTCCAAACTTGTACAGCGTCTCCATGATCCTTGGCACCGCGCGGGCGGCCTCGTCGGTGTTCACCGTTACGCGAACCAGCTCCGAACCCGCTTGCGCAAGCGCCATCACCTGGTTCACTGTGCCCGGAACATCGGCGGTATCGGTGTTGGTCATCGATTGCACGACAATCGGATGATTGCCGCCCACCATCACACTACCGACATTGACCGCCACCGATTTCCGGCGCGGAAATGCTGCCATGGAACCTCCTGAAAATTCTATTGTAGCTTGGTGTACACTGATCGAAACTATGCGCCTGAACCGTGTTACGCTCGCTACCGCGTTCTGTGGGCTGCTCGCCGGCTCATTTTTCGTCCTCCGCACCGATGCTCAGCCGGACACCGTAAAACAAATCGTCCCCGGCGTGTGGTTTCGCGAAGGGGATCTCAAGGGCCAAGGCCACTGCAACAATATCATCATCGAGATGAAGGACTACCTCATCGTCGTCGATGCCAATTTCCCCAGCGGCGCGCGTCTGGCGATGGCGGCCGCGAAGCAGGTCTCCTCGAAGCCGGTGAAGTACGTCTTCGATACGCATCATCACGGCGATCACGCCTATGGCAATCCCGTGTGGACCAAAGCAGGCGCCACCACACTCGCCTACGTCGGAGTCGCTGAAGAGATGAAGCGCTACGAGCCTATGGCGTGGCAGAACACCGCCCGGTCGCGCAAGGACGTCGCGGAGTTAAATCTCCCGACCGCCGAACCGCCCATGAAGACCTTCGACAAGACCCCGTTCGTCCTTGACGACGGTAACCGGCGCGTGGAGTTCCACTACTTCGGCTGGGCTCACACGCGCGGCGACGGCTTCGTTTATCTGCCGAAAGACAAGGTCATCTGCACGGGCGACGCGCTCGCCAACGGACCGCACAACTTCACCGGTCAAGGAAACATTAAGAACTGGCCTACCGTGCTCAGGAAGGCGCAGAAGCTAGGGGCGAAATACGTGCTCCCCGGACACGGCGGTGCGGCTGGCCCTGAGGTTTTCGACGGTCAGATCCTATTCTTTACCGAGTTGGAGAAAGTGGTTCAGGCTGACGTGAAGAGCGGCAAGAAGCTCGAGGATCTGGTTCATCCCGAAGGCGGGAAGAACGTCACCAGCGTCACGCTACCGGATAGTGTGAAGAACTGGGTCGGCCCTTCCCTGCCCGCGCAGGTTCAGGACACGTACGAAGAAATCACGCAGAATAAGCCTCACGGCGAGATTGCCGGCGGCAAGTAGCGAGGCCGCACCAGCACCGCATAGGAAAAGATCCCAACCACCAAAAAGATCCAAATCGCCTGCATGGGAGCGGTGTAACTCCCGGTGATCTGTTTCAGCCAACCGCTCAAAATCGGGGCGACAATTCCGGAAAGATTCGAAGCGCAGTTCTGCACACCGGAGATGCGGCCAATCGCCGCGCCGGGAATCATAGTCTGCGATAGCGCCCACAGATTTGCGGTCGCCAATCCCAAACCAGCCAGGGAGAAAATCGCAAAGAACAGCGCCACAGATCGCGAATCCGTCAAGCCGCCAATCAGTTCTGTCGACGCGACAACGAGTCCGCAGATGATGAATCCCTTGCGTACTTTCACCGCATCCCGCCCGCGCCGGATCATCTGATCCGCGGCCCAACCCGCACCTGTAGCCACCACAGCCATGCCGCCAAAGCTGAACATCGTGTAGAGCCCCATCGACGTCAGCGAAAGATGCCGATACTCCACGAAGTACGCCGGCAGCCATGTCACGCAGAAGAAGAGGAAGTAACTGTAGCAAAAGGTGCCCAGTAAAATGCCCCACATCACAGGGCTCACCATCAGGCGCGCAAACGGCACCGATGGCGCGGAAACGGCGGCGTTGGCAGTCGTCTCCAGTTGCCGGTCGTCGTTCTTCACGAGGAGCAGCCACGCAATCAGCCAGAGGAATCCCACGCCGCCGGCGATCAGAAACATCACCCGCCAACCAAACGCCGTAACCAGCATTGCCGTTACAGGAACACCGATCGCAGGACCAACCTTAGCGCCGGCGAGATAGATTCCCACCGCCAGTCCTCGCTCCTGCTCTTTGCAATTGAATCGGATCCAGCGCAGACTCGCCGGCCCGACAATCGACTCGCCGCACCCAAGAAGAAACCGGAGAGCGACCAACTGGCTGGTCGATTGAACCATTCCCGTAACAGCCGAAAAAATGGTCCAGAACAGAAATCCGATCGCGTACGGAAATTTCACGCCGTACCGATCCACAATCCATCCGGCCGGAATCTGAAGCAGCGCATAACTCCAGAAGAAAGCCGAGTTCAGCAGCCCGCGCTCCGTATCGCTGGGATGAAAGGTCTGCTGGAATTCCTTGAGCGCGAGGACAACGGAAAGATTCGCCCGGTCGATGTAAGCGATCACCATCCCCAGGCTGAGCAACCCGACAACTACCCACTTCCGCTGGCTGCTTAACATTACTCGTAAGGGTACAACCTCGAATCGTACAATCCGAAGTATGACCCGATTGGCAACGAGGCTTTTGCAAAACCGTCCTCTGCTCGGTGTGGCGCTCTGCCGCTATGACCCGGTCTTTATCGAGATCGCGGCGCTGCTTGGGTTTCAAGTACTGTGGATAGAAATGGAACACGCCGCCATCAGCCTTAGTGAGGCCGCCGACCTGTGCCGGATTGCCACAGGCGTTGGCCTTCTCACCATGATCCGGATCCCGGACGCGCGCCGCGAGAGCGTTCTGCGCGCGGCAGAGTGCGGACCCGATATTCTCGACCTCCCGATGGCCAACACCGCGCGCACTGTACAACGTATGGTTAGACACGCGAGGTATGCCCCCATCGGCGAAAGAGGTTTCTACGGCGGGTCCCGGGCAGTGCGCTACGGCGTCAGCGGAAACATCGTTGAAGAGCAGCAGCGAATTAACACGGAACTTTGCCTTATCGGCCAGATCGAGACACGCCAAGCCGTGGACAACGCCGAGCACATTTGCCAAGCGCCGGGTCTCGACGGGGTCTTCTTTGGACCCGGCGATCTGTCCGTCAGTCTCGGCGTCGCGGGACAAGTCACTCATCCGCTTGTCGTCGACGCCATCACGAAGTGCATCGGAATGGCCCGGCAAAACGGGAAGTTGACCGCATTGCTGGCTGATCCGAAAGACGCCGCAAAGTGGGCCGCAAAAGGAGTGGACCTCATATTTTGCGGCAGCGACATCGTCGCGCTCCGAAATGGTCTCCGAGGAATCGCCGAACAGTTCCGGGCCAGCTCCGTGTAGTTAAGGCCTGGGAGGAGGCGCAGCGGGACGGGCGAAGCTGTCCCACCGCGGATCGCCACCGCCGCGCGATCCAGGCGGAAGCTTATCCCACTCTTCGCGAGTAATCCCGTTCAGATCGTAGACTACTTTGCCGTTCCGGAGAGTCAGCTCGCAGATTAACTTCTGCTTGCCCTTCAGTACCGCAGGGACCTGATCCACAAAACCGAAATTGCCTTTCTCCACGCGCAGAACAGCGACATCGGCCGGCGCACCAATCGAGAGATTTCCAAGTTCGTCATGCTGGATCTCGTGCGCCGGGTTCCACGTCGAGCGCAGAATCACGTCGTCGAGCCCCATGCCCATGGCCAGGAACTTATCCATTACGTTCAGCATGTCTTTCATCCCGGCGTTCATGCTGTGGTCGTGAAGATCGGTGGAAATCGAATCCGGAACAAAACCAGCCTTCATCAGGGGGATCGCGCAGCTCCAGCCGAAGCTCGCACTGCCGTGCCCGACGTCAAAATAAACGCCCCGCTTGCGCCCGTCAATCATTGCCTTGCTCGGCCCCTTAGTCTCGGGGTCCTGCTCGCCACGGCGTCCACCGTACATATGAGTGTATATATCGCCCGGCCGGAAATACTTGTTCAACAGATCGTAGAGCGTCCGACCGGCGCGCACATTGTTGCCGAAGTCGACCATCACCGGAATACTCGCGATCTTTCCAATCGCTTCGGCGTTTTCGTAAGGAGTCCATTCCGGCCCAATGAAGTGCGCGCTCTTTACGCCTACAATCAGACCCTTATACTTCAGAGCCATGTCCGCGGCGGGCTTCACTTCCATGTCATCGAGGTTCTGTTCGATCTTGCCGGACCCCATCCCGGCTCCCACAACGTTGATGAACGCCAGCACGCGCGTCTTCGCCTGGTCGATGATGCGGCTCTTGAAATCCTCGAAGTTACGCCATCCGGACGACCCCGCATCAGCCACTGTGGTGACGCCGGCGCGGAACGTGAAGCCGTCAGGATAAAGCCCCCAGTCGCCGGACGCATAGGAGTTCTTTGTTAGACCCGGGTACACATGAACATGGATATCGACCAGGCCGGGAGTGACGTAAAGGCCTGAGACGTTCACGGTTTTCAGCGCCTTCGCAGCAGGGATGTTCGCCTCCACCGCGGCTACCTTGCCGTCCTTAATACCGACGTCCCGAATCGCACTGATTTTGTTCTTGCCGTCAATGACGTGACCGCCTTTCAGAAGGAGGTCGAATTCGGGTTGAGCCGTCTGGCCGTAAGCAAGACCGAGAAATGAGAACGCCACTAGGATTTTCGAAGGAACCATGCCATACACTCCTCATGAACGGTACAACTTCCCGCTACAAAAAGGCAATACCGCAAACCCTGTGTTACATTCGGCACTTATGCTGCGTACAACTCTCATGATGCTGATCCCGCTCGGCATCTTTGCCCAGGACTTCAGTACCGTCAAAGTGGAAGAAGTGGCCACTGGATTTGCCGGCGGCGAGGGACCGGTCTGGTCGCGCCAGGGATTTCTCCTGTTCAGCGATTACGACAAAGACCGGATCTACAAATACACGCCGGGAAAAGCGCCGGAGGTATATCGCGAGGACTCCCACGGCGCAAATGGAAACGCCATGGACCGGAAAGGACGTCTCTACACCTGCGAATACAAGGAGCGCCGAGTCACCCGCACGGACCGCAACGGACATATCGAAGTAATTGCCGACAAGTTCGAGGGCAAGCGCTTCAACGCCCCAAACGATATCGTCGTGCGGCGCGATGGGAACGTTTACTTCACCGATCCGCTATTTACTCGGCTGGAACACCGCGATATCGACTTCTACGGTGTCTATCACCTCAGTCCGAACGGGAAACTTGAAGCCATAGCGCGACTGAAAACCCGGCCCAATGGAGTTACCCTTTCGCCCGATGGAAAAATTTTGTACGTCGCCAACACTGATGAAAAGAACATCAGCGCCTACACTCTCGATCGCGCGGGTCATGCTTCCAACGGCCATGTCGCCATCACGGGGCTTGAGAGCGGTCCCGACGGTATTCGTATAGACATCAAAGGCAACCTGTATGTTACTGCCCGCGGCGTGGCTGTCTATTCGCCGGATGGCAAACTGTTGGGCAAGATTAAAACTCCAGTGAATCCACGTAATCTGGCGTTCGGCGATAAGGATTTTCGAACTCTATATATGATCGGAAACACGCTATACCGAGTCCGCCTCGATACGCCAGGCTCGGTTCAGTACTAAGCCACGTGGATCAGGCTTTGGCCGCTTTGGACAAAACCTCGTGCAGCCGCCGCGCGACGATTAAATCTTCGCCCGGCTCCAGCATCCACACTCCGACCACGATCATATTAGGATCGGCGGGTATGCCGGCCGACGCGCCACGCCGACTGCCAGTGGAAGGATTCAATTCAATACTCGGCGTGCCCTTGCGCAGTTCCACCATCACGTCGCGCGGTTGAATCTTGACCTTCTCCGGATCGTAGCGCAGCAGCAGATGCGGAACATGATTCGCCAGCGGAGGAATGACGATTTCAGATTTCAGCGTCGGAATGCCTTTGAGCTGCGCCGCAATGCGGTCGGCGCGTTTGCGGAACTCCGCTTCCAAGCCCGAGTCCGACTGGCTCAAGAACCAATCCACAGCGGCCACCATTCCGACGATCTGCTCCTTGGCAACTTTCATTCCACGGCCCACACCATCGAAGGGATTGTTGTTTTTGGTGGCGGCTGCGATCAGGTCTTTTCGCCCCAACAGAAGACCGGCGTTCTGCGGTCCACGAATTCCCTTCCCGCCCGAGAATGTCACCAGGTCGAACCCCATCTGTGTATAGTTCCAGAGATTCGAAATCGGCGGCACGTCGGCCGCGGCGTCGTTGAAGGTGGGAATGCTGTGGCTCTTGGCGACGCGAATCCAATCTTCCCGGCTGATGCTTCCCTTCTCCGATGCGTTGTAGAAGTGCGCCATCACGGTCTTCTCGTTGAAGGCCGCCTCATACTGCTCCATTGTTTCCACTTCCACGAAGCGGATCCCGCAACACACGATCGCTTGATCGTAGCCATAGCGGTGATCCTTCTGGATGATCACCTCGTTTTTCATATGGGCGACTTCAACCGGTAGATCGCGAATACCGCACTTATTTGCGACCATCACGCAGGCCGCTGTTCCCAGCGTCAATGCCGAGGCCGCACCAGCGGAAACGAGGGCTGCCTCGCACTTTAGCTTCTGGGCCAGGTACTCGCCCGCTGCCTTCTGCAATTCGCCGAGCCGCACGGGATGCCGTGCCGCGATCGCGACGGCCGCCCGCACGGACGGCGGCATGGTGGAGGCGGTCAGCGCCGTGTAGGTACCGGCGGCGTTGATGATCTTGGTAACGCCCAGCTTGTCGTAATAATCGACACCCTCGCCTGCACCGGTGTGACCCTCGGCCGGCGCCGCCCGCAGCGTCCGGGCCTGGCTGGCTATCCCGCCCGCCGCGAGTAGGTTCCTAACCGATGAGAAGAATTTCCTGCGTCCGTTTATAGATGTCTGCATCACGCCTTCCTTTATACCGCGAAATGCTACCTGTGGACGATATGTATAGTGTCCCGCCGAACCGGCTACCATTTCAGACCCGGCGGGAGGATTAGCGATATGGCATACGACACGACGGAATCCTCCGGGACGAGCCCGATGGATCATGATGTGCGCCCCAGACTGAGCACACACCAGAAGGCGCTCAAGATCAATCTCGATCCCGTTCGCTACGGGACCTTTGCTGAGATAGGGGCGGGACAAGAGGTGGCGCGCTGGTTCTTTAAGGTTGGCGCGGCGGCGGGGACGATATCGAAATCCATCTCCGCTTACGACATGGCGGTGAGCGATGCGATCTATGGCCGCTGCAAGCGCTATGTTTCGCGCGAGCGCCTGCAAAGCATGCTGGTGCACGAGCACAACCTCAATCTCGAAAGGCTGCGCCCGTCGCGTGGAGACAGAACCGCATTCTTCGCCTTCGCCGATACCGTAGCAGCTCGCAATTATCAGGGCACCAACGAGTGCCATTGCTGGATGGGCGTCAAATTCCAGGCCCACCCGCGCGATGAGGATAGCCAGGTTGTGATCCACGTCCGCATGCTGGATCGAGAAAACAGCCTCCAGCAGGAGGCCATCGGGATCGTCGGCGTGAACCTGCTTTTCGCTACTTTCTTCCTGCATCACAAGCCGGAACTGATGGTGGAATCGTTGTTGGACAATCTCACCACCGAGCGCATCGAGATCGACATGATCGAGTTCTCGGGCATCGAGTTCCGCCATGTGGACAATCGCGTGATGAGCCTCAAGCTCGTGCAGCTCGGCCTGACCGGTGCAGCAATGTTCGGCCCGACTGGCGAGGTTCTGCAACCCGCCGAGGTGCTGCGCAAGAAACCGATCCTGGTGGAACGCGGCAGCTTTCGCCCGGTCACCAAGGTCAACATCGACATGATCGATAGCGCCCGCGAGCGGTTCGCCGCGGAGGCGGAGGTGAAATCGGATCAGATCGTGGAGCTCATGGAAATCACCATGCGAAACCTGCTGTCCGCGGGCAAGATCGACCTGGGAGACTTCCTCGCCCGCGCGGACTTGCTGGCGGCCGCGGGCAAAACCGTGCTGATCTCGGACTATTTCGAGTACTACCGGCTGGGAGCGTACCTGGCGCGTTATACAACGGAACCCATCGCAGTTACCATGGGGCTCGCCAGTCTGCGGGACCTGTTCGAAGAGAAGTATTATACGGCGCTCGAAGGCGGAATCCTTGAATCCTTCGGCAGACTCTTCACAAAGGACCTACGCATCTACGTCTATCCCCTACGCGACGAGGCGACCGGGTTGCTGCGCACCGTTGAAAATGTCGAGATGCCGCACGATCTGAATAACCTGTATCAACACCTGCTCCGAAGGGGCCGGATCAAACAGTTGACCAATTTCGATGACAGCGTATTGCATATTTTCTCGCGCGACGTGCTCAGACGGATTAGAGACGAGGATCCGTCGTGGGAGGGGATGGTGCCGAAGGAGATTGCCGAAGTTATCAGAGGGAGGCGGTTCTTCGGTTACCGCGAACCCGATGTGTGCTTGGCGGCTGCGACCACGTAAATTCATGCTCCTCAGATAAATCCGATAGCCTGTCCGCGTTCGTACAACTAACGAATATGCGAGACAGGCGTGTCGTTCAACTTGCGGTCATCCTTCAGAATGGTATTGAGATCCAGCCGGGTGATAACTTCCCCGTTGGCTGGGACTTGAACAGAAACCGGATTTTCGCGGAAGCCACGGACGCCATGCTGGCGCATGCCCGGAATTTGCGACGGCCTGTGATGGCGAGACGGCATCCCGAACCGATCCACATCTCGGGCTGGACCCGCACCGGGTCATAAGTAACGCCCGCAAAACGGAGCCTGGGTTGCGGACTCACACGGGCGTTTGCTTTGGGAACACTGAGACGGGCCGCGACCGGCCTTTGCGGGCGGCTACCTATTTCTGTACTATCGCCGGTTTGAGCGAGTCGACAATCGCCAGAAACTCCGTCTTTTCGGTACCGCCGATCTTCACCGCATCGAGCGCCGCGGCCATGTATTTCATGTTCCCCGCCCATTCCTCGGCAGTGATGCCCAACCCGGAGTGCGCGGTCTTCATGTCGCGGCCAATGTAGGTGCATGGCCCTCCAGTTAGGGAGCAAAGCTGGTCCTTCAGCAACTGTTTCGCCCGGCGGAGGGAATCGGCGCTCCGGCCACCGGCAAAGCGCGCGAACTGAGGATCGGCCCGAATGCCCTTCAGATACTCGTCGGCGATGGCCGAGATGCCGTCATAGCGGCCCACGCGCTCGTATAAAGACGGGACCGGTTTGTCCTGCGCGCCGGCTGAAAGGCAAATCAGAATCAGCGGCAAAATGCGAGTGAGCATGACTCATTCTCCTATGCGAACGCTGATGGCCGCGACCGGCCCTTTGCGGGCTAATCAGAACGTGACCCGCAATCCGAACTGGACGTATCGCGGATTGTTGGTCTGGCTCCCGATGGTCCCGAAGCTGGACGTTGTCGCGGTCAGCGTCGGCGCGGCGAAAAGGGGCGTGTTGGTGAGGTTAAATGATTCCGCGCGGAACTGTACCTTCACTTTTTCCAAGACGATGAAAGTCTTAGTCAAAGTGACGTCAATGTTGCTCGTATGATCCACCCGGAGATTGTTGAACTGCGATGGAAACGTGCGAAGGTTTTGCGAAAGCTGCTGGCTCGACACGGTGTTGAATCGCGTGGTGTCGAAGGCGTGATTCACGTTGGATGCGTCATAGTGCAAGTCGCCGCCGTAGTAGATCAAATTGCCCCAGGCCAGCGGCGCACCACTGTGCAAACTGTAAACGCCGGCCGCTGACCATCCGCCGAGAATGAAATCGAGCGGGCGGTACATCTGGCTTCCGAACTGCTTGCCTCTGCCGACAGGCAATTCGTAAGTGCCGCTCAGGACGAAGCTGTTCGGCCGGTCGGAAGCGGAGACCCGTTTTTCGAGGGCGGTGGATCCGCCGTTCAGATAACTGTTCTTCTCCATCAGACGCGAGTAGTCGTAGTTCATGACAAACTGCAGCCCACGCGCGAACCGTTTCTGCAGTCTCACGTTGAGAGAATGATAGTAGGAATCGCCGTTATTCATGTTCAGCTCTGTGATTCCGGCGAACTCCGGGAAGGGGCGCAGCAGGTTGGAGAGAGCAGTCGTCCCGCCGCCAAGGCTAGTACCGGGCAGAAGTCCGGATAAGGGGTTGGGGACAATCGCCCCAAGAGCAGCGATCGTAGCGTTGTCCCGTACAGGCGACGTGCTCAGGTACTGCACAGGAAGCGAAGTCAAGCTGTAGCTGTTTGTGAGGTGGACGGAGTGGTTTCCGATGTAACCGATCTGCATCACAGTATCGAAAGGAAGTTGCTGCTGAATATCGAACGTCCATCGCAGGCTATACTGATTCGCCAGATTGGGATTGTAGGTTGAGAAACTCTGCCCCAAATACGTATTGACTCCCGCCGCGGCGCCCACAGGTTGTTGGATTCCACCCGGAAATGGATTGCTCAGCGTGGTGGCCGGACTCAGATAGCTGTTGTTGCTGGGTACATACTGATTGATCGCGCTGAAGCCGGGTTGCTGGCTGAGCAGTACGCCGTAGTTGTAGTAGAAAATCCCCACGCCGGAGCGGATCACAGTCTTGTTATGCAGGGCGGCAGGCGACCAGCTCAATCCGAATCGTGGTGCAAAGGCCTTGTGAGACGTGGTGTACGGGCCGCGATTGTCCGGAGTCGCGAAGAGCAATCCGCCGGTCGGCTGAAAGGCGCTCACCGGGAGCTGCGGAAGGGGGTTCTTGGCGTATGCCGCTTCGGCCGGCGCCGTCACCTGATTGGCTGCCGTTGGATTGAAACCCACTGTTTGCCGGTTGTGGCTCTCCGTTGTAGGCGAACCGTATTCCCAGCGCAGACCCATGTTCACGGTGAGGTTGGAACGCGCGTGCCAGTCGTCGTTCAGGAAAACATCGCTGTACCAGGAGTCATCCTTGGCCGGAGAGTAAATATCGAGTGAGCCGCTGGTGGGAAGGCCTAACAGGAATTGAGCCAGCGATCCACCGAGGGTCGGACTTGAAGCGGTGCTGTTCGCCTTCACCCATGTTCCGGCATCGAAGGTGTAGCCGCCGGTGGAGTTCTGCCAGTTGAGGTCGGTGTAATCCTGCAGCAGCGCCTGAGCGCCGAACTTTACCGTGTGGGATCCCAAGATCTTGGTGTAGCTGTTAAAAATCTGGTAGGTGCTGTAGGGCTGATTGATGTAGTAGGACGAGGTGGCGGCGTTTCCCGCATAGCCATCGGAAAACGTGAATACCGGCACCATCAGGTGAGGCGAAGCGGCCGTAATATATGAGGGGAATCCGAGCTGCGTTGGATCATATCCCTGGCCTTGTTGGAAGGAATATTGATCGTAGCGATTGAAGCCCAGGCGCAGGTCGGCAACGAATGTGGGGGAGAACGTATGGACGTCGTCGGCCATGCCGCCCCAAAGATCGCGGCAGATCGCATGTTGCTCATAGGCAATATTCTGGATCATGTCGACCGTTCCCGTCTGGCACCAGTTGCTCTGCCGCCCGCTGACCGTGAGCTTGTTATAGTTGCTGATATTGACGTCGGTTCTCCCGGAGAACGAATGGTACAGGTCGATCGTGTTCTCGGGCGAGAGGTAGTCGTTGGTGTCGTCGTAGATGCCCTTCGTATTCGGCGCAGGCATGTACGAATTTAGAAACTTAGTGGCGATCGGGTTTAGACGATTCTGCGGGATAATGTTGCCCGGAAAAGGCGATCGTGACGCTCAACACCGCGGTGTTGGGGTCATAGAGGGTATAGTTCTTCTGAGCGTTATTGAGCGAGAGCAGGTGCGAAAAGTCACCTTGCACTTCGGCTGCGGTGGGCACGGTGAAGTACGCGGGCGTGGCATATGCATCCTGGAACCCTTCGTAGGTAAAAAAGAAGAAGAGCCGATTCTTCCCATTGATCACCTTCGGTATCCACACTGGTCCGCCCACTGTCATGCTCCACAGATTCTGCCGGTACGGCGGCTTCTGCGATCCCGCTGCGTTGGTGAAGAAAGGTGTGGCGGCGAGTTTGGAAACTTGGTTGAATTCCGACGCCGAGCCATGCAACTGGTTGGTGCCGCCCTTTGTGGTGATTTCCACTGTCCCGCCGCCGAAACCGCCATAGGAGGCGTCAACGTTGAATGCCTCCACCTTCACGTCCACCACGGAATCGACCGGGGGGCTGAAGGAGATGCGTGTTCCCGAGGTGCCGAGGGTCCCGACGTTAGGAACGCCGTCGAGCAACGCCGCGTTTGCACCGCTGGCCGCTCCACCCATGGCGAAAGTCGAGAATCCACTATTTTCAAACGGGCGGTTCTGATCGCGAACACCTGTATTCACGACTCCGTAGCCTAGAACAGCGAGATCCATCGGAGCACGGCCGTTTACCGGAAGACTCTCCACCTCGTGAGTGGTGATGACCTGTCCGGCCGAGGCAGAGACGCTATCGAGCTGCGGTGCGTCTGAGGTAACGGTCACTGATTCGGTCGCCGCGCCGATATTGAGGATGATGTCCTGGGCAACGCGTGTGTCACTTCCGATTTGAATCCCGGTCTGAACGTATGTCTTGAAGCCGCTCGCTTCGGCGGTGAGGTCGTAGGGGCCGGGCGGCAGAAACGGAAGGGTATAGAGCCCTCCCGAGTTGGCCACGGTCTCGAAGCGGCTGTTGGTGTCGCTCTTGGTGGCGGTCACCTTCGCATTCGGAACAGCGGCTCCGGAAGGATCCGTGATTCTTCCGGACAGTGTGGATCGAAACTCCTGGGCCCCCGCCAAACCAACAAAAAAAGGCAACAGCACAAGTATGCGTCGAAGCATGACTCCTCCATGGAGACTGATTGGCAGGAGTATACGGTCGCAGTTGAAATCAGTCAATCAATATTCAGGAGACATGAAATTAAACGTTAACTGGATTTACATTGTTTCATATAGCGAAACAATCCATCAGGGTGTTCCAACCGGCGCGAACGACTTCAACGACGGGAGGAATTCTGAGAGATCAATAGTTGCGCGAGCGCGGTATGCATCGCTAGGCCACTGTTACCCAGCCCTGCTTCCGATGGCTCTCGAGTACTTTCTCCAGCCGGACCATGCCCTCGAGTCCTTCGGCAAACGTCGGATAATCAATCGTCGCGGACGGGTCCGCTACTTTCGCATAGAAGCGCTTGCAAATCTGCTTGTGCGTATCGTCGTAGCCTTCGCTGTGTCCACCAGGCAGATCGGCGAAACCTGCCGCCTTGGGGAGCAGTAGCGACGGGTCTTTCAGTAGAACCTGGTTGGGAGTGTTCCGATGCCCAATCCATAGTTCATCGGGACGCTCCTGGTCCCAGCCCACGCCGCATTTCGTTCCAAAGATCTCGAACGAAAACCTGTTCTTGCGGCCGGCCGACATCTGGCTTACCGTGAAGCATCCACGCGCACGGTCGCCCAGACGCACGAGGACCGATCCAAAATCGTCGGTGTCGATCGGTACTTCTTCGTAATCTTCCGGTTTCAGAAGCTTGCCCGCGAACGTCTGGACCGCAACCTTTGGGCGCTTCCGGGTTTTGTGAAACGTCTGCAAATCGGCGCACACGGCCGTGATCGGTTGCGCTGTGAGGTGCGTAATCATGTCCATCCAATGGGAACCGATGTCACCCATTGCTCGGAGTGCGCCGTTGGCCTTCGATTCAACACGCCAGTTATAGTCTGTGTCGTAGAGCAGCCAATCCTGCGAGTAAGTGCCCTGGACGATCAGCACTTCACCCAGTTCGCCCGCTTCGATCATGGCGCGGATTTGTTGGACCACGGGGTAAAAACGCAAATTGTGATTGACGCAATTCGGGACGCCCGTCCGATCGGCTGTATCGACCAGATCGCGTGCCTCGCCCACCGTCATCGTCATCGGCTTCTCGCAGAGGACCGCCTTGCCCGCTTCCATCGCCTCTTTCGAAACAGGGTAGTGCAGAAAGTTCGGAGTGCAAACATGCACGGCGTCAATGCTTTTGTCTTTCAGCAACGATTTGTAGTCCGCCGTGGCCGTCTCGATACCGACGGATTGCGCAAACGTCTTCGCTTCGTCTAAGGTATGTGCCGCCACGGCGACGACATCGACATTTCCCACGCGGCGGATGGCCTCAGTATGGACGCGGCCCATGAAACCGGTACCGATAACCGCAGTCTTGATTCTCCTCGTCATTCCTGGTTCGTGTTCCTTTCAAATTTTAATTAAATCGCTCGCTACACTTTATCGCAGTTGTTGATAAACTGGTGTTGAGACGTGCATCGATGATCGTAAGAGTAAAAGTTAATTACGTTTCTTCGTTGCGAAAGGCTCACAACTTCAATCGCCAAGCCGCATTGGGCGTGGCGGCTTTGTTGACTCCGGCGTCGCTGATGGCTTTCGCGCTCGGCGGTTGGCGTCTGTGCGCGGATCTGAACATCACGGGGCAGTTTGCAATCGCCAGCGGCATTTTCTCCCACTGGCAAGTCTGGCTGGCTCTCGGAGTTGCCATGCAGGTGATCTCGACGTCCCTGTACCGCTTTGCCACCCGCGACAACTACGAGACCGACGAAACTGCGATAAGTTAGTCGAGGGTTTGGCGGGTCATCTGCTAATCTGAAGGAGAAGACGGGTTATCGACCCCATGCCGTATAGCAGCCGTACTCGCCGCTCTGGCTATTCCTACTCTGGTTTTTTCCCGGTTGGAGTCAAGTGGCTCCTCATCACCAACGTCTCCCTTTTCGTTCTCTACTACTTCTCCGTGCAGTTCGGCTTCGCCGGTCTGTTTCACCACTTTGGACTGATTCCGGCGGAGGTGGTATACCACTTCTCTATCTGGCAACTTGTAACGTACATGTTCCTGCACGATCCCACCGGGTTCGGGCACATTATTTTCAACATGCTCACTCTATGGATGTTCGGGAAAGATCTTGAACAAACATGGGGAACGCGGCGATTCCTCAAGTACTACTTCCTCTGTGGCATCGGCGCGGGCGTTTGTGCGGTCGTCGGCAACCTTATCTTCGGTAACGCGGAGACGCGGACAATTGGGGCGTCTGGTGCAATCTACGGGCTTCTCTTGGCATTCGGCATGCTGTTCCCGGATGTCCAGATCCTCTGGAGCTTCATCTTACCGATCAAAGCGAAGTATTTTGTAGCGATTCTGGGCGCGATCGAGTTCATGCTTTCCTTCGCTTCGAGCGGAAGCAATGTCAGCCATGTGGCTCACCTGGGAGGAATGCTCTTCGGCTACGTCTATCTAAAGAGCCGCCGCTCCCGAAGCGGGCTGCTGGTTTCGTGGCAGGATTGGTACAAGAACTACAAGTTACAGCGTGCCAAGCGCAAGTTCCAGGTGTACTTAAAGAAGCGCGGCTCGGGCGACCGGGACCGCTGGGTAAACTAAACTGAAGGAAACGAGCTTGTCCACCGAAACGTCTTCTTCTTTGGTATAGTTCGCTTCAAGGACTCCCGGTATGAAAAAAATCTGGTTTGCCGCATTCGTCGTTCTTCTTGCCGGCTTTGTCATCGCGCAGGAGGGTCCAAAAAACGACTCAGGTGACACGGTCGCCAGGCCTCGCAATAAGAAGGATGCCCCCGCCCCCGAGCCGGAAACACAACTGCCGAAAATTCCCTCAAAGTTCAACAAGAAGGAATCTCTTCCCGAGGCTCCGAGCTTCCATAGCGATGCGCTGACTATCAACGTGGATGTCGCGGTGCTCGACAACACCGGCCACTTCATTCCAAACATTCCAAAACAATACTTTCGAATACTCGAAGACAACGTGCCGCAGACGGTCAGCCTCTTCGGGCACAGTGAAGCGCCGATGACAGTGTGTCTGTTGATCGAATTCAGCAATCTCTATCAACAGTTCTATACGGAAGCCTGGTATCAGACGCTCACAGCGGCCTACGGATTCGTGGGCACACTGAAACCGGAAGATTACGTGGCCGTGGTCGCGTACGACATGCGGCCGGAGATTCTCTCCGACTTCTCCACCGATCGCAGCAAAACAATGGAGGCGCTGCAGCGGCTCCGGATTGCCGGCTTCTCCGAAGCGAACCTTTTCGATGCCTTGGTGGACTCTGAAGAACGCATGCAGGACATTGAGGGACGGAAGGCGATTGTTTTAATCGCGTCTGGACGTGATACATTCAGCAAACTTACGTTTGATAAGGCACGCAAGCGAATCCAGGCCGCGGCGGTTCCCATTTATGCGGTCGGCCTGATGCAGACGCTCCGCGAGTTGATGGATGCGCGCGGGTATATGGGTCCAATTAGCCGTCTTGACTTCCTGCAGGCCGACAATCAGATGCGGACATTTGCCAAAGAGACCGGCGGCCAATCGTTCTTTCCTCGCTTCTACGGCGAGTTCCCCAATATCTTTCGCTCTATCTCCGACGCGCTCCGTAACGAATATGCGCTTGCTTACACGCCGACGAATCAAGCGAAGGACGGAGCCTATCGCCACATCAAAGTGGAGCTTGTAAATCCAGCTACCAACGAGCCGTTGGCTATCAAGAATGAGAAGGGCAAGCCGATCAAATACCAGATCGTCGCAAAGGCGGGTTATAACGCTCCCCGCGCGGTGGAGTGAACCTTAGTCCTTAGGTTCCGGCGGGAGTGGCGACGAACAAAGTCAAGGATTCAATCTTTCCGTTTTTGAGTCTCATACGAATGCGTTGACACTGTTGTCATGGCTTTGTTACCTTCGCGGAGTCCCATGACATTTGCGAAGGCATCATCCACCCGAGCCCCACTGTTCCGCATACTGCTAATCGACGATAATCGCGAGGGCCTGAAGGCCCGAAAGAGCGTTCTCGAGGAGCAGGGTTACGAGATCGTCACGGCTTCCTGTCCGGAGGATGGCCTTTCGATTTTTGCCGGCACCAACTTCGACATGGTGGTGACCGATTACAAAATGCCGCGGATGAATGGGCAGCAAGTGATCGATGAGATACGGGCCAAGCGTCCAGCTACGCCGATTGTTCTCCTATCCGGGATGGTGGAAGCCCTAGGCCTCAACGAAAAGAACACAGGCGCCGACGTTGTAGTGGCTAAGGATTGTAATGAAGTTCAAAACCTGGTTCGCGCTGTCACGCGGTTGATGAGAAAGCCCCCGCGTTCGCAGCGTGCCGGGCTCAAAGCGAAAAAACAGAGCGTATAGACTGAAAGACGTGACTCATCGAGCTCTGACCGCTCTGCTTCTGTGTGCGCTGGTGGCGCAGGCCGCAGTGCCGATTGCGGCGCCAAAGCCGAAGGCGAAGAGCGCAAGGGCCACCCCCTTTGACGGCCTTGCCCCGCTAGAGCGCCAGCAGGCACAGCGTTGGATGCGCGGCATGAGCGTCCGCGACCTGGCGGCGCAGCTGATTATCATTACCTCTTACGGCGAAGCGCCGAGTTCGCGTTCTTCAGCGTATCGTGAATTTGTCCACATGGTTCGCGATCTGAAAGTGGGCGGAATGATTGTTGCAAACCGAGTGGTGTACGGTTCGGTTCGCAATGCAGAGCCATATGCGATGGCCACCTTTCTGAACCGGATGCAAAAACTGGCGCGCATTCCGCTACTGGTGGGTTCGGACTTCGAACGCGGCGCTTCCATGCGCGTGGCGGGTACAACAAAATTTCCACATCAGATGGCATACGGCGCGGCGCACGATCTCAAGCTCACACGATATCTGGGCGCGCAGACCGCCCGTGAGGCCCGAGCGGTAGGCGTGCAATGGATCTTCGCACCAGATGCCGATGTGAACAACAATCCGGACAATCCGATTATTAATACGCGCTCTTTCGGCGAGAACCCGCAGGATGTAGCCACGCAGGTGAAGGCATTTATCGAAGGCGCGCACTCTGATCCCAAGTCGAGGGTGCTGGTGAGCGCGAAGCACTTCCCCGGGCATGGCGACACCAACGTCGACAGCCACATGAACCTGCCGGTGATCAATGTGGATCGCGCGCGCATGGATCAGGTGGAACTAGTTCCGTTCCGTGCGGCGATTGAAGCGGACGCGGATAGCATCATGACAGCTCATATTTCCGTGCCGGCAATTGAGCCGCAAGAGCTTCCGTCGACGCTTTCCCCCGCGGTGCTGACGAAGCTGCTACGTGAGGATCTCAAGTTCAACGGCCTGATCGTTACGGATGCTTTGGATATGCAGGGAGTGGCGAAGCTCTTCCCGGGCGGCGAAGTGGGTGTGCGAGCGCTGGAGGCGGGAGCGGATGTCCTGCTGATGCCGGCGCATCCGGATGAAGTGGTTCGCTCGATCGCGAATGCAGTGCAATCGGGACGGATCTCGAGGCTACGGTTGGAGCAAAGCGTCGCGCGAATCCTGGCTGCGAAGGCGAGAGTCGGATTGCAGAAGAACAAACTTGTGAACGTGGAGGAGATCAGCGACGAACTGGATTCCGAAGAGGCGGCGGAGAAGGCTCAGGAGGCCGCGGATAAGGCCGTCACGCTGGTCAGAAACAACGATTCTCAGATTCCACTGCAAGAGCCGGCAAATACGTGCGTGTACATTCTGGCTGAAGGACGCAGCGGACAACAGGGGCGCAAGATGATCGAGGAGTTTCAGAAGCGCTCGCGGGATCTGCGCTACGCATTGCTCGATCCTTTGATGCCGCAGACTGAAATCGATGCGTCGCTGCAGAAGATGACGGGATGTAAGCAGAACGTCGTCGCAGCATTCATCACGGTGGGCGCTTATCGCGGGAATGTCGCTCTGGCGGGGAATCTGCCGAACTTGGTGAGTACTCTATTGGGCGGTACCGTGCCGGTGACGCTGATCTCGCTGGGAAATCCGTATTTGGCGCGGAGCTATCCGAATGTAGCCGCGTATATGACGACATTCAGCACAACGACGACGTCGGAGACCGCGGCGGTGATGGCCTTGTTTGGGGAGATCCCGATTACAGGGAAACTGCCGGTTTCTATTCCGGGGATTGCCAATTATGGAGAAGGGATTGTGACGCCGCGGCGATAGTGGTACCCGCCGCTACGTCACCATCGTCCAGACCATCACCACTGTCAGGGCGATCATGATCAGACTGGTGGCGATCCCGATAATATTTCCCCAGACGCCGTTCTTGTATTCACCCATAAGCCGGTCTTTGTTGACGAGCAGGAGCATGAAAGTGAGCACGAACGGGAGGAGCACTCCGTTGGCTACCTGCGAAAACAGGATCACTTTCAACAGCGGCATGCCGGGGATGAGGACGAAGCCGGCGCCCGAAAGAATCAGCGCGGTGTACAGTCCGTAGAAGATTGGCGCCTCGCCGAAGCGCCGGTCGATTCCAGATTCGAAGCCTAATCCTTCGCAGACGTTGTACGCGGTCGCGAGCGGCAGAATGGCGGCGGAGAGCAGCGAAGCGTTCACCAAACCCACGGCGAACAGCAGGGATGCAAACTGTCCTGCAAACGGCGCCAGGGCTTTGGCGGCCTCGCCGACGTCGTTGATCTCGCGATGTGTGCCCGATTGGAACAGTGTGGAAGCGCAGGCCACCACGATGAAAAAAGCGATCACGTCCGTCACGATGCATCCAAAGACCACGTCGAGACGGCAGAGTTTATAGTTGCGCTTCGAAATACCCTTCTCCACCACGGAAGCCTGCAGGTAGAATTGCATCCACGGCGTGATGGTGGTTCCGATCAAACCGACAATCATCACGACATAACCGGGGTCGCGGCTGAGTTGCGGGATGAAAGTGTCGTGGAGAGCGTGGGACCAATCGGGGTGTCCGAGAAACGCCGAGATGGGGTAAGTAAAGTAGATCAGCGAAAAGAGCAGCAATCCCTTTTCGACGTGTTTATACGAGCCGCGAACGATGACGCCCCACACGAGCGCGGCCGCAATGGGGACGGCGATATACTTGCTCACGCCGAAAATGCCCAACCCCGAGGCGACGCCGGCAAACTCCGCGGCGATGTTGCCAAAATCCGCAAGACTGAGCACCACCATTGTGAAGAAGGTCATGCGGAGGCCAAACTCTTCACGGATCAGATCGGAGAGACCCTTGCCGGTAATGACGCCCATCCGCGCGGCCATCTCCTGCACGACAATCAGCGCGATGGTGGTCGGGATCAGCGTCCATAGCAGGGCATAGCCGTACTTGGCGCCGGCCTGCGAGTACGTAAGAATGCCGCCGGGGTCGTTATCGACATTCGCGGTAACGAAACCCGGGCCTATTACCGCGAGCAGGGCAAGCAGGCGATAGCGCATGACGCGAAGAGGCCGTATGACGGCGCGCTGCCGGATCGGTTTCTCGGAATGTCCCGTTTGCGTCGTCATGAGGTCAGGGTGTGTGACGATTGGCGAATATGTCCTTACCGAATTCTACGTGCAGCCGGAGACTCGAAATCCATACCGGTCCGCGATCGCGGTTGTACGCCGGGTTCGTTACGCGTTGCAGATCAAACGCAGCAAAGAATCCCGCAAGCAAACGAGCATTATAGTAACTTTCCCAGACGGTCTCCGGTCCGTAACGAAGAGCGCCATCACCGATCAGAAAATCGAGACCGCCGCGGGCCAGATACAGTACATGGACGCCGGAAAGCCCACTGGCCGTGACTTCAGTAGCCACTGTATCGAACTTCCGCCCCCAACGAGTTCCCGTAGCCGAGATACCAGCAGTGGCGAGGCGATCGATGGCGGTGAACGCGAAGCTCTCGGTCTTGCCGTCGTTCCAGCCAAGGCGTCCGAAAACGCCGATATCCTTCGTAAGCTCCTGCTCTACATTGATGCCGAAACCATACTTCAACGTTCCCGGCTTGCGTACGGCTGTTATATCGGGGCGCTGACCGGTCTGCTCGCCTACACGAATGGCATCGCTATAAGTACCCGAGCGAGTGCGATCCTGAGAACTAAGAATTCGGATCGTACCGGCGTGACCGGCGGCTTCGTAACGGCGTTCCCCCTCAAACATATCGGCGCGATCTCGAAACAGGCGCCGATCGAAGCGCAGACCGTTAGCGACGCGCGGCTCAGCGGCACTGGCGTATCGCAAGGACCAATTTCGCGTGTGGAATTCGTGAACCCAACCCCAGGTGTAGCCGCGGGTATCCGCTGGATAATCCCAGGCGCCATTGTACATGACACCCCAACCCATGAACTGAGTCCGGGGATCGTGCGAGTAGCGGTTATTGTCAAAGAAATCGGTTACGGTGAAACGGCCAACGGTAACGCTGTAACGGACCATAGGACGCTCGCCGCCGAGTTGATTGGCATCGCTCTCGACTTTCTCTTTCGCGTCTCCGAAGCCGAAATCCTGCGTGATGTAGAGCCGGGCGACGTACGGTTTGGGCGTAGCGCTGCCGACTCGCGGCAGTTCCCCGTTGGGGAAGTTTGCGATGCCGTTCACGCGGCTGAAACCGCGCCCTCCCGCAATCTCCGGGTCGAAATAGAGTAGGGTGTTGGTGGCCAGCCGGAGACCGAAGAAGAGAGTTGTCGTCAGCGAGACATCGCGCTCAGAGACGGGCTGCAGGCTGAACTCTCCTTGGTATGGCGAGTGGAACTTGCCGTGGTAATCACCGATGGTAGTGGCTTGATAAAAAAGGTTCCACCGTTCAGTGGACGAGTCGTTCGGAGTATCCACAGGGTCCGGCGCAGTCTGCGCAGAGGCCAGGAGCACGAGATGGAACGATAGCAACAAACGCATGTGAATGGAGTGGTCCGGGCCGAACGAAACGCGAAGAGCGGGGCGAAGGCCAAAACTTCATTGTGGCATCCCAGGCGGGTTTCAGCCAGTTAAAATTAGGTTTCAATGCGTGGCCGGGAAATAAAAAACCGGAGTAGATCGTGAGATCCACTCCGGTTTCTTTTCGTTGCTGGTCTGGCGTTAGTTATTTCGGTTTGGAATCGATGTGCGGATTCGTGTTTACGTAATGAACCGTCACTGTCGTGCTGTCCGACTGTCCGGCCTGGTTGGTAACGGTCAGCTTGAAGATGTAATCTCCAAACAAACCACCCAGTTGAACCCGCGTGACCGCCTGCCCCTGGTCGAGGACGGCAGCACCGGTTCCGATCGGCGTCCATTGGTAAGTCAATGCACCGCCGGAGGGATTCTTCGACGTCGAACCGTCCAGGTTCAATTGACGATATAGGGTCTCGATCGTGGAGGGTCCCGTGATAATTGCAACGGGCGGCTGTCCAGGGGGGGCAACCGGTACGCTCACTGTAACCGAGCAGCTTGCGGTCTTTCCGTCGGCTCCGGTGGCCACGATGTTATACGTGGTCGTTGTCTGTGGCTTCACTGTCACCGGTCCGGCAACTGTAGTTCCGCTGACGCCGGCGATACTCACACTCGTGGCGTTCGTCGCCGTATAGGAGAGGGTCACGGCTGCACCGGCAGCCGTTGAGGTGGATGGGGTTGCCAAACACTGGCCAATTGTTACGGCACCGCCACCTCCCGGCGGAGTTACAGGGGTAACCGTAATCGTCGCTTGCGATGTCACTTGGCCGGTCGCATTCGTGGCGGTCAAGGTGTAGGTAGTGGTCTGCGTCGGGCTCACGCTCTGCGAACCGGTTGGTTGCACAGTGCCGATCCCGCTGATACTTACGCTGGTAGCGTTCTCAACCTGCCAGCTTAACGTGGACGGGCTGCCGGAAACAATCGTCGCCGGATTCGCCGTAAAGCTGTCGATGCGAGGAACCGTTCCCGCTGTGACGGCAACTGTCACCTGACAAGTGGTGGGGCCAGTCGCGTTTGTAGCGGTCAATATGTAGCTGGTGGTCTGAGTTGGCGTAACCACCTGCTGACCCGCCCCAGCAACGGGGCCGATACCGCTGAGACTCACGGAAGTCGCGTTCTGAGTGGAATAAGTGATGGTGGCGCTTTCGCCAGCCATGATGTTCATCGGCGAAACTGTACAAGTCAGGAACGACGGGAGATTCGGCGTCGTACCTCCACCTGCTCCTACTGTTACCGTCGCGGTTGCCGTGGCCTGGGTTGTCTTGTTCTTAGCCGTCAATACATACTGCGTAGTAGCGGTCGGCGATACCGAGCGCGTACCGTTGGCTGGATCGACGGTACCGAGGTTGGTAATGGTCACCGTGTCGGCATTCAGGACTTGCCAATCGATAGTTGACGACTGGCCGGCATTGATGTTCGCCGGACTCGCCTGGAAGCGGACGATCTGAACTCCCTGTGGCCGGGCCGTCGTGACGGTGGTTCGCGCAGTTCCCTTCGCGTTATGCGCGTTCGTCACAGTCAGGCGGAACGAGTAGCTTTGCGCATCATCCGCGGTGAAGGACGCCCGAGCGGTTGTGGCGCCGGCCAGGGTGACTGCGGGACCGGAAATTTGGGTCCATAGATAAGTAAGGGGGTCGCCGTTCGGATCATAGGAACCAGAACCGTCCAGGTTGATGGTGCCGGATGGGACGCCGATTTGATCTGGTCCGGCGTCGGCCACTGGAGCACTGAAGCCAGTACGAACCTGGCGAGTCAGCATCTCGTAGCGAACGCGTGGAATATCCGCCGGAACAGCATGCTGGATGCCGTTGTAGCCCTCCAGGTAATCCTTCGGCCGCATGAAGTTGCCGAACTGGAATCCGGCCACGACGCGCCCGGTATTTCCGGGACCAACAAGTGTTTCGTTCACGCCGCCTTCGAGAGTGAAGGCAAAGCGATCACTGAGCGGGAAGACAAAGCGCAAAGTCCCGCCGGGACGGTCCGCATAACCGCGGCTCTTGAGATATCCGAGGTTGCCTTCAAGATAAGTATTGCCAAAAAGACCGACCGTGGTGCTCAGGCCGAGCTGATCGATGGTGCTCAGATAGGTCTGGTTGATGAGATTGGTGGAGATCACCTGGTTGTTGACCACGGCGCCTGTCAGATAACCCTTCGACCCGAACATGCCGAACTTTCCGCGGCTGAAGATGTAGTCCAAGGTAAACGATCCCTGGCCAAGTGTTCCGGCATCCTGCATTCCACTGAGACTCACAGTCTTGATGCTGTTGAACAGCCCGAACTGAGCGCGCGGAATAAAACGATCCACAAGGCCGATGTCGAACTGACCTTCCTTACGGTCGTGGAAGTACATGAATTCGCTTTGAGCCTGAATCGCGAACTGCTCCTTGAAGGGAGCGAAGAAGCGGCCGCGGCCAGTGAACGTCAGATTACCGTCGCCGTCCGCGCCTACATTGGCATTCAAAATGCTAAATCGCGGCATGCGCGCTTTTTCGATTTGCTCAGACGTCCGCGCGTCCACGATGGAGGCTGTCTCCTGGCTCGTGAGCGGTTTCGGCTGGCCCTTTACATACGCGTCCAAGGCGGCCTCTTGCTGCTTGAGGGCGTCGAGGTCCTTGCGGAGCCCGTCATTCTCGGCCTTCATGGCCCGCAGCATGTCGGCGATTTCATCCAGCTTGTCTAATCGCTTGAGAATGTCGTCGCAACACTTTTTCTGGGCGTCGAGGATCTGCTGCCCGTCGATCGCTTTGATAGCGTCGGCAATGCCGCCATCGCTGACGATGTTACCCTTGCCATCGGTGACCGTAAGGGCAACACGGCGATTCATGAACCGCCCTTCTTTCGTACCGTCGGAAACTTTGGGCTGCTTCTTGCCGTACGTTTGAACACTGATCTGGGGATCACCGGCGCCATATTTCAACAGGAACGCCTTTACGGTTTCGGCGCGCTGTTGACCCAACTTATCGTTGTACCGGTCTGAACCGATCTTGTCTGTGTGGCCTTCTACCTTGACCCTGAAATCCGGATGTTTCTGCAACAATTCAGCGAGCCGCAACAAGCTCGGATATCCATCGCTTAAAATATGCGAATTGAATTCAAAATTAATCTCTTCCCAATCATTCTTTGACGCTGTCGTGTTTAGGCCTTGCCCGAACACCGATACCGCGCAGAATGTGAAGAGACTCAGAACGGCGATCTGACGCCTCATACACTTCCCCCCCTGTTATTTTTTAGACACGGTTTTCGATCTGCCACCAAGACGATGATGGGATCTAGTCCCAAGCATACAACAAACAGCCCGTTAGACTGATGAAAATACAAACGGGTTTCGTGCTATTTTCAAAGAGCCTGCCGCACTGGCAGCCGCCCGTTCCGGAGGGCTGCTGAAGGATTTACTGCATTCTAATGTATATGCCCTAGAAATCTTTGAGCAGCCCGACGGGGCGGGAGGAAAGTCCGGTCTCCATAGGGCAACATGCCGGCTAACGGCCGGGGGTATTCGTGGCGACGCGGGTACTACGGAAAGTGCCACAGAAAATATACCGCCTTTTACCGGGTTCGCCTGGTAAGGGTAAGGGTGAAAAGGTGCGGTAAGAGCGCACCGCGGTTGAAGTAATTCAACTGGCAGGGAAAACCCCATGTGGAGCAAGACCAAATAGGGGAGGATGGAGCGGCCCGTTCCGTTTGCACTCCCGGGTAGGTCGCTCGAGCCAATCAGTAATGGTTGGCCTAGACGAATGGCTGCTGCCTCGCAAGAGGAACAGAAACCGGCTTATGGTCCGGCAGGCGCAATATTATTCTTTCCAGAACAGTTCGGCGTCCGAGCGGCGCACGTAGTTGGCGTCGAGAGACGCCGGGGCTGACGGCTCACGGCGGGCGGCGATTCTTCCAATCGCTCCCGCCAGGCTTCGTTGTTCGATGACTGGCCTTTCATTAATATATGACCGGAAGGGCGCGAAATCCGTGGTGATGAACTCGAGGTCGCCATCAGGTAGGGATTCGAGCCAGGGGCGAAAGGGCATTACGATCTCGGGGCGGATCAGATTTAGTCCGGCATCGTAAACGGCTCCGTAAATCTCGCCGCGCCTTGCGTCGAGAATTACGGCGCGAAGCGGACGGGTTCCGAGTTCGGCCAGCGCCTCCAGGTTCGAAACCGCGATCGCGGATTTTCCCGTTGCTTCGGCGAGTCCCTTGACAGCCGTGAGGCCGATGCGCACTCCGGTGAAGGAGCCGGGGCCGGCGGCGGCAGCGAACCGATCAATGTTAGCGATATTACAGTTTCGTCTCGCCAGAAGACGGCCGATCTGATCGAACAGAATCTGACCGAAGCCTTCAGGCGCATGGAGCAGGATCTCCTCCACGACCTGCCCGTCTTCCAGAAGCGCAAGGCTGCCAAAATGCGCCGTGGTGTCGATGGACAGGATGCGCAATTATTTGTCCAGCGAAAATACTTTGTCGATCTGATAAACCTTGCCGTTGGCGTTCATACCGTAGACACGTAAATTGAGGACGGCGGGGAATCTCTTCGCGATGTCGGGCGGGAATTGCAGCGTACCTTCCGCACCCGTTCCGAGGACGCGGAATCCCTGCTCATCGATCGTCGCCTCACCCTCCCAGAGGTACATCATTGACCTCGTTGCTCGGGTTGGGCGGGTGATCTGCGCCGAGAATATTTGTGGGCCGCTCATGGAGAGCGGGTCTTTCGACGGCTCGACCACCTTGAAGGGGGTCTTCTGCACCGTCTGTTCGATATCCTGCAGCAGAATCTCCCGCGATTCGAACTTATACGAGTTGGCCATTGATTCTTTCTTGCCTTCGCGAGAAAGGAAGAGCACCCAATCGTGCTTGCTGTCCGGCGGCTGTGACGCGAATTTCTCACCCTTCCAGTTCTTCTCTTTCACCGTTTCTCCGGAAGCAGGGTCGAGCCACAACACATCGTAGCCATGCCTCTCGACGCGGACTTCCACGGGTCCGGGATTCTCGACATACATAATGTATTCGATCCCTTCGAGAGCCACACATCGGCCGCCATCGACGTCGAAATAAGGCTCGAGTTCCCAGTGGCGGGTGTCGTTGAACAAGTCGAACCAGACCTTCATTACTTTGGTGCCAGGGGAATCGAGCCACTTCGGGTCCTGCGGCGTCTTGCTTGCTCCGGAGGTCCCGGTATTACTGAATGTCGGATATTGGCCGTTCATCGTCGCATTCCACAAACGATGGCGGAACGCGGCGGAGTCCACATCGTTGCGGCCGGACTTCCCCGCCCCGCTGTCCTCGTTGGCGAACTGCAAATTCACAAAAGGGGTCGGAAACAGTTGATGCTCGATGGCTCCGACCTGATCCTGGGCCGACTGGTAGCTCACATAATCCATCCAACCATCGGCCAGCAGTGGCGCGGAGGTGACCCGGGTATCAGTGCTGCGAGGATGCCCGTAGGCATCATATTTCTTCAGCGCAAGTCCCAATTCCTTCATGAGCAAGCGCCCGTCCTGATAGCTTTCAAACTCCTGAACGATCTGCCAGGTGACATTGAAAGCGCCGTAGCGGGCCGTGATGAAGCGCACAAAGCGATCACGCTGTTGCGGCGCCGGCAACAGCTTACGAAGCTGATCGTCCGCATTACCGAGGACGGCGTCGAAGATGAGACCCTTCTGATTCATGTAGCGAACGCGTTCGTCGAGCTGCCGGAAGAAATTGACGTCGGGACGGTCGGGATCGGCCAGCACATGCGCTGTATTGTCGACGCTTCCGGTGACGACGCCACGAATGTGAGTGAACTTTTGCTGCGAACGGGTATCGATGGTGCGGTGGAAGAAATCATCCGGCATCGAGGCGATCTGCAGACTTGTGTCGCCCATCCAGAGATGTGGTTTCAGGTTCTCCGTGTACTGCCAGTGGTGGACGTTGGCCGGCCGAATGAAACCCAGCGCTTCGGACGCTGTGGCGTTCACCTTCAGCTCCTGTCCTTCGAAGCGCGGGACGTTGCTGGTGACGCGGCCGGTCCATTCTCCAGGTTCGGTTGGAGTGAACCGGATCACCATGCGGCGCCCGCCGTCCCAGAATGCGCGGAGGATCACGGTCTTAAATTTGGGCGAGCGGAACTCGGCGTGGATTTCGACGGTCGTGTATGGGTTTGGATGAGCCTTGGCCTCCGCATCATTCAGATCGAAGCTAATATCGCAGGCGGAATACGCCGGCGTTGACGGACACTCGGCGCGGAGAAGAAGTGGCAGCCAGAACAACCCTGCAGCTATCCACTTAGCGAAACCCATAACCCCAGTTTAAATTGTGGCAACCTAAGTTATCGAATCATGAAGCGTCTTGTCCTTTGTCTCCTCGTTTCTCTTACGCTGCTGCCAGCTCAAACGAACATCGCCAAAAAGACGGAGGGTATGCGCAAGCTTCCCGGCTATTTTCCGCTTTATTGGGATGCCAAGGCGGGTAAGCTGTGGCTCGAAATCGACCGGTGGAACACCGAATTTCTTCACGTGGTCTCGCTGCCGGCTGGTATCGGATCGAACGATATCGGGCTGGATCGGGGACAACTTGGGAGTGAACGCATCGTGCGGTTCGAGCGGGTTGGTCCGAAGGTTCTGTTGATTGAGCCGAACTATAGCTTCCGGGCGAGCGGCGCCAATCCGGACGAGCAGCGATCGGTGGAACAGGCTTTCGCGCAATCCGTTATCTGGGGTTTTACCGCCGAAGCTGAGGACGGCGACAGGGTCCTGGTGGACGCGACCGCGTTCTTCGTCAATGATGCGCATCACGTGATAGAGGTGTTGCGCACTACTAAGCAAGGCAGCTACCGGCTCGATGCGTCGAGGTCTGCCGTCTACCTGCCGCAGACGCGGAACTTTCCGAAGAACACTGAAGTGGAAGCAACGCTCACATTCGAAGGGGATTTGCCCGGCAGCCACGTTCGGGAAGTAACTCCGAGCCCGGAGTCGATTACTGTTCGAGAGCATCAGTCGTTCGTGGAATTGCCAGACGGTAACTTCCAGCCTCGCGCCTTCGATCCGCGGGCTGGTTATTTTGAAATCCAGTATATGGATTTTTCGGCCCCGCTTGGCGATCCCGTTGTGAAGCGCTTCGCAGTGCGGCATCGGCTGAGAAAAAAGGATCCTTCCGCGGCTATGAGCGATCCTATAAAGCCGATCGTTTATTACCTGGATCGCGGCGCGCCGGAGCCGGTGCGATCGGCACTGCTCGAGGGCGCAAGGTGGTGGAACCAAGCCTTCGAGGCGGCGGGTTACCGCAATGCCTTTCAGGTGGAGATGATGCCGGAAGGGGCCGATCCGATGGATGTGCGATACAACGTGATCCAGTGGGCCCATCGTTCGACGCGTGGCTGGTCATATGGGAATGCCGTGTCCGATCCGCGGACCGGCGAAATTATTCAGGGACGTGTGACGCTCGGCTCGTTGCGAGGCCGCCAGGATTACCTGATCGCCGAAGGACTGCTTGCTCCTTATGAAGCCGGAAAGCCTGTTCCGCCCGTGATGCTCGAATTTGCGCTGGCGCGCCTTCGCCAACTGGCGGCCCATGAAGTTGGCCACACGCTGGGACTGGGTCACAACTTCGCCGCGAGCACTATGAATCGTGCTTCGGTGATGGATTATCCGGGCCCGCTTGCGTTGTTGGATGGAGACGGTGCGCCGGACTTATCGAAGGCTTATGCCACCGGAATCGGCGAGTGGGACAAGGTTGCCATTACCTGGGGATATCAGGATTCGCCTCAAGGTACGAATTATTTGAATGAACTTTTGGCGAAGGCGTATGCGCGCGGGCTGTACTTCATGACCGACGCCGATTCGAGGCCGGAAGGCAGCCCACATCCTTCGTCGCATCTTTGGGACAACGGCGCGAATGCGGTGGATGAGTTGAATCGAGTGATGCAGGTTCGGTCCCGAGCGCTGAGGCGCTTCTCGGCGAACAACATTCGCGAAGGGACGCCGATGAGCACGCTCGAAGAGGTGCTGGTGCCGCTCTATCTTGGTCATCGCTACCAAGTGGAGGCTGCTTCGAAGATGCTGGGAGGATTACAGTACACCTATGCAATGCGCGGCGATGGGCAGACGGTCGCCGAGATCGTGCCGGGCTCCGAACAACGTCGCGCGCTGGACGCGTTGCTTCAGACAATCGCGCCGGGAGCGCTTACGTTGCCGGAAGTGGTGTTGCGAATGATTCCGCCGCGCCCGCAGGGCTACTCGAAAACACGGGAATTGTTTCACCATCGCACCGGGCTTACGTTTGATGCGATGGGTCCGGTTGAAGCGGCTGCGGCGATTACTCTCGGTCAGATTTTGAATGCTGAGCGGGCGGCTCGCTTGATTGAGTATCATTCGCGCGACACCAAGTATCCGGGTCTCGATGAGGTGATCAGCAAGGTGCTTGGAGCGACTTGGAAGAAGACCAGGCTTTCGGGACTCGATGCAGATACGCAGCGTGTTGTGGATGACGTGGCACTGAACCGGTTGATGTCGCTGTCTGCTCAGGATGCTGCCGGGACGGAAGTTCGTGCGATGGCCGCGGCGAAGCTTGACGAATTGCGGGCGTATCTGGTGGCGGCGCGGGGTGCAGATGCGGATGAACGAGCGCATAGGCAATACGCCGCGGCGCAGATCAAGAAGTTCCTGGAAGATCCGAAGCAGTTCGCGCTTCCAGAACCGGCCCCGGTGCCCCCGGGTCAACCGATTGGGATGGAGTGATTTTCAGGTATTATCTTGGGCCACCACTCTCCGATGCCGATATTTCGAAGTAGCTTGGCATAATCCTTGAACTAGCGGGGAACACAGCCAGCCAACAACATGCCGACAATTCGTTCCCGCAATCTTTTTACTTGCGCGCTGGAGAGCCCTGTCTCACGGAGTGCGCGTGCGGTATTCGACTTCAGGGTCTTTCCGAACGGGAACCCCGCGGCTCCTCATCAAAACGCCCGCAAAACGGAGCCTGGGTCGCGGACTCGCACGATTCGTTTGCTTGCGACGACTGAGGACCGCGACCCCGCCCTTTGCGGGCTCCTCAATAAACTCGCTGCCAATCGCGATACATGCCTTGTCGCCGCGCTTGATACCTGGAATGAGTTCATCCATGAGCGGGAAAGTTCATTCCGAATCGCCTCCCGGTCTGTGTATGGCGCAAGATCGGTGGTCTCGGTGATCGTGAGGTCTAGAGCGTAGACCGTGTAGCATTCCAACATAGAAGCACGAGACCAGCGGCCGGTTGGGTTTTACTCGTGAAGCTGCATCGCTTATCCCCGCCCTCGACGACACTAGAAGAATGACATGGATTGTGTGGGCTCTGCTTTCAGCGCTGTTCGCGGCGGCCACTGCATTATTGGCGAAACTGGGCGTAACAGGAATCGAGTCGAACGTGGCCACAGCGATCCGGACAACAGTAGTGGTGGCGTTCACTTGGTTGATGGCCTACCTCACGCGCCAACCGGGCGGTTTTCGGATTACGTCCACAAAGACCTGGATCTTTCTGGTTCTGTCGGGATTCGCTACGGGACTCTCCTGGCTCTGCTATTTTCGGGCACTTCAACTGGGCCCTGCTTCGCGGGTGGCGCCGATCGACAAACTGAGCGTGGTGCTCGTGATTCTCTTCGCCGCAGCGTTCCTGGGGGAGCGGCTCACGTGGGGCAAAGGTATCGGCGGTCTGCTGATCGTAGCCGGCGTTATTCTTGCCGCTCGGGACTGATCTTACAATTGCAACGATATAAAAAGGCGTATTAGTACTATCGCTGACTGTTGGGTCCTATTCTCGAGAGAGCTTAGTGTCGATAAGACGCCCAGCAGCCTTTCAGGGGGCCTTGACTCGAGTACTAGCCGGATGTACGATTACTGGAGTTTGCTCGCTTTGAAGAGGATTCATGAACCGCTTCACTGCACCACAGGGGGTTTTTTAGATGAAAGTGTCCCAGTCGATACTCCTAGGAGTATCTGTGTCCATGTCGATTTTCTGTCTGATCGGTCTGCAATCCGCAGCCCGGGGTCAGTCAGTGGCAATAGCGGAAGTCAGCGGAATGGTGTCCGACCCGAGCGGCGCCAGGCTGGCCGGTGCGCAAGTCACCATGATCGAGACCAGCAAAAATGCGACTCGGTCAACAGTGAGTGATTCGGTAGGCCGCTATACGCTTCCCAACCTCCCAGTTGGACCTTATAGGCTCGAAGTGAAAGCGGCAGGTTTCAAAGATTACGCGCAGACAGGCATCGTGCTGGAGGTGAACAATAACCCTCAGATCAATGTTGTGATGCAGATTGGCGCGGCTTCGGAACGGATTGAGGTGACGGCAGCCACCAGCCTGGTCGAGACGAAGGAAAATTCCATCTCGAACGTGGTCGACACACAGCGCATGAACGAACTGCCGTTGAATGGGCGGCAGGTGACCCAGTTGATTATCGGACTGGGAGCCGCGGCGTATGGGGACAGTGGCGATACGGGTAGCAAGACTTTTTACAGTTCCACCAGGATTTCCGTAGCGGGCGGACAAGGGAACGGGACCGCGTACCTGCTCGACGGCGGGGACAACACAGACGCGATGTCGAACGTCAACCTGCCCTTCCCCTTCCCGGATGCGCTCCAGGAATTCAGCGTCGAAACGAGCGCTGTGTCTTCGCGCTTCGGTATACATCCGGGGGCGACGGTCAACGTAGTGACCAAGTCCGGATCAAACGTCCTGCACGGCGATCTGTTTGAGTATCTGCGCAACGGAGATTTGAACGCGCGCAACTTCTTCGCGCCAACCCGCGACAGTCTAAAGCGGAACCAGTTCGGCGGCACCGCCGGCGGTAAGGTCATCCAGGACAAGCTGTTTTTCTTTGGTGGGTATCAGGGTACGCGGAATCGCTCGAACCCCCCGCAGTTCACCACGTTCATTCCGAATGCAGCTATGTTGAACGGAGATTTCAGCACGGTTGCCAGCGCCACCTGTCAATCCGGCGGCGCTGTGACGTTGAAGAATCCGCTCAACAACAACGTCCCATTCGCGGGCAACCAGATTCCGGCATCGATGCTGAACCCGGTGGCCCTGAAGACTGCGAATACCTATTTACCGGTTTCCTCGGCCGACCAATGCGGCAAAGTTACGTACACAATTCCGGTTACTGGCGATGAGGAACAGGTGATTGGACGCGTCGACTTTGTGCAGAGCTCCAAGAATACGCTGTTTGGCCGCTACTTCATTGATGCCTTCAAGAATCCGCCTACCTATGACGGCAAGAACATACTGACGACCACACAAGCGGGCAATCTTGAAATGGCTCAATCGGCCGCGATCAGTGATACGTACACCTTCGGCCCGGGAACGCTCAACACGTTTCACTTTACCTTCAACCGGCGCCGTGACGACCGCGGGCCGACACCAATTCCCATCAACCCGACGCTACTCGGCGTGAACATGTACAGCGCGGTGCCGAATTTCCTGCTGTTTAGCGTTACCGGCGGGTTCAGCACGTTCTGCGGCACCTGCGCCCCTGGTCATTTCAACGTCAACACCTTTCAGATGGCGGACGATGTGGACGTGATTCGTGGACGGCATGAAATGGCATTCGGGTTCAACCTTGTCCGGGTGCAGAATAATACCATCTCCGGTTTCCAGGAGAATGGCAATTTTACGTTTAACGGCTCTCGGACGGGCTTGGGACTGGCCGATTTCATGACCGGGCTGCCGAACGATTTCAGCCAGACCAACGCCACTCCAGACGACCTGCGGACGTGGATCATGAGCTTCTATGCGCAGGACACCTTCAAAATATCGCAACACTTCACGCTGAACTACGGCATTCGCTGGGAGCCGTCGTTCTCCGATCCGGATAAATATGGGCGCGGTACTTCGTTCAGCCTTGCGGGCTTTGCCGCCGGCACGGTCAGCACCGTACATCCAAATGCGCCGGCTGGGCTGTTCTTCCCGGGAGACAAAGGCATTCCGGCCGCGAACTGGAACGGCAAGCTGGCGAATTTCGCACCGCGCTTGGGCGTAGTTTGGAATCCACACGGCGATGGACGGGACACGCTTCGCGTCGGCGCGGGTATCCTTTACGATGTTGCGGAAACCTGGTTCAACGAGCGCGAAACAACCAATGCTCCGGTAGGTACGAACATCGACACGCCGAACCCGGTTGGCGGATTATCAAATCCGTGGCAGGGTTACCCAGGTGGGAATCCATATCCCCAGAACGGAAAGGCGTTCTTCCCGACCGCGGGCGTTTACGTCAATATGCCCCTCAATCCCAAGCCCACGTATGTGGCGAATTGGAACGTGACCTACCAGCGGCAGATAGGCACCAGTTGGGTGGCCTCGGTCAGCTACCTGGGCAACAAGACTACTCACCTTTGGAGCAATAACGGAGAAATCAACCCCGCGTCGTTTCTGGGTTTGGGCGCCTGCACGATCAACGGTATCTCTTACGCGACTTGCTCAACAACGGGGAATGCCAATCAACGGCGTCGCTTGTACCTCCAGAATCCCACCCTGGGCGCGGCTTACGCGAGCATCAACACGATGGATGATGGCGCGGTAGCTCACTACAACGGGCTGCTGATGTCGATCCAGCATCGATTTGCCCACAACTTCACTTTCCTCGCCAACTATACGTACTCCAACTGCATTTCGGATACCGATTTTGGCGCAGCATTGGCCACTCCAGGGAACTCACAGCCGTTCAACCGGCATGCGGACTGGGGTCCGTGCGTCTTTGACACGCGCCACAATTTCAATACGTCGCTTGTGGCGACCAGCGAAGTGAAAGGCTACAGCGCGTGGACGAACAGGTTGCTGAGCGGTTGGCAAATTGCGCCAATTATTCATGCCTCCAGCGGCCAGCCCCTGAACGTAACCGTGGGTAAAGATAACTCGCTCACCAACCTCAACAACGACCGGCCCAATCTGGTACTTGCGGATACGGCCGCCACCAATCCCATCTGCAACAACGGCACAACCGCGTGCGTCCTGTTCCTAAATCCCGCTGCGTTTCAGGCGAATGCGCTCGGCACGTTCGGAAACCTCGGCCACAACGCTTTGCGTGGGCCCAAGACCGTGGATTTCAGCGCCGCGATTAGCCGGAGTTTCAAGCTGACTGAGCGCTACAGCGTTCAAGCACGGTTGGATGCGTTCAACGTCCTGAATCACACGAACTTCGTCGGCGCGATTTCGCCGGCGGGAACGGTGACAGGCTATACAACCCTTTCAACAAATATGAGCGCTTCGACATTCGGAAGAGTGCAAGCAGCGTTTGATCCGCGAATTCTTCAATTCGCTCTGAAGTTCTTTTTCTAGAAGCTGAGCAACTTTCATCTGCGGCCGCGGCGAGGGGGAATTTCCCGAACCGCGGCCGTTATTATTGGCGGTCGAACTTCCCTGATATTGGGTCTCTCGGTAAGTCCGAGTAGTCTACCCGACTTGACTCCCATTCAACCCACCCTAGGCGAACCGATATTTTTCGTGGTTTCGATTGACACCATCCCGGCGGAACCATAGAATTAAGCCCAGTCCTTCGATCAATCTATGAGAGGTGTTATGGCTTGGAACCCACGTTTGGTTATTCTGCCGCTTTTGTTGAGCGCGGCTGCTATTTGTTATGGACAAGAGGTCCGTGCAAGCATTTCAGGCTCTGTAACGGATCCAAGCGGCGCACCGATTTCCGGCGCGATTGTGATCGTCACCAATCCGGCGAGCAACGCCGCGACCACCGAGACAACCAACGACACCGGCACTTATCTGGCGCCATTCCTGGCGCCGGGAACTTATGTATTGACCGTGGAACATCCAGGCTTTAAAAGGTACGTGCGGGAGAACATTGTGCTGCAATCTCTCGACAAGGCGAGGATCGATATTCATCTCGAGCTGGGAAATCTGGCTGACAGCGTTACGGTCTCATCATCGGTTTCAACCTTGCAAACCGAAACAGCCACACGTGGACAAGGTATCTCAAATGAGCTCGTTTCCAATCTGCCGACGCAGGGGCGAAATCCATTCCAAATCATGTGGGCCGCGCCGGGCGTCATCAAGGTGGGAACGTGGCGTTACCTCCGGTCCTTCGACAGTGGCGGGACATCGGGCTTTTCCATCAATGGCGGAAGGAATCAGGAAAACGAAGTACTGCTGGATGGGATCAGCGACATGCAGTCGAACCGGTCGGTGATCAACGTGCCGACGCTCGAAAGCATCCAGGAATTCAAGGTACTAACGAACACGTATGACGCGCAGTACGGCAGGACCGGCGGCGGCGTGATCACCATCGTCACCAAGTCGGGCACCAATTCCCTGCACGGCACGCTGTTCGAGAATTTTCAGAACGCGAAGCTGAACGCCAACCAGTCGGAGTTGAACGCCGCCGGCATTCCTAAATCGCCAAACCATATCAATGCATTCGGGTTTCAATTGGACGGTCCGGTTTTGATTCCTAAAGTATTTAACGGGAGGAATCGACTCTTCTGGCTGATCTCGTATGAAGGGATGCGGCAGCGGTCGGCCGACCCTGGTGTCGCAACCGTGCCAACGCTGGCCGAGCGTGCAGGAGACTTTTCAGGACTCTTCAACGCGCAGGGACAGCAAGTTCTAATTTACGACCCGACGACCACAGCGAAAGACGGCTCCCGTACACCCTTCGCGGGGAACAAAATCCCGGCCTCGCGCATCAGCCCGATTGCCGCGGCCGCGTTTGCATTCTACCCGGCTCCGACGTCGCTTGGAACCGGCCCGGCTCAGATCAACAATTATCCGTTTCCTTCACGCTGGGTGGGCGATTTGAATCAGGTGATCGGCCGCCTCGACTATCAGATCACTTCGAAGAACAACGTTTCGTTCCGCTATGGCCAGAATCCGTATTCGGAGTACCGCGGGCTGGTGTTTGTTCTGGATCTCTCGCAGAAGAATCCGGCCGAACCGACCGGAAACGCGCCGCTGTTACGTAACGGCAGAAACTGGACATGGAACTGGACATCGACAATTTCTCCGAGTCTGACGTTCGATCTGCGCGCAGGCCTGAACCGCTGGGAGAATGGCGGCGGAAACACTTTCGGTGCAAACTACGATCCGAGGAAACTCGGCTTCGATTCGGCTTTGGTGTCGCAGTTCTCGGCGCTGCAATTTCCGCCATTCAATCTCGGCAGCTATCAGCAGATGGGCTCCAGCGTCATCAACTACGGGATGAACGACACATACAGTGTGCAGCCGAATTTCAATCTCGTGCGCGGCAAGCATTTTCTCAAGTTCGGCGTCGAGGCCCGCAAGTATAACGACAACACAATCAATCCAGGAAATGCCAGCGGGGCGTACACTTTCGGCAAAACGTGGACACAGGCGAATGCCTCGAGCGCCAGCGCTACTTCCGGCAACGAGATCGCGACATTCCTGCTCGGAGATCCCACCGCGGCATCCGCGGATCGCAACATCAACACCGCATTCACACATTTTTACTACGCGGGCTTCTTTCAAGACGACTGGAAACTGACGTCGCGTTTGACAGTGAATCTGGGCCTTCGCTGGGATTACGAATCTCCCGCGACCGAACGCTATAACCGTATGATCGATGGGCTGGATCTGACGGCGGCGAGTCCGATCGCATCCCAGATCCAGGGGCTGAGTCTCAAAGGTGCGGTGCTGTTCGCGGGCGTCAATGGGCAACCCCGGGGCACCGTCAACCCGGACAAGAACAATTTCGCTCCGCGCATCGGAATTGCCTTCCAGCCTTGGGACAAGTGGGTAGTCCGCGGCGGGTATGGGTTGTACTACCTGGGCCAGAGCGCCACCGGCGGAACGAACGGCTTCAGCCAGACAACCAATGCCGTTCTTTCGATTGACGGAAACCTTACTCCGGCGGTGAACCTGGCCAACGCGTTCGCCCTGCAACCGGGCGGTCTGCTGTTGTCACCAATCGGCAGCAGCCAGGGGGCGGCCAGCTTCCTGGGACAGAATCTGACCGTGAACTACCGCGACCGGCCGCTGCCGTATTCGCAGCAGTATTCGTTCGATATTCAACGCGAGTTGCGCGGCGATGCGCTAGTGGAAATAGCCTACGTCGGCAATCAGACTTCGAAACTGCCGCTGCTGAATAGCACTCTTGGCGGAGGCGGGGTCAATCTGAATTACATCCCGCTGTCCCAGATGAATCAAGTGAACGCCAATGGCGCCGTCAACACTGCCTACTACACGCAGCAAGTGCCCAATCCATTGGCCGGATTGATTCCCGCAAACGCGTCTCTTAACGGCGCGACGACGGCAGCCCAAAACCTGATGTATGCGTATCCGCAATTCACTCAGTCGCTACTGCTGGCAAGTCTTCCTATTGGAAAACAACGGTACGATGCATTCCAATCGAAAATCACCAAGCGGTTCAGTGATGGATTGGTTCTGTTGGCGAGCTATTCTTTCAGCAAGACGCTGCAACAAGTGCGGATGCTGAATGCGCAGGATTTGAACCTGAGCAACCCAGGCGCAACGAAGCTCGTAAAAGAGCCTGCCGACCAGCTAGACATTCCGCAGAAATTCAATCTCACGATGGTTTACGAACTGCCGTTCGGAAAGGGTAAGAAGTTTGCGAATGACCTTCCCAAACTGGCTAATGTTCTGATCGGCGGATGGGAAGTCAACACGAACATCACTTATCTGAGCGGTATGGAAGTGGCTTATCCGAACGCTCCGCAGGTGCAACCCGGCAGCGCCAAGCTGGACAACGGCGGCATCGCGCAATGGTTCAATACCGCGCTGTGGCCCAATCACACGGCTCCAAATCTTACTTACACGACGCGGAATTTTCCGTACGAATTCAGCAATGTTCGGCTGCCGGGTTACCACAACTGGGACGCGTCCGTGTCGAAATCGTTCGCTATCTACGAGCGGATCCGCATGCAATTCCGCTTTGAGGCTGTGAACGCGCTGAATCATCCGTGGTATGGCAGCATCGCTTCCGTCGATGTTACCAACCCTCAGTTCGGACGATTGAGTCCGACGGAGCAGAACCTCCCGCGCTTCCTTAAGCTTGGGTTGAACCTTCAGTTTTAGGAGGCCGGATTACTTCGACGGAACAGCCAGCGTGCATCGCAACGGACTCGGAAACGCTTCCGAGCCAGAACCGGCCGGCGCCACTGCGGCCTTGCGATCCGGCAACGATCAAGTCTGCGCCCCATTGCTGAGCCTCGTCGAGAATGACATGCTTCGGGCCGTCCAGTAGAACAGAAATCGACTCCGCGGTCTTCACCCCGGCCGAGGCGAGAATTTCTTCCGCGCTCGCGATCGCTTCCTGAGCATGCTGCATTGCATTGACGCGAAATTGCTCGACAGTTTCGACGTCGAGCAGCGGAGGTTCAAACGCCGCCTCAAATAGGGAGACGCGTGGCTCGACGACGCTCAGGATGCGAACTTCAGTGCCGTCAGGCCACGGGCGTTCGGCAATGGAGTGGGCCGCGGCGTTGGAATACTGAGAGCCGTCGGTTGCCAGCAGGATCTTCATGGCTCTCCGCACGGGTTCCTGTCCGGAATTGGAACGCACCACTTCGACGGAACAATGGACGTGGCGCAAAACGGCTCGGGCGATACTGCCGAAAAGAAGACGCGCCAACCCTGTGGCTCCATGAGAACCAACCACTACAAAGTCCGCGCCGGACTGCTCGGCGTGATCCACGATCACGGTCTTGGGATCGCCCGTCAGAACGAGAGGTGTGGCGGCGAGTCCGGCGGACGTGAGAAGATCCGCCATCTGTTGAACCATTTCTTTAGTGCGCCGAGTGACCTGCGCGATCAACTCCGGGACTGCCCAAATCTCAAACGGCTCGACCACACTGAGGACTTCCACGGTGGTCCCTGCCGGCCAGGGACGCGCGGCAATCTCACCAGCGACGGCGTTTCGACCCGGCGAAAAGTCTACGGCAAGAAGTATCTTCATAGCATTCACGGTAGCTCTTTTATTTGTTGAAGCTGATAACCCGGGGGCTGGACGAGCACGAATTTTTCCGGCGTGACATCGCCCGTGTTGAACTTCACATCGCTGATGGTTAGCGTGACTTCGTAGTTGTCTTGAGGCCGTTTGATATCCACAACGGTGGGGAAGGAAATATTGCCAAAAGGCTTCCAGCCGGCGTATTTCGACTCGCTGAGAATTTCGCCGGACGGATCGAAGATTTTCTGGCCGACGATTTGAAGCGTATAACGATCGAAATAGAAGTTCCGGAGCAGCTGGAGTTGATCTCCATTCCGCCTGATGATGAACAGAATGTAGATCGCTTTGGTCTCGTCGGTATCGTCTTCCATGAGAGTGACGTTCGTTTTAGCATCCGGCGGTTGGATCAACAATGCCGAGAGAAACGCGGCGGGCCGGAGATTCTCGAGTTTATTTGGGGACTTCGCAGGCGCGTCGTTGGCACCCTCAATGAAACGGCTCTTGCTGGGAATCGAAAGGTGAAATTCGTTGCCGACTGAGGCCATGTCGAAGAGAGTGCTGTGAACGACCGGGTCCTGTCCGATGATACGGATCAAGTCCGGCCGCAAGAAGATCAAAATGCCGGCAATGGTGGCGTAATCCTTCACTGCTCCGTTATATAGACTGCCAACCGAGGCGGCCATATCGGCTTTCATGGTGAACGACTGTATCCGATCGGAGATCTGGTGTATGCGGTCGATCAGGTCTTCCTTGCGCGCCGTCAGCAACGGCCGGTTCGCCACCTTCCCCGGCGGAGCGACGACGCGGGTGCGGACGAGGCAGGCCGGAAGTAGAAGCGTGACAGCGCACAGCATCACTCTTGTGGTCAGTCGTGCCGTGCTACGGGGCATGATCAGAGAAAGGCACCTGTGGAAATAGGATGATGGACGTGCCGGCAATCGAATGATCGCAACCGCGCCGACGTTTTTATTGTACGTCGAGAGAGTTAGATGGTTGCCGCTAACCTGCGCTTCAGATCGGCGGCCCCCGCGCGGCCGCTTTTATCGGTTAGGCGTTGAATACGGGTCCTCCTTGGTGGAGTCATCGGACTGCGCGGCCGGTTTGGGCTCAGAGCGAACGATTTCCAGCGGTTTTGGTGCCGGTTTTGGCGTAGCGTTACCTTCGTTCCTGCATATTGGCTCCGGTTCGGATGTGATTGCTTCTTCGGCAGCTTCGGCCTCGGCAGCGCGGCGGTCTTTTTGAACCTGGCGAAGCTCGGCGGCGGCTTGGCGAAGTTGGCGGAAGTAACGGGCCTCGTAGCGCGAGAGGTTGGCCATGGTTTTAGATCCGTTGCTTTCTTTCTCGTAGGCGATGGCAAGGCGGACAGGTTCCGGTATGATGTCGAACTCCTTTTTGAGTTCGCCGGAGTGGTGCATGCGTGCCTGCCGGAGGTCGAGAGTTTCGTGCTCGACCGCCATTACCCGGTTGAGGCGCCAGCGGGCGGCGACCATGTCGTTGACGAGATCGGCTTCGAATTCATTTTCCGGTTTCCAGAGATCGTAATAGGATTTTCGGGTGGATTCGAACAGCTCGGGGCTCTCGTTGGCAAGTACCAACGTTTTTGAAAATAACCCATGTTTGACGCTATTTTGTGCACACTTCTGGCGGGCTTCTTCGGACTTCTTTCCTCTGGCCAGCATTCCATTGCGACGGCCTGCTTCAATTCGTGCTTGCGATTTCATGGTTTTTCTCCTGGATTCAGTATTTTGGTTATTTGTTGGCGACGGCTTTCAGCTTGCGCAGCATAGCGCTGGTTCGAAACATTTGTTTGGAACAGCGGTCTTCCTCGCGGCGTAGCGCCTCAGGGACTGGACTGAAAATAGCTTGAACTAGCGCGCCGGGGGCACTATCGGTGGCGGCGAGGTGCTCATTGATGGCTTCGGTTTCAGCGCGCTGCATCCGGCGCACGCGCCAGTGAGCAGTGGCAATATCGTTGACCAGGCCGGATTCGATTTCTCCTTGAGGTTGGTGATGATCGTAGTGCGCGCTATATAGCGCTTCGAATTCCTCGATGCTCTCGGTTGTCAGGACGAGCGCCTTGAGGATGGCGGCCTTTCCGGCGGTGATCTTGCGCGGTTTGGCGATCTTTTGCGTGTTGGCCGGCGTGAATCCGCTACGCCACACGATGTTGCTAACTCTTAGACGCATTCATACTCTCCTTATCCTGGCTTGAGCTTAGCGGATGGAGTTTGGTGGGGTGAGTGGATTTTTTTGTAAGCTGCTGATTGTATTGATAAAGATTTTTGTGACCGAAAAAGGTTGGCTCGGTTTTGCGGCGCCGGGTGGCCGGGGAGTAGTCGAATTGACACACCAGAACCGGTTTCAGCCACAGTATCGAATGCCGGACTATGCCGGATCGGGTATTGCTTGTGTTGCCGTTACTGCGTTCAGCGTCATTTTGTTCGGCATAATGGGTTCCGGGTTGCCGATCTAGACGTAGCCTTATTGTCGACAGCGGCAACTCGCGCCGTAGCGATTCGCATCCGGCGCGCGTGAGCCCCCCGAAATCGTCTTGTGGCGCGGGAGCTCGCCAAACTGAACTTGACTCGCGTAATCTCGCCGGATAAGCTAAGAATTCTTGGTATGGGACGCAAGGCGCAGAAGAACGATTCGTTACCCGGTTCACTGGACATGTTGATTCTGCGGACGCTGTCGCGACGCGATCTTCATGGATACGGCATCGTCCAGTTCATTCAACAGTCCTCCGACAATGAGCTCCTCGTCGAGGAGGGCTCGTTGTACCCCGCTCTCCAGCGGCTGGAGCTAAACGGGTGGATCGACGGTGTCTGGGGCGTTACGTCGAATAATCGGCGGGCGAGGATCTACAAGATCACGGCGGCTGGCCGCAAACAGTTGGCGGTTGAAACCCGAAA
>Ga0105240_10000236_pt1 | contig 110204 bp, 87 predicted proteins | sample KBSC54metaG_FD_80426 | JGI IMG/M metagenome (GOLD analysis project Ga0105240, IMG submission 80426) | Corn rhizosphere microbial communities from Kellogg Biological Station, Michigan, USA - KBS C5-4 metaG | ecosystem: Host-associated > Plants > Roots > Rhizosphere > Soil | place: Michigan, USA...
CAGGCCGCCGTCGTTGGGCATATCCTTGGAAATATTCGGATGCGGGAAGTCCGTGCCCCACAAGACGCGATCGGGCGCCGTTTCGATCAGGGTCTGCGCATAGGGGATCGCATCCTCGAAGGGGCGCTTGCCGGCCGATACGCGTTCTGCGCCGCAAACCTTGACCCAGGCCAGCGGATTGTCGCGCATTAATTGCACCAGCAGGCGAAACGGCTCCTGTTCCAGGCCTTCCTGCGCGCGTACCCGACCCATATGGTCGATCACGAAGGGTACGCGGATGCGCTTGAGCACGTCCTGCAGCTCGACGATATCGGTGGCATCGAGGTGCAACACGACGTGCCAGCCCATGGTTTCGATGCGCTGGAGCACGCGATCGAATACACCCATGTCGGGTGCGCCGCCCAGATGCTTGACGAAGTTGAAGCGCACACCGCGCACGCCGCCTTCATGCAGGGCATCGAGGCCCTTGCCGTCGATATGGTCGTCGACGATGGCGATACCGCGATAACGGCCCTTGCCGCGACTGATTGCATCGATCATGGCGGTGTTGTCGGTGCCATGGCAGCTGGCCTGCACGATCACGCCACGCTCGAAGCCGAGGAAATCGTGCAGCGCGACCAGGTGCTCGAACGGCGCGTCCGGCGGTGTATAGCTGCGGTCATCGGCATAAGGAAAGCGATCGGCCGGCCCGAACACGTGGCAATGCGCGTCGCATGCCAGCGCCGGCATGCGATGCAAGGGCTTGGTGGGATTCGGGTCCGGAGGCAGACAGGATTTCATCGGGGATCTCAAGCCTTGGGAAGTTCATCGAGATAGCGGAGACCGAGCTTTTCCAGCTCCGGGCGCATGTTGTAGATATCGAGGCCAAGCTCGCCGGCCGCAAGACGCTCGCGCTTGGAGGTCTCGTTGGCGACGCGCTTCTCACCCAGTTCGATTGCCTTGTCCACGCTGGCATGGGCCACTACGACGACGCCATCGTCATCGGCGATGATCGCATCGCCAGGAAGGATGGCCTGCCCGGCCACCACGACTGGAACATTCACCGAGCCCAGGGTGGCCTTCACCGTGCCGCGTGCGTGCACAGCCTTGGCCCAGACCGGGAAGCCCATTGCACGCAGTTCGGCGGTATCGCGCACGCCGGCGTCGATGATCAGGCCCTTTACACCGCGTGCCATCAGGGACGTGGCGAGCAGGTCACCGAACATGCCATCGGTGTTGTCGGTTGTGCAGGCCACGACCAGGATGTCGCCCGGGCGGCATTGCTCGACCGCGACGTGCAACATCCAGTTATCGCCTGGCTGTGCCAGCACCGTCACCGCCGCACCGGCAATCGAGCTGCCCTGCTGAATCGGGTGCACCGTGGGACGCAGCAGGCCGATGCGGCCTTGCGCTTCGTGCACAGTCGCCACGCCGAGCGCGGCAAGCTTGTCCGCTTGCTGCGAGCTGATGGTCGGGCGCTGGCGCACCACGACGCCGATCAGGTCCGAGCCGATCATGCCAGCGTGTCCTGCGTGACGTGCGGGAACACGCGCTGGAAGGCTTCGGCATAGGTGATCTTGAAATCGGAATTGCGCGAAGCCTGCGCGCCGCGCTGCAAACCGACGCGGGTGTAGTACTCCCACAGGTGTTCCTGCGCCTGCATGGTTTCGAACGCGGCCTTTTTCTTCTCCCATACCGGCGTGATATCGAGGAAGAGCTCCGGCTTCCATTCGCATTGTTCGGGCTGGTGCGGTTCGAAGAGAAACACCGGCGGTGCGCCGATCACCGGCACCTGCGGCTCATGGCCATGCGCCTGCGCCACCACGCGAGCTTCCTGCGCCACATGCGTGGCCAGCGGGTGATCGAAATTGTAGGGGTCTTTCAGCGAGTGACTGAGCACGAACGCCGGGCGCAGCTTGCGGTAGACCTCGGCGAGCTTGAACACGACGTCCAGGTCGGCGCGCATCGGGTAGTCGCCGATATCGAGGAACTCCACCGTGGCGCCAAGAATGGCCGCGGCTTCCTCGGCTTCGCGCTGGCGATCCTTCTTGACCTGTTCCAGCGTCATGCCAGGTTTCTTCCATAGTTTGGCCGACTCGCCGCGTTCGCCGAACGACAGGCAGACGATATGCACGTGCCAACCCTTGCTGGCATGCAGGGCGATGGCACCGCCGGCGCGCCATACGAAATCGGCGGAGTGGGCGCTGACCACCAGCGCGGTTTTGCGGGTGTCGGACATGGAAAGCTCCTTGGGAATGAAAGCGCGGGTCAGGCGGTGGGACCGCGCCAGACCGAGGGGGAAATCGGCACGCTGCCGCGCATCAGCAAACGCGCGGTACGCAGCAAGGCGGCACGCACGACGCGCTCGCCATCGAAGCCCAGCTCGACGCTGAATTCGCCGCTGGGATGTTCGATAGATAGAGTGCGCGTGGCGCCGCTGCCGCCTTGGGCAAGGTCGAACGCGACGGAGCCCTTCATCACCGCAGCAGTAGCCACGGTGACCGCACCGAGCACGCCGATCGCGGCATGGCAGTCGTGTGGAATAAAGGTACGCGTGCAGATCGCGCCACCATCGCGTGGTGCCACCACCAGCGTCACCTTGGGAATCGGCTTCTTGCTGACGTCACCGAGATTCATGAGGGGGCCGGCCTTGAGGCGAATCGCTTCGATGCGCGCCTTCAATGCGGTATCCGCATCGAGCTGCTCGCGCGATTCGTAACCGGTGATCCCGACATCCGCCGCCTTCATCACCAATACCGGCATGCCGTTGTCGATCATCGTCACGGCGACGCCATCGATCTCATCCTGCACATGACCGGTAGGCAGCAGCGCGCCGCAAACGGCACCTTCGGTATCCAGAAAACCACAGGACACCGGCGCGGCCGGCCTGGGTACGCCGTCGATATGCGCATCGCCGTCGTAGAGCGGGCGGCCATCGGGTGTATCGATCGTGATCTCGGCAATCACACCGGTATTGACGGTGCGCACACGGCGCGTGGTGCGCCCGTTATCGCCGCGCAACATGCCCGCTTCGATGGCGACAGGCAGTGCGGCGGCCAACATGTTGCCGCAATTGGGCGTGGTATCGACGGTGGCCTCAGCCGTACCAACCTGGCCAAACAGAAAATCGAGATCCGCCTCACCATCGGTCGGAATCGACAAGATACCGACCTTGCTGGTCAGCGACGTCGCACCACCAAGCCCATCGATCTGCCGCGGGTCGGGCGTACCCAACACGGCCATGATCACGTTGTCGCGCGTGGTCGTGTCCTGCGGCAGATCCTGGGCACGGAAAAAAGGCCCCCTAGAGGTGCCTCCACGCATAAACCAGCAGGGGATTTCGTACGCCATCGTGCATCGTCCGACTGAGCTTTTCGGGGCTGATGGTGGACGGCAGGAGGCAGGTGAACAACGCGATGGGCTGGGTTTCTGATATGCGTTATTTGCAACGCTCAAGCTGAGTGTTGCGTTTTGTGCATCGCAGCATGGGGTTAGAGCGAGGCGTGATCAGAGCGAGGAGTGAGTGGAGAGGAGTGAGGAGTGAGAGAGAGCGCCCAGCCACACACCTCGCGCCCCTTGCCTACCCCTCTCGTCATTCCGGCGCAGGCCGGAATCCATTCCTCAGCGTTTCCGCCTGCGAAACGCTGTCTGACGAGCGAGACACTAGGTCTGGTTTTCGTCCTGCGCCGGGATGACGATGAGGGGAGATCGCGGGGACGATGTCACCTAAGCAAGAACCCATTACCCCCAATCACCGATCCAACAAGCCCCGCCCCCATGGAGCTGAAGAGCGAGAAGTGAGTGGAGAGGAGTGAGGAGTGAGAGAGCGCGCAGCCACACACCTCGCGCCCCTTGCCTACCCCTCTCGTCATTCCGGCGCAGGCCGGAATCCATTCCTCAGCGTTTCCGCCTGCGAAACGTTGTCTGACGAGCGAGAGACTGGGGTCTGGTTTCCGGCCTGCGCCGGAATGACGATGAGGGGCGAGGGCGGGGACGATGTCACCCAAGCAAGAACCACTTACACCGATCCAACAACCCCGCTCCATGGAGCTGAAGAGCGAGGAGTGAGTGAAGAGGAGTGAGGAGTGAGAGTGGAGCCTGCACGCCTGAGGCTCCTCCACTATTGCGGCGACAACGACAGGCAAGGAATCGGCAAGACGTGGAACGGAGCGCTCTTACTCACTCCTCACTCCTCTCCACTCACTCCTCGCTCTCGTCCACTCCTCGCTCTTGCTCACCCCTCAATCACCGGATCCAACAACCCCCGCCCAATCGCATCATCAATCATCGAAATAGCGCGCTCGGTAATCGTGCTGACCGGCCGCTGCGTCGGCGTAGCCACCACCAGCCGCGTCTCGATGTTCGGCTGCACGATCGGCACAGCGCGCAAGCTATGCCCCGGCGCACGCGACAACACCGCATTGCGCGACAGCACGCCATACCCTACCCCGCGCTCGACCAGATCGAGCAGCGCACGAATCGAATCGATCTCGACCACGATATCCAACGGCACGCCATGCTTGGCTGCATCGGCTTCGACCAGCTGGCGCACCGAATGCAGATGCGAGGGAATGATCAATGGATAGCTGCCCAACGTGGCAAGCGGCACGCTGTCGGGCAGCGGGATACCGCTGCGCGAGCTGCCGACCAGATAGAGCGTTTCCGAATGCACATGGCGGTAATGCACATTGGCATTGACCGGTGGGTTGTACAGCAAGGCGCAATCGAGACGCCCCAGTTGCAACCACTCCAGCAGGCTGGTGCTCAGGGCTTCCACCACGCTGATCGATGCCAACGGATAGTTGGAGCGAAAATGCGTTACCAGATCGACCGTCAACAAGGCACCGACGCTGGGCGGAAAACCGACGACGACCTTGCCGCCTTGTGGTCCGCGCGCATGGCCGAGTTGTTGCCGCGCCACTTCTACCTGGCGCAGGATGCCGCGCCCGTGTTCCAGCAATTGCCGGCCCGCGTCGGTCGCGGTGACGCCGCGGCCGTTGCGTTGCAGGAGATGCGTGCCCAGTTCGATTTCCAGCTGGCGCACTTGCCGGCTGAGTAACGACTGCGAGACGTTCAACGTAGCGGCAGCGCGAGTGAGGCTGCCGAACTCAACAATGCGAATGAAACTCTGCAGGTGTTTCAGATCCACGAATACCTCGCCGCGAGCCAACCGTTATAGCGGGGAGTATGAGCGAAAAAACGAGAAACGAGCGTTTGACTCGTTTCTCGCGATCGCCTGATTGATGCGTTCAGCAAGATTACTGACTGCCCGGTCCGCCGAAATTGAACATCACACGGACGCCCCAGACCAGCGCATTGGCCGATACATGTTTCACGTCCACCGTATTTCCCAGGACGTCCGGATGCACGATGTACTGGATGTTGGGCACGATGCTCAGCAGCGGGAACAGCTTGTAGGTGTAGTTGAGCTCGAGCATGGTTTCGTTACGCAAGAAACTACCGGGTTGCTTGATCTTGCGCAGCAGGTCGTCTTCGAACTGCACCTGACGCTTGGCGAACTTGAACCAGGTCGCCTGAAGGTTCAGCGAATCGGTGGCGCGGCTGGCGAACGGGCCGGTCCACACGAAGCCTGCGGTCGATTGCAGCGTGTAGATTTCCGTACTGTCCAGGGGAGCGGTAACTGAGCCGAACAAGGCGAGATTGCGCGTATTGCTGTTCGGATCCGGTTTCCAGACCACTTTGTCGCCGAGCGCGTAAACACCGTAGCGACCGCCGTCATACGTGCGGAACGAACCACCGAACAAGGTCTTGGACACGCCGCGGGTGTTGAGTTCCGGATCAGTGTAATCGGCTGAGTTGTACCAGCCGCCGACCTTCAGGGTGTGCGGATACGGATCGGTAGCAAACGTGGTGACATGACCGAACTCGACCGGCACCATCACGCCAGTGGCGTTTTCAATACCGAAGTTGATGCCGTTGTTGTTGCGGCGGTCCGGATTGATTTCGAAAGCACCGATCGAAAAATAATGCGCATCGGTCTGGTAGCGAATGCGGCCGCCCCAGTTCACATACGGAAAGCCGGAAAAGCCACCGGTGGTATTGGTCAGCTGATACGGACAATCGGGTGCGCTGACGAAGCGGCAGCCGTACGTGGAGCGCGCGAACTGCCAGGTCGCATTGACGCGGCCGAACAGGAAGTTGAAATGGTTGTCGTCGAACGCCTGTTCCCAGGTCAGCTGGCCGAGCTGCCACTGACGCTTGGGATACCAGTAACCCTGGATCTTCTGAGTAATACCGATATCGTTCGCCGAGATCGAATGCCCGTAGTAACGCGCGAACGTGATATGAATCTTTGCGCCGTCGATGCCGGCGAGCTTGAACATGTCCAGGTCCGCACCGCCGACCGCGCCACCGCCGTTGGTCTGGCCTGTGCGCTCGCCACCTTTCACGCTGGCCAGCCAGTCATTGGCCCAGACGAAGCGCAGCGACACACCGTCGTCTTTCCAGCGCTGGATGAAATTGGTATCCGCTTGCTGAGTGCCGGCCGTTGCCGTCGGTTGCACCGAGTTGGGCGTGGCATCCTGCGCGACTGCAAACTGGGTCCATCCGGCGATACAAAGCAAGAGGCAGGCGATGCCGCTGCGATAACTCATGAAACATTCCCCGTGACTGTTCCGCTATCAAAGTGCGGTTTGGGTCACGATCCTCGCGACGTCATCGTGAGCTAACAACAAGATGAAGAAAGTTTCAGATATGCAGTTTATGCATAGCACGCAATGCGAAATGAAAATGATGCATCGCAAAATAGTGTAATCGGTGCGCGCGGCGGCCTGTTGCGCCACGGTCGATTATTTTCGCTGCACTGCCGCACCGCCATCAAGCAGTTTTTGCAGCTCACGTCGATGATCGGTCAGCTACTGCAAAACGGCCGTTTGGGAGCGTAGAAGCGAACTCAACCGAGGCCTGAAAGCTCGGCGTGAAGCTGTTCGCGCACGGTATCGAGTATCTCTTTGGACAGTGCCGAATCGCCGGCGCCCCGGGCAATGAGGATGGCGCCGTACATCCGTGTCATGAAGGCTATGGCTTGCTTGCGCTGCTCGGCCTTGTTGCCGGGAAACGAGGCGCCGATACGGGTGAATATCCCGTCCAGCTGCTGGCGATAACGGGCCTGCGTGTCTTCGTCACGGCGCGAAATATCGGCCGAGAGTGCGGAAATCGCGCAGCCACTGCCGGGCGCGCCGCGGTGCGAATCGCTCAGGTAGAAATCGACGTAGCGAGACAGGTCGAACTGGCCCTGGTCGTCGACGATCTTGGCCACGGTGCGTTCGCCGTCCTGGTAGGCATATTCCACCGCCTCGGTTACCAGCGCATCGCGTGACGCGAAGTGCTTGTAGAACCCGCCGTGTGTCAGCCCCAGCTCCTTCATCAGGTCAGCGAGGCTGATCCCATCCAGCCCTTTTTCACGAAACCGCGCAGCCGCGGCCTCGACGAGGCGCTCGTGGGTTTGGGCTTTATCGGCGCGGGAGTGGCCCATGACGGCCTCACTGATCTAAGGGGTACGGCCGACATCATAGCCTCATTGCAGCCAAAAGATGTTAGTTGACATCCAGATTCGATAGGCGTAACTTGGATTACGTTCATCATCCACATTGCCGCCTACCCTTCCTTTCCGTTCTGGAGTCCGTCATGAGCAAGCAAGCATCCCAAGGTACCGCCCTGATCACCGGCGCATCGTCCGGTATCGGCGCCGTCTATGCCGACCGTCTGGCCGCACGTGGCTATGACCTGATCCTGGTGGCGCGTCGCGTCGATGCGCTGAAGAAGCTGGCCGACCAGCTGAGTGCGCGTGATGGCATTCGCGTGCAGACGCTGCAGGCCGACCTGACCGATACGCAGGACGTAGCCAAGGTCGAAAAGGTACTGCACGACGATGCCAGCATCACGATGCTGGTCAACAATGCGGGCACCGCAACCCTGGTGCCATTTGCGCAGGCAGATATCAATATCCTGCAGCGCGAAATCGATCTCAACATCACCGCACCAACCCGCCTGGCCCATGCGGCGCTTCCTGGCCTGCTGTCGCGCGGCAAGGGCGCGATCATCAATATCGCCTCGGTGATGTCGCAGATGGTGCAGCCGGGCAACACCGTTTATGGCGGCACCAAGGCTTATCTGCTGCACTTCAGCCAGGCGCTGGCGCAGGAAACCGCCGGTGCCGGCGTACAAGTGCAGGTCGTGCTGCCGGGTGCGACGCGTACCGAGATCTGGGGCAAGCAGGGCACTGCCACGCTGGATAGCCTGCCGGCGGAAATCATCATGGAAACGGACGATATGGTCGATGCGTCCATGGCCGGTTTCGACAAGGGCGAGCTCGTCACGATTCCGGCCTTGCCGGATGCGGGCGATTGGCAGCGCCTGGTCGACGCACGTACGGCCTTGCTGCCGAACCTGTCGAAGAACAAGTCGGCCGCACGCTATGGCGTGAACGGCTGATTGAAATCGTAGGAAGGGGTTCACGGTGGGAGCGACTTCGGTCGCTTCCACCGTGATTTGAAAACGGAGGGTTATTTGCCCGCCGTACCTGTACTCCACACCGGCCCATCGTTGTTATAGATCTCGGTGTTGCCGTCACCCTGCACAAACAGGCGCGCCGCGGTCTGTCCGCCCGAGCCCGACTGCCACAGCACGTTACCCAGCGCGCCGAGCACGACAAAGTTGCCATCGTTCGTGAGATCCGCCTGTGCCGCCGGCTGATTGACCGTATTGCTCGCCCACAGCGGCGTACCGTTGCTCTTGTAGAGCACCAGGTTGCCATCCAGCTGCATGTTGAGCACGTAGCCGCCATCGCAGGATGTGACCGTTTGCCCCGGCACGATGCCTTCGCCCGCGCCGATCGTGCCGCAGCCGGTTGGTGTTGCGATGATCGGCAAGGTCGTCGGCGTGAACAGGGCAAGGTTTACCGCATTGGCGATAGCTTGGTAGCCGGTGTCGTTCGGATGCAGATGGTCGCCTGCATCATAAGCGGGCAGGTACTTGGTCGGCGCAGAAGGATCATGGGTTGCCGTGTCCTGGTCGATGACCCCGTCGCAACCGCTGGCGCTGGTCTTGACCCAATCGTTGAGCTGCTCGCGTATCACTTCGCGATCGGCAGTCCATCCCGACGACCCTTCGAAGGGCGTCAATGTCGAACAGTAGAAGCGGATGCCTTGAGCATGCGCCTGATCGATCAATCCCTTGATGGCATTGCTGAGATTGGTAAAGGTCGCTTGCGGGTTGCCCGAACCCAGGTCGTTGATCGGGTCATCGGAAAAAATCACCCAGCGCACGCCCGGTTGCGAAAGCACGTCGCGTGCAAAGCGATGAACGCCGCTTTGTCCCGAGCCGTCCTGCAGCAGATTGTTGCCGCTGATGCCCATATTGACGACACCAACCTGCTGCGCGGCGCTGTTGAAGCGGATCGCCAGGTCGTTCGGCCAGCGCTTGTTCGCGTTGTAGCTGGAATCGAAGCCGTCGGTAATCGACGCGCCGAAGGTCACCAACGTACCTTGCGCGGCCGCGCCCTGAACGTCGAGATTGGCCAGGAATGCGTAGTCGCCGTTGGTTTGCGCCTGGATCGACGTCGCCGCGCTGACATCGCCATCAGCGACGTACTTGTCCTGGTTGCTGAAAGAATGGCCGGTGATGATATTGGTACTGCCATTGACGTAGAAGCTGACCACCACGTCGCTCAATGCAGGCACATTGAAAGCGATGCCGTCGCTGCTGGCACGCTGCCCCACAGGCACCACGACGCCCGGCTGGCCATTGAAAGTGAGCTGGCGATCGCTGCCGGCTTGCGTGGATGAGCCGGAACTGCGCAACGCCACATGCACATCGGTAATAGAAAGCGGCTGGTCGCTGAACTCATTGGATATCTGTATGCGTACCGAGCTGCCTGCAATGCTCGTATGTACGACTTCACGCAGCGTCTTGCCGTTGTAATCGGCATTGCCGTTGGCGAGTTGAGCGACGCCCCAGGTACCTACCCAGGGAGACAGAACATTCGCAGCCATCGCGCCGCTGGCGGTTGCAGCAAGGCACAGGCCTAAAGCAAGGCGACACAGCCGCCCCGAGGTTCGGATAGTCATTCGTATGCTTCGCGTAGGGGGGGCGCAAAGCGTGTCATTGGGCTCGCAGGGAAAACGTTAGTGCGATCACGGATCGGCCGTGAACACGTTCGTCACGCAAGCACTGAAATGTAATGGATTTGGACGTCTAATATTTTGGACGTCCAAATCCGGATTCGCGCTGCGAAGAAGCGAAGTTGAGCGGCGGCAACCGCACGCTCGCCTATGTTGTGAAGGTTATGGTCGCGACTGAAGTCGCTCCTACAAACTCAGATGAGCTTTCGAAGGTTTGTAGGTCAGGTGTGCGAAAGAAGTGAGTAAGCCGAAGCGGACCGTTGTTCTCACTGGTTTCTCACCCCTGGACACTGTTTGCCCACTTTGTAGGAGCGACTTCAATCGCGACCGCTGCGCTGCCGGCCAGCAAGGCATCTAAGCAGGGCCCCAGCCGCCAAGTCACTTGCATATTGAAAGTAACAGGCGTATCGTTACTTTCAACTTGATAGTAACTGGTCCAGAGTGCCATGAAAAAGACCAATTTCGCGGAAATGCCATGCCCGATCGCCCGGAGCCTGGAGCGCGTCGGTGAGTGGTGGAGCATCCTGATCCTGCGCGATGCCTATTACGGGATGACCCGGTTCGACGAGTTCGAAAAGAGCCTGGGGATTGCGCCGAACATGCTGACCCGTCGTTTGAACGGGCTGGTGGAGGGTGGCTTGATGGAGCGTCGCCCGTATCAGACCAAGCCGGTTCGCTACGAATACGTGCTGACCGAGCGCGGTCGTGATTTCCGCCCGGTGATGCTCGCGTTGCTGACCTGGGGCAACAAGCATTTCGCCCCCGAGGGCCTGGCCATCTTCCTCGCCGACGAGCGCGATGGGCACGTCGTCGACCCGGTTCTTACCGATCCCCTGACCGGCGACCCGATTACCAGCGAACACCACGTCGTGCGCGCCGGCCCCGCGGCGACTGAGCGCATGCGTCAACGCATGGCATTGAGCGCCGAACGACGCGCCGCGGCACGAGCACAAGGAGCACAGGCATGAGCGCTGTCGCTCCGGTCGCTGTGACCGATGTACCTGCCCGCCGTGTGGGCAAGCGTCATGTGTTGCTTGGCCTTGGTATCGCCGCAGGCGTAGCCGTTGCCGTATGGGGTGTGCACTGGTGGACGGTCGGGCGCTTTATCGAAAGCACCGACGATGCCTATGTCGGCGCGGATATCACCGCGATCAGTCCCAAGGTGTCGGGCTATATCACGCAGGTCGCGGTCACGGATAACCAGATCGTTCACGCAGGTGACCTGCTCGCACAGATCGATGACCGCGATTACCGGGCGGCCTTGCAGAAAGCCGAAGGCGCGGTTGCCGCGCAACAAGCGTTGCTTGCCAACCTTGACGCAAACGAACACTTGCAGCGTGCAGTCATCGATCAGGCACACGCCGGCATCGACGCGGCGCAGGCTGAAAACGTGCGCGCACGCGACGACCAGGCGCGCTATCGCGACCTGTCCAGCCGTGCCGCCGTATCTGTTGAAAGTGCGCAGCGCGCCGACGCCGTATTCAAGACCGCGCGTGCGGACACCGAAAAGGCCCAGGCAGCCTTCGCTGCGGCGCAACGCCAGCTCGACGTGATCACCACCCAGAAGCAACAGGCACGTGCCGCGTTGATGCAGGCCGAGGCCGAACGCCAGCTCGCGCAGTTGAACCTGGGATACACGACTTTGCGCGCACCTGTAGATGGCAGCATCGGTAACCGTCGCGTGCGTCTTGGCGCTTTTGTCGAAGCCGGCTCGCCCTTGCTCGCGGTGGTACCGTCACGTGGCTTGTGGATCGACGCGAACTTCAAGGAAGACCAGCTGGCGCATATGAAACCTGGCCAGCCCGTGACGATTCGCGCCGACGTACTGCCGGGCCGTGAGTTCCATGGTCGCCTGGGCAGCCTGGCGCCGGCGACCGGGGCGCAGTTCAGCGTGCTGCCGCCGGAAAACGCTACCGGTAACTTCACCAAGATCGTGCAGCGCGTGCCGGTGCGCGTCCTGCTCGACGAGCGCGATGCCACGCTGGGCGAGCTGCGTCCGGGGCTGTCCGTGACTGCCGATATCGACACCCAGGCCAGCGCGCACTGATCACCTAGGGAACGCCGCCATGTCGCATGTGCAATCACCCGCCGACATGTCGACGGGACAGAAAGTCTTTGCCTTCGCCAGCATGTGCGTGGGCATGTTCATCGCGCTGCTGGATATCCAGATCGTTTCGGCCTCCCTGCGCGATATCGGTGGTGGACTGTCGGCCGGTGCGGACGATACCGCCTGGGTACAGACCAGCTACCTGATCGCCGAAATCGTGGTGATTCCGCTATCCGGTTGGTTGGCGCGAGTGATGTCCACGCGCTGGCTGTTCTGCGTTTCCGCTGCGGGGTTCACGCTGACCAGCCTGCTGTGTGGCGCGGCGTGGGACATCAACAGCATGATCGTGTTCCGTGCGCTGCAGGGTTTCATTGGCGGTTCGATGATACCGATGGTATTCACCACGGCCTTTATGTTCTTCAGTGGCAAGCAACGTGTGGTGGCCGCAGCGACCATCGGCGCGATCGCCTCGCTGGCGCCGACGCTGGGACCAACGCTTGGCGGCTGGATCACCGATCACTATTCGTGGCACTGGCTGTTTTTCATCAACCTGGCGCCTGGCCTGTTCGTCACCATCGCGGTGCCGCTGCTGGTGAACGTCGACGAAGCGGATTTCTCGTTGCTGCGCGGCGCTGACTACATCGGCATGTTGTTGCTGGCGGTGTTCCTGGGTTGTCTGGAGTACACGCTCGAAGAAGGCCCGCGCTGGAACTGGTTCAGCGACCGCACCATCCTCACCACCGCCTGGCTATCAGGCCTGGCGGGCGTAGGTTTTGTCATGCGTAGCCTGACCTTCGCTCATCCGGTGGTCGATCTGCGTGCCTTGCGCGACCGCAATTTCGCGCTCGGCTGCTTCTTTTCCTTCATCACTGGCATTGGCCTGTTCGCAACGATCTATCTGACGCCACTGTTTCTCGGTCATGTGCGCGGCTACAGCGCCTTGCAGATCGGCGAGGCGGTGTTCTCGACAGGCGTGTTCCAGATCATGACGATCCCGCTCTATGCCTTCCTGGCCAATCGCTTCGACCTGCGCTGGATCATGATGGTCGGCCTGGGTTTGTTTGCGCTGTCGATGTGGGACTTCAGTCCGATCACTCACGACTGGGGCGCGCATGAGTTGCTGCTGCCGCAGGCGTTGCGCGGCATGGCGCAGCAACTGTCCGTACCACCGGTCGTCACGCTCACCTTGGGCGGCCTGCCGCCGGCCCGACTGAAACTGGCCTCAGGCCTGTTCAACCTGATGCGCAACCTTGGCGGCGCGATCGGCATCGCCGCTTGCGCCACCATTCTCAACGACCGGACCAACCTGCATTTCCAGCGCTTGGCCGAGCACATGACCACGGCCAACGAGCCGATGAACGACTGGCTAGTCCAAGTCAGCAGGAACCTGGATCACGCAGCGCAGGCCGGCTCGGCCGCGATACAGCAGCTGGGTGCGCTGGTGATGCGTGAAGCGCAAACACAAACCTATGCCGATGCATTTCTCGCGATCGGCGTGTGCTTCGTTATCGCGACCGCCATGGTGCCGTTGATGCGCAAGGTGGCGCCGCCACCGACGCCATCAGCCGATGCACACTGATCGATCATTGAAGGCAACCGCTATGAGCCGCTATACCAACCTTGTCCAAGCCACGCGCACAAATACCATTGCGCGCCTGCTCCTGCCCACGCTGCTGGCTTCCAGCATCGCCGCGTGCACCGTCGGCCCGGACTATGTGCGTCCACAGCCTGTGGTCGAAGGCAGCTACGCGCACGTCGCGCAGTGGCAGCAGCACAATGCCGATCGCCCGGTTGCCGCACTCGATACATGGTGGCAGGGGTTCAACGATCCGGTGCTGCAACAAATCGTGGAGCGGGCCGTGGCGCAGAACCTGGATGTCGCTGCCGCGATGGCGCGCATCGAGCAGGCGCGCGCCGCTGCTCATGGCGCCGCTGCACAACGCCTGCCGCAGGGCACGCTGGATGTACAGGTAGCGCGCGAGTATCAATCCCTGAACAGTGCACTGGGCGAAGTGGCCAGCACTTTTCCGGGGTACAAGCGCACGCAGACACAGGAAGATATTGGTGTCGGTGCCAGCTGGGAACTCGATCTGGCCGGTGGTCTCAAGCGGGGCGCTCAAGCCGCGCAGGCTGAATACCAGGCAGCCGAAGCCAGCGGCGCGAGCGTTCGCGTATCGGTTGCCGCCGAGGCGGCCGACGCTTACTTCAAGGCACGAGGCGCACAAGAGCGCATTACGCTGGCCGAGCACCAGGTCGATACCGAAAAGCGACTGCTCGACCTGGTGCGTGTACGTCTCGCCGGCGGCGTCGGCACCGATCGCGAAGTAGCACAGGCTGAAGCGCTGGTGCAGCAGGCACAGGCGACCTTGCCGCCGTTGCGGACCGAACGTGAGCGTCAACTCAATCGCCTGGATGTCCTGATGGGCGCGCAGCCGGGCAGCTACGCCAAGGCATGGCTCGAACAACCGGCGAGTTATACGGTGCCAGCCATCACCGCCGATAGCGGGCCCGCATCGCTATTGCGTCGTCGACCCGACGTGATCGCCGCCGAGCGCCGGTTGGCAGCGTCGAACGCGCGGATTGGTGTGGCGCTGGCCGAGTACTACCCCAAGCTGTCCCTGGGCGGCCTGCTGGGCTTCGAGAGCCTGCACAGTGGCAAGTTGTTCGGTTCCGACTCGTTCCAGCCGCAAGGCCTGGTCGGGCTGCATTGGCGCTTGTTCGATTTTGGCCGTGTCGATGCTGAAGTAGGCCAGGCGCGCGGCGCCGAGGCCGAAGCATTGGCCAACTACCGCCAGTCGATGTTGCGTGCGACCGAAGACGTCGAGAATGCCATCGTCACGATGGGTGAGCTGGAAAACGAACAGGACACGCTGACCCGGGAAGTTGCCGCACATCAACGTGCGCGCGCGAGCGCCGAAGATGCGTACAAGGGTGGCGCAATCAGCCTGCTCGAAGTGCTCGATGAAGATCGCCAGCTGCTCAGCTCGCGCGATCGCCTGGCCCAGACACATGCAGACGATGCACGCGCAGCCGTCGCTACATTCCGGGCGCTGGGTGGCGGCTGGGCAGGGGTCGGCAATGATGTCGCCAAGGTGGACGCCGACAAGGACTGAACCGCGGAGCGAAAGCTGCTGAGTTTTTGCTGTGCATCGACCGTGCAGAAGCCAGGGGCGGCTGAGCACGGCATCGCCGATATGCAACTCGCTGCCGGGTACCGGCTCGTTGGACTGCTTCCGCCGCTTTCTGCGGCAACGCGGCTGTTGATCTGGCATCGACCCTGAGAGACGGGCGTTCCGGCATGCCGGGGCGTCCTTTTTGTCCAGTGGACAACGTTGTCAGTCATGACCCGGGACAGGACAAAACGAGACATTTATCCAGGTGGCTGTAATAGCCGGATTTTGCCCAGATAATCCGTGGCTAGAAGAAACTACGCATTTTCATGCGAATTATCTCCTCGGTTATTACCAAAGGCGATATCGGCGAGATAGCCTTTAAAACAAGCCTTTTTATGCTGCGGCGCGAGAATAGAACGATCTAATTCTAGACAAAATCTTTATGATTTCCCGTCAACCTGTGATGCAATTGGCATTTTGACGAGAGTCAAAATAATTTATAGATATTTCGCTAGACAACGTTGTCACGCAGGGCTATCACAGCAGCGCTCTAAACGAGAAAACCGGCTATCCGTGGAATGTTTCGGGGTGACCGTTCCACGTCGTCGGGGCATCAAGGGGGAGTTCCGTCACTCCGATTCATCTGCTGGAGACAGACATGTCCGAGAAGCGATCCGTTGTGTCACGTTTGGCCCTGGGGGCACTGAGCAGTTCAGTGGGGGCGGCCATGGCGATCGGCCTGTTGGCCGTAGCGCCTGTACAAACGGTTGAAGCGCAAAGCGCACCTGCGTGCGCCGCGGCCTGGAGTTCGTCGCAGGTTTACACCGGCGGCAACACGGCCAGCGAAAATGGCATCAATTACGTAGCCAATTGGTGGACCCAGGGTAACGACCCGGCGACCAACAATGGCGGCAGCGGTTCGGGCCAGCCATGGACTTCTCAGGGTGCGTGCTCCGGCGGAAGCGGTGGTGGTACGCCACCTCCGCCGCCGCCGCCGCCACCCCCGCCGCCGACTGGCGGTAGCAGCATGTTGTTCAGTCCGTACAAGGACGTCACGGTAAACCTCAACTGGAACACCAACACGATGCAGACCGCCGCCGCGACCGGCTCGGCGATTCCGATCGTAGGTAGCAACAGCCTGCAGTCGCATGTATCCAACCTGGGAGCGATCACGCTGGCCTTCGCTACCGGTGAGTGCGGTAGCGAGAACTGGGGTGGCGTGCCGGGTGCGAGTTTCGCAAGTGCGAATATCGCCGGACTCAACAGCGCGGGCCTGAGCTATGTAGTGTCGACCGGTGGCGCCGCCGGCGTCTTCACCTGCGGCAGCACCTCGGGCATGGCGACGTTCCTTTCGCGCTACTACACCAGCCACATGGTCGGCATCGACTTCGATATCGAAGGCGGCCAGAGCCAGAGCACGATCAACAACCTGGTCAGCGCGGCCGTATATGCGCAGGGCCAGCATCCGAGCCTGCGTTTCTCCTTCACGATTGCCACGCTGGCGGCATCGGATGGCAGCTTCGGTGGCGTGAACTCGCTCGGCGACATGGTGGTACGCGCAGTCAAGGCATCGAGCCTGAGCAACTACACCATCAACCTGATGGTGATGGACTACGGCGCAGCTGGCTCGGGCATCTGCGTGGTGAGCGGTGGTGCATGCGATATGGGCCAGTCTGCTATCCAGGCAGCCAAGAACCTCGAACATACCTACGGCATCGCCGCCAGCCATATCGAGCTGACGCCGATGATCGGTGTGAACGACAACTCGGCGGAGCTGTTCTCGATCGCCAACACCGACACCATGGTCAGCTGGGCGATCTCCAATGGCCTGGCCGGCGTGCACTTCTGGTCGCTGGATCGCGACACGCCGTGTTCGCAGAGCACGGCTTCGCCGACCTGCAACTCGGTGCCGTCAACGACTTCGTTGCAGTACACGAAGCGGTTCCTCAGCGATCTGGGTCGGTAATTCTGGGCTGATGTATCGCTGATGTTTAGGGGCGCCTTGGGAGACTGAGGCGCCCTTTCTGTTTTCCGCTGATGAGGCTTTCTCAGTTCCTCATTTCCCTCATCCTCAGTCCTCCCTGCTCGTCATCCCCGCGCAGGCGGGGATCCAGTGGCTCCGGTGACAGATTGTCGCCCGAACGGTCATCCGTCTTCCTTCGGGCCTCGCTTGGATCCCGAGGAGCCCTGAGAGCCGGCTACTCGCTTCGCGTCGCTTGTCAGGGGCCGCTATGCCTCTCGATACATGCGCAACCGCGAGCTTTGCGCCATGCTGATGACAGGCCCTGCGTGAACTTCAAACATGTCGTCCGTTGCCCCACCCGCCGAACTGATCGATAGCCGTCGCGCTTTCTGGCGCGGCGTGATGATCGCGTTCGGCTTCTGGACGTTGTTGGCCCTGACCAGTTCGGTGGCCATGCAGCTCGCTGCCATGGGTGAGGGCGAGGCGCGCTCCTGGCAGCGGACGCTGGCCTGGAATTTTCCCGATTTCTGGAGCTGGATGCTGCTTACGCCCTGGATCGCCTGGCTGGGCAAGGCGGCTTCAAGGCATGGTTGGGCCCGGTTCTTCACGATACATATCCCGTTGGGCCTGGCCACCGCGGCGCTGCATACGCTGGTGTTGCTGCTGTTGTATTGGGAGATGCATGGCACCGACAAATCGGCTATCAGTTCATTGAGCAAGCTGTTTCGGGTCGAGTTCGTTTATCAGTTCCATCTGGACCTGATCACTTACTGGGTCGTACTGGCGGTGTTGCGTGGATCGGATTTTCAGCGCCGCCTGAAGAGCGAACGCCTGCGCAGCGCGCAGCTTGAAGGGCAGCTGGCGCAGGCGCAGTTGCACGCCCTGCGCATGCAACTGCAGCCGCATTTCCTGTTCAACACGCTCAACGCGATCTCCGCGCTGGCGCTGTCCGATCCGGCCACTGCACGCACGATGATTGCTCGCCTCAGCGACTTTCTGCGCCTCACATTGGAAGCCGATCAACGCCAGTCGGTGCCGCTGGCGCGTGAGCTGCAATCGCTTGAATCTTATCTGGCGATCCAGCGCATGCGTTTTCATAACCGCCTGGAAACGCAATGGCAGGTAGCTGACGATGCACTCGATGCCGCCGTGCCGCATCTGATCTTGCAGCCCTTGGTGGAGAACGCCCTACAGCATGGCTTGTTGCCGCTGTCCGGCGGCGGCAGTTTATGGATCGAGGCCAGGCGCGAAGGCGGCGAGCTGTGCATGACGGTGGAAGACAACGGTCGAGGCTTGCCCGATCGCGACATGCGTGAAGGCATCGGCCTGGGTAATACCCGTGCCCGCCTGGATGCACTCGCTGGGCGGCTTTCGCTGCTGGCGCGCCCGGGTGGCGGCACGCGGGTGGAGGTACGTATTCCATACGAGGCCAGTGTGGCATGAGCGCCGAGCGTATTCGCTGCCTGTTGGTGGACGATGAAATGCTGGCGCGCTTGGCGCTTCGTCAGGCGCTGGCCGCGCATGCGGTCGACGTGGTCGGCGAATGCGGCAGCGCCGATGAGGCGGCGCAGGCTATCGCCCAGCTGCAGCCGGATCTAGTGTTTCTGGACATTCGCATGCCGGGGATGGACAGCTTTGAATTGATGCAGCGGCTGCAACCTGACGCGCTGCCGCTGGTGGTGTTTGCCACCGCATTCGATGCGCATGCGCTAAAGGCTTTTGACGCCGGCGCATTCGACTATGTACTCAAGCCGATCGATCAGGAGCGGTTCGATCGCAGCATGGACCGGGTCACGCGCCAGTGGCGTCGCCTTGCTTCCGATCAACCGGCTCCGCGCCAGCCGTTGTTCGCCGCGCCTGTGGTGGAGCGGTTGAGTGTGCGCGTGGGCGAGGCGCTGCGGGTGGTACGCGTTGCCGACATCGACTGGATCGCGGCCGAAGGCAACTACGTTCGCCTGCACGCGGCCGGCGAGACCATCCTGCATCGCCAGACGTTGCAGCAACTGCATGGGCAACTTGATCCGTCGCGTTTCCTGCGCATCCACCGTGGCACCGTGGTCAACCTGGATCGCGTGAGCGAGATCCATCCACTGTTTCACGGTGACGCCGAAATCGTGCTGCGCGATGGCACCCGCCTGCCGCTCAGTCGCCGTTTTCGTGATGGCGCGCGCACGGCGCTGGGTTTGCGCTAACCGCCCGCCGCGACTATTGCGCCGCCGATCACCGGCTCGGTCCCGCTGGTCACAAATCGACTGCGCGGGTATTTCCATGCAGGCAAGCTTCCCGCATCCCCAATGATGCGGTCCGGAGTTGCCATGTCGATCTATCGCGATTGTGTTTCCTGCCGCTTTGCGCTGATGGTGCTTTCTGCGGCGGCACTGGGCTGGTCGGTCGTCTACGCCGATGGTGTGCAGAGCGCCAAGGACGAGGAATCGGCCATGACCGAGGGGGGCGTTCGCGCCGTCGAACAGCACTGGACGCGCGCCGAGGGCACTGGCGACACCGATTTCCTGGAGGCGATGCTTGCGCCCGATTACCGCTCGGTCAACGTCGACGGAAAGTCCACGCCAAAGTCGGCCATCGTCGAGCACGCGGCGAAGAACAAGGGCTCGGACAAGGGCATGCAGGAGATCGATGCCTACATCAAGGCACATCCCTATGGCGAAGCCGTGGCCATGCATCAGAACAGCGCGATCGTTACGTTCTACGACCCGCAGCTGGGTCCGCAAAACGGAGTGAAATCCGCAGACATATTTATCTACGTCGACGGCCACTGGCACGCGATGTATTCGCAGCACAGCGCGGCTGGCAAGCACTGACGCCATCCACCCTTTTGGACTGGGACCACCTGGCCGGCGCAGCGTGCGGCCAGGTCTTTTTGAGAGGTGCGCGATGACCTTGTTCGGCAAATCGGTGGCGGCGCTGTCGATCTGCTGGGCGGTGTTGGCGACGTATGCGGTATGGGAGCCCACGTTGTACTGCATGGCAGGTGATGCCGCTGCACGGAGAGTGGCAGAAATCTTTCGCACACCATGTCGATCCGGCTTGTGGCCGTTCGTCTTACAGGTAAGCGCCGGCCATGGGGCCACGCGTTACCTACCGGAGAATGACCATGTTTTCAGGAAGCCGCACCGCCAGCTTTGCGCTGGGAATGTTCTCGCTGGCCATGCTCGCCAATAGTGGCGTCGGTCGCGCCAACGAGATCAGCTATACGATCGATCCCGATCACACCTACCCCAGCTTTGAGGCCGATCATCTTGCCGGTCTGTCGACCTGGCGCGGCAAGTTCAACAAGACGAGCGGCAAGGTGACGCTGGATAAAGCCGCCGGCACCGGAAGCCTGGATATCGCCGTGGACGCCGCCAGCATCGATTTCGGCCAGGACCAGCTCAATACCTGGGCGCTGGGCAAGGACCTGCTGGAAACCAGCAAGTACCCGCAGGCTGTCTTCAAGGGCCGTCTTGAAGGCTTTGTCCATGGCGCGCCGACACGCGCCGTCGGCAACCTGACCCTGCATGGTGTAAGCAAGCCGCTGGTTCTGAACATCGACAGCTTCAAGTGCATGCCGCACCCCATGCTAAAGCGCGAGGTCTGCGGCGCCGATGCTCTTGCGACCATCAAGCGTGACGACTTCGGCATGGCGGCCGGCAAGGACTATGGCTTCAAGATGGATGTTGTACTGAGGATCCAGGTGGAGGCGCTGCAGGATGTTGCTGCCGCACCGTCGTCGCCCAAGGCACCTTGAACGTCATCTTTGCAGGAGTGACCTCAGGGAAATTCCAAAATGTAAAGTCGGCCATTGCTTGGCCTATCAAGCCGCGCCTTCGTCGCTGGAAAGAGTAAAGGGGAAAAGCCAACATCCGGTAGCTCTCGGCTTTCTACTTTCTCCCTTTACCTTTTCCTCTTTACAGGCCACGCAGTGGCCGACTTTTCCCGACCTATCTCGCCGCTGGTTAATCTTTACCGAGCTTTTCGAGGTTCCTTAAAGTCGCCCCTGGATCAACACAGTGCAGTTCAGTAGCCAACCGTGAAGCGCTTACGAATATGCTTGGGCTGTTCAATCTCGTCGAGCATCGCGATGGCATAGTCCTCGAACGAGATCCAGCTCTTGCCGTCGGCACCCACCAGCAACTGGTTCTCGCCGACGCGAAAATGCCCGGTGCGTTCGCCGCCAATGAAAAGAGCCGATGGGCTGAGGAAGGTCCAGTCCAGGTCGTCGACGCCACGCAGTACGTCGAGGAAGTCCTTGCCGGCGCGGGCCTCGTCGAGATAGATGGCAGGGAAATCCGCCGCGTCGACCACCAGCTTGCCGGGTGCGGCTTCCAGGCTGCCGGCGCCGCCGACGACGAGATAGCGCTTTACGCCCGAAGCGCGTACGAGCGCAAGCAGTTCATCTGACTTTGCCTGGGTGAAGTGGATCGAACTGACGATCGCATCCTGGCCGCGCAGCTTTGCCGCCAGCGAAGGATCCTTGATATCGCCGGCAATATGCGTCAGCTGAGCGGTGTCGGCCTTGCCGTCGGCACGGCGTGCAACGGCGGTGACGTGATGGCCACGGCGCAGTGCCTCGGCAACCAGGCGTGTGCCGACGTTACCGTTTGCACCGAGAATCGCGATTTTCATACGGGTTTCCTTCGAGGTAGGGGTAATCCAGAGATGTCATCGTAGGCCTCGTCAGGGCTGCCGATAAGACGGATAATTGCGTTTTCACTAGCCATCCATAATGGACAATCCTTCAACGGAGAACCGCCATGGGTAGCCCGCTGGCTTCGGTCAATCTCAATCGCATCGTGGTATTCGTGGCCGTGGTCGAATCGGGCTCCTTCACCGCGGCAGCGGCGCGCCTGGGCATGGTCAAGACCATGGTGAGCACGCATATCAAGCGGCTCGAGGCCGAGGTCGGTGCGAATTTGTTGGTTCGAACCACACGCCGCCTTGCCTTGACCGATGCCGGCGAAGCCTTCTACGAAGCCAGCCGGGTATTGATCCGTGACGCCGAGGCCGCCGTACAAGCCGCCGGTGAAGACACCACGGCGTTACGAGGAACCTTGCGTATCACCGCACCGGTCGACTATGCGGCCACCATCCTCGCGCCTTTGTTGGTGCGGCTGCGCGAGACACATCCGGAGCTGCGCGTTGAGTTGCTGACCGGCGACCGCCTGTTCGATCTGGTCGCCGAAGGCATCGATGTGGCGATCCGCGTTGGCAACCTGTCCGATTCCCGCCTGCGCGCGGTACAGGTAGACAGCTTCGTGCATTGGTTGGTGGCGACGCCGGCGTGGCTGGGCGATCGGCGGCCCAGGCGTCCGGAAGATGTCGCCACATGGCCGCTGGTGGCGATGTCGGCCCTGCAGCGTCCGTCGACCTGGACATTCACCGGTGCCAGGGGAGCCACCCGCACGATCACCTTCGAATCGGCGATGTCGGCGAACATCGCCCTGGTCGTCAAGGCTGCCGTCATGGCCGGCGCCGGCATGATGATGATGCCGGACTTCGCGGTGGCCGAGGACGTGGCTGCCGGGCGATTGGTGCGCCTGCTGCCTACGTGGAAGCTGCCGGGCGGGGGTATCCACGCGGTATTTCCGGCGAGCCGCTTCATGCCGCAACGTGCGCGTGCGTTTATCGATCTGCTACGCGCACATCTCGCCGCAACCCGGCTGCATTAGTGCGGCAGCGGAGGTTGCCCAGCCTGCTTTTGCAGCTGCTGGTGCACATAACCGAGCTCTTTCAGAGAGCCCTGATCGCCGGGCACGAGACGCAGGCAGTCTTTGTACTTCTGCGCCGCGTCATCCAGGCGCTTCAATTCGACCAGGTCGTAGCCTTGCCCGCGCAGGCCGCGGCATTTCAGACGGCCGATATCCGCCGGCGTATTGCCAGTCAGGTCGGCATACTTCTCGGCGACTTCAAAGGCGGCCAGCGAGCGATCCCAGTCGCGCAGGCGTTGATAGGCGAAGCCTAGTTCGCTGTTGTACTGACTATCGGTGGGCGCGAGCTTGACCGCCTTTTCCAGCTCGTCGCGGCTCTTGTCGAACTGCCCCAGCTCACCATAGGCAAAGCCACGCGCCCAGTAAGCCATGGCCCAGGCCTTGCCGACCGCAATTGCCTTGCCGCTCGGCCCCGGATGCTGGGCCGCCCCGGCCAGATAGAACAGCGCATCCTTCAGGCCGCGAGGCGAATACATCACGTCCTTGCTGTTGCCATAGGTCTGTTCGTAGTAATCGACTACTTCAGTGAGCGGCCCATCGATCGCTTGCTGCGGCTGATGCGCTTCGATCAATTTCACGCCATCGACCACTTTCTGCAATTCCACCTCGTCTTGCCTCGACGCTTTGGGCGAAGACGCCGCTTGTGTCGCTGCTGCCGGGGTATCGCCTTGCGCCCAACAATTCATGGATGCACAAAGCACCATGACAACTGCACACCATGACCATCCTTTCATGACGTCCCCTCTCGCGTTGTGTGCCAATGATAAACGCAACGCGAGAGCGAGAAGGGTCAGGTCATGCGATCGCAAATAAAAACGAGGCGTCTGGACTGTTTTACTTGGTGGGAAGCGATTGCGCCATCTCCAGGTGGTGCTTGAGCGTCGGCAAGGTCTTGGCGGCGAATGCCTTCAGATCCGAGTCCTTGCCGCTGTCGGCTTCCTTGGTAAACAACGCCACCGCCTGCTTGTGATCCATCAACATCTTCTTGCTGAAAGCAGCATCAAAGGCTGCGCCTTCCTTGGCACCGATGGCCTTGGCCGCTGCGGCGTCCTTGGCCGAAGGATCGGTAGCCACAGTCAGCCCTTTCTCGCTGGCGATCGAACTCAGCTCGTCATTTGCCGCGGTGTGATCTTTCACCATCTGCGCGCCGAACTGTTTCACTTGATCGGACTGGCCTTGCGATTGGCCGAGCTTGCCCAGGGCAACCTCAGCAGCTCCAGCTGCGCTGGCCTTCCTGACAAACATGGCGTCACCGCCGGCCTTGTTCGCCGTGTGCGTCGCACTCGATGTCCCTGCCGGCGTACTGTTCTGCGCCATGGCTCCTCCGGCAACGAGCGCCAAAGCGAGTGCCGTACTGATCATCATGGGTTTAAGCATGGTGTTCTCCCTTCTGTGGACAAGACATGGGGAGCATCGTCTTGTTCGTCGGAGGAGCGCGTTGATTCGGTGTGCACGCAACATCAACGCAACCAGGCCTACGGTGTGTCCATACGTTCGAGGAGAACGCCATGACCAACGAACATCCCACGCCCTTGCCGAAGGGCCCGGTGCTGTGCGAAACCTGCAAGCAGGCTGGACAGAAAGTGGAGATGGAGCGGTATGACCCCGATGCTCCAGCCAACCGTGAGCGCCAGAATGCGGCTGGCGACACGGAACTGCAGACCTATCGTTGCCCCGCCTGCGAAGACGTTTCGGTATTTCGCGTGAGCTAGGGTTACTGGCGTGCCTTGGGGTCGCCATACAGGTACCACTGCAGCACGTTCTCGGGCACCAGCCGCGCCAGGGGTAAACCGATGCTCTCGCACATGCCAAGCACGTCCAGCAGGGCGCGCTGCATGGGGCGTCGTGGATCACCGTGAAAACGCTCGTATTGCACTTGTTCGAGCAGGCTCGCGGTGCCGCTGTAGAGCCAGTCGGCGCGCTCTTCCAGCAGGGCGCGCAGCCACGGCCGCAAGGGCCGATGCAGTACATGGCCTTCGTCTTGCGCCAGGCGGTGTGCCAATGCCGTGACCTCGGCATAGATGCCGCGATACCACTCCGTATAGCCAGCCGCCGCCTCGCGCACCACCAGTGGTGCGGCAGCGCGGCTTTCGATCCATGTGTCGATAAAGCAGCGCTCGATGCGGCGCGCAGTGGCGACCCGATCGACTTCGATCAACAGGCCGCGGTCGAGATCGAAGAACTCGTAGAAGCGGCGATGAAGCGTATGAAAGCGGGTAAACGGGTCACGCGAAAAGCCAAGCTTGAGCAGGTCCTCGTCGCGGCACGGCAGAACATAGACGTAGGCGCGGCCACGCGAGGCAAACTGCGGGTAGCGAACTTCATCGCTCATGGTGCCGCCGTGGTCTCTCCATTGAGCTGGCGCGACAAGGCGTAAAGCAGCCGCAGGTCCTGCGCATCGAGCGCATCACCGTCAATGCCGCGAAAATGCCGATGAAAAGCACGAATCGCCGCATCGCGGCGGTCCAGTGGATAGCCGATCGCGCCCAGCGCCATCCACGGATCGAACCCGGGCGGCGGATCGATCAACGGCAGCCTTGGCCACAGACCGAAACCGGCATCGGCTAGCTGTTGCCAGGGAAACAGCAGGCCGGGATCGCTCTTGCGGTCGGGTGCGAGATCTTCATGCCCGATGATCTGCGTACGCGGAATGCGCCAGCGCGTGGTCAGGTCGTTCAGCAGTCGCAGCAGGCTGTCGATCTGCGCGGCGGTGTATGGAGACTGCGCGTCGTTGTCCAGCTCGATACCGAGCGAGGCGGAGTTGACGTCGGTTATCGTGCCCCAGCGCCCTGCCCCGGCATGCCAGGCGCGCTGCTCATCGGCAACCAGCTGATAGATCGTACCGTCACTACCGATCAGATAATGTGCGCTGACCGGGCCGCCGCTGTTGCGCGTGCGCAGCGTATCCAGGCTGGCCTGCGCCGAACGCTGCTCGGTGGCATGCAACACGATCAGTACTGGCCGACGGATATCGTGATTTGGCGATGGCACCCAGTGTGCAAGCGGATTGTGCGCCGGGACCTGGGCGCAGCCACCAAGCCAGGCCCATGCCAACAGGCAGGCCAGTCGACCCAGGCGGTAGATGACGGTCTTCATACGGCGATTGTATCGTCGCGAGCTTACGGCAATCGATCACTGCGCCTGCCATTGGAGCTGCAATCGGGCGATATGTTCCGGATCGGCAATCAGCTCGATCTGCACGATGCGTTCGTGCTCGATGCGGAACGCGAACACGACGCGAGGCGTCCCGTCCGGAATCCATGCCGCGCCAGGCATGCCATCGACCAGAGCGAGGCGAGCGGTTCGTGCACGACCGGAGAACGTATCGGCCACGCCGCGTGCGCCACGTATTTCCGGCGCCAGCGGCGGCGCTCCTTCGGCCTGGCGCGCCTGGCTGGTTGCGACGGCATCGGCATCGGCCCTGAGCACGACATCCGGATCGAGCAGAGCCAGCAAGGCATCGAACTGGCCATAGCGCGAGGCATCGAGAAAGGCGGCGACGATGTGGCGTCGACGTTCGAGGTCGCTTTCGTCACGCGCAGTGGCGCCTTGTATGCGCCGACGGCCACGACTGGCCAGCTGGCGCGCGGCCGCAGCGTTGCGATCGACGATCGGCGCAATCTCCTCGAACGACATGCCGAACATGTCATGCAGGACAAAGGCGATACGTTCGGCTGGGCCCAGAGTGTCGAGCACCGCCATCAGTGCTGGGCCAACCGAATCGGCCAGGATCGCCTCACGTTCGGGGTCGCCCGCGCCGGTCGCATCGTCCAGTTGCGCGGAGAGCGGTTCCTCTTGCCGCGCCTTGCGCGAACGCAGCATATCGAGCGCGATGCGCGCGACCACGGTGGTCAGCCAGCCCCCGAGATTGTCGACCGCATCGGTGTCCGCCCGGCTGACCCGCAGCCACGCATCTTGTACTGCATCGTCCGCCTCGCTGCTCGAACCGAGCATGCGCAACGCCACCGCGTGAAGGTGGCGGCGATGGCCTTCGAATTGATTGGCCAACCAGTCGTTGGAATGCATGGTCACATTTTCCGTTTGGGCCTCGTCATAAGGGTGACGCAGCAACACTCATCGATGTGACAAGAGGAAACCGACCATGCAAGCACGAATGACCAACCCGGCCTTGTTGATCCCCGAAGCCATGCAGGCGTTATGGGCTTTGAAAGCCGCCATCATTAAGGACCAGGACGTTCCTGAAAGCACTTTCAACCTGATCGAGCAACGCGCCAGCCAGATCAACGGCTGCGGTGTATGCCTGGACATGCACACCAAGGCTGCCAGGAAGGCTGGCGAAACCGAAGAGCGCCTGTCGACGGTGGCCGCCTGGCGCGAAGTACCCTATTTCACCGATGCCGAACGCGCCGCGCTGGCGCTGACCGAAGCGGTGACTCAGTTGAGCGTTGGCACCGACCCCATACCCGACCATGTCTGGAACGAGGCGGCACGGCACTATGACGAACGTGGCCTGGCCGCGGTGGTTCTGGCGATTGCAAACATCAACGTATGGAATCGGTTGAATGTGGCGGTGAAGCAGCCGCTGGGCGAGTGGAAGGGTGATTGACGCATAAGGAATCTTCAATGACCTCCCTACTCACTCGGCTCCGCCAGAAACTCCCTCAACCGCGGCGTTACAAAATCCAGAAATGCCTTGATCCGTCGCGGCGCACGCTTGCTCCCCAAGTAAAGCGCATGAATCGATTCGCTATCGACGATCACATCGTCCAGCACCGTGACCAGCCGCCCTGCGCGCAGATCCTCGCGCACATGAAACTCGCCCAGCCGCGCCAGTCCCATGCCGAGCACAGCCAGGTGCCGTACGGTTTCGCCGTTGTTGGCGACGACCGATCCGTGTACTTCGCGGTCCACCAGTCGTCCGCCGCTGCGTAGGGGCCACACGCTGGCGGCGCGACGAAAATTGAAGCCCAGGCAGTTGTGGCGCTCCAGATCGGCTGCATGCCTGGGCGTGCCGTGCGCGGCGAGATAGGCCGGTGATGCCACGATACGTCGGCGTGTCTGGCCAAGGCTTACGGCGAGCAGGCCTGAATCGCTGAGCGGACCGATTCGGAATGCGATATCCGCCTGGGCCGCATAGAGATCGACGACATCGTCGGTCACGGTGAGGTCGAATTTCACAGCGGGAAACGCGGCACTGAACGCTGGCAGGAGCGGCATCAGGGCGTGTCGTCCGAAAGGCACGGAGACGTTGATGCGGATCAGGCCGGCTGGCGAATGCGCCTCGCCCATCACTTCCGCATCGAGGCTGTCCAGTTCGCCGAGCAGCGCCTCGGCACGCTCACGGTAGAGCTCGCCTTCGGCGGTGAGGCGAAGGCGCCGGGTCGATCGCTCGACCAACCGCACACCAAGCCGCTGCTCGATCCGGGTGATCAGCTTGGCGGTGGATGACGGCGTCATGTTCACCACCCGTCCGGCGCCGCTGAAGCTGCCAGTGTGGGCCACCTGCAGGAAGACCTGCATTTCCCAGGCTCGTTGATCGCTCATGGGTAGATTATGTCCTTGAATGACAAGGTGATGCGAACCGTCGGCGGATTCTAAGTGTTGAATGCCACAGCTATGCTGATCTTCATCTCTTCCAGGAAGGTCGCTTCCCATGAAAATCGTTCAAGCCAACAGTGCGTCCATTCCGGCGCTAGGCTTCGGTACGTTCCGCATGCCCGGTGCAGATGTGCTGCGTATGCTGCCGGCGGTGCTCAAGCTTGGCTATCGCCATATCGATACGGCGCAGATCTATGGCAACGAGGCCGAGGTGGGCGAGGGCATCGTGAAGTCCGGCGTGCCGCGTAACGAAGTGTTCCTGACCACAAAGGTCTGGGTGGACAACTATCGTCGCAATGCCTTTCTGCGCTCGGTCGACGAGAGTCTGCGCAAACTCAAGACCGATCACGTGGATCTGCTCCTGCTGCACTGGCCCAACGACAGCGTGCCGCTGGTCACCAACCAGATCGAGTGGCATCCCTATATCGATCAGACAGTCGTTCACGATGCCGCACGTCGCACCGGCATGAGCCTGACGGCGTACTACGCGATGGCCGATGGCAACGTCTTTGACGATGCCGTGCTCAAGAGCATCGCTGCCAGGCATGGCAAGGATGTGGCGCAGGTCGTGTTGCGTTGGCTCATTCAGCACGATGGCGTGATCACACTTTCCAAGACAGTGAGCGAAGAACGCGCAGCCAGTAACGCGGCGATCTTCGACTTCGAGCTTTCCGAACCCGAGATGGCGGCGATTCGCGCGTTGGCGCGCAAAGACGGCCGCATTGTCAGCCCGCCCGGCCTTGCGCCGGTGTGGGATTGATTCCTTACATTCCTTTCAAGAGAGACTGATCATGGACCTCAAGCTCCGCGGCAAGACCGCACTCGTCACCGGCTCGACGGCCGGCATCGGCCTGGAAATAGCGCGCAAGCTGGCGCAAGAGGGCGCGGACGTCATCGTCTGCGGCCGCAACCAGGCCAAGCTCGATCAGGCGTTGGCGGATATCCGCGCATCTGGCGGTACAAGCGTGCGTGGCATCGTGGCCGACCCGGTTACCGTCGAAGGCACGGACATGCTGCTCAAGGCACAGCCGTCGGTCGATATCCTGGTCAACAACCTGGGGATCTATGAATCCAAGCCGTTCGAGAAAATTACCGACGACGACTGGCGCCGCTTCTTCGAGGTGAACGTGCTCAGTGGTGCGCGCCTGTCGCAGCGTTACTTCCCGGGCATGCTCGAACGTAACTGGGGCAGGGTGATCTTTATCGCCAGCGAATCAGGCCTGATGGTGCCGCCGGACATGATTCACTACGGCATGACCAAAACCGCGCAGCTGGCGATCTCGCGTGGCATGGCGGCGCTGACCAAGGGCGGCAACGTCACCGTCAATACCGTATTGCCCGGTCCGACGCGTTCGGAAGGCATCGTCGATTTCATGAAGAGCGTGGCGAGTGATCCCCATGCCAAGCCCGAGGCGATCGAAAAGGAATTCTTCGCCAAGGAGCGTTCGACGTCGCTGATCCAGCGCATGCTCGAGGCCGAAGAAATCGCCAGCCTCGTCGCCTACGTCGCCAGCCCCTTGTCGTCGGCCACCAATGGCGCGGCATTACGCGCCGATGGTGGAATTACGCCGACGATTGCCTGATGGGCAGCGGTAAGGCCGGCGTCAGATGCCGGCCTTACTGCGATTACTGCTCATACACCGACGTATCCGTTGCCCAGGCAGCCGGTGGCGTCGGTGACGAACCGCCGCTTGCGTTTGCATCGGAGGGATCCGCGCCGTTGGCGGCGTCTTCGATCAATTTGGCCACATCCTTGGGCTGCGATTCGTAGACCGAATGGCTGGCGCCCTTGGCCTCGACGGTATGGCTACCGGCGCGCTTGGCGTACATGCGCTCAAGATCCGGGCTGATGATGCGATCGCTCTGCGCCACCATGTACCAGCTCGGCTTGGTCTTCCATGCCACGTTCTGCACCGGGGTGGTGAACACCTTTGCGGCGGTGAGCATCTGCGATTGTGCTTCGAATTGAGCTTGCTTCTGCGGCAAGTCGGCAGCGAAGTCCTGGTAGAAGCGCGCCGGGTCGAGATACAGGAAGCCATCGGGTGTCTTCAACGGTTTCTGCGCAAGTGCGGGAAAGCGCTGGCCATTGCCCACCTCGGTTTCGCCGGCATCGGGCGCATGCGCTGCGATGTACACCAAGGCCTTCACTTTCGGGTCCACGCCCGCTTCGGTGACGATGGTGCCGCCATAGCTATGGCCCACCAGTACGACCGGGCCATCGATCGTATCGATCACGCGCTTGGTCGCCTGTACGTCGTCCGCGACCGAAGTCAGCGGCTCCTGCACCAGCGTCACCTTGTAGCCGTCGCGGGTAAGGATGTCGTAGACCGGGCGCCAGCCCGAGCCATCCACGAACGCGCCATGCACGAGCACGATGTTCTTGATCGAGGTGGGCTTGATGGTGGCCGCGTCGACTGACATGGCGGAGAAGGCGAGGGCGACGCCGACAAAAAGGGCGGCGGGACGCGAGACGATGGAAGGGAAGCTACGCATGATGGTTCTCCTATCTCTGGGGATGTGGGTAACGCTGCGCCGGCACGGCGACCTCGTTGCATGTCTGACGTGCGAGCGTTGCGTTTATTTCGTCGAGATAAGAAAAAAGTTTCACTATCAATGATTTATCGTATGTATCGCTAACTGTCAGTGTCAGACGCACTGAATGCGATCACGGCGGAAGAGGACGGTTGATATATATCGTTTATCGGTATACGATACATTAGAGATGATAAAGACCTTCGGCGACAAAGACACGGAAGCCTTGTTCGACGGTAAGCGCGTTCGTCGGTTTGTGCGGCTCGAAAATCCTGCGCGTCGTAAGCTCGATTATCTGGATGCTGCCGTCGTGCTTGAAGACTTGCGTGCTCCACCGGGAAATCGATTGGAGGCGCTTAAAGGCAATCGCTTGGGCCAATACAGCATTCGGGTCAATGATCAGTTCCGTATCTGTTTCTCGTGGCACAACGGTCATGCGTACGATGTCGAAATTGTGGATTACCACTAAGAGGTGAGCGATATGGCGACGAAGCTATTACCGCCAATACATCCGGGCGAGGTCCTGCGGGATGAGTTCATGGGACCGCTGAACCTGTCCAGCAACGCCTTGGCAAAAGCCCTTGGCGTGACGGCTGCGCGAATCAACGAGATTGTCAACGAGAAGCGTGGCATAACCGCAGACACGGCGTTGCGTCTGGCGCGCTACTTCGGGACAAGCCCCGATGTCTGGATCAATCTGCAAAAGCGCTATGAGTTAGAGGTCGCGCGTCGCGAACTTGGCGATGCGCTTCGACATATTCGCCCGCGCGCGGCATAAAAAAGCCGGCAACTTTCGTTGCCGGCCTATAGGTGCAGGAAGACGCCGCAGGACTTAGTAGAAGCCCTTCTGCACCTGGATCCAGAATCGCGTCTTGGTATTGGCGTTGCCCAGCAATTCCGGCGTGTTGCCGATCGGCTTGGATGCGCTGGCGTTGACGACCCAATTGTCCGTCGCAGCCCAGTGCAGGCCGATACCGGCGCTGCTGACGCGGCCGCTATTGACGCCGTCGATGAACGGATTTTTGTAGACCTGCACGCGACCGGTGTCGGCAAACAAGGCGACCTGCCAACGGCCGGGTACCTTCGGCAGCGAGAAGTCGTGGCGATACTCGACGGTGAACAAGTTGCCCTGCGAACCAGCCAATGCGCCTACGTCATATCCGCGTACAGTATTGGGGCCACCGAGATAGAACTGCTCGGACGTATCCAGGTTCTTGTTCGCCCACTGCGCGGTGTAGCCGAAGTAGAAAGCGTTATCCGGGTTCAGCTGCTGCAGGCGCGAGATCGAGCCGCTGAACTTGGTGTACGTGCCGGCGGTGCGGGTGGTCAGTGCGTCGATGAATTCGGCAAGGAAGTCGGTGTAGGTGATCTTGCCGTATGAACCGCTGATATTGAAGTTGGTGATACCGGTCGAGTCGCGCTGGTCGCCGGCGAGCGTGCCCACCCAGACGTTGGCGTGGCGGTTGGTATCGACGAACGCCACCTCGATATCGTCTTTGAGCAGCTTGTGGTCGAACTCGACCTGGCCATACAGGTTGAAGGCGGTGTTACGTACGAACGGCTGCGACAAGGTCAGGCTGCCGACCAGTGCCGAGCCGTGGGCGTCCAGTGCTTCGAGCCCGTTCTCCAGGTGATAGTGCAGCGTCGATACGGCAGCACGCAGCGTGGTGCCCTGGCCATTGAGCAGATAACGATAGCCGGCCTGGAAGTAGTTCATGCCGCCGCCGGAGCTGAGCGCGCTGAAGTCGAGCAGGTCGCCCTGGTGCAGCAGGCCGTTGATATCGAAATTGCCGCCGAGGCGCGCACGGCCCGTGTAGCGGTTGCCGAAATCGTCGAGCCCCAACGTGCCGGTGTAGCGTGGCGCCGAGGCGACGTTGACCAGCAGGTCGGAGGTGCCAGGCTCATCGCCGGGGCGCACCACCGAACCGGTCAACGCACCCGGGATATCCGACAACAGCAACAGGCTGCGCTCCAGCTGGTAGTTGCTCACCGGCTGGCCGGGCTGCAACGGCGACAAGGTAGCGTCGAGCGGGCCGTTGGACACGGCGCTGTCATTCTGCAGCACGACCTTGCCGTAGCGCGCTTCCACCACCGCAATGCGCACCGTGCCATCACGCAGTGTTTGTGCCGGTACGTAGGCACGCGTCAACGGATAGCCGGCATGTTGATACGCGGTGCTGATCTTGTCGGCCAGGTCGTCAAGGTCGTTCAGGCTGAGCTGCTTGCCTTCGCCGCCGGCGACCAGTGCGTGCAGCTGATCGGTCGGCAACAGTGTGTTGCCGCTGATTTCGATCGAGCGCACCAGGAACGGCTGCGTATCCTGCGCACGCTGGCGCTGCGGGCGCTGCATCTTCAGGTCCAGATCCGACGAGGGCGGGGTGGTGGGCTGCTGCGGGACCTGCTGCAACAGCTGGCCGCTGCTCGGCAACTGTGTCTGCGGCACCGCCTGCGCGTGCGCTGCGGTGCTCCACAGGCCCAGCGACAGCATGGAGCAGAGCAGGGTGAGGCGCGGAGCAGGTTTGGACTTCGGGTTCATAGGGTTCGGTCTAATGCTGGATGGATGCGAGGGGCGTTCGGCGCGGGATGTCATCGGTGAATGGCTCATGGCAGCGCATTCACCGGCATCTGCACGCCACCATCGACCACCTTGAGCGCGAGCCCGGAGCTGAAGTCGGTGCGTGCGCGGTTGCGTTCGATCGGACGATGTTGCTTCTTCTGGTTACCGGTGAACGAGCCGACGACATCCTGATCGGCGACGCCGTAAGGCGTGGCGATGGCCGATGGCCCAAGCACACCCTGCAGCTGTGCGAGTGAGCCGTCGTCGACACCGAACGCCGAAGCCTGCGCACCGGTAATGTTCGCGGTCGTGGTTGTCGTCGGATCAACGACAACATAGTTGCTTGCATCCGCACCCGAGCCGGCGATGCCGGTGACGGTGACGGTCTTGCCGTTGCCGACGTTGGGATCGCCGAAGTTGGCGCCGGTGTTGGTAAAGCTCACCTGGTCGCCGCCCAGTACGCCATTGCTGCTCAGCGTCACCTGATCCTTGGTATTGCCGTCGAACATCTTGTCCGTGCCGGTCGCGGTAATGGTCACCGGTCGCGGTGTCACGTCGGCGGTGAGGCCGGTCGGCTGCACCAGGATGTAGTTGCCTTCATCGCCGCCGCTGATGGTCATCGCGGTGGTTACCGTCTTGTCGTTGCCGACATTCTTGGTATCGAACAGGCCGGTGGCGGTGTTGCCCAGCGTGACGTCGTCGTTGCCGAACAGGCCCGACAGCGTCGAACCGCTCAATGCATCGGTACGCGTGCCGTCGTAAACGCGGTCGGTGGTCTGCGTACCGATCACCGTCAACGTGGCCGGCGTGATCGTCAACCAGTCGGTACCACCGGTGAGCGTGTAGTTGCTGGCCAGCGTCGCGCCGTTGCCGGTCAGGCTGAAACCACTCAGGCCACCATTGGCGAAGGCCTTCTGCGAACCGACGTTCTTGTCCGATACCGTACCCGTGCCACCCAGCGTCAACGTCTCGCCATTCACACCCGTAAGCACGCCGTTGTTGCCAAACAGGTTGCCCGCTGCGCCGGTGGTGCCATCGTAGGTACGGGTGCCGGTGAGGTCGAGCACAACCGGTGTGATATCGGCTGTCGTGGTGGTGTTGGTGGTCAGGGTGTAGTTGCCCGCGTCGCCGCCGCTCAGGTTGCCGTTCACATCCACGGTCTTGCCGTTGCCGGCGTTCTTGTCCTGGAAGCTGCCGCTGCTGACCAGGCCGACCTGATCGCCTGCGATGGCACCGTTGAGGCTGCCGCTCACGCTGGCGTTGGTATTGCCGTCATACACCTTGTTGCCGGCAACGATCGTGCCGGTAATGGCCAGTGGGGTGATGTTGGCCGTGGTGGTGGTGTCGGTGTTGAAGGTGTAGTTGCCTGCATCGGCGCCGCTGGCAGCAATGCCGTCCACGGTGACCGTCTTGCCGTTGGCGACGTTCTTGTCGCCGAAGGCGGCCGAGCCGGCGGTGAAGTCCACGGTGTCGCCGGCCAGCACGCCAGTGCTGCCCACCGTGGCGGTAGCTGCGGTGGTGCCGTCATAGACCTTGTTGTCGGCCGTTGCGCCCACGGTGATGGCCAGTGGGGTGATATTGGCCGTCGTAGTGGCGACGGTGTTGTAGGTGTAGTTGTTCGCATCGGCGCCGGTGGCGGAAATGCCGTCGACGGTGACGGTCTTGCCGTTGGCGACGTTCTTGTCGCTGAAGGTGCCCGGGTTGCCGCTGAAGTTCACGGTGTCGCCGGCCAGGACGCCGCTATTGCCGAACGCAGTGATGGTCGCTGCATTGTTGCCGTCGTAGACCTTGTTGGCAGCCGCGATATTCACGGTGATCGCCAGCGGCGTGATGTCCGCCTGGGTGGTAGCACTGGTGTTGAAGGTGTAGTTGCCCGCGTCGGCACCGCTGGCAGTGATGCCGTCCACCGTGACGGTCTTGCCGTTGGCGACGTTCTTGTCGCTGAAGGTGCCCGGGTTGCCGCTGAAGTCCACCGTGTCGCCGGCCAGGACGCCGCTGCTGTTCAGCGCCGTGGTGGCCGAGGTGTTGCCGTCATAGACCTTGTTGTCGGCGGACGCGCCCACGGTGATCGCCAGCGGTGTGATGTTGGCGGTGGTGGTGGTGTTGGACGTGAAGGTGTAATTGTTGGCATCGCCGCCATCGAGGGCGCCGGAAACCGTGACGGTCTTGCCATTGGCGACGTTCTTGTCGCCGAACTGGCCGCTGGTACTGAAGTCGACGTCGTCGCCAGCCAGCACACCGGTCAGTACACCGTGGGTGGTCGCACCGAGGCCTGCGTCGTACACCTTGTTATCGGCAGTGATCACGCCGGTGATCGCCAGCGGCGTGATATCGCCGGTGGTCGTGGTGCTGGTATTGAAACTGTAGTTGTTGGCGTCGGCGCCTCCGGCGGTAATGCCGTTGACAGTGATGGTCTTGCCGTCGGCGACATTCTTGTCGCTGTAGGTAGCGCTACCGTCACTGAAGCTGATCGTATCGCCGGCCAGGATGCCGCTACCGGCCAGGGTCACACCGGCCGTGCTGTTGCCGTCGTAGACCTTGTTCGAGCCGGTCGCGCCGACGGTGATGGCCAGTGGGGTGATATCCAGCGTCGACGTGCCGATCTCATAGTTGCTCGCCAGCGAGCCATCGCGGCCGCCCAGCGTCATGTCGCCGGCACCGTCGAACACCTTGCCATTGGCCACGTTCTTGTCGGCAACGTTGGAGCTGCCATTGAGCGTCAACGTTTCTCCGTTGACGCCGGTGAGCACGCCATTGCTGCCGAACAGCGACGAGCTGACATCATTCAGGCCGTCATACGTGCGCGTGCCGGTCAGATTGATGATGAACGGCGTGACATTGGCCGTGGTGGTGGTGCCGGTATTGAACGTGTAGTTGCTCGCGCCCGGGCTGGAGCTGGTAATGCCGGTGACCGTTACCGTCTTGCCGTCGGCGACATTGGCATCGGCGAAATCCGAAGCGCCAGCGGTGAAACTCAGCGTATCGCCGCCGACCAGGCCGTTGGCCGTCAGCGTGACATCGTCGTGGGTCAGGCCGTTATAAGCGCGATTGGTACCCGTCGCGCTCACGGTGATCGCCAGCGGTGTAATGTCGGCCGTGGCCGTGCCATGCGCGAACGTGTAGTTGCCTGCGTCGCCTCCATTCACCGTGATGTCGTCGGTGACCGTCTTGTTGTTGCCGACATTCTTGTCGCTGAAGTGGGCGGCAGCCGCATTGAGGTCGACGTCATCGCCGCCCAGCACGCCGTTGAGCGAAGACACATGGATCGTCGCGGCCGCAGTGCCGTCATAGGTCTTGTTGTCGGCAGTGAAGGTGGCGCTCAGCTGTGCCGGGGTGACGGTCAGCTTGGCGTCGTCCAGTACATAGTTGCTGGACAAGCCACCATTGCCACCGTTGCCCAGGGCCAGGGTGCCCAGGGCCACCGCCTTGTTGTTGCCGACGTTCTTGTCGCCGATGCTGCCGTTACCCGTCACCACCAGCGTCTCGCCACCGAAGCCGGTAGCGAGCTGGCCGCCGCTCATGAAGACTGCCGCATTGGCATCCATCAGCGCGTCGTAGACACGCGTGCCGGTCAGGTGGATCTCTCGCGGCGTGATGTTGGCCTGCGTGGCGGCCGTCGTATTGTCCAGTACGTAGTTGGCCGCGTCGCCACCGGTGGCCTTGATGCCGGTCACGCTGATGGCGATGTTGTTGCCCACGTTCTTGTCGGCAAAGTTGGCTGCGCTGTCGCCGAAGGTGACATTGTCACCGCCGATCACGCCCGCGCTGTCCAGGTCCACGCCAGCGGTGGTGGTGGCGTCGTATTCCTTGTTGTGACCCGTAGCGTCGACGGTGATGTGCTTCTGGGTGATATCGGCGATGGCCGTGCCCTGAGTGAACACGTAGTTGCCGGAATCGTCGCCGGAGATCGTCATGTTGCCGGTAACCGTCTTGCCGGTACCGGCATTCTTGTCGCTGAAGTTGCCGGTGGCGGTATTGCCCAGCGACACCTTGTCGCCGGCAATCAGGCCGCTATTGCCGCTTGCCGCTTGCAGCGCGACACCGGTCAGGGTTGCACTGGTGGTGCCGTCATATATCTTGCTGTCCGCGCCGAAGGTGGCGGTCAGCGCGCGCGGTGTCACCGTCACCCAGTCGGTACCGCCGACCAGGGTGTAGTTCGAGGCGAGAGTGGTGCCATTGTCGACCAGCGCCAGCGTGCCGAAATCGTTGAACGCCTTCTGGTTGCCGACGTTCTTGTCGACCAGGTTCGCCGAGCCGGTGAGCTTGATGACTTCGCCGTCCACCCCGGCGATCGTGCCATCGGGTGCGAACAGCGACGCATCGGCGCCTGCGGTACCGTCGTAGACGCGGGTGGCGGTCAGGTCGATGATCGCCTTGGTGATCGTGCCGGTACCCGTACCCGTGGTCGGCAGGATGTAGTTGGCGAGGTTGGTGCCGGCATTGGCGACGAAGTCGGAGACCACCAGGGTCGAGTTGACGGTGATGCCCGTACCGGCGTTCTGGGTGATGTAGTTGGCAGTGGCCGACTGCGGCACGCTGGCGCCTTGTCCGCTGACGAAACCATCCAGCTGATAGTTGGCGGCCGTCAAAGTAGTCGACGTGCTGCCGTCATAGGCCTTGGTCGGATCGCCGATGATGTTGGCAGTCAGCTGGCGCGGCGTGATGTTGATCGTGCTGCTTGCCGGCTGGCTCAGCGAATAGTTACCCGCCAGCGTGCCAGTCAGCGAATAGCCACCGAACAGCACCGCAAGGTTGTTGCCGACATCGGCGGTGCGCGTATTGGCATCGGCATCGGCCGTGACCAACTGCACTGAGGCCGCGTCGCCGCCGAGCAGGCCGTTCAGCGCGGCGGTGCCGTGGATGCCGACGCTGGTGCTGCCGTCGTAGATCTTGCTCGGATCGATGCTGATGCCCGAAACCGTCAGTGGTGCCGGCGTGATATTGGCGAACAGGCCGGCCGGCTGCTGCAGGTCGTAGTTGGCCATTTCACTGCCCGAGAGCGTGAACGTGCCGGGCGTGACGGCGATGCCCGTACCGGCATTGGCGGTAGCGAAATGGCCAGTGCCCACCGTATTGAGCGTCACATCGCCCACATCGGCGGCTACCAGGCCTTGCAGCTGCGCGCCGCCGACATTGAGCGTAGCCAGGTCGGTCGTGTCGTAGACCTTGTTCTGCGCACTCACGCCGGTGATGAATAGCGGCGCCTTCGTGATCGTACCCATGCCTTCGGCCTGGGTCGGCAGGATGTAGTTGGAGAACAGGGTGTTGGCGCCCGGCGTGAACGAGGTAGTCGCCAACAGCGCGACGATGTTCCAGTCACCGGCGTCCTTGCTGGCGAAGGTCACTTGCGAGGACGGGGTGATAGTGCCGGTTTCGCCAGCGACGAGACCGTCAAGTTCGTAGTTGCCAGGAGACAGCGAGATCTTGGTCGTGCCGTCGTAGACCTTGGACGGATTGCCGATGATGCGCGCAGTCAGCACCGCCGGATTGATGATGCCGGTGCCGAAGGCCTGCGCGGGCAGCGTGTAGTCTTCCGGATGGGCCGAATTGACCGTCAGATCGCCTGCGCCAAAGTTGGCCGTCAACGACTGCGTGCCCACGTTCTTCGACCCGAAGATGCCGGTGAGGCTGCTGAAGTTCGTGGTCACGGTATCGCCGTTCATCAGCCCGGCGAAGCTGAAATTGCCCGGCATCAGGGCGATGGTGTTCAAGCCGTCGTACGTCTTGGACGCGCCGACCAAGCCGGCGATGATCAACCCCGTCACCGGTACCGGCGTGATCTGGCCGGTGCCGGTCGCTACGGTCGGGATCGAATAGTTATTGAGATTGGTGCCACCGTTGGCGATGAGGTTCGCCGCGGTAAGCAGCGCGGTGACGTTCCACTGTCCCACGTTGGGATCGGCGTAGGTGCCCGCGGTCTGGTTGACCGTTGCGCCCTGGCCTTGCAGGAAGCCGCTGATCTGGAAGTTGCCCGCGTTGAGCGTGGCCGCATCGGTATTGTCGAAGACCTTGGTCGGATTGTTGATGATGCCGATCGTCAGCGGCGCCTGCGCGATCGTGCCCGTACCCGTCACTGTGGGAGTGAAGGTGTAGTTGGACATCAGCGTGCCCGCTGCGGTGTGGAAGTCGGAAGCTTCCAGCGTCGCGGTCACGCCGATGTTGTTGCCGGCGTCAGGGCCGGCGTAGTTGGCGGTGGAAACCTGATCCAGCGTCGCGCTCTGGCCACCCTGCCAGCCGACGATCTGCCAGTTCGCAGCCGTGGGGTCGGCAGCGGTGGTGCCGTTGTAGGTCTTGGTCGGGTTGCCGATCAAGGTGATCGTCAGCGGTGCGGGCGTGATATTGGCGAACAGCCCGGTCGGCTGCGACAAGGTGTAGTTACCCGCGCCTGTGCCGGTCAGGGCAAAGCCGTTCGCCGTTACCGCGATGCCGTTACCGACATTGGGCGAGGCGAAGGTGCCGCCCGCGCCACTGCCATCCAGGCTGACCTTGGTGTCATCGCCCGCGACCAGCCCTTGCAGCACGGCTGTACCGCCGAGCGCATCGTTCGTGGTTGCGTCGTAGTTGCGACTGGTTGCCGTGATGCCGGTGACGGTCAGGGCCTTGGGCGTAATACTGGCCGTCAGGTTCGTCGGCTCGACCAGGTTGTAGTCGTTTGCCTTGGCGCCGGCGAGCGAAAAGCCATTGAGCGTCACCGCCTGGTTGCTGCCGGCGTTGGCCGAGGCAAAGCTGCCCGTGCCCTGGACCAGCGAGACGTTGCCGATGTCGCCGGAGATGATGCCGAACAGGCTCTGGTTGCTGATATCCAGGCTGGCCAGCGTGCTGCCGTCATAGACCTTGCTGTCGGCCAGGATGCCGGACAACACGACGTTGGCCTTGTTGATCAGGCCGTCGCCGGTGGCGATGGTCGGCAGGATGTAGTTGGACAGCTTCGTGCCGATGCCGGCCAGGAAGTTGGTGTCCTTGAAGCCGGCGGTGATCAATTCGTCGCCGGCTTCCGCGCTCGCATAGCCGACCGAGTTGGGCTGATTGACGGTAATCGTCTGCCCGCCGACGAGGCCGCTGATCACATAGTTGCTGCTGCCGAGTGTAGCGGTCGTGGTGCCGTCATAGGTCTTGGTCGGCGTGCCCACGATGGCGGCCGTGAGCGGCGCCGGGGTGATCTGGCCGACCGCGCCGGTGACCGGGCCGGTGCCCAGGGTGTAGCCGAATACCGGAATCGTGCCGCTGCTATCGGTGATGACGAAATTGCCGATCGCGTTGGGCGAGGTCACCACGATGCCGTTGGCGGCATCGACCGAAGCGTAGCTGCCACCGGTGGCCGAGGCGATCTTGTCGCCGTTGAGCAGGCCGCCGGCAACGAAGTTATTGCCATTGAAGCTGGCGGCGTTGGTGTTGTCGTAGATCTTGCTTACCGTACCGGTAAGGCCAGTCACCTGCAGCGATGCAGCGACGCTATAGATCAGGCCATTGCCACTGCCTTGCAGCGTGCCGCCCAGGCTGGTGCCATACTGGATGAAATTGGGTGTCAGGCCACCCAGAACATTGTTTGCCGGGTTGGCGGTGAACAGGTTCCACTTCGTGCCCAGCGCATTGGCGGCAGCGTTGTTGATGAATTTGTTGGCGTTGAGCGTGGCGCCGGTACCGGCGGAGAGGCCGCCAGTATTGCCGATCGTCAGCGTACCGCCGGTGGCGTTCATGGCCACGCCGCCTGCGCCGTTGATGACTGCGTTGACGTTGATGTCGTGGACCGAATCCAGCTCCAGCGTCGCGGCCGCGTTGCTCCAGTTGATCGCGGCGTTGACGTTGATGTCGCCATTGCCTGGCGCCTGCACGCCGAAGCCGCTGGCGCCGCCCGAAGTGGTCTGCTCGATGACGCTGGTGCCGCCATTGAGCGTGCTGGATATCGTGTTGGCTGCGTTGGTGTCGATGGTGAGGTCGGTGGGATCGACCAGCCAGGTGCCGGCTTTGCCGGCCGGAGCGGATGCAGTGATCTTCGCGTCCGCGGCGAGCTTGAAGTTGGCCGCAGAAGTTTCGATCTTGCCGCCGTTGCCGCCGTTCGGGGCGCTGGCATCGAGCGTGCCGCCGACATTCACGCTGCCGGCCTCCATGCCGCCAAGCAGGGTGATCACGCCATCATGGTTTTCGACGCCGCGCGCCTGCACGGTGCCGGTGTTGTTCACCGCACTGGCCAGCAGCGAGTCGCGTGCGCCGGCGGTCATCAATACCTGGCCGCCATCGGCGACGATAAGTTGACGGTTCTCGACGAGGTTGTTCAGCGTGCTCTTGTCCACCGCCAGGTTCAGCAGATGGTTGTCGCTGAAAGTGAGGGTGACGGCGCTGCCGCCACCGAGCGCTACCGTACCCAGCTGGGCGCGGATCACACCCTGGTTCGAAACCTGGTTGCCGATCAGTGCCACATATCCGCCGTTTGCGGCAGTGATATTGCCCTGATTGGTCACCTTGCCCTTGCCGTCGCCGGCGAAGCGCACGGTGTTGGAGCCGAGCGTGCTGTCGTCCAGATCCAGCGTCGAGGCAACGATGCCGCCCACGTTGACCTGCGCGCCCTGGCCGAACAGCACGCCGTTCGGGTTGATCAGCCAGACCTGGCCGTTCGCGTTGAGGTGGCCGAAGATCTCACTGGCGGTATTGCCCAGGATGCGATTGACCGCGATCGAACTGGCGCCCGGCTGCAGGAAGTTCACGGTCTGGTCGGCGCCGACGTCGAAGCTCTGCCAGTTCAGCGACAGCACCTTGCTGTTCTGCTGGATCGTGGTGGTGTTGCCCGATTGCTGGATCTGGCCGGAACCCCCGACGATCTGGCCACCGGTGGGCGCGTTGCCCGCATGCGCCAATCCCGTCATGCCCAGCGATGCCGAGAGCAGCGAGAGCATCATCACGCGATGCCCCACGACACTGCCGCGCGACATGCCGCCGCGCTTGCTCTGTGCCAGCTCCGAAGCAGGAACCCACTGGGAGAGAGAGCGGTTCCAGCACAGTCGATAGATGTGATTCATGGCTCAACGCGTCCTGTATTAAGTACAAATTGCACAAATTGCCGACGTACGCGCGCACGCGCGCGACGCCAAAGTCGTGTGGCGCGGGTAGACGAAACTCCGGGGACAAAACACACGCGCGCGCGCAAATGCGCGCGGAAACACCGAGCTGGTCATCGCGATAAACCAAGGATGCGTTGCAGCGACGCACACGCATCCCCGACGCGCAGTATTCCGCGCATTTTTAAAAACCAGCTTCAGTGTTTCTCTACCGCTTAATACGCGCCGCCGCGCGTCCCCTGAAAGCCCCTGTCTAACCCCTGCCTGTGATTGCGCACGTTTTTAGGCACTCGCCCTGTAGCAAGCCACGAGTCCCGCCTGTGGCCATGCGAAAATGATACCTAGATCACGTGTAACGGGTGGATTTCGGGAAAATTTTTCATTTCAGGCCACTTGGCCCGATTAATGCTTGAGCGTCCGCCCGCTCAAATTCTGCATAACTCGCCATGCCCTCAGCGAGCCTTCTCTGCGCCCGTGACGCATGAAAACGATGTAACTCCTGCGCCGGCATGATGTTTCAGAGAAACATGCTGGCGTTTTTCTTTTGATGATCCAGGCGGCCGCATGATTCAGCCATGCGTATTTCGCAATACGCGAAATATCCAATGTGTGAATGAGGCTGGTTGCTGGCGCGTAGCGCTGACGCCGATGGGCCGGCGGGCGGCCTTGAACGAGAAACCCCTGACGGTTTCCCGCCAGGGGTCCTGGACACAATGCCGAAATTTACTTACTTCGGCGCATGAACGAACTTCTTCCATGCATCAAGCAGGTTCGAACCGTTGACCGAGCCCAGGCCGGCTGCGAAGCTCCAGCCCGGCTGAGCGTTGTATGCCACGGTGTTGGCGTTGTACTTGTTGGGCTTGGTCGAGGTCAGGCCGATCTGGGTCGGACCATAGAAGCCTTCGAAGTTCTTCAGCGAACCGTAGAAGTAGCAGTCGTCGGTTTCCTGGTCGAACGCCTGGATCTGGATGCACTGGGTCGAGATGCCGCCGCGCGTGACATTGTGGAACACGCACTTGGCCGTACCCTTGGTGCCGTTATCCGCGCTGCACTTGGCCAGGGTATCTGGCGAAGCGCCGGTCGGGCCGCCGTATTCCTGCGCGGCCAGGGCATAGAGCGTCGGTGCGGCATTGCCCTGATTGGGCGACAGCCCCTTGTCCGACAAGCCCTGGTCGATCAATGCCTGGATACCCGCGAACATCGGCGAGGAAAGCGAGGTGCCGCCTTCCAGGAACACCGGCGAGGTGAAGTTCGGCACGCAGGGGTACGCATCGGTACAGATGATTACCCAGGAGTAGCCGCCATACGAACCGGCAAACAGTGAGACATCCGGTACGTCACGCGACTGATCCTTGGCTGCGCCTTTCACCAGCCGCTGCCAGACGGGCTTGGCATTCACCGATGAAGGGCCGCCGCTGCCTGCTTCGGACGTGGCGTAGAGGCCTTCCGGATCGTAGGTCAGATACTGCTTGCAGAAAGCCAGCCCATCGGCGAGCCCTAGCGACTGCGCCGCGACGTCGTTGCCGCAGGATTCATTCCACGGAATCTCCGGTACGTACGACTTGGCAGAGCCGTAGTCGGCGGTAAAGGTGGAGTTGAAGTACTTCTTGGTAGTGCCGTCAAGCACGTCAGCTGTGTCCGTGCCGCCGACGACGGTTACGTTGGGCGACGTGCCAAACGCGTTGGCGTCGAGGCCGGCGCCATTGATGATGCTGCCGTTGAAGCTCGGATTGGAGCCCGAGTCACCGCTGGAAACGAACACCGAAATGCCTTCGGCATCCGCCTGTGCCCACATCAGGTCGATGGCGGTCTTGCTGGCGGTATCGGTGAAGCCTTCACCGTAGCCGTAGCTCGCGCTGATCACATTGGGCCGTGACGTACCGTTGATCAGGTTGGTTGCCGCGGTGAATACGCCGCCGAAGAAGTTGCTGCGGTTGGAGTCGTCGCAGCTGGCCACGACGATGTTGGCGCCCGGTGCTATGGCAGTCGACCATTCCGCATCGAGCACCGTTTCGGTTCCATCGTCGCCCGGAAAGGCGATATTGGGATCGATGCAGTTGGTAAACCCGGTGGCCTGCGGCTGTATCTGCGCAAATGTGCCGCCGTAGCTGCCGAGCTGGAACTGCGAGACGAAGTTGGTCCAGTCGGTCGGCACCATCGATTCGTCTTCGACCAGTGCGATGGTGATGCCCTTGCCGGTAGTTCCGGCCGTGTGCAGCGTATCCACGCCGTACATCTTCGCCAGGTCCGACGGCGAGAAGCCGCGCGAGCCATCGGTGAAGGTCACCGCATCCGGGCTGACTTGCGACTTGAGCTGCCTGCTGCTGGCGGTAGTTACCGGCTCCTGCACCTTGAACTTCTGCGAGGACGCATTGAACTGGGCCAGCTTCTCCTGCACGTGCTGCGCCTTGGGCCGTATATCGTTAAGCCCGGCCACGCCCGTCACCACGTCTTTCAACGCAGTCGGCAAGCTGATGTCGGCGTTATTGGCGATGTGGCTTTCGTTGTTGATCGTGTACCGGCTTTCCTGCGTGTGGAAGGCACGTTTGACGGCGCCGGCCGTACCGCTGAAGTCGATCTGCATCTTGTTGGCGTAGACGCCATTGACGGTGAAGCCCTGGCTGGTCAGCCACGAGGTGACCGCGGCGATATCTGCGTCGCTCACGCCGAAGCGGGTGCCGAATTGCTGTGGAGTGATCCACTGATGGAACTTGCTCGACGTCGGGTCGTGCTGTGCGGTAACCAGCGCATCGAGTGCGGCAGCGCGCTTCGCGCTGCGCTTGAGCACCAGCTGCATATGGTTCATTGGGGTGGAATCGGCGACAGCCGCGGTGGGCTTCGCTGCGGCAAGAAAGGCTAGGTGGGAATTGGCGACGGCCGTGATGGCACGGTTGTCTACGGTTTGCGTAACACGTGCAGCTTCGGACGTATCGATATCGGCTAGCGCCGCGTTCTGCGATGCCGATGTTTGTGCCATACCGATCACCGGCAACGCGGCAAGAGCCGCGGCGATCGATGCAGCAATCACAAGCTCGTTTCTCATGACTCACTCCTTGGAAATCCAATGAAAAAAGCGAGGCCCCCTGTGATGTTTGATGTAGCGCGATGTGTTTCTGGATCCACCTCCCAAGTGGTGCGAGACCGTGTGCGGTACTCGCCAGTCTTCCCCTGTGCAAACGCGGATCTGCGAGTTGCAAATGCGCGAGCGCACCCATGCACCCGAGCGTGATGTCGGGGCAAACGATCATGCGCCGGCGTTAACGACGGCGTCTAGGGCTTTGACGTGTTCGAATGCGCAATTACGTGTAGCAATGTTGAAACAGTGCGCGAGTGTGTGAATTTGGACGTCTAAACGTTCACACGCGCGAAACGCACGTTCTTGCTGTTTGCGCACCGTGTTCGAAAAATAATGCGAATTGCCTGCAGCATCGTCGCTTGCCTGCTGCGCCTTACTTCGGTGGCCGCGTCGAAGCGTCGACCAGTTCGATCGACCGGACATTGCGCTCCCAGCGTGCGGGGCGTTTGTCGTTTGGAACGATCAGGCGGTAAGGGCCGTCCTTGTCCAGCGGCTGGCCGTCCTTGCTGTCGGCAACAATGACCTGGACATTGCCGAAGGCGGGGTCGAGCTCGGCGATGCTGAAAATCACCTGGTAGCCGTCCGAGGCGGTAACTCGCACGAAACGGGCCATCGCGCGCCCGCGCAATGCTTCACCGGTGGGTATGGCTGTGCGCCCGATCGCGTCCTGCAGCGCCACGCCCTGCCAGCGGCTGGGCGGGTCGCCATGCGCCGACGCGGTGACGGTGATGTGCGGCAGGCCGGCAAAGGCGGTGTGATCCAGTGTCGTCGTTTTTCCATCGACGAGGATGCTGATCGTCTTGTTGGTAGGTGCGGCGGCATCGTCGGCATGCAACGAGCCGCCGACCAGGCCGACAGCCAGGACGAACAGGTAACCGGCATTGCGCAAGCGTGCTATCGACATGACTGTTCCCGCGGATAAAAGCAGCATGCCGATCTTATCCGTTGCAGCCATCGAGCGGCAGGCAGCGGATCTAAGGTTGTTTCACCGGTTCGGCGATCGGCTTGCCCTTGTCGATGATCCACGTCGATACGGCAGTACCGCCCTGGCTGCCTGGCGCAGCTGCCAGGCTATGCACGGCGCCGCGTGGATTGAAGAAATGGTCGCCGGCCTTGAGCACCTGATCGGGTTTGCCTTGTGTTTTCAATACAAGATCGCCCTTCAGTACATAGCCCGCTTCGTCGCCATCGTGCGTGTGCCAGCCAATCACGGTACCGGCGGGCAGTTCCGCTGTGCCGACTACGATCTCTTTACCGGGCACGCCGCTCTGGTCGATGCGGCCGAGGATGGTGCGCTTGGGTTGAGGCCCATCGGTTTTCGCCGCGTCCTGTGCGAAGCCAGGAAGGCCGGCGACGAATGCTGCAAAAACAATGGCGATAGATGTGAGACGAAAATAACGCGACATGACGGCTTCCTCGATGCGCAACAGCGAATGAAGACTTGACGAAGCGTTATCGTACACCCGGCTGCAGGAGCGCAGCCGGGTGTGGCTATCTTGCCGATCAGCGCATGCCGCCGCCAGCAAACAGCTTTTCGCCACTCAGCCAGAACGATTCGTTCGAGGCCAGGAACACGGCAATCGAGGCGATGTCATCGGGTTGGCCGATGCGGCCCAGCGGGGTCTGCGACACCGCGTGCTGGTTGAAGTCCGAACCGATGAAGCCCGCGGCATGAGTGCCTTCGGTTTCCACCATGCCGGGGTTCAGTGCGTTGACGCGGATCTTGCGTGCGCCCAATTCCTGCGCGAGCACACCGGTGATGGCATCGACCGCACCCTTGGTAGCCGTATAGACCGCGCTACCCGGGGGCAACAGGCGAGTGACCAGCGAGCCGATATTGATCACGCTACCGCCTTCGTTCATGTGCTTGGCTGCGGCCTGCGTGGTCAGCAAAAGGCCGAGCACGTTGACATTGAATTGCTTGTGGTAGTGCTCCTCGGTGATCTCTTCGAGCGGCGAGAATTCGTAGACGCCCGAATTGTTTACCAGGATATCGAGGCGGCCGTACTGCTTGATCGCCGCATCGACGAGGCCTTGCGCATCGGCGGCCTTGGACACGTCGCCCTTTACGGCAACGGCCTTGCCGCCGGCCGCGGTGATCGCCTCTACAACCGTATCGGCGCCGGCCTTGCTGGAAGCATAGTTCACGACGACCGACGCGCCTTCGGCGGCCAGCGACTTGGCAATGGCGGCGCCAATGCCCTTCGACGCGCCGGTGACGACGGCGACTTTACCTGCGAGCTTGCTCATGGACTGGTCCTTGACGGGGGGATGATGAATAACGGGAGCTGGGAGTTCGTTACTCCTATAGTTCGCAACATATGAACTATAGAACTAAGAGTCAAGGGGGGCTAAAATAAGTTCATGAGACCGTTGATCCACCCATCGATCGAGGACATCACCGTGGAGGGCATCCTTCACGTGCTGTCCGATCCCGTGCGCGTGGCGATCTATGCGCAGATGGCCAACGCCGGCTGTGCGTTCAATTGCACCAATTTCTCGCAGGTCAGCGACAAGACCATTCCCAAATCCACGCTGTCGCAGCATTTTCGCGCCTTGCGCGAAGCCGGGCTCATCCGTAGCGAGCGCCACGGGGTGGAAATGCACAACACCACGCGTTGCGCAGAAATCGAACAACGCTTTCCCGGGCTGGTTGCTGCGATCATGAATGCGTACTACGCACAGCTGGCCGAGCGGTCCCGTGCGGGCAAGCGCAAGCCTGCAGCGGGATCCAGGCCTGGTTGAGCGCGAGCGAACTCGGCCGTGTGGTGCGCAAGGATCGTCAGAAGTCGCGCGGCCCCAGTGCTTGCGCAATCGCTTCGGCCATCCGCTCACGGAACCAGGCGTGGGCGGGGTCGTTGTCTTTCGAACTGTGCCAGTAGGCAAGAATCGGAAAGGTTTTCAGGCGGATCGGTAGCGGGTGAATGACGACCGGCAGCTGGCTGGCGACGTGCACCGCGTAGGACTGCGGCAGGGTCAGCAGCAGATCGCTGGCCGCTACGATCTGGCAGGCCGAAAAATAGTGCTGGCATACGAGTCGCACCTGGCGAAACATGCCGTTTTGTCCAAGCAGCGTATCGAGCGCGTTCGATTCGCCCAGTGGCGAGACGGTAATGTGTCCGGCCGCGAGATAGTCGGCACGGCGCAACAGGGCGCTTAGCGGGTGCCTGCGACGCATGACCACCACCAGCGATTCGTCGAGCAGGTGCGCGCGTGCAACGGCGGGCCCCGCGCGCAGCGGCCGGTCGACCGCCAGGTCGAGCGTGCCGGTAGCGAGCTCGCGTTCCACATCGTCCGCGGCAACGCGGCGGCTGACGATGCGCACGCCAGGTGCTTCGTTTTCGATGCGCGCCATCAGGCCCGGCAATGCAGTCGATTCGAGGATGTCGCGAAAGCCGACCACAAATTCCATCGCCAGCCGCGCCGGCTCGAAGCTCGGCTGCGTACGCGTACTGGCCAGCAGCGCTTTGAGATGCCACTGCACCGACGGCATCATCGCGCGCACTTTTTCAGTCGGCACCACGCGATTGCCCTGGCGCACGAACAGTGGATCGTCGAGATGGTCGCGCAGGCGCCCGAGTGCATGCGTTACCGCAGGCTGGGTCAGGTGCAGCGCACGTGCCGCAGCACTGACGCCGCCGTGGGTGTAGATCGCGTCGAGCACGCGAAACAGATTGAGGTCGATACGGGTGTCGCGTTCCATGGGGTGGCCTTTTAAATAATGGAACGACTCGAATAAAGCAGCGGCTGCAAAGCCTCCAAAAACCTCATAGTCATCCGGGCGCAGGCCGGGACCATTCCTCAAGGTAATCGCTTGCCGAAGGTCGCCTGACGAGCGAGGGCTAAGGAATAGATCCCGGCCTGCGCCCGGATGACGATAAGGGGGCTTCTCAATCCGGCCTCTCGTGGCTTGCAAGCCCATTCACAGAATTAATAACTATCCATAAAGCATATTCATTTCAATTATTGGCTGATACGGGCGTACTCTGCAACGCACTCCAAGGAGGCTCCCGTGGATTTCGCCCCTTCAAATCGCACCAAGGCACTCGCTGAGCGGCTTAGCCGCTTCATGCAGGACGAGATCCTGCCGGTCGAGTCGGTCTATCGCGACCAGTTGGTCGGTAGCACCGATCACCGCCAATGGCGTCAGCCACCGGTGATGGAAGCATTGAAGGCAAGCGCCCGTGCGGCCGGCCTGTGGAACCTGTTCCTGCCCGACGCCAAGGACGGGCAGGGTCTGAGCCATGTCGAGTACGCCTCGCTGGCCGAGATCATGGGGCACTCGTTCATCGCGCCGGAGGTATTCAATTGCGCGGCTCCCGATAGCGGCAACATGGAAGTACTGCACCGGTACGGCTCGTCGATGCAACGCGAGCGCTGGCTGGCGCCCTTGCTGAGCGGCGAGATCCGTTCGGGCTTTGCGATGACCGAGCCCGATGTCGCTTCGTCCGATGCAACGAACATGCAGGCCACCGCACATGTCGAGGGCGACGAAGTCGTGCTCAACGGGCGCAAGTGGTGGACCACCGGCGCAGGCCATCCGCACTGCCGCTTCGTGATCTTCATGGGGCTGAGCGACGCGGCTGCCGAGCCGCATCGCCGTCATAGCATGGTGATCTGTCCGCTCGATCGCCCGGGCGTACGCATCGAGCGCATGCTGCCGGTGTTTCATGACGTGGACGAACCCTCCGGTCATGGCGAGATGAGCTTCGACAACGTTCGCGTGCCGCTCGATCATGTGATCCTCGCCCCGGGTGCGGGTTTTGAAATAGCCCAAGGCCGCCTAGGTCCGGGTCGAGTGCATCACTGTATGCGCGCGCTAGGTGCGGCCGAGCGCGCCTTGTCGTTATTGGTAGAGCGTGCCACGGCGCGCATCGCCTTCGGCAAGCCACTGCTGCAGCTGGGCGGCAACGCCGACATCGTGGCGAACCTGCGCATGGCGATCGAGCAAGCACGCCTGCTGACGTTGAAAACCGCATGGACGCTGGATACCCAAGGCAGCAAGGCCGCACTCAGCCTGATCTCGCAGATCAAGGTCGTTGTGCCGATGGTGGCGCAGCAAGCCGCCGACGCGGCTATCCAGATCCATGGTGGTGCAGGCCTGTCGGACGACTTTCCGTTGGCACGCCTATACACCTACGCACGCGTGCTGCGCCTGGCGGACGGGCCGGACGAAGTGCATCGCGCAGTCGTGGCGCGCCTGGAAGCCAAGGCGCAGCAAACCCACAAGGCATCCGCATGAGCAAGCTCCACGACCAGCTGCGTCCTGTGCGCGATGAAGACGCCTTCGACCTGGCGCGTATCGATAGCTTCCTGAAAGCGCATATCGCCGGGCTGGAAGGCGCGCCCCAGGTGGCGCAGTTTCCCGGTGGCGCATCCAATCTTACCTACCTGATCAACTACGCCGGCCGCGAGCTGGTGTTGCGCCGTCCGCCGGCGGGTGCCAAGGCCAAGGCGGCCCACGACATGCTGCGCGAGGCCCGTATCATGTCCGCGCTGCGCGGCAGCTATCCCTACGTGCCGGCGATTCTCGCGCGCTGCGATGATGCTGCGGTAATTGGCAGCGACTTCTATGTGATGGAGCGCTTGCGTGGCAGCATCCTGCGCCGCGACCTGCCGGCCGAACTCGGGCTCGATGCCGACGGCGTGCGCAAGCTGTGCATCGGTTTCCTCGATCGCCTGATCGAACTGCATCGCATCGATCCGACCCAGGCAGGTTTGCACGACCTGGGCAAGGGCGAAGGCTATATCGCCCGACAGGTATCGGGTTGGAGCGAACGCTATCGCCAGGCCATGACCGAGGGTGCGGATGCTTGCGAGGACGTCATGGCCTGGCTGGCGGCGCATCAGCCATCGCATGACAACGCCAGTTGCGTGATCCACAACGACTACCGGTTCGACAATGTCGTGCTCGATCCGGAAGACCCGCTACGAGTGATCGGCGTGCTCGATTGGGAGATGGCGACGATTGGCGACCCGCTCATGGACCTGGGAGGCTCGTTGGCCTATTGGGTGCAGGCCGATGACGATCCGGTGTTTCAGTCGTTCCGTCGCCAGCCCACACATGAGCCCGGGATGATGACGCGCCGCGAAGTGGTCGCTTACTACGGCGAACGCAGCGGGCTGGATGTATCGGCGTTCGGCTTCTACGAAGCCTTCGGACTCTTTCGCCTGATGGTGATCATCCAGCAGATCTACCGCCGCTTTGCGCTAGGCCAGACCAGCAACCCGCAGTTCGCCGGTTTCGGCGATGCCGCGCGCTATATGGGCCAGCGCTGCCGCCGCGTAATTCAAAAGGCCAACGGCTAAGCTCATGCGCGAACTGCTTTTGATTCGCCACGGCCAGGCAAGTTTTCATGCCGAAGACTATGACCGGCTGTCCACGGTGGGCGAGCACCAGTCGCGCGAGCTAGGTTTATGGCTGGCCGCCTGCGGGCAGTTGCCGGATCTCGTCGCGATCGGCCCGCGCGTACGCCATAGCGACACCGCAACGCTTTGCCTCGATGCAGCGGCCGTCGACGCCGAGCGGTGGTTACTTGATGGCCTGGATGAGGTCGACCATAACGAATTGCTGGCGCGTCAGCGGCCCGAACTCGCCGGAGCGGGCCAGTTGCGCCATGCGTTGAAGCAGGAGAGCGACCCCAAGCGTGCGTTCCAGGAACTGTTCATCGCCTCGCTCAATCGCTGGATCAGCGGTGAGCACGATGCCGAGTACAGCTGCTCCTGGCCGATGTTTCGTACGAAGGTGCTCGATGCGTTGGCGCAATTGCAGGAACGGTCCGCTTCGTCGATCTGGGCATTTACTTCCGGTGGCCCGATTGCCGTGATCGTAGGCGCCTTGTTGGGCGTGCCGATCGAGCAGACTTTCAACCTGAGCTGGCCCCTGGTCAACAGCGGCATGACGCGGTTGCGCCTGGGTACGCGTGGGGCCACGCTCGTGACCTACAACAGCTGGCCTCATCTGGAACATGGCAGCACGCGTGACTGGATCACGTTGCGATGAAGTCGCGCACGCCATGGCTATGCAACCTCAACAAGAGCGACTTATGACAGTCCCCAACACGTTCGATCTCAACGGAAAAATCGCCATCGTTACCGGCGCCAGCCGAGGCATCGGCGCCGATATAGCGCGCCTGCTGGCGCAGCACGGCGCGCACGTCATCGTATCCAGCCGGCGACAGGCCGACTGCCAGACCGTCGTCGATGGGATCAAGGCCGGCGGTGGTTCAGCGGAGGCGATCGCCTGTCACATCGGCGAGCTTGAACAGATCGAGGCACTCTACGCGCAGGTGCAGTCGAGCCACGGCCGCCTGGATATCCTGGTCAACAACGCGGCGACCAATCCGTATTTCGGACACATTCTGGACACCGAGCCGTCGATCCTGCAGAAAACCGTCGACGTGAACATCCGCGGTTACTTCTACATGTCCACGCACGGTGCGCGGCTGATGATCAAGAACGGCGGCGGCTCGATCATCAACGTGGCATCGGTCAACGGCGTGGTGCCGGGTGTGCAGCAGGGCATCTATTCGATCACCAAGGCAGCGGTGATCTCGATGACCAAGGCTTTTGCCGTCGAGTGTGCCGAGCAAGGTGTGCGCTGCAATGCATTGCTGCCGGGGCTGACCGATACCAAGTTCGCATCCGTGCTGGTCAATACGCCAGCGATCCTGAAGCAGGCGCTGGCGCATGTACCGATGCGCCGCGTGGCGCAACCGTCGGAAATGGCCGGCGCGGTGCTATATCTCGCCTCCGATGCCGCCTCGTACACCACCGGTGCGGTATTGAACGTTGACGGCGGCTATCTAAGCGTATGAGTCAGGGAGAACGCATGAGCAACCAAGCAGCACCGCGTGCCGCGGGCAAGAAAGTATTCATCACCGGGGCCGCCGGTGGTCTGGGTGCCGCCATGGCGCGCATGTTCGCGCGACATGGCGCCAAGATTTTCCTCACCGATATCGATGCTGCCGCCGTGACGACGTTGGCGAGCGAAATCAATAGCGAGTGTGGCGATACGGTTGCATGGGCGAACGCGCAGGACGTACGGGACGAGACGACCTGGATCGCGTGTCTCGATCAGGCAGCCAAGGCGATGGGTGGCATCTCGGTGTTGGTCAACAACGCAGGGATCGGCTCACTCGGTTCGGTCGAGCAGATCGAGCTGAAGGAGTGGCGCCGCGTCATGAGCATCAACGTGGAGAGCATCCTGCTCGGATGCAAGCACGCCTTGCCGTACCTGCGCGCGGCGCAGCCGGCATCGATCGTCAATATCTCTTCGCTGGCGGCTTTCAAGGTCGATCCGGATTACGCGGCATACAACACGTCAAAGGCCGCGGTTGCCATGCTGACCAAGTCGGTGGCGATGGACTGCACGCGGCAGAAGATCGATGTGCGCTGCAATTCGGTGCATCCGGCTTTCGTGCGCACCGGTATCGTCGCGCCGTTCTATGACGCCCTGGGCGAAGAAGAGGCAACGCGCAAGCTGACGCGCGGCATTCCGATGCGCCGCCTGGGTGAACCCGACGACGTTGCCTATGCGGTCCTGTATCTGGCCAGCGACGAAAGCCGCTATATCACCGCTGCCGAACTGGTCGTCGACGGCGGCGCCTGCGCTATCTGAATTCAACGAGGTCACCCATGTCGCTTACCAATCGTCAGCTGCGCCTGAAAACACGTCCCGAAGGCCTGGTGCGCCAGGATAATTTCGACCTGGTCGAGCAACCCGTGCCCGAGCTCGCGGACGGCCAAGCGCTGGTGCGCGTGCTTTATCTGTCGATGGATCCGACCAACCGCGTGTGGATGAGTGACATCCCGCAGTACATGCCACCGGTGGCGATCGGCGAAACCATGCGCGGCCTGGGCCTTGGCCGGGTGGTGGCTTCGCGCTCGTCGCGCTACGCAGAAGGCGATCTGGTGCAGGGCCTGGTGGGCTGGCAAGACTATGCCGTCATCGACGATGCGCGCGCCAAGGACTGGGTCAAACTGCCCCCCAAGCCGCCGGTATCGCTGCCCACCTTGCTCGGAGCCTGTGGCTTCAGCGGCATTACCGCTTATTACGGCCTGACCGAAATCGCCCCGGTGCAACCGGGTGAAACCCTGGTGGTATCGGCGGCCGCAGGTTCGGTCGGTTCGATTGCCGGCCAGATCGGCAAGCTGCGCGGTGCGCGCGTCGTCGGCATCGCCGGTGGCCCCGACAAGTGTCGCCATCTGATCGACGATCTTGGCTTTGACGTCGCCGTCGACTACAAGGCCGACGATTGGAAAGAGCAACTCAAGCAGGCTACGCCGGACGGTGTGCATGTGAATTTCGAAAACGTCGGCGGCCCGGTAATGCGCGCAGTGATGTCGCGCATGGTCAACGGCGGTCGCGTTGCACTCTGCGGTCTCATCGCCAACTACGCCGGCGGCGGACGTCCTTCGGACGACTACAGCGTGATCATCGTCAAGCGACTGACCGTACGTGGTTTTCTTGCGTTCGATTACCGCGACAGCCAGAAAGCCGTGCATGAGCTGATCGGTTGGGTGAAGGAAGGGAAGGTCAAGGCGGGCGAGACCGTCGCCGAAGGCCTGGAGAACGCGCCAACCGTGTTGAACCGGCTGTTTGAAGGTACGAGTACCGGGAAGTTGGTGTTGCGTGTGCATGGGGAGCAGTCTTGAGGTAGTGCTGGTGAAGCCGGGAGCGAGGAGCGAGGAGTGAGTGAAGAGGAGTGAGGAGTGAGGAGTGAGAGAGAGCAGTCATGCGCGAGTCTCACCCCCTCCGCACGCACCAACGCTTTGCTTCGAAGGAGCCCCAAAGCACGCAACATTGAAACTCGCCCCAATCAGTCCCCTCTCCCCTGGTTCCACCGGGGGAGAGGGTTAGGGTGAGGGGGGCTTTAAGGCCTCAGCGGTACGAGGCCCCGCGCAACTGGCTTCCAGCCTACGTCAGAACGACAAGCTGGAGAGGCTTTCTAGATCATGGCGTAACTGCGATCACGCTCAAGACGTTCCTGCAAGAAAAGGGTGCATCGAGATTCCCTTGAACGCTATTCTGCACAGCGCATACATACAGCGAGGGAGCACCATGACAGATCTGAATCAGGAAACATTGGCTCAGCTGAAGCGCGTGGCCGAAAGCTGGTTGAAGCGGCCACTCACTCCGGAAGAATGGCAACAACTGCAGGATTTTGTTCGCGCCCATGGCGGACTGGATGTGGGGCAGGTGTACCAATCCATGTCGCACGCCACCGGCATCCTGTTCGAAAACGCCGTCAACGCGCAGCAGCAGCAAAACACGCTGTCACAGGCCGCCGCCAACCAGGGTGTGATGCAAATCTACTCGCTGGACACGACGGCCGCTGCCGGCGCAACCGAAAAGGTGGCGCAGGCAGGCGTTTCCGACAATCTCACCAGCTTGCTTACCGTACTCAAGGCGTTTGGCTGATGGCTTCGAAACGATGGAAGCTCCGCGTCATGCGGACGCCTCCAACAGCAGCGGCGATCCCAGACGACATTCCGGATGCATGCGGCTGAGCCCATGCACCGCACCGGCCAGCCCGGTCATCAGGCCCGGCGTAAACGCCGCACGTGTCATGCCGCCGATCACCCCACGGTTTTCTTCGATCGAAGACACTACCTGCGCCATGGCCGCTTCACGGCCCATTGTTGCTGCCGATGGATCCAGCGATGTTGCGCGCAAATGAAACTCCCACAGGGAGAAATCGCCATGGCAAAGCGTGTGCGTTATGCCCCACATATTTTCACAGGCACGCAGTGCTTGTCGTACGGTATTGAGATGACGCGGATCGCGCGTGCGCGCATACAGATCGCTTGCCGCCAATCCAATGCCGACACTGCCGTTGCACCATGTGTGATAACCAGGCTTGTTGTCACCGTGGCGGAGGTCGTACCAGTTGCCTGACGATGGGTCGTATAGCGAGTTCTGAAACGCCTCGGTCGCCATGGCCAGACTCTGCCAGCGAGCACGATCGATGGCAGAGCCCGCGTCGCTCAGCGCCAGCCTCGCCAGGCTCCATCCGATGCCTGCCGCACCATGCGCGAAGCCGCCGATGGAGCGGTCGGAATTGGCCGTTATCCAGCTTGCCCGACCTTGATCGTCGAGGATCACGGTCTGCTCGAGGTGTTTGCCGGCGCTTGCCGCGAGCGTCAACCAACGCGGCTGGCCAGTGATCTCGGCCAGCCGTAGCAGCGGAACGATGGCCCCGCTTGCGCCGTCAAGAATGTCGAACAGCGTATCTTGTTCGAAGCCTTCGCTTTCCAGCGCCTGGGCCACTGCGGCGGCCCGCGAGATCCAGGCGGCGCGTGGCAGCAAGTCGTAGAGCGTCAGCCATGTCCAGATGCGCGCGCCGTAACCAGTAAAGCCGCCAAAGGTCCGCGGCTTGTCCTGCTCCAGCGCTTGAAGTGTTAGTAGTGCGCCCTCCAGGGTCTCATCCAGTCCCGCCACCGGATCGGCACGATCCCGTTGAACTTCGTGCCGATAGCCGGCTAGCGCAGCCACAACGCCGCCCATCCCGAAGTACACGTCCGACTGCAACGGCTGCACCATCCAGCCGTCCTGGCAGGTCTCGGGAGTGATCCAGGTGACCGATCCGTCATTGCCGCGTACCGAAAGGCGCAGCAGGCGCTCTGTGGCATCGGTGAGCAATCGACGTCGCCGCGCTTCCAGGTGGTTCCCGTGGGGATGGCGCGCATAGAAATCGCGTGCGGCAGGCGAGGCGGCGAAGCGCTGGTTGAGCGAGGTGATGACCAGCGCACTGCGGATGGTCAGTTCTTCCAGGTCGAGGCGCATGCCGCGCCAGTCCGCCAGCGCTCCTTCAATACGTTCACGCGTGAGCGGCGCGGAAAACACGGGGATATCGCCATGGCGCAGATCGTCGATTTCTGAGGCGATCGCCTCCGGCGACGAGGGTGCGATCGGCATCACAAGGGCATTGCGCGCCAACAGGTCCCGCGCTCGCTCGATACCTGGCGCTTCGTCATGCAATGACGCCGGGTGCCACAACATGCGCCCCAGTTCCACATAAGCCTGGGTCGGTCGCAGGATGTCGCGCGCGACGCAGCCTTCGAAGGCATCGAGCAACGATGCAAGCTGTTCGGTGGCGTCCAGGTGGCGCAGCCGGCGGCTGGTATCGAGAAAGCCCTCACTGATCCGGTCCCAATACAACGAAACATCCGGCCGCGGATCGGGATGATTCTGTGAGTGCTCCACATCGACGTCGACGATATCCAGCCGCGCTTCGGTGGTGCCGGCATTGACGATGACCGGCACCTGCAATTGGGGCTGTTGATCGGGCAAGGCCCCGGCGGCGGAGACATCCACGCCGTCGAAACCCAGCGCGGGTGCGCGAAACGGCACGATGCCGGTACGCAGCACCGAACTTCGAATCAATCCCTGCGCCAACTCGTGAGCATGCCCGTAAGGCGACGATGGCACTTTAGGCAGCAGTGCGAAAAGACTCTCCGCGTCGATGACCGTCGGTGTGGGACCGACTGCAATGAGGTTTTCGTGGTGGATGTCCGTGCCGCCCACCAGGCGCAATATGCCAAGCCAGTCGCCTATGCGGTGGTAAAAAGCGCGAAGCTCATCGTCGCCGGCACAATAGCGATGGGGCACGAAAGCGGCCCAACCATAATCTCCCCGATCGATTACCGGTGGTACGCGGATGCGATCCGGATCGTCGTCGAATACCGTGGCCAGAAAGTTATCGAGCGCATGGTCGATCTGCAGCGAGCGTGGCTTGTACATGATCTGCCCGCCCTCCACCGTAAGGCGGGCAACGGCCTGGCCGCCGGCGTGCAGGTCGCCTTCGCCCATCGTCAAGGCGAGCAGTCGTCCCGTCGGTTGGCCGAGGAGTGTCACGAGCGAGTCGCGGTCGGCAATAAACCGCTCGATCATGGCTTCGATTGCACAACGCTGCCGATCGAGCATGCGGTACAAGCGAAGGCGAAGTACGGGGTAGCGCGTATCCAGGTGGGCGACGAACGCGGGCTTGCAAGCCAGTTCCACGAACTGCGCAAAGCGCGCGGCTTCATCGTTCGCCGTCAGCAGTCCTTCGAGCTTGGCCGCGTGCAGTTCGAGCAACAGGACGCGATTGAGCTTGAGTCGAGCATGGGTGTGCAATGCCGCATCCGCCATGCGTCCGATAAGGTCGCGCTCGCCATCGTCCAGCTGCGGCGACCAGGCCGTGAGGTGCGCTGCCAGTACGTCACGATGTGGTTCGGTGAAACAAGCAATGATGTCACCGAAGGCATCCATATCGTCGTGGGTATCTGCCATGGAATCGCTCGCTGAAGCCCGGAAGAGTTACGCATAAAGGCAACGCGCAGCCGGCCGGCCTGCGCGTTGTCTCAAACGTTTAACAACAGAGGCAGCCTCTTGCGCAGGACATGGTCGTCTTTGCGGTGAGGATATTCATATCCGCGTCCGTGTTGGTCAGCGCCGTCTCGGTGGCAACTGCGCCGGCAATGAACAGAGGGCCCGCGGGATTGTCACTCTGATTGTCCGAGTGACTCAGCCAGCTCGAGATGGTGTCTTGGGTTTGCATGGCATGACTCCTTGATCGTATCGAATGGGAAGCCTTTCCCGGCCCGCGCTTTGGTCAGGAGGAGGGTGCTGGAAAGGCACTGTTTTCAAACGCACGATAGGCCCCGACTCGGGCCGTTTTGCCGCATATCCTTTTGCGTTAAAAAATGCCTTGGCATGCGGTGGACATAACCTATAGTTATTTTCGACCGTGAAATACGGAATTGCTTCTCACTATTTGTAAGAAGCAGCCTTGAATGGCTTTGTATACAAGCAGCGGATGGCGGGCTGTTTAAGTACGACCGCGAGCGGCATAAAGCGTATATGTCGGTGCCGGGCAGGTTTGGGTCGCGTGCAAATGGATCGCGATGGCTGTGTGCGTGTTTGCCCGAAGTTCGGGAATGTTCCGCACGAAAGGCAACGCACAGCCCGGCTGGGCTGCGCGTTGCATCAAGCGCTTAACAACAGATGCATCCGTTTGCACAGGACATGGTCGTCTTCGCGGTAATGATGTTCATATCCGCGTCCGTGTGGGTCAGCGCCGCTTCGGTGGCCAGTGCGCCAGCGATGAAAAGCGGGCCGGCAGGATTGTTGCTCTGATTGTCCGAGTGGCTCAGCCAGCTCGAGATGGTGTCTTGGGTTTGCATGATATGACTCCTTGATCGTATCGAATGGGAAGCCTTCTCCGGCCCGCGTTCTGGTCAGGAAGCGGGGTGTCAGGAAGGCACTGTTTTCAAACGCACGATAGGCCCCGACTCGGGCCGTTTTGCCGCATATTCCTTTGCACTTCGAAAAAATGCCTGGGCATGCGGTCGCCATAACCTATAGTTATTTTCGACCATGAAATACGGAATTGCTTCTCACTATTTGTAAGAGGCCTGCCGTAACCAACCAGCTGAGGACGGGATTAACTGAACTGTATAAAGTACGACCCATAAAAAACCGCGGTGGGGCGGGAGCGAGGGGAATAAACATGCTGTTGCGCATCATCGGGCGCCTGCTTCTGGCGCTTATCGTCCTGGCCGTTGCTGTGATCGTCACGACCATCGTGGTGAAAAGAGAAGCCATCCAGGTGGGTAGCAATTCGGTCAGCCGGTCATTGTGCGCTGCAACGTTCACCTCGCACGTGGATCCTGACCGGATGTTTCGAGAGGAGCAGATGCCTGTGATGCGCGTGATCGCATGGGCGGTGCGCTATGACGTGGACAGCGCACAGCATGAAGTGCGCACGTCGGTGTTAGGTGGCTTTGGCTCAAGGGCCGTGCATCGTAATGGCCTGGGTTGCGTGCTGGTGCATGACGACGCGATCGTGCCTGATGCGGCGGGCGTAAAGGTCGCGCCCATCGATGCCGCCTTTCCTGCCCAGGTCGTCGAGTCGGGTGATCCGGCCATGCGTCGCGCACTCGACATGGCTTTCGCCGAGCCCAATCCCGTCAAGCCGAAGCTGACCAAGGCGGTGGTGGTACTGCACGAAGGCAAGCTGATCGCCGAGCGCTACGCCCCCGGCTATGGCCCCGATACGCCGATCTGGGGGCACTCCCTATCCAAGTCGATCACGCAGGCCCTGGTCGGCGTGCTGGTACGCGAAGGGCGGCTCACGGTGGCGCAGGCTGCACCCTTGGCGGCATGGAGCACGCCGGGCGATCCACGCCGTACAGTGACGGTAGACCAGCTGTTGCGAATGACCAGCGGGCTGCCTTTCGACGAGACCGACGATCCGGTCAATCCTATGTCGCGGATGTGGTTCCTGCAGAACGACATGGCCGCCTTCGCGGCGCAACAGACGCTTGTCCATCCACCCGGCGCCAGCTGGGCCTACAGCAATGTCGGTTACGTGCTGCTGTCGCGCATCGCCATGGATGCTGCGGGCGCACATGACGCCGTGGCGGCCGAACGCTTTATCCACGACGAACTGTTTGCGCCGCTACGCATGCGCAGCGCAGTCATCGAGACCGACCTCGCCGGCACGCCCATCGGCTCCAGCCACGTCTACGCGTCTGCCCGCGACTTCGCCCGCTTCGGCCAGCTGTATCTCGACGACGGCGTGGTCGACGGCAAGCGCATCCTGCCCGAGGGCTGGGCTGCCTACGGCCATTCGCAGACGCTGGACACCGGCTATGGCGCGGGTTTCTGGACCAACCTGGTCAACCAGGGCAGCGTGCCCGTCTGGGACGCCCCCTGGGGCATCCCGCAGTTGCCCAGGGATATGTATTACGCGCGCGGCGCGATGGGCCAGTACGTCATCGTGATTCCGTCGGAACACCTGGTAGTTGCGCGGCTGGGTATCAGCGTCAATACGAGTACGGGCATCGGTGATGCGGTGGCGGAAATCATAAAAGCGCTGCATTCATCTGCAACGCGCTGATGACTCGATATTCGTAAAATCAACCGATCTCCGCCCTCGCTGCATTTTCATGTTGAAAGCGTCATGCAGCTTGGGCATGCTCGACAGGATATCAGGGGGTAAACATGAATTTTCTTCAGTTGAGTCATTTTGTGCCGTATCTCAACCAGACCTTTATGGTTGAGATCGACCACGTGCGCACGCCATTCGTATTAGTCGAGGCACAGCCTCTTCAGCACCGGCCTGTGGCAGGCATGATGCGCGAACCTTTTTCGCTTTTGTTCCACAACGAAGCGGCGGTAGTGTTCCCGCAAAAGACATATCCGATCAGTAACCCGGGCATGGGGGAGTTCGGCATTTTTCTCGTGCCGATAGCCAGGGACAAGAACGGATTTATCTATCAGGCAATCTTCAATTGACGATATCGTGCTGAATCTGCTTGCATGGCCAGATCATGTGCAGATGAGCGCCTTCACTGGCTTCAGGCAGAAAGCCGTGCCGCTCATACAGGCGGCGTGCCCCCATGTTGTGCTGCAGGACGTGTAAACGCACAGCATTCAGGCGAAGGTTTACAGCTAGCCCTTGCATCCAGTTCAACAAGGCAGAGCCCAACCCGCGTCCACGCCATGCCTGCTCAAGTAGAATATCGATCAGCCATAGTTCGTTCTCTTGACGACACAGATAGAGCCTGCCGATCGCAAAGTCCTCGAATTGCACGACCAGAAAGTAGCCGTGCGGATGCTGCGCGACATAGTGGCTGTGCTGCAACGTGAACTGGCTGTCGCAAAAAGACCGCTTGGTCGCCTGCGGCCACGGCATGGCGGCAACCTCGTTTGCTCGGGATTGCGCGTACAAGTCGCGAAAAAAACCGACATCGCTATCGTCGGCACGGCGCAGGGAAATCCCGGGCGCTTGAGGCCCGGGATAGTTGTCTAGCCACTCCGATGTCGCCGCTGGAGGAAACGCGGGCAGCACGAGGTTCAAGGCCGTACTGGAAAGGTGCCACTGAGCGAAATACAGAAGTTCATTGCCAGATACGGCTGTCGGTTCTCGTGCGGCAAGCCTCCGCCAATGGGTATCAATTCGGTGGGAGGAAAGTTGCCGGACGTCGTGCTGGTCTGCGCGAATATGGAACTGTTATTTGGTGACACCAGGGCCGCTCCCGTGCTCGGGATACCTTGCCGCTTGGAATTATCTCGCTGACCGTAAAAGTTGGCGGCATGTGTGTGTGCCGGTATTTCGTTTGTCAGCAGCGTGACGCTTTCGGAACCGAAAGGCTCGCCGAGCAGCCGTTGTGTAAGTCCCGGTCCGGTGCCGACGGCGCAGGCTGTGGAACTTTGAAAATTGGGTAAGCCGTAGGTGGAGGTGCCGTTGCCGCCGTACGTTGTGCCGAGCAACGAGAAAAGTGCGGAGTTCTGCTGGATAGCCATGATCTGACCAGCACAGAATGCCCAGTTGGCGGGAGCAAATTGGAAGGCGTAGAGCTGAATTTCACCCAGGTACGGGTCACTCATGATATTTCCCCTGAATATGATTGCAGTGCGAGCGAAGTTCAGCTCTGGCTCGGAAAGACGCCGGCCCAGGCGATGCAAAACCGCACAGTCAGCGTTGGCATGAGATTGTCATGGGGCAAAGTGCCTCCAGTAATGCTGACTGCAGTAGAAGCCATCGCTACAGGAGTTATGCCAGCGACATTGTTGGAGTACAGGGAGTCGCCGCTGATTGCGCCAAGCTCGACGTTCGAGCTGGGTGTTCCCGTATTCGCGCCGGAGGAAGTCACTGTCAGTATATGAGAGTGTGCCGGTAGGTTTTGGGTCAGCAGGGTGACATTCTCCGTACCCGCCTTCTGACCAAGGAGATAGGGCGATAACCCTTGGCCCTGGCCCTGGTGAATCGGTATGCGGCCGCGCATATCGGGCACTGCAAATGTCGATTGTCCATCGCCGCCGTAGATTGTGCCGAGCAACGTGTAAAGCACCTGATATTCGGCAATCGATATGAGGCTGCCATCGCAATCGAACCAGCCATTGGGCGCGAAGTTATACGGAAAGAGTCGGATCTCACCGACGTAAGGTTGAGTCATGGTCGTCGGTCTCCGAATCAGCTGCGGGAAGGGAATACACCGGAAAGAGCAATGATGAAGTTGAGCACGGTGAAGGGCTGTATGTTGGAATGCGGCAAGGATTGCCCCGTTGGAGAAATGGTGCTCCCGAGAGTTGGGACTTGCGGACCATTTGCCGGTGCATAAATGGATGTGCTACCGGTAGAACCCAATAGGCTGTTCGTAGGGCTGCGCTCGCCACCGTTCTGGCTGCTATAGCCAAGAAGATGCGTGTGGCTGGGAATCTGATTCTGCAGAAGCGTGACACTTTCCGTCCCGCCCAGCTCCCCCCATTGCGTGTTTGTCCCCATGCCATAGGGTGTGCGGCTCTGCATATTCGGCAATGCGAAAGTCCTGATACCGTCGCCGCCGTAAGCTGTTCCAAGCAAAGAGAAAAGTGCCTGGTTTTGGCTGATTGCCATGAGCTGCCCGTTGCAGGCAGCAAAGGACCTTGGGGCAAAATTGAACCCCACAAGCATGACTTGCCCAAGAAATGGTGATGACATAATTCCCCCTGAAGACCGATAGCCAATCCGACCATCGCGCCTGATTACTGTCGCCTAATTGCAGGTTACTTGACAAGGAATCCGTGCGACGCGTCACAATACGCCATCCATGCGGGCCGGTTGAATGATCGCCGGGGATGATTTCTGTTAATGGGACTGCCGCGTGCCATGGATTAATCAGGCGCGCCGTGGACGTTCAAGGGGACGGCTGAGGGAAGCCGTAAGTTCATTGGGTTACAGGCGCGACCCCTGGGAGGGGCGCGGCCGGTTGCCGGGTGGACGTGTGTAATAGGGGACAAGGACTATGCAGCACCGCCCGTTGATACAGCGCGTTATCGCGCGTTTCGTCGTATCTTTCCGCTCACCCCGCGCCTGGGCTTTGCTGCTTTGCGCCATATTGTCGGTGCCGACTGCCGCGCATGCCGCTGCCAGTTGTGCCGACTTTACCGTACCCGATTCGCATACCACGCCATCAACTTCGCCGATGGCCTCAGGCGGCACCATCGTGATAGATGCCAGCGCTTGCGATAGCGATGGTTTCGGTCTGGGCGCCATTTTTGCTCAGGCGACACACGGGACGGCTACCGTCAATAACAGTAATGACACAGTCACGTATACCAATTCAGGCTCTAGCAATACGTCAGATCATTTTGTCTTTACCGACGATCAAGGCAACAAGATCAATGTGACTGTGTCTATTGCTGCGCCGACGTCGCCGATCGTGATTTCGCCCGATACCTTGCCATCGCCGCAGTTTCAGACGCCTTATAGCCAGACGCTAACTGCGACCGGCGGTACGCCTTCTTACACTTATTCGGTGAGCGCGGGCAGTTTGCCCGCTGGCTTGACCCTGTCCACGGGTGGCGTCATAAGCGGCACGCCTACTCAAGCGGGAACATTCGCTTTTAGTGTCAATGTGACCGATAGCGCAACCCCCGTGGCCAACTCCAAGAGTGAGAGCTACTCGTTCACGATAGCGGCTCCGACGATTACGGTTTCGCATCCGCCGAGTGCAGCATTGAACGCCCCTTACAGCTTCACGCTGACGGCCTCTGGTGGCACGCCACCGTATACGTACATGCTGGACGACAGCACCGTCCTGCCTGCCGGCCTGACCTTGAGTAGCAGTGGCGTGATCAGCGGCACGCCAACGGCGCTGGGGACGACGAACTTCACGATTCGTGCAACCGATAGCAGCACCGGCGCGGGTGCGCCCTATTTCAGCGAAAACAACCTAAGTATCGCGGTGCAGAATACGCCGCCGACGGCTGGCGCGGTAAGTGCAACCGTTGCCTACAACAGCACCAACAACCCGATCACGCTTGCTCTAAGCGGTCCGGCGGCGACATCGGTGGCGGTCGATACGCAAGCCACGCATGGCACGGCCACTGCAAGCGGCACCTCTATCACCTATACGCCGACGACCGGCTACGCCGGCTTGGACACCTTCAAGTACACCGCATCCAATGGTGCAGGCGCATCGTCACCAGCAACGGTGACCGTTACGGTCAATCCGCCAACGATCGTGTACGCGCCCACCAATCCACCTAACGGAACGGTTGGCGTGCTCTACAACCAGCCGACGGCGATTGCGACCGCGAGCGGCGGTGCTGCGCCATATAGCTACACCATCGTGTCGGGCGCCCTGCCTGCCGGTGTGACCTTGGCTACCAATGGCACGCTCAATGGCACACCGACGGCAGGCGGCACGTTCGTATTCCAGGTAAAAGCCACCGATAGTTCGACAGGCGCTGCCGCTCCATTCTCCAAGACATCGGCGAACCTGTCGCTGGCAATCGGGGCACCGACGATCACGCTTGCGCCGACCACGCTAGCCAGCGGCAACGTCAACGTGTTGTACAGCCAAACGATCACGGCTTCGGGTGGCACCTCGTCGTACACCTATGCGTTGACCAGCGGCACGCTACCAACGGGTATTACGCTGACAAGTGCTGGCGTATTGAGCGGAACGACAACCCAGGCGGGTTCGTTCCCCATCACGATTACTGCCACCGATTCCTCGACCGGAACGGGCCCATTTACTGGAGCACAGAATTACACGCTGACCATTGCCGGCCCGACCATCACGCTAGCGCCGGCGAGCCTGCCCAATGCCACGGTAGGTTCAGGCTATGGCCAGACGCTGACTGCATCCGGTGGTACCGCGCCATACACCTTCGCCGTTACCCAAGGCCTCTTGCCGCCGGGCATCGCACTCACTAGTGCTGGCTCGCTGTCTGGCACGCCGACGACGGCAGGCGATTTCAGTTTCACCGCGGTGGCGACCGACACGCAATCGTTCACGGGTAGCCACGTCTATACGGTACATGTGGCCGCTATTGCGCCAGGGAAACCAACGGGTGCCACGGCGACGGCCGGTCCGGAACAGGCGACCGTCAGCTTCTCGCCGCCGGCGGATACCGGCGGTGCGCCGATCACCAGCTACACCGTGACTTCCTCACCCGGTGGCAAGACCGGTACCGGCACAGCCAGCCCTATCGTGGTGAGTGGCCTGACTGACGGCACGCCCTATACCTTCACTGTGGTCGCGATCAATACTGCCGGCCCCAGCCTGGCGTCAGATGCGTCCAATAGCGTGACGCCACAAGGCGGGCAGACGATCACCTTCGGCAATCCTGGCACGCAGAACTTCGGCACCTCGCCGACACTGGTCGCGACCAGCACCTCGGGCCTGTCGGTAGTGTTCAGCTCGGAAAGCAGCGGGGTCTGCGCCATCACCAGTGGCGGCACGTTGACCTTTGTCAGCGCTGGCAACTGCGTCATCGACGCGAATCAGCCGGGCAACGGCACGTTCTCGCCCGCCCCTCAGGTGCAGCAGACATTCGCCGTGGCGGCCATCGCGCCTGGCGCTCCAATCATCGGTACGGCGACCGCCGGCGATACCCAGGCGACCGTGTCATTCACGCCACCGGCCAACAGTGGTGGTGCGCCGATTAGCAATTACACCGTGACATCCAGTCCGGGTGGGCTCACGAAGACGGGTGCGAACAGCCCCCTTACCGTCACGGGTCTGACCAACGGTACGGCATATACCTTCACCGTGACTGCAAACAATGGCACGGCTACCGGCAACGCATCGGCCGCATCCAACAGCGTCACGCCGATCGCGCCGCAGACGATCACCTTCAGCAACCCGGGCGCGCAGAACTTCGGCACCTCGCCGCAGTTGAATGCAACCAGCACGTCCGGTTTGCCGGTGGCGTTTACGTCGGTCACTACCTCCGTCTGTACGGTCACCGCGTCGGGTCTTCTCACTACCGTGAGTCCTGGCACCTGCACCATCCATACCGACCAGGCGGGCAACAGTACTTTCCTGCCAGCGGCACAGGTGTCGCAGTCGTTCGCCATCGTGGTGCCAGGTGGCGCGGTGTCGTTGTCGACAGCCTCGCCGCTGCCAGTAGGCACCGGGGGCGTACCGTATTCGTTGACCTTTGTTTCTGCAGGTGGTGCAGCACCGTATACCTACACGGAAACCGGAGCACTGCCGGCAGGTATGTCGATGACCCAGACAGGCACGCTGTCGGGAACGCCAACCAGCTCGGGCACTTACTCCTTTACAGTAACGGTGACCGACGCGGCGACGCAGACGGCGCAAAAGACCTACCAGTTGACCATCAATGCGCCAGGTATCGCGCTGGCACCCTCGACCCTGCCCCAGGGCAAGGTGGGTACGGCGTACGTATCGACCACGGTGTCGGCGTCCGGCGGCTCGGCACCGTACAGCTACGCGGTGACCTCTGGCGCGATGCCGGCGGGCCTGACGCTCAGTCCGGCTGGCGTGGTGTCCGGTTCGCCGACGGCGGCTGGTTCGTTCAACCTCACGATCACAGCGACGGACAAGTTCAACTTCCAGGGCACGCAGGCCTATACGATCGTGGTTGACCAGCCGACGCCGATAGCGGTGAACGATACGGCGAGCGTCAATGCGAACGGCTCGGTGACGATCCCGGTAACGAACGTCGACACCGGTCCGATCACCAGCCTGACGATTACGCAGCAGCCGGCACATGGCACTGCCAGCGTCAGCGGTCTGAACATCGTCTATACCCCGGCACACGATTACTTCGGCAGCGACACGCTGAAGTACACCGCGACCGGTCCGGGCGGTACGTCGGGCGCGGCCACGGTGACGATCAACGTGGTGCCCGGTGCGGTGCCGGTAGTGACGGCGCAAAGTGCTACGGTACTGGCGGGCAAGTCGGTCACTATCCATACCGCGGCGGGTGCGACCAACGGACCGTTCACTGCGGCGACCCTGGTCAGCCCGCCATCCTCGGGCACGGCTGTGGTGCAAGGTACGGACATCGTCTACACCGCCGATGCGAATGCATCAGGCACGTATGGTTTTGACTTTACGTTGAGCAATGCCTTTGGCACGTCGCAGCCGGCGCACGCAACCGTTACGGTCAACGCGCGTCCGGTGGCGCAGAACCTGACTGCCTCGGTGATTGCCGGCACCTCGGTGCAAGTGGATCTGACCACCACGGCACACGGCGGACCGTTCACCGATGCCAAGGTGGTGTCGGTCTCTCCGGCGAATGCAGGTACGGCGACGGTGCAGTCCTCCAACGGTGGCTACAAGCTGTCGTTCACCGCAGCGCCGACCTTCGGCGGTATGGCGCAGATCAGCTATACGCTGAGCAACGCCTTTGCTACCTCCGATCCGGCCACCATCTCGGTCAGCGTGACCGCGCGCAGCGATCCATCGAAGAATGCCGAAGTGCTAGGCGTGCTCGATGCGCAGGCCGACTCGACACGACGCATGGCCACCGGCCAGATCAGCAACTTCCAGCGTCGTCTGGAAAGCCTGCATGGCGGCGGCAGCCTGGGTGGCTTCAGCAACGGCATCACCATGACGTCGGCCAGCAGCCTGCGCAATCCCGACACCCTGACTGGTCTGCAGGGCGCGATGGACGAGCAGAACAAACGCTACGTCGTTTCACCGGATGCGCAGCCGGCCGCGCCACGCGCGATGTCGTCGGGCGTCGGCGCAGCGCCAGGCGATATCGCCTTCTGGACCGGCGGTGCAGTGAACTTCGGCAAGATGCAGCCAGGTACCAGCGACAACGGTATCGACTTCACCACGTCAGGCGTCAGCTTCGGCGCGGACAAGCAGGTTGCCAGCAAGCTCACGGTGGGCGTGGGTGTCGGTTATGGTCACGACGTATCGGATGTTGGCCAGAACGGCAGCCGTAGTTCGGTCGATAGCTACAACTTCGCCTTCTACGGCAGCTACCAACCCACCGAGAAGACCTATATCGACGCAGTGATCGGCTACCAGTGGCTGCAGTTCGATGCGCGCCGCTATGTCACCGACAACGGCAACACGGTGCATGGCAGCCGCGACGGCAAGCAGCTGTTCGGCTCGTTCTCGATCGGCTACCAGCATCAGACGGACGACATGCTGCTGACGCCGTACGGCCGCCTGGACCTTGCACGTGCGTCGCTCGATGGCTACACGGAGACCGGCGATTCGGTGTTTGCGCTCGACTACCAGCGTCAAACGGTCAAGACCAGCACCGCCACGTTGGGCGTGCTGGCGCAGTGGACCGCGAAACGCGACTACGGCACCTGGGCGCCGCAGCTGCGGGCCGAATTCGGCCACGATATGCAGGGCTCCAGCCAGGCAACGATGCGTTATGCCGATCTGATCAACGGGCCGCTGTACCAGGCGACGTTGACGGGCCAGTCGCGCAATCACACGATGCTCGGTGCGGGCGTGGCATTGCAGCTGACCCGCGGCTGGTTGCTGCGCGCGGAGTATCAGAACTATCTCGACAATACGAGCAAGGACAATCAGTCGATCCTGCTTGGGGTGGAGAAGAAGTTCGATCCGTGAGGTGTTGACGGACAGGCGGGAAGGAGCTGATCTTCCCGCCTTGCTTGTGTGTTGTTGGGATGAGGCGTGAGTGGGGAGAGGCAGGAGTGAGTGAAGAGGAGTGAGGAGTGAGTAAGAGCCTTGCTTCCAGCCTCAACTCACGTTCGCCTCTCTGTCATTCCAGCGTACGCCGGAATGGCGACATGGTGGCACTACGGTGAGAGCGTGGTAGAACCAGTTGCGCTCAACGCCTCCATGTATCGCAGAACTCCCGCCAGGCTCTTTAAATCCTGCGCATTGTGCTCAGCCACTCTGCGCAAATTCACCGCAGACCCTCCGCGCAAATACCCAAGCCATGCGGCCGGTGCCTCCGACCCAGGCAAATCATCCTCTCGCACCACGTCGAGCAACTGTCGCTCCGCTGTAGCAAGGCGACAGTTCTCCCATACTCCTTTCCAATGTCGCCGTACCGGATGCAATAGATCCACATGCATCAAACCTGTGAGGGGATTGGTCATGCGGGCGAGCCGATATCGCGTTGTCAGCAATGGCGCGTCGTAGCATTTGCCGTTGTAGCTGACCAGCACCGTATCCGGATCGATCCAGCCAGCAAAGTGACGCAGCATCGCGCTCTCGGCGGCGAGGCTGGTGATGGTGAGTTGGCGCAGGCGCAGTTGCGAGCCGACCCAGTCGGCCGCGCCGATCATGAAGGCGCGTGTGCCAGTGCCGCCCGCCAGCCCGGTAGTTTCCGTATCGAAATGCAACAGGCGGTGTCGCTCGACATCGGCATCGATGCGTGCGAAACGGACATCGAGATATTCAGGCGGTATGGGCGATTCGCAAAGAGCTTCGGTATAGCGCAGGCCCGGGGCTATCTCGGTGCCGTGAACCATACGATCCTGCACGGATACCGCAAGCGGAGTATTGCCGGCGCGTTTACGCGTCGATAGCAGCCGACAGATATCCGGCGGCAACGCCTGGCGTGGCGCCGGTGTAGCCATGATGCCGGCCTGGCTGCGCAACCCGCGCAATTTGCTGACTAGGTCGCTCACAGCGCGGCCATCAGCGAAAGCACGCGCAGCGCAAAAGCTTTGGGCGAGCGGTCGGATGCTTCATCGGCAGCGAGCACAGGACCGATACAGCCAGGGCAGCCGCAGCGACAATCGCAACGCTCGATCAGGCTTTGCGACTGCGCGAGCAGATCCTCGCGACGCTCGAACAACGGCGCACTAAGGCCGACGCCACCGGGGAAGGCATCGTAGAGATAAACGGTCGGGGTGAAAGGCGCATCGGGCGCAAGGACGGTCGGTTGGCCGTCACCGCCGCGCAACTGACCACGGCCATTGACGTCGGCGCTGACGAACCATGCGCCATCACCGCTGCCGACGGCTTTCTGCAGATCGCGCGATTCGGCCATTACTGCAACAGTAGCAACGATGTGCAGCGCGTACGCCGCACCGAGGAAGCCGTCCAGCGCCTGCTGGCGGTCATCGAACGCCTGCTGCAATGTATGTTGCGCGAGTTGCCACCATACGGCGGTCGTGTGCAATTCTTGATCGGGCAGGTTGACCGGGCCGTAGCCGATATTCTCGTGGGAGTAATAACGGATCTTCTTGTAGCCGGCCACGCGGCGCACCACGTGCACTTCGCCGTGATGCGCGTGACCGCGGCCAGTCTGGGCGCTGTCGAAACTGTCGAGCACTTTCAGCTTGGTATAGTCGATGGCGTCGGTGTAATAGTCGACGTGCGTGCGCGTGACATAGGCTTTGCGGCCTTCCCAGTCCAGTCGTTCCACCTGAAACGGCACCGACTGGATCATGTGGATCGCCCCTTCGTACAAGGTGACGGCTGCTGCGCTGAAATCCACTTCGGCGAGAATGGTCTGCTTGCCGCCGGTACGGTCGACCACGACGAAATTGCCGTCGGCCACCGAACGCAGCGACACCGCATTGGCCGGGTAGCTATCGGCAATCCATTCCCAGCGATCGCCTTCGCGGTGAAGCACGCCGTCTTCCATCAACACGTCGAGCCAGGGTGCGGCTGCATCGTTTCCGAAGATCTCGTTGCCGACAAAGGGCAACTCGAAAGCGGCGCAACGGATGTGATCGAGCAGGATCAACGGCTGGTCGGGATGAATGCGGGCATGTTCGGGCGTGGCGGCCTGGAAGAATTCCGGATGACGCACCAGATATTGATCGAGCGGGTCGCTGCTGGCGACCAGTACGCCCAGCGCGGCCTGCTGGCGTCGCCCTGCGCGACCGAATCGCTGCCACGTGCCGGCCACGGAACCGGGATAGCCATTGAGCACGACCACATCGAGGCTACCGATATCCACGCCAAGCTCAAGCGCTGACGTACTCACGATACCGTCGATGGTGCCGGCACGCATGTCGCGCTCCACCGCGCGTCTTTCCTTTGGCAGATAACCGCCGCGGTAGGCGCGGATGCGTGGCGGCTTGCGTGGATCGTGATCGAAAACGTCCTTGAGATACTTGGTCAGCACTTCGACCATCGTGCGGCTCTGCGCGAACACGAGCGTCTTCATGCCCGCCTTGATCGCCAACCGCGCGATGCGGTTGGTCTGCGAACGTGCCGATGCGCGCAAACCCAGATCAGGATTGATCACTGGCGGATTCCAGAGCAGCACATGTTTATCGCCGGACGGCGCGCCGCTTTCGGTGATTGCGGTTACCTGGTCCTCGATCAGCGCCTGGGCATGCTCTTTTGGGTTGCCGATCGTCGCCGAGCAAAGGATGAACTGCGGCGTCACGCCATAGAACGCACAGACGCGCTTGAGGCGGCGCAGCACGTTGGCCACGTGCGAGCCGAACACGCCGCGATAGGTGTGCACCTCATCGATCACCACGTAGCGCAAGTTCTCGAAGAACTGCGCCCATTTGGTGTGATGCGGCAGGATGGCCTGGTGCAACATATCCGGATTGCTCACCACCACGTCGCCGTGCAGCCGGATGGCTTGCCGCGCATCGCCGGGTGTATCGCCATCGAAGGTGAACGCCTTCACGCCCAGATTGCCGGCCTGGTTGATCTCCAGCAGCTCGGCCACCTGGTCCTGCGCCAATGCCTTGGTGGGAAACAGATACAGCGCCTTGGCGTTGTCCTGCATGGCCGCGGTGAGCACCGGAAGCGTGTAGCACAACGACTTGCCCGAGGCGGTTGGCGTGACCACGGCAACGTGCTGGCGCGCCTGTGCGGCCTGCCACGCGGCGGCCTGGTGGCTGTAGAGCTGATCGATGCCGCGCTGCCGCAGCGCGGCGGCGAGTGCGGGAGGCAGATCCTCGGGCAGCGGGGCAAAGCTGCCCTCACGGCCCGGAACCACGAAAGCACCGGTGATGCGTGAGGCATAACGCCGGGACAGGCGCTGGGCCAGCGTACGGCCATCCCCAGGGTCGCGCAGGATCAGGTCGTCGGAAGCGTCATAGCGGTGCGGCAGGGCATTCATGGGTAGCGGCCGGCGGTTGGCAGGCTGGGCAGTAGACCGGCCGGCTGTCTCAGACGGTGAGACGCAGCCCAGCCGCAAGACTGTCACGCCACTGTCTTGAGCGGTCCTTAGCTTGCCAGGGGCTGACCTACGAGGTGCACGTCCCATGCAGACCGAAGCCGTTGTCACATCCCCTACCGCGCAAAGCCGAAGCTCAGGGCGGATTTTCGCCGTCATATTCGGGGTAGTCCTGCTGATCGGCGGTATCTATGCCGCCTCGCACCTGATCGACGACCTGGCCATCGTGCGTACGCATTCGGCCGGGCCGTTCATCCTGCTGGGCATTGCGTTGCTGATCGCGCTGGCTTTCGAATTCGTCAACGGCTTCCATGACACCGCCAACGCGGTGGCCACGGTGATCTATACGCACTCGATGCCAGCCAATATGGCGGTGATCTGGTCGGGCGCGTTCAATTTCCTCGGCGTACTGACATCATCCGGTGCCGTGGCTTTTACCGTCGTCTCGCTGCTGCCGGTGGAGCTGATCCTGCAGGTAGGCAGCAACGCCGGCTTCGCGATGGTGTTCGCGTTGCTGATTGCCGCGATCCTGTGGAACCTCGGCACCTGGTATTTCGGCTTGCCGAACTCGTCCTCGCATACGCTGATCGGCTCGATCATCGGCGTGGGCCTGGCCAACCAGCTGACCTCGGTCAAGTCCGGCACCAGCGGCGTGGATTGGAGCGCCGCGATGGGCGTGTTCAAGGGCCTGGTATTTTCGCCGATCGCCGGCTTCCTGCTGGCCGGTCTGCTGATGTACCTGCTCAAGCTGCTGGTAAAGATTCCCGCGCTGTATAAGGCGCCCGAAGGCAACAAGCCGCCGCCGTGGCCGATCCGCGCGCTGCTGGTGCTGACCTGCACCGGCGTAAGCTTCAGCCATGGCTCGAATGACGGGCAGAAGGGCATGGGCCTGATCATGCTCATCCTGATCGGCACGGTACCGACTGCATACGCGCTCAACGGCGCGGTGAGCGGTGGTGAAGTAAAGACCTTTCATGAAGTATCGGTAGAGACCAGCCGCGTGCTCGGACAGATCGGCGGCGCGGTAACCGTGGGCGGCGACCCGCGAGCCACGGTCGAGACGGCGGTGCAGCAGAAGACGCTGCAGGCCAATACGATTCCCGCGTTGGCGGCCTTGATCGCGCAGATCGACCAGCAGGTGGGCGAACGCCCCTCGTTGAAGTCGGTGCCGCAGGAACAGATGGGCAACGTACGTAACGACATTTATCTGGCCAATGCCGCTTTGCCGCTGGTCTTGAGCAAGCCGGGCCTGTCCGAAGACCAGACCAGGACGATGACTACGTGGCGCGGTCTGGCCACCAAGGCAACCCAGTTCATTCCCACCTGGGTAAAGGTGGCCGTGGCGCTGGCGCTTGGCCTGGGCACCATGGTCGGTTGGAAGCGCATCGTGGTGACCGTGGGCGAAAAGATCGGTAAGGAACATCTCACCTACGCCCAGGGCGCATCGGCCGAGCTGGTAGCCATGACCCTGATCCAGGCGGCGGACATGTACCACCTGCCAGTCAGTACGACACACGTACTGACTTCGGGTGTGGCCGGAACCATGGCAGCGAACGGATCGGGCCTGCAATGGTCCACGGTGCGCAACCTGTTGATGGCCTGGGTACTGACCTTGCCCGCATCGATCCTGCTCGCTGGCATCTTGTTCATCGTGCTAAAACACCTGTTCTGACCCGGCGCAAGGCACTCCGGGTCGGCTTGCGTGCGCGATGGGCGCGCACGCGGCGCAAGGTGAAGGCATGCACGAAGACAACGGCCTGGTGACAGGCGCCGACGATCGCCCGCGCTGTTTCTGGTATCCGTCGATGCCGGAATATCACGATCACGAATGGGGCCGGCCGGTTCGCGACGATACGTTGCTGTTCGAAAAGATCTGCCTGGAAGGTTTTCAGTCCGGCATGTCCTGGCAGATCATCCTGCGCAAGCGCGAGCATTTCCGCGCGGCGTTCAAAGGCTTCGACATCCAGCGCGTCGCACGCTTTACCGACAGAGACATCGAGCGCCTGCTTGGCGATGCGAGTATCGTGCGCAACCGCGCCAAGATCGTATCGGCGATCAACAACGCGCGTCGCGCGATCGAGCTGATCGATGAAACCGGCTCGCTCACCGACTGGCTATGGAAATTCGAGCCCCCCGCGTCGCGACGTCCCAAGCTCGTAGACCTGGCCCACTACCGCGCCAACACCACCAGTCCCGAATCGATAGTCCTGTCCAAGGAGCTGAAAAAGCGCGGCTGGACCTTCGTCGGACCGACGACCATCTATGCATTGATGCAGGCGACCGGCATGGTGAATGATCATCTGGAAGGGTGTGTGTGTCGGGGTGAGGTTGAGGTGGCGCGGGTGGAGCGAGGAGTGAGTGGAGAAGAGTGAGAGAGAGCCGGCTTGCGCGAGTCTTACTTCTTCCGCGCGCACCAACTCTCCAGAGAGCCATAGGCACGCAACATTGAAACTCGCCTCAGTCAGTCCCCTCTCCCCTGGTTTGACCGGGGGAGAGGGCTAGGGTGAGGGGGCTTTAAGTCCGCATGCCAACGACGCCTCACGTAGCAATTCAGCGCACCTCAGAAGCACCCGCTACGTAGGCGGCCAGGTCGCGGAGCCATACAGGCAAGTACGAGGCCGCCACGAATCCAGCTTCTGCAGTATTACGAAGCGTGAGGCGCTGGATGACCAGCTTCGCTGTTGAAAAGCGCCTCCGGCCTTCGCCGGGATGACGATGTAGGGGCGGTTGTAGAGGCGGCAAACTTCTTCGGCTAGCGATGAGAATTAATGCAGGTACCTGCTGCATAAACGTCAGGCCGCCACACTGCACATCCAAGAATCCCCAGGCACCATCACCAACACATCACACCCCCACCGCATACTCTCCTTACCCCCTCCACGGAGAGAAGCACATGCCCACCTCCCGCGACGTCCTACTCGACTGGCTGCGCAACGCCCACGCGATGGAAGTGCAGGCCGAGGAGATGTTCAAATCCCAGGCGCGACGCATCGAGCACTACGCGCCCTTGCGCGAACGTATCGAACGACATCTGGTCGAAACGCGCGAGCAGCAGGCGATGCTCGCGCAATGCCTCAAGCAGCTGGGGGCGGAGCCCTCGCCATTGAAGGAGATCGGCGCGCGCTTCATGGCGCTGGGCCAGGGCCTGTTTCAGGTCGCCTCTACCGATGAAGTCGTAAAGGGCGCAGTACTGGCATGTTCTTTCAAGCACATGGAAATTGCCGTATACCGCGCGCTTATCGCCGCCGCAAAGACGGCAGGAGAAAACGACGTACTGCGTATCTGCGAGACCATCCTGCCGCAAGAGCAGGCCATGGCCGACTGGCTGGACCAGCATCTGCCGGAATTGGTCGAGCAATATCTGGCGCGGGTGGAGTTGCCGAGCGTATCGGCCAAGCGCTAGCCGTCAATGCACGCCGCTGTCGCTGTCGTCGCGCGGCGAACGATCGCGGCGCATGGAGCTGGCAACCAGCGCGATGCCAATCACGCCGGCGAACGCGAACATGATGCCGGCCAGCCAACCGTAGCCGGGTCGCGACACGCGGCTGACTAGGGCGCCTGCGATCAACAGGGCCGCGGTGATCAGCCCGGCCGCGATGCGGTTGGCGATCTTCTGCAGGTTCTCGATCAGGTGCGATTCTTCCAGGCCATCCAGTCGCACCTTGAAGCGATTTTCGGCCAGCGTACGCAGCACCGTGTTCACATGCCCCGGTGCATCGAGTGCAAGCCGTTGCGCATCGAGCAACAACGCGCCCCCTTGCGCAGCCGATAGCGGATGCGAGAGCTGGCGCATCAATACGCCGTCCAGGCGTGAGCGAACCAGCTCGCGTACCGGAAGGCGCGGTGCCAGGCGTGCGATCGCCGGCTCGAGGTTCAACAAGGCGCGCCCGAGCAAGCTCAACTCCGCTGGTGGCCGCAAGCCGTTGTCGGCGCCGATCACAGTCAAGGCCAGCAGCAAGCGGCCTTCTTCCAGCGTGGTGCGCTCACCTGCCGTGGCATAACGCATGACTGCATCGGATACCGCGCGTCGGTAGGACACGCGATCCATATCGGGCAGGGCAGCGCAAAGGTGCTCGCAGATATCGGCCACACTTTCGCCGTCACCATCGGCGGCTGCCAGCATCAGACGCAGCAGATCTCGCCGCATGCCGGGCGACAGCCCGGTCACCATGCCGAAGTCGAGCAGCGCCAGGCGACCGTCGTCCATCAACACCAGATTGCCCGGATGGGGATCGGCGTGTACCAGGCCGTGCACGAATACCTGATCGACATAGGCGCAAAGCAGCTGGCTGGCTTGCTGCGTATGCTGCGTTATCGAGCCTGGCAAGACGCCATCGGGCGAGAGTTTTTCACCGCGTACCCGCGCCATGGTCAGCACGCGTGGCGAAGTGAATTCCATGTACGGAACGGGAATGTACAACGCGTCGTAGGAGCCCAGGTTGGACGCAAAGGTGCGCAGGTGGTCCGCTTCGGCCATGAAGTCCAGCTCATTGAGCAAGCTGCGGCGCAATTCCGCGATCCAGTGTACGAAGCCGTAGCGGCGACCGACCTCCGTGTGGCGCTGCGCCGCAATCGCCACGCGTTCAAGTGCATTGAGATCGTTGCGAATACGACGGCCGACGCCCGGTCGCTGCACCTTGATGACTGCATCGTCACCATCGGGCAGAACCACTGCATGCACCTGCGCCAACGAGCCGGCTGCCAGCGGCACCGGATCGAAGTGACGAAACAGTTCCTCCGGTGGTGCACCGAGTTCCACGGTTACCATGCGACGCACGGCCTGCACGCTGATCGGCGTGACATCGTCCTGAATGCGCGCCAGCTCGGCGAGGTAATCGCTGTGTACCAGATCGGGTCGGCCCGACAGTGCCTGTCCCAGTTTGATGAACGCCGGCCCCAGCGCTTCCAGGTCGTCGACGAAGCGCTCTGGCGACAGGCGTTGCGATGGTTTCACCGGCCCAGGTACGCCGCGCAGCACACCGGCGCGACGGTAGCGCAGGGCAAACATGGCGATGCGCGAGTAGCGCTTGAAGCCGCTCATACGGGCACTGCCTTTGTCCATCTATGCGCCATGACCTCACCGACATCGCCGTTTGGCGTCAGGCTAGCGGGGCATGTGTGGACTCCTCGTCACTACATGGGGTGTCTAGTTCGACTTGACGCCCAAGGTCTTGCGAAAGAAAGCCAGCGCATCGACCTGGATCTGCGCATGCACCTTGGCACGGTCCACACCCGGCGGATCGCTGCACATGGCCGGCAGTCGCTTGGCCATCGTCGGCGAACATGGCGCGAGAAACACCCAGTGATCCGCGTTGGCTATTTCCTTGATGCCGGTCAGTGTCTTGATGGATGGTGCGATATGTCGGGCGTTCTCGAGCGGTCGCGCAAGGTGATCGTTCTGCCCGTAATACAGGAAGACCGGGCGATCGATGGACGCCACGCCGGATGCATCGAAGATCAGGCTGAGCGGCGCCATGGCAAAAGCGGCCTTGACGCGCGGATCGGCGGCCTTGCCCCAGCGCGTAAAATCCTTCTGCGTGTCGGCGAACATCTGCTCGATCGTCTGGCCATGGCTGGCAGCTTCCTCGCGCATCTGCTTGGCGCCTGCGCAAAGATCGTCGGCAGGAAAGCGTTCGCAATAATCGATAAAGCGATCGAATCGCGGTACAGCACCGACCAGCAAAAGACTGGTGTAGCCGCCGGCCGAAAAGCCACCAACGCCGATGCGTTTCGGATCGATAAGCTTGCTCCACCTGGCATCGCCAAGCAGATAGCTGATAACCGCCTGCACCTGGATCGGTCGTCCGTCCAGCACTGGCGCGCGGCCGACGCCGCTCTGGTCGTGATAGTTGTCCTTGGGGTGTTCCAGCGTTGCGACCACGAAGCCGTGGCCGGCCAGATAGGTGGCGATATCGTGCAGATCGAGATCGGAGCCGCCGTTGCCGTGGGAAAGCACTACCAGCGGCCGCGCACCCGGCACTTCGGCAGCATCGACAGTGGCGGCAACCTCGTAAGGCGCGATCCAGGTGGTGCCGGGTGTTTGCGTCGAGGGATAGAACACGTAGCCGGGCATCGCGCCCCCGTTCACCGGGTCCTGGACTTCGATGGCATGGATACCCACGCCAGTAACCTTATCGGCGAGCGCGGCTAGCGGCAGCAGGCAAAGCGCAAGAAACAGCAAGCGACCGATCCGCAAAGAAGCAGGCATGGACAATCCCCGAACACCGTTGTGACCCCGGTAGCAAGTCTAATCGGTTCTCGTATACGTCACGACTGAGCAACGCATCGCAATGAATACGTATGCATCCGCTGGTTGCTGCACTGCGATGCTTTCTACTATCCGACCCACTGCTACAGGCAAGTCCACATTGCGCCTGGTAACGCAATGACCCTTTTCGTTCATCAGAACGGCACGGCGAAGATTCGCCGCGTTGCGGGCTCGCTCGGCAGTTTTATGTCTTGAACCCGATCCTCAACGAAGCAGGATAGAGGTAGACCCGATGAACTGTTCGAAGATGCTTGCCGCACTCATGCTCTGTGCGGGCCTGGCTGCCATGCCGCTCATGCCGGCCCACGCGGCCATCAACAGCATGACCCTTGGCGCGAGTTATAACGCGCAGAAAACCAGTATCACCTTTCGCGTGTATTCCGCCCACGCCACGCGCATAGCGCTCTATTTGTATGGCAGCGGTTACGGTGCACAGGAGTCGGCGACGTACGTGATGAGTCAGGCCGGCAATGGCGTTTGGGCCGTTACGGTACCGGTGTCGGCAATCCAGTCAGCCGGCATTACCGGATCGGTGTACTACGGTTATCGCGCCTGGGGCCCGAACTGGCCTTATAGCGCGAGCTGGGCCAAAGGTACGTCGGTGGGTTTTGTTTCCGACGTCGATGCCAGCGGCAATCGCTTCAATCCGAACAAACTGCTGCTCGATCCCTACGCATTGGAGATGAGCCAGGATCCGCTCAATACATCCAGCCAGAACGGCAATGTGTTTGCGTCCGGCGCCGCCAATCGCAATACGGATAGCGGCCTGTACGCACCCAAGGGCGTCGTGCTGTCGCAGGCGGCCCAGAGTACCGGTACCAAGCCAACCCGCGCGCAGAAAGACGATGTGATCTATGAAGTGAACGTGCGCGGCTTTACCGAGCAGGACACCAGCATCGCTGCGGCCTATCGCGGCACCTACAAAGGCGCGGGCATGAAGGCCAGCTACCTGGCCAGCCTGGGTGTCACGGCGGTCGAATTCCTGCCGATACAGGAAACACAGAACGACGCCAACGATGTCGTGCCCAACTCGGATGCCAACCAGAATTACTGGGGCTATATGACCGAGAACTACTTTTCGCCCGATCGGCGCTATGCGTCGAACAAGGCGGCAGGTGGCCCGACCGCGGAGTTCCAGGCCATGGTGCAGGCTTTCCACAATGCCGGCATCAAGGTCTACATGGACGTGGTCTACAACCACACCGGTGAAGGCGGCACGTGGACGAGCACCGATCCGACCACGGCAACGATTTACTCCTGGCGTGGCCTGGACAATGCGACGTACTACGAGCTGGCTTCCAACAACCAGTACTACTACGACAACACCGGCGTAGGCGGTAACTACAACACCTACAACACGGTCGCACAGAACCTGATCGTCGATTCGCTGGCCTATTGGGCCAACACCATGGGTGTCGACGGCTTCCGCTTCGATCTTGCCTCGGTGCTCGGCAACAGTTGCCTGGGCGATACCTTTCAGTCCGCCGCGCCCAACTGTCCCAATGGCGGCTACAACTTCGATGCGGCCGATCCCAAGGTGGCAATCAATCGCATCCTGAGCGAATTCACCGTGCGTCCGGCTGCGGGTGGCGCCGGCCTGGACCTGTTTGCCGAGCCATGGGCCATCGGCGGCAACTCGTATCAGCTTGGCGGTTTTCCCAAGGGCTGGTCGGAATGGAACGGCGCGTATCGCGACACGCTCCGCCAGGCGCAGAACGAACTCGGCAGCATGACGATTTCGATCGGCCAGGATGCGAACGATTTCTCCGGTTCGGCCAATCTGTTCCAGGCCAGTGGTCGGGCGCCGTGGAATTCCACCAACTTCATCGATGTGCATGACGGTATGACGCTCAACGATGTCTATGCCTGCAATGGTTCCAACAACAATCAGGCCTGGCCTTACGGCCCCTCCGATGGTGGTACGTCGAGCAACTACAGCTGGGACCAGGGCATGTCCGCCGGCACCGGTACCGCAGTCGATCAGCGGCGTGCGGCACGCACCGGCCTTGCATTCGTCATGCTGTCGGCGGGAACACCGTTGATACAGGGCGGTGACGAATACCTGCGCTCGCTCAAGTGCAACAACAATGCATATAACCTCGACTCCACCGCCAACTGGTTGAACTACAGCTGGACGACCGACCAGGCCAACTTCAATACCTATGCCACGCGCCTTATCGCCTTCCGAAAGGCGCATCCCGCCCTGCGCCCGGCAAGCTGGTACACCTCCAGCCAGGTCGTGTGGTATCAGCCCAGCGGTGCGGCAGCGACCACGGCGTATTGGAACAACACCAGCAACTACGCCATCGCCTATACAGTCAACGGCTCGTCGTTCGGTGACAGTAACTCCATGTACGTGGCCTATAACGGCTGGTCGGGCGCAGTCACTTTCACGCTTCCCGCGCCGCCGACCGGCACGCAGTGGTATCGCGTTACCGATACCTGCAACTGGAACGATGGCGCCAACACGTTTGTGGCGCCTGGCAGCGAAACGTTGATCGGTGGCAGCGGTGCGACCTATAGCCAGTGTGGGCAGTCGTTGTTGCTATTGATTTCAAAGTAAAAGCGACTTCAGGGAGTTTCTGGAGATCTCTCACAACTCGTCATTCCGGCCGGCGCCGGGATGACGAGTTGGGGCGCTGCCCCGTTACGACAATACGAAATGTGCCCTCGAGTTCAGTGCATCTTGCTGGCCCAGGCCAAAGGCATCGCGCACGGTGGCGCGCGCCGTGCAATCCCAGGTCGATACCGGAATGCGTTGGCTCGGCTGCCAGTAGTGCCTTTCGTTGAAGCGAAACAGCGTGGGCAGTTTCGGATAGTGCCGCGTCAACAACACCAGCGTTGAGGATTTTTCCGCCGTGGTCTGTTCCGGAATCGGCGCGTTATCGACATATCCGCCATCGATGGCATGCCGGCCATCGATACGTTGCGCCGAGAGGAAGGGCGGCGCTGCTGCGGCGCTGACCAGCAGGTTCTTCGCCTCGGCCAGGTCGCTGCATTGCTGCAGGTCGATGAACTCGTAGCGTAACCCCAGCCATTGCGGCAACCGCGGGTGCAGGCGGTTGGCTACGTAGCGATCGATCATGTACGCGAACGTGCCTGCGGCGAGCGAGCCGCCAAGCCCGAGCAGCCGGGCGGGGCGTGTAAAGGCCACGCGCAATCGGCTCGGCGCCTTGCGCAACCCGTCGAAGCCGGTGTCATCGATGAAAGACGACAACCAGGCGGGATAGACGCGTTGGTGTGCGAAGCTCAGCTTGAGACGGGCAAGGCCACGCCAATCGAAGATGCGTGGATTGCCATCGAACAGGCGAATGCAGCCGTCCAGTGCGGCCGCTACACGCTCGCTCAGGCAGGCCGTGGCGACAGCCGCGCCCGCGCTGGTGCCGACCAGGGTGGGCGGCAACGTCCAGCCGCGTTCCTGCCAGTACGTCACTGCACCGGCCTGCCACCAGCAGCGGTTGCCGCCTCCGGCAAAAACCAGTGTCTGTATCGAGCCCAGGTTCAAGCGAGAGACGGTTTCGATGCGCATCATGTGGCCCGGATCAATGACAGCTCATGCATGGTGGCGGTTCGGCGGCCAGGCAAGGGGTCTGGCATGTCAGAAGCAGCTCTTGAGCTTGCGTATGCTTTCGCGGATCTCGCGCACGTTGGCGCCGCCATAGCCGAAGATAAGGCCGCCACGCGCGGGCGGGTTGGCGTAGCACATCGACAATGGCCTGACCGATACGCCTTGCCTGGCCGCCGCAAGCGAGATGGCGACGTCGTCGATACCTGGAGGGAGCAGGGCGACCAACTGCATGCCGGCTTCCGCACCGATGATGTCGAGCCGGCCTCGCATATGCGTCTCGATCGATTCGAGCAGGGCCGTGCGCCGCTCCATGTAGAGCGCGCGCATGCGCCGGATATGACGAGCGAAATGTCCTTCGCGAATAAAGTCGGTCATGACCAGCTGATAGAGCGTGGATGAAAAGGTATCCATGCCGTTGCGCACGCTGAGGAAGGCAGGCATGACATCCCTGGGCACCACCACATAACCCAGTCGAAGCGCGGGAAACACGACCTTGCTGAAGGTGCCGACATAGATCACGCGAGCATCTGTATCGAGGCCTTGCAGGGATGCGATGGGATGGCCGGCCAGCCGGTACTCACTATCGTAGTCGTCCTCGATGATCCATGAGCCGTTGCGCGCGGCCCAGTTCAGCAACTGGATGCGTCGCGTGGCGCTCATGGTGACGCCGAGCGGAAACTGGTGCGACGGCGATATGTATGCGGCGCGCGCGTTGCGGCTGCGCCGTATGCCTTCGGTTACGTCCAGTCCCTCATCATCGACCGGCACCGGAACGATCTGCGCGCCCACCGACTGCAGAGCCTGCAGTGCGCCGGGGTAGCCGGGCTCCTCCATCCACACGCGCGCCTTAGGTTCCAGCAGCGCCAGCGTGGCGATAAGCAGGCCCTGCTGCGAGCCGGTGGTCACCAGGATCTGTGACGCATCGCAGCGCACACCACGCACCGTGCCGAGGTATTGCGCGATGGCTTCGCGAAAGGGGAGGTAGCCGATCGGATCGCCGTAGGTCATCAGTTCCGTCGGCATGCGACGCGCATGTCGATTTACCAGTTTCGACCAGATCTCCCGGGGAAAATGATCGAGCGCCGGCAGGCCGACGCGAAACGCACCCTGGTTGGCCAGCCAGGGAGGGGGTGGCTCTTGCATCAGCGAGGCGAGACGGGAAACCGGCCGTGCCGCCGAGGGCTCTACGGGTTCCGGCGCCCAGGCGTGTGCCGAAGGGCCCTGGCCACCGGGGATCGACTGCGCGACGCACGTACCCGCGCCCGTAAACGTCTCCAGATAACCTTCGGCAAAAAGCTGTTCGTAGGCGCTCAGCACGGGCAGGCGCGAGATCTTCAACTCCTTGGCCAGGCTGCGTGTGGATGGCACGCGCTGCCCGGGTCGCAACTGGCCGCCGATAATGGCGTGGCGAAACCATTCCGATAGCTGCCGGTGCATGGGTACGCCGCTGCGCCGATCCAGCGCGACCGGCGGCAGAAAACTGGCGGAGACTCGTGTCATGCGATAACCCCCAAGTGGTCATGCCCGATGCTAGCAAAGTGGCTATGTTGATGGACCACCATGTCACCTAGTTTTTAGCCTCCCCGCTCAAGACAGGTTGAAAGGGCAATTCATGCCGTGGCGAATATTCCGGAGTGCTTGCGCGCTTGCCTGCCTTATCTGCGCAACGGCGGTATCGGCGCAAACGGCCGATATGCCTGCGCTCGAACCATCGTCGCCGGCTTCGCGCCAGGCGCTGGACGATGCCTGGTGGACGGGGCCGATGCTGGCCAATTCGGCGTCGACCCTGCCGCAAGGGCATTGGCTGATCGAGCCTTATCTCTATGACGTGCATTCCACTCGTGCGGACAGCTACGGCTCGCGCGCGTATGTGCTGTATGGGCTGACCGATCGACTCTCCGTGGGCCTGATTCCGGTCATCGGCTACAACACGGGCGGCGGCAGCCCCAACAGTTCGCATATCCTGCTGGGCGATTTCAGCGTGCAGGCGCAATATCGGCTGACGCAGTTCGAACCGGGCAGCTGGGTACCGACCACCGCTATCGAATTGCAGGAAACGCTGCCGACCGGTGCCTACGATCGCCTTGGCCGCAACGCGAACAATGGTCTCGGTAGTGGCGTTTACGCCACAACGCTGCAGTTCAACGCACAGACGTATTTCTGGATGCCGAATGGCCGCATCCTGCGCATGCGGCTCAACCTCGCGCAAACCGTTTCCGGTCATGCGGGCATCGATGGTGTCAGTGTCTACGGCACAGGTCGCGACTTTCATGGTCGCGCGCGCCCGGGCAACGCATTCAACGTAGACCTGGCTTGGGAATACAGCCTGGTGCGCGCCTGGGTGTTGGCGCTCGATCTGACCTATGCACACAGCCACAGCACACATGTCTCCGGATACAACATGACGGACGTCAACGGTCTGTCCTATCCCACGCCGTTCCGTGCCACCTCCGGCTCTCAGTCGGCGTTCGGCATTGCCCCGGCGATTGAATACAACTGGTCACCACGATTCGGTGTCTTGCTGGGCACGCGCGTAATCTTCGGTGGTCGCCGAACCACCACGACGGTAACGCCTGCGGTGGCGCTCAACATGGTGTTCTGAAGTCAGTCACCTGGCGCAGCACTTCCCGCTCTTTGCAGGAGCGACTTCAGGGCATCTCTAAAAACCTTCCTGTTTGTCATCCCGGCGTAGGCCGGTATGACGATAAAAATGAGGTTATTCAAGGCTCCCTTCAGTCCCACCACAGGCCGTGACGTAATCCAACCCCATGCTATCCTCCGACACGTCTGGCGCAGTACGCGTCATCAGGGGGACTTCCATGGGATTGGTTATTTTTCTGGTCATCGTCGTTGCGATCATTTTCTATGTCGTAGCGCTCTACAACGGCCTGGTGACATCGCGTAACAGCTACAAGAATGCCTTCGCGCAGATCGACGTACAGCTGACACGCCGGCACGACCTGATTCCCAACCTGGTCGAAACAGCCAAGGCCTATCTGGCGCACGAGCGCGAGACGCTCGAGGCGGTGGTGAAGGCGCGCAATATGGCCGTGACCGATCTGTCCGGCGCCAAGGCCAACCCGGGCGATCCCGCGGCGATGCAGCAGCTTGCCGGTAGCGAGAACGCATTGACGCAAAGCCTGGGGCGGTTGTTCGCGCTGAGCGAGTCGTATCCCGACCTCAAGGCCAACCAGACGATGATGCAGCTCTCCGAAGAGCTGACTTCGACCGAGAACCGCGTGGCGTTTGCGCGCCAGGCGTACAACGACGCCGTTATGACCTATAACAACCGGCGCGAGGTCTTTCCCGGTTCGTTCGTGGCCAACAGCTTCAGCTTCCAGCCGGCCGAACCGCTCGCCCTGGAAAATCCGGCGGCACGCGAAGCCCCCAAGGTTTCCTTCAGCTGATCGACCTGGCCGTCGCGCCTATGCGTGACGGCTGCCCTGGGGAAACGCGATGGATTTCTTCGCTCAACAAGCGCGCGTGCGCGGCAGCAGCCGGCGCATGGTGTTGTTGTTCGTGCTGGCCGTGGTAGCGATCGTCGTTACGATCGACGCTGTGGTCTGGATACTGATGGGTCGCCATGGCATGACTCATACGGGCTGGGCCAGTCGTCGCCTGCTGCCACTGACCACGATCGGCACGCTGCTGGTGATTGGCGGATGTGCGATGTACCGCATCATGAGCCTGTCAAACGGCGGCAAATCCGTTGCCGAGAGCATGGGCGGCGTACCGGTGTCGCCGGATACGCACGACCCGCAGCTGCGCCAGTTGCGCAATGTGATCGAGGAGGTGGCTATTGCCTCGGGCACGCCCGTGCCGGATATCTACCTGATGCAGGACGAACCGGGCATCAATGCGTTTGCCGCCGGCTATTCGGTGTCGGATGCGGCCATCTGCGTGACGCAAGGTTGCCTGGATAACCTCACTCGCGATGAACTGCAGGGCGTGATGGCGCACGAGTTCAGCCATGTGCTCAATGGCGATATGCGGCTCAATATCCGACTGATCGGCCTGTTGTTCGGCATCATGGCCTTGGCGGTGATCGGCAGGCAGCTGCTGAATTTCGGCAATGTCCGTTTCAGCCGCCGCAGTTCCAACGACGGCTGGGTCTGGATCATCGGTCTGGCGCTGCTTGGCGTCGGCTATATCGGATATTTCTTCGGCCGCCTGATTCAGGCATCGGTGGCACGTTCGCGCGAGTCGCTGGCGGACGCGTCCGCGGTGCAATTCACGCGGCAGACCGAGGGCATCGCTGGCGCGCTGAAAAAGATCGCAGCGTTGGGTGACGGCTCGCGCCTGCATGCCGCCAATCGGCATGAAGTCGCCCATATGCTGTTTGGCGATTCGGATGCGCCAGGATTTTTCGACGGCCTGTATGCAACACATCCGCCGCTGATGAAGCGCATCCGCAGCCTCGACCCAGGCTTCCGCGAAGCCGAACTGGAAACGATCTTCAGCGCGATGCAGGATGCCGACAACGCACGCGCTGAAGCCCAGGAGCGCGTGCCTCTGGGCTCGGCGCCATCCTCCAACCCAATGCCATTCACGCTCGGCGCCGCGGCCGTCGCCGTTGCGCCCGTGAATACGGGTGATAGCGCACCCGTTGCCGCGCAAGCGGCCTCGTCGGCTGCGCTGATTCAGGCGACCAAGCAGCCGGAGTCGGCGTTGGCACTCATGTTCGCCGTCGTCTTGTCGCCGGAGGAGGGGTTGGCGATCACTCAGTGTCGTTCGATCGCAAGTGCATTCGGCGACGACCTGCAATATGAAGTTGCTGCGCTGGCCAACCAGGTAAAGAGTCTCGCGCCCGGCAAGCGCATGAGCCTGCTCGCCTTGTCCTTTCCGGTACTCAAGCAACTGCCGGAGGGACGCCTGCAGACGTTCCTGGGCACTCTGGAAACGATCACGAGGACCAACAGCCAGGTCGGCCTCGAAGACTACTGCCTCGCGCGACTCATGCGCCTGCAACTGTCCGAAGCCTTGCGTCCACGCAGCGCGCCCGTCGACGGCCAGAAGAAGCTGCCCGCTTGCATCGCCAGTGCCTCCTTTGTCATCGCCATGGTCGCTGCGCATGGCAGCAGCGACGATGCGGCCGCACGACGTGCCTGGCTGCTGGCGATGGCCGATGCTTTTCCGGGGAATGGACAAGCCTGGCAGACGCCGCCTATGGATTGGCAGCAGTCATTGAATCGTGCGCTCGACGAACTCGATGGCCTGATGCCGGCGGCCAAGGAAATCTTTATTCAGAGCCTGGTTCGTGCGATCCGCGCCGACGACAAAATCACGGCCGAAGAAATGGCCCTGCTGCGAGTGATCTGCGCCAGTCTTCATTGTGTCATGCCGTTACATTGAGGCCATGGACCAGGCCGCAAGCTCTTGCTCTTGTATGAGGGTAGCCTCATATATCTATAATGCGGCATCCCCCATTCCCTGGAGATGCCACTGATGCCCCGTACCGACGTTGTTATCAAGACCCGCGATGGAAACTGCCCGGCTTCCTTGTTCACGCCAGCCGGCACGGGCCCGTGGCCTGCCGTCGTGTTCTATATGGACGGCCTGGGCATCCGCCCGGCGCTGTGGGACATGGCGCAGCAGCTGGCCGATACCGGCTACGTGGTGTTGTTGCCTGACCTCTACTATCGCGAAGGCGGTTACGAGCAGATGGTTCCGGCGGAAGTGTTTGCCGATCCCAAGAAGATCGACAACCTGATGCGCATGATTGGTGGCCTTAACCGCGACCGCAAGGTATCCGATAGCGAAGCCTTCATTCAGTTCCTGAAGGGACGCCCCGAGGTGAAGGGCGAGCGCTTTGGCAGCACCGGCTACTGCATGGGCGGCAACGTGGCGCTGACGGCAGCGGGCGAATACAAAGACGCTTTCGCCGCGATCGCATCGTTCCACGGCGGTGGTCTCGCTTCGGATCAGCCCGATAGTCCGCATCTTTTCGTCAAGGGCATCACCGGCCGTGTCTATGTTGCCGGCGCAGTGGAAGATGCGCACTTCACGGATGCGCAGAAAGCCGAGCTCGGAAGGGCGCTCGCCAAAGCAGGCGTCGAGCATATCGTCGAGACCTATGCCGGCGCGCACCACGGCTTCGCCGTGCCGGACCATCCGGCATTCAATGCCGAGGCGGCGGAACGTCACCACCAGGCGCTCGCCAAGCTGTTCGGCGAAGCGTTGGCCTGATAGCGGTCTTCAACGGGGACGGCGGTTGTGTCGTCCCCGATGTTTCCTGGAACGATGGTCGCTCGCCAGAAGCAAACTATTTACGCGATCTATACGTCGCGTGCCGTTTTGCGATAGCGCATCTTTATGCCGCCTCGCCTCACCATATCGGTATGGCAATCCTGCACGGCACCCATTCGGTTATGCGAAGCATCGGTTTCATAGCTGCGGCTGATCTGTTTCTGTTGGCTTTGTTCGAACTGCTGCATGCCGATGGCGGAGACGTCACCATGTGGCGCGGCATCGCCTTGAGCGCGCTCTATCTATGTGTCTGTCTTGGACGCCGCAGGGCGGTCTCGCCCTCGTCGCGGTCGCCCGTCCTATCCGGGTTCACGCACCGCCTGACCAAATAGCTCACCGACGTGCAGAAGGCTTGCAGCCGGGGGCCCCAAGCCGGGTAAGCGGGCAGCGACTGTGTGCCGAAGGGCACCGGCTGCAAACCTTCTGCACGTTATGTGATCTAGCCTGTGACGGGTGACAGCAGGTTTGCGTTGGGTGGGAGTCCGGCGCCACGGCGCTGCAGGATCGCCTCGATGCGCTTGCCTACCCAGCCGCGATCATCGCTGCTGGCGCCTTCGAGCAGGTTGCCGGCCAGACCTGAAAACTCCATCCAGAATTCCGGCTTATCGGGGTATTCCTTGAGCAACACCACGACGCTGGCGTCGAGGTGAGCAAGATCTCTTTCGATAGTCTCTCGGGTCTTCGACATACGTGGCTCATCAGTTGTGTGATCAAGGCGGCCAAGGCGTAGCCCGGGCGAAACCATTCTGACCACCATACGCCTTGCGCGTCGATTTTTCAGAACAGTCAGCTACCTTTTTTCTTCAGCCGGTAGGCCGAAAGGCGCACGACATTGTCCGGCAAGGGTGCTTCCTGGCGCGTGCGTTCGGCAAAACGCTCCGAATCGGCGACGAGGTTCGCCAGGAAGCGCTCCTGGGTCACCTGTTCGGTACAGATCATGGGCGTGGCGCCGATGTCGGGCAGGGCGTGCAAGCCTGCCCGCGAGGACTGTGGGCGAACTTCTATCTGCTGCTGCCGCAAGGGCAGCAGTTCGACAGGTGCGTGCCACCGGGAAAGAAAATGAAGGTCGCGGGGCAGCGTTTCGGCGATCGGCAGGAACGTGTAATCGTCATGCATAACGTATGTCCTCTGTCCGAAGGTAAGCGCTGTGCTACCTCGTTCTAGTGTCTGCTCGAAAGGGCATCGGCGTGCGGCAAGTTGCGCTTGTCCGACTTGCCCAGGCATGTGGCCGCGTCGATCGCTGCGACGGCATTGTCGTGCCAGGGTGTGGAACCGAAGCGGCCAGGCACGGTAGAGCCGTCGAGCGTGAGGCGCCACTTTCCACGCCATAGACCGAGCAGGTTTGGGCCGTCCGCCCAGACTTCGACCAGGACCGTCGACATAAAGCCCCCTAGCGCGATCTCATCAAGACCGTGCTTTCAAATGAAACGGATGAAACGCGGGCCGCGGAATCCCGGGCGAGGGAAGCCTGCGGTGGACTTAGCGCGGTCGCCGCGAGTTGGGTGGCAACGGACGCGGCGGTGGTGTGCCCGGGTGGCCAGGATCGCGCCGCATATGGCCGATCGGCACATACACAGCCTTCTCGCTGGGCTTGGCAAGCGATGGGCCTTGATAGATCGAGTGGATGGTTTCGAGCGTCAGCGATTTCGGCGGTCGGGTCATAAGCTTGCCTCTATGAAGGATCGCCCTTTGCAGGCAACTCAGAGGCATGAAATGGATGTGCGGTCTGAGGCGTCGAGCAAGCGATGGTGGTCCGACGTATGCTCCAGACTCCTCGCTTGGCCGTTATGCCGATGTTATTCGATACATGGCCGGCACTTAGACGTCAGCCTTACGGTTTTCGCTTGCGTAGCCGCTTAACGTTGCTCTTGGCGCGTTCGCCAAAGGGCTTCATGCCGGCATCGACGATCCGTGCGGCATCGCTCCATGCGCCAGATGCGGCGCGTGCCATGGCGGTTCCGTCGAGCGTCCCTTGCATGGTCCAGCCCGGCTGCTCGATCCAGCGCATCGTGGCAGACCAGCAGGCATCGCCTGTCATGAGGGAGATGGCGAGCAGCGAGTCCTGCGTGGCGTGGAGTTTCTCTCCCACCATGCGTTGCAGCTCACGCTGGTCCGAGACCGACGGTGTGGCGCCCATGCGGCCCATCCATTGGCTACGCCGAGCGATGACTTCGCCGGAGGCCATCATCATGTCGGCGGTGCGCATGGCGACATTCCACCAGGCCGACCAGGGATGGACGAACTGACGGGTCTTGCGTGGGGATCGCGCTGGCATGGCGCGGACCTTATCAGGGTTGATGTGAATACATAAGCTTTATCTTTGCCGCTCCTTGCAGCCGCTCGGTTTGATCGAGCGGCTGCAAGGAACATCGAGCGATTGCTGTCTACGGTCAGTTTTGCCAGTTCCTGGCAGTTTCGATCGCGAAATCACGATATGTACGTGGTGCGCGGCCGAGCAATGCCGTCAGGCGCTGGATATCGCCGGTGTTGCCTATCGCACCGTCCTGCTGATATCGGTGCATCATCAATCGCAGATCATAAGCCTTCCAGCTTGGCGCCACCGTCTTGAGCTGTTTCTCGAACGCATCGAGATCGTCACCGAGGTAACGCACGGGGCGCGAAAGAGCGTCAGTCCAGATATCGGCAAGCGTGGCACCATCCAGGCGATCGGGACCGACCAGCTCATAGAGCTCGCGCGGCAGCGGTGCGTTGGCGTTCGCACGACGCAAGAGTTCTTTCACCGCCGCTTCTGCGATATCGCCGGTATCGATCATCGACACACCTTTGCTGCCGATGGGCGATACATACAGGCCGGCGTCGACCAACGGCCCCTTCAAGGTGAGATCGTTCTGGAAAAAGTACGACGGACGCAGGATGGTCGCCGGCAAATCGAGCTGCTCGATCATGCGCTCGGCGGCATGCTTGGCGGTGAAATGCGGTACGTCCGTGTAGACATCACTGCGCGTCACCGACAAATACACGATACCGCGTACGCCAGCCTCGCGAGCGAGGTTCAACGCATTGATGGCCTGGGTCAGTTCGTCTGGTCCGTTGGGCACCAGCAGAAACAGGCTGCTGACGCCTTGTAACGCCGCGCGCATGGCGTCGATGTCCATCAAGTCGCCTTTGACCGCAGTGACGCCTTGCGGAAACTGCGCCTTCTCCGGCGAGCGGGTGAGTGCGCGTACCTCTGCACCACTGCGGGCAAGCTTTGCGATCACCTGGGAGCCGATCGTACCGGTGCTACCTGTAACGAGAATAGTCATGGGAGTTCTCCTGGGAAGAGCATCAATGGGGCATCCCACACTCGCAGTGTGTTGTCCCTTGATGCTCATGCTAGGCGTTTCATCGGCGGTGCATAGCCGCTAAGATCGGGACAGGTCGTCTCATATATGGAACTGCCTTATGGACCTGTCTGCGCTATCGCTGTTCAACCTGGTGGCTACTCATGGCGGCTTCGGACGGGCCAGTCGCGCGACAGGGCAACCCAAGGCCACTTTGTCCCGACGCGTGCGCGAACTGGAGGAAAGTCTTGGCGTGCGATTGATCGAACGCGGTTCGCACTCGCTCCGCCTTACCGATGAAGGCGCGTTATTGCATGCGCGTACCGAGAGCCTGCTCGGAGAAATCGCCGAAGTCGGTCAGGATGTCAGCGCAGGTCCCGGGCGTGCACGCGGCCGACTGCGTGTGAGTGCGCCGGTGTTTTTTGCGCATACCGCGATGGGCCGTGTCGCGGCCGGTTTTGCAGTCGCGTATCCTGAAGTGCAACTGGAAGTGATTGCAGAAGATCGTTTTGTCGACCTGGTCGAGGACGCCTATGACATCGTCATTCGCGTCAACCCGCGACGCGACGAAAACCTGGTCGGTCGCTGCTTTCTCAAGGCCCCGCTGGTCGTCGCCGCATCCGCATCGCTACCCAAGCCACGGCAGGCAACCAGCAAGCGCGCGGCGGAAACCGTTCCGGCGATCTTGCGAACCAGCATCACCGAACCGGCCGTGTGGAACGTCACTGATGGTCGCAGGGATCTCAGCTTCCATCCACGCGGCATCATGTGGTTCTCAACGCCTTTATTGGTACGCGACGCTGTGCGCGCCGGCGCTGGCGCTGCCCTGTTGCCACGCTCCGTGATCATCGACGAACTGGCCAGTGGCCAGCTGGTCAGCTGGGGCACCGCCAAGGAAGGGCACGTCGAAGCCTGGGTGCTGCATGCATCGAGACGATTGGTCAGTCCCAAGGTGAACGCATTTGTAAACTATCTTTGCGACTTCTACGCGGAAGCGCAGCGCTGTTAGCGCTTGGTCCGAGAGGCTGGCGCATCACAAGCGTGGCGCGTGTCGAGGGCTTCGGCTTCGGATGTAGTGATGCCTTGCGGGCCAAGCTGGGATGGATAGTCCACGTTCCAATCGGGCCGGCTATCTGAGTGGTGTTGGCTGTTGGCGGCAGATATGCGTTGCTGAGTGCTGTTTGTGGACTCGGCATGAAGGCTCGTCAATGTGCTGATCAACAAAGCGGTGCTGACTAATACGATTCGGAACGTTGTCGCGCGTTTGCTGCGAAAGCTGGTTTTCATGGGATGTCCTGAGTCAGTAGGTGGGCGGCCTGTGTATTGTGGCCGGCGTGCCTAGTAGGCCGTCTGGACGTATCCCGGATGTGTCGCGTGCGCAGTGAAAAGGCATCGAAACGTATCGCGATGGCTTGGTTATACATTTCGATACAAAAGCGATTGTCTGGGTGTTGAGGACTTAAAGCCCCCCTCACCCCAGCCCTCTCCCCCGGCAAAGCCAGGGAAGAGGGAGCAAGCTGCGTAAGCGCGAAACGCTGAAGCCGCCTCGGTAGACTCCCTCTCCCCTGGCTTTGCCGGGGGAGAGGGTTGGGGTGAGGGGGCTGGGTGCTCGCGAAAGCGCAACCACTCAATAATCGTAACTCGCACTCAAACGCACATAACGCGGTTGCTGGCGATCCACGGCCGAGCCATACAAAGGATCCGGTGTTCCGGGAGAAATCTGGAAGAACGGATATGCGTTGAGGATGGTCTGCGAGTTGAATACGTTGAACACGTTCAATGAGAACGCCAGCTTGCCTTGGCCAAACTCCGGCCGATACGTTCCACCCAGATCGACCTGCTTGTTCCACGGCAGGCGATGCGTGCCTGGCGGTGACGGCTGGCCACCGCACCAGTGATAGAAGCTGCCATAGCCATCGGGATCGGTTTGTTGCGGGCCGTAGTAACCCAGGCAGTTGCGCGGGTTGCCTGAGACCAGTTGAATGTTGCCGGAGACCTGCCATTCCGGCGTGATCTGGTAGTAGCCGAACAGCTTGATCTGGTGCGTATGGTCGTTGCTTTGCGCGCCATTGCTGAAGGACATGAGCGCGGGGAAGTCCCAGTCGATGCTGGTCGATGCCGCTGTCTGCTGGATATCCGAGCGCAGCTGTCCTTCGGTATCGCCGTAGCTGCGCGAGAACACGTAGTCGATCTTGCCATACCAGGTACCGTCGAAGGGGTGTTCAAGAAAGGCTTCCAGCCCGTAGTACTTACGCTTCAACGTCGGAAACCCCATCTCGACATTGCTCAGCGTGACGTTGCGGTAGGCGCCGCCTGTATCGACCACGGTGAACGTATTGGCGCGACCGGGATTGATCAGATAGCAGCTGTTGGTGGCCTTGACGTCGTAGCCCAGCGCTGCGGCCTTGTTTTCGATCGCCGGCACATCGCAGTAGTCGTCGATGCCGCTGCGCAGAACGCGTTGCGTCAGTTTGGCGCCATATACCCATTGGTTGTCGATCGACTTGGTAAAGCCCAGGATGAATTCATCCTGGTATTCGGGCTTGAGATTCTGCGCCGTCACCGTCTTGGGGTCAGGTAGCACGCCATAGGTATTGTTGGGCGATACCGCATTCGAGAATGGTGTCAGCCCGGTCGGGGTGCCATCGGCTGCAATGCCCGAGTAGGTGAAGTACTGCTGCGTGGCCACGTACGCGCCAGCGGCGTTTAGCGCCGGGTTCAAGGGCAGGCCAAGGTAGTAGCGGCCTGCATTGCCGTAGACCTTGAAGCTCGCATCGCCATTGACGTCCCAGCTGAAGCCCAGTCGCGGCGCCCATTGCGGACGCGTCTGTCGGATATACGGCTGCGCGTCGGCGTTGTAATCGGTGAATTGATCGTTGCGCAGGCCCAGCGAAAGCAACCAGCGATCGCTGACCTGCCATTTGTCTTCGATGTACTGCGCACGCTGTGCCGAGCGAACACTGGCGATCGAACTGTTGACGTACTGGATCGCGTAGTAGCCCGAACCTCCGTTGGGGTAGTTGGCGGGTGCGCCGACACCAAGGTTGGGAATCAACGCGACGCCTGGCGTGGTGGTATAGGCGTAATCCCAGTAGTAACCGGGGCCCGACGTCTGGCTGCCCTGCGCGATGGCGCGCGAGTTCTGGTTGTCCAGGCCCACCGAGATGGTGTGCGCGCCGAGTTGATAGGTCAGGTCGATACGCAGGTTGTTGCTGGTGTCATGGCGATCGGGGTTGTACAGCGATTGCGTGATCTGTCGGTTGCCGATGGATGTACCACCGTTCAAGGCAGGGTTTTGATTCTGGATATCGGTCAGGTAGGTGAGGCTGCCGTCATAGCCACCCGGCGCGTCATAGTTGACGTTGTTCATCTTGCCGTAGGTGGCGCTGAAGGTCAGTGCGTCGGTGATATAGCTGGTGAACTTGGCCGTATAAAGGTCACCGCCGGTCTTGATGTTGTCGGCGTAGTTGATGAAGTCGCCACGCTGCAGCGTGTTGTAGTTGTAGCCGTAGACGCTGCCGGAGGTGCGCTCCTTGTTCGATGCACCGGTCAGTTCGAGGATGTTGCTGTCGGTGATGTTCCAGTCGAGCTTGCCGTACCACTTGGGCAGGCTGTCGTGGTAGCTCACATAAGGCTGCGCCTTGGATACGTCGTTCACTGTGGTGCCGTCCTGCCGCGACGCTTCGGCGGCAAGAAACAGGAACAGCTTGTCCTTGATCAATGGCCCGCCGACATACGCGTCGTAGGTCGTTGTCCATTGGCGGTTCTTGCTGTTGGGTGCATAGAGATTGCCGGCCACCGGTGAAGCGGGTAGTCCTTGCGTGTAGAACGTATCGGTGCCATCGGCACGCGCGAATTCCGGCTCCCACAAGACCTGCGCGCCGAAATGCCATTCGTTCGTGCCGCGTTTGCCGAGCATGTTGATGACGCCGCCATCGGATCGACCATACTGTGCGCTATAGCCGCCGGTATAGATTTCCTGCTGTTCGATCGCGCCATACGGCAACGTGATGCCGCCCAGGCCGCGTTGCGGATCGGTCGTGTTGAATCCGTTGATGTAGTAGGCGTTCTCGCTGGCAGCCGAGCCTCCGAAACTGACCAGCGATTGCCCGGTGCGGCCGGTATAGCCACCGCTGTTGTTCACCACGCCGGGAGCCAGCTGTGCAATGGCTTCGGCCGAACGGCCCAGCGGCAGGCGGGCCAGTTCCTGCGAGGTCACCACCGTGCGCGAGTCGACGCTGGTCACGTCGATGGGCGGAATGGTGTGTGCGCTTACCGATACGGCACCGAGGTCTTTGGTTTCTGGCGCCTGGAAGGACACTTCCGTACCGGTACCGACACGCAGGCTCACGTCTGTCCGTGAATCGACGACGCTGCCATCGCGCAGCAGCGATACGGTATAGCTGCCCACTGGCAGTTCGGAGGCGACGTAGCGCCCACGGCTATCCACATTGACGATACGGGTAATGCCGGTCGAGCTCTTGATCTGTACGGACTCGCCACTGCCGGCGGGAACCTGGCCGAAGATGCTGCCCGTAGTGGACTGCGCATGTGCGCCCGGGGCGATGACGGCAAGCGCGGCGGCGATGACGACGGCACTCGCTTTGAGCGTAGGGAAATAAGTAGTTTTCAAGGCCATTCTTCGAACTGGGGAGGGCAGCGATGCCTATCGCCGATCGACCAAGGTGCCAAAGCCATCCCTGACACCTCGCATGGCAAGGCGCTAGCGCACTCGTTGTGATTGCTGCATTGCAGCGTCGTGCAAACGTAACATGTCACGACAGGCGTATAGACGGCTAAATCACATGACTTGTCCACATGTCGATAGAACGGATGGTTCTTACGGCGGCCATTTCCTCGGCCGACCTCGCCGTTTGCGGCCCGTGGCGAGGGCGCGCACGCATCCATCACTCTGGATTGACCTGGCGTGCGTCAGCTTGTTGTTTGCCTCAGGAGGATTGCCATGAACCAAAGTCACGCTTCGTCCGTTCCACCCATTTTCGCTATGGCGGACAGCAACCCACGGAAGCCTTCGGCCCCGCCGAGGCCGAAGAATCCGGACAAAACCTCCAAGGTGCCCAAGCGCCCCGAGGACACGTCGCCCGACGGGGACGCGTTGAACGGCACGGGTGAGGACAATAAGCAAAAGAAGAGCCAATAGAGCGCAATCGGCTCGCGCCAGGTTCGTTCAGTAGGCGTACTCAAGCCTGGGATACCAGTCGGGATCGCGTCCCTCAGGCGTCATATCCAGTACGGTCCAGATCGGCATCAGGTCCGGGGCGCCGCGTGGATCCTGCCCAGGGTCGGAGGTTTCCTGCCCCATTTCGCCGGCCCAGAAATGCCGGATGGTCCCGTCGCGTCGGGTAAACACATTGACGGCAGCATCGTCGCCGCCATCCTTGCCGATACCATGGTAGTCACGGCTGAAGTTGCCGTTGGTGTCGCAATACAGATGAAGCCCACGCCAGCCACGTTGCTGCTTGAACGCCAGCAGGCGATCGATAGGTGAGCGGGCGACGATCGCCAGTGCAATACGCTGCTCCATGTCGCGCGCTTCGCCATCCCATGCACTGAGCATGGATGTGCACATCGGGCACGGGCGCTCGCGCTGCGGGCCGTACATGAAGCTGTAGACAACCAGGGTCTGCTTATCGCCGAACAGTGCGGCGAAATCGCAGGGTCCGCTTTCGTCTTCGAAGCGATAGTCACCGGTCACTGCGCCGCCGGGCGGCAGGGCTCGCCTTTGTTCCGCAACACGCTCGATGTGTCGCCGTAGTTCGATTTCTTCGGCCAACAGCGCATTGCGCGCGCGGCGGTAGGCATCGCTTTCGTTGGGAATGGTCACACCGTTGCGCTTGGCGAGCTCAACAGCCGGAATAAGAGGTGTGGTAAGCGCCATGAACGATCTCCTGTGGAAGAAAGGCGTCACTGGACACAGTAGACGCCCTATCTATCCGACGAATGGGAGACCGGGAAATCGACATATCAGACCAGCATCGATCCCAGGGTGAGCAGGCAGGCCAGCGAGCAGGCGGTGAACAGGCTACGCAGCAGCAGGTTTTCGAATTTCATGATCGTTCTCCGTGAGTGGGATTGGGCTTTCACTGGAGAGATGGCAAGGGACGTGCCAAGTTCGAAAAGAGCTGAAAAACCGCATGGTTGAGCCATTTTACGGATAGAGCGAGATGGCCCTTGCGGCGTCCGCGGACAGGTCGGCAATTGACCGGACACGCGGTGGCGGACAGATATCGGTTTCGCGGACAGATGAGACACCCGAGCCGGGCGCAGCCTTATATGGCCGCGCCCGGCTCGGAGTGTTCAGGCGTCCTTGGTGAATGCCCGATAGGCAGCCAACGTATCGAGTGATTCGCGTAGCAGCTTGATCTTTCCGTCCTGCATGACAAGGCGTCCGGCATAGGTCTGGCGATACAGCTTGTTGGTAGAGCGCACCTGTGCCTCGACGCTATACTCGGCAAATACCTGCTCGGGCGTTTCGATAAATATCTGCACGTCCTTGAAGCGAAAGTCCGGTACGTTCGAGAGCAGGCCTGCGATAAATTTCTCGATGGCTGCCGGCCCCTGCGCTCGCGCGTCGATGCCCATCGATGACAATGCCGGCAATTCAAGGACGCCGTCTTCGGCAAACAGCGCGGCCGCCGCCGGTGGATCCTGGATCTCCGCCAGATAGGCTTGTAACAATCGGGTCGGGGTTTGCATGGGTATCTCCTCGATCGCGCTTAGATCTGCGCGGCGCCGCCGTCGACAAACAATTCGATGCCGTTGATGAAGCTGGCATCGTCCGAGGCCAGGAACGCCACCACCTTGGCAATTTCTTCAGGTTCGCCAAGCCGCCCCATCGGGACCATGCCGGCGAGCTGATTGAATAAGCCATCCTGATATTCGGCAGGGACAAGGCCGGCGAGGCCTGGTGTACGCACCGGGCCAGGGCTGACGACATTGACGCGAATGCGGCGCGCCTTGAGATCGAGCAACCAGGAGCGAGCGAAGTTGCGCACGGCCGCCTTGCTGGCGCTGTAGACGCTGAAGTTCTCGGTGCCCTGCACCGTGGTGGTCGAGCCATTGAGGATCACCGAGCCGCCATCGACCAGCAGCGGTAGTGCCTTTTGCACGGTGAACAGCACGCCTTTGACGTTGGTGGCGAAGATGCGATCGAAGTGCTCCTCGGTGATGGCGCCAAGAGGCAGCATGTCGCCACCGCCGGCATTGGTGAACAGCACATCGAGGTGGCCGGCTTCGTTCTTGATTTGAGCCATTACGCGATCGAGATCCTGTAGGTTCGAAGCGTCCGCGCGGATACCCACTGCCGCGTGGCCAATGGCGGTAACGGCCGCATCGAGCTCGGCCTGGCGGCGGCCTGTGACGTAGACCTTGGCGCCGCGGGCGGCGAGTTCTTTGGCAGAAGCCAGGCCAATGCCCGTGCTCGCGCCGGTGACCAGTGCGACCTTGTTTTCGAATGAAGTGCTCATCGGTTTTTCCTCAGATTTGGATAGGCGGCTTGTGCCGATGGCGCTAAGTTAGGCCCGGTTCTTTGTCTGATAAAGTCGCTACAACGATCTTCTTTATCCACCTGTATGGACAATCCCGATGGATCAGCTGCTGGCTATTCGTGCCTTTGCCCGCGTTGTCGAAGCCGGCAACTTCACCAAGGCGGCCGATTCGTTGCAGCTTCCCAAGGCGACGGTCAGCAAGCTGGTGCAAACCCTGGAAGCGCATCTGGGCGTGCAGTTGCTTCAGCGCACGACGCGGCGAGTGGCGGTAACGCCGGACGGCGCGATCTACTACGAGAAGAGCACGCGGATCATCAAAGAGCTGGAGGACGTCGACGGCAGCTTCAGCGCCGCACAAACGCGGCCGCGCGGTCACCTGCGCGTGGACCTTGGCTCTTCGGTAGCCGATCGCCTGCTTGTACCGGCGTTGCCGGATTTCCGCGCACGTTATCCCGATATACGAATCGACCTGGGCGTATCCGATCGCCATGTGGACCTCATCGGCGACAACGTCGATTGCGTGATACGCGGTGGGGCTCTTACCGATCCCGGCCTGATCGCACGAACAATCGCTCGCGCATCATGGATGACCTGCGCCTCGCCCGAATACCTCGAAAAGCACGGCACGCCCAGGCGCCCTGAAGATCTCGAGAAGCCGGCGCATGCGGTCGTGAACTACCTATCTGCGCGCACCGGGCGCGTTCTGCCCATGCACTTCGAGAAGAACGGTCGCCGGGCCGAGATCGCCGCGCGGCACGTCGTCGGCGTCAACGAAAGCAATGCGCATTTCGCTGCCGGTCTCGCTGGCCTGGGCATCATCCAGACATTCGCGTTCATCGCGCGCGATGCCGTCGCCCGCGGCGAACTGCACGAAATCCTGCCGGCCTGGCAGCCCAGGCCGTATCCGCTCCACCTTGTCTATCCGCCCAACCGGCACCTGTCCAATCGGCTGCGCGTGTTCATCGACTGGGTGGCGGAACGATTCGAATCGCAGCTTTCCGGCTAAGGCGCAAGAACAAGTGCCTGGATGCGGTACGGGCCACAGAAATTTTGCACGTTGACGTAAGTTTTACAGATGGTCTCTCGCCGCGAGTCATACTCGCCCGACGCATGCCACAACATCCCTCAGCGGGCAGGATCGCCAGCACGGGATGACAGGTCGCGTCCCCCGGTCAGGGGGTTACTGGGACTTAGATTCCGTAGAACTTAGCTAAGTTGATCTTCCCAAGGAGAGAGTGCATGTCAAACGAAGCAAAGTGTCCATTCAACCATGCCGCCGGTGGCGGTACGACGAACCGGGACTGGTGGCCCAAGCAGCTACGGCTCGACCTGCTTGCCCAACACTCCGGCAAAACCGATCCCCTGGATAAGGGCTTCAATTACGCCAAGGCTTTCAAGAGCCTCGATCTGGCGGCATTGAAGAAGGATCTGGCGGCATTGATGACCGATTCGCAGGATTGGTGGCCCGCCGACTTCGGTCACTACGGTCCGCTGTTTATCCGCATGGCCTGGCATAGCGCCGGCACCTACCGCATCGCCGACGGCCGCGGTGGCGGTGGGCGTGGTCAGCAGCGCTTTGCGCCGCTCAATAGCTGGCCGGATAACGTCAGCCTCGACAAGGCTCGCCGGCTGCTCTGGCCGATCAAGCAGAAATACGGCCAGAAGATTTCCTGGGCCGACCTGTACATCCTCACGGGCAACGTCGCGCTGGAGACCATGGGCTTCAAGACCTTCGGTTTCGCCGGCGGCCGCGAGGACACCTGGGAACCGGACCTGGACGTCTATTGGGGTAATGAGAAAACCTGGCTGGGCGGTGATGTCCGCTACGGCAAGGGAGCTGCGGGCGACGCCGACGATGAAGGCGTGATCGTGGCCGACGAAGAGCTGCACGGCAGCGAGAAAAGCCGCACCGACAGTGGCCGCAACCTGGAAAATCCGTTGGGCGCGGTGCAGATGGGTCTGATCTACGTCAATCCGGAAGGCCCCGACGGCAATCCGGACCCGCTTGCCGCGGCGCACGATATTCGCGAGACCTTCGCGCGCATGGCTATGGACGACGAGGAAACCGTGGCGCTGATCGCCGGTGGCCACACTTTCGGCAAGACGCACGGCGCCGGCCCCGCCGACAATGTGGGTCCTGAGCCGGAAGCTGCGGACCTTGAAAATCTGGGCCTGGGCTGGAAGAACAGCTTTGGCACCGGCAGGGGCGCCGATACCATTACCAGCGGCCTGGAAGTTACCTGGACTGCCACGCCGACCAAGTGGGGCAATGGCTTCTTCGAGAACCTGTTCGGTCACGAGTGGGAACTGACCAAGAGCCCTGCTGGCGCCAACCAATGGGTCGCCAAGGATGCCGAGGCAACCATTCCGCATGCTTACGATTCGTCGAAGAAGCAGCGGCCGACCATGCTTACCACCGACCTCTCGCTGCGCCTGGATCCCGCCTACGAAAAGATCTCGCGGCGTTTCCTGGAGCATCCCGATCAGTTCGCCGATGCCTTCGCTCGCGCCTGGTTCAAGCTGACCCACCGCGATATGGGCCCGCGCGCCCGCTATCTGGGCCCGGAAGTGCCGAGCGAAGTACTGACCTGGCAAGACCCCATCCCGGCGGTCAATCACGCACTGGTCGATGCGCAGGATATCGCCTCGCTCAAGCAGAAGATCCTGGCGTCGGGGCTGTCCGTCTCCCAGCTGGTGACGACGGCCTGGGCATCGGCGTCGACCTTCCGTGGTTCGGACAAGCGTGGCGGCGCCAATGGCGCGCGCATTCGCCTGGCGCCGCAGAAGGATTGGGAGGTCAACCAACCTGAGCAGCTGGCGAAGGTGTTGAAAACCCTCGAAGGCATCCAGGGCGAGTTCAACAGTGCGCAGTCCGGCGGCAAGAAGATCTCGCTGGCCGACCTGATCGTGCTGGGCGGCAGTGCCGGTATCGAGCAGGCAGCGAAGAACGCCGGCCATTCGGTGACTGTCGCGTTCGCACCGGGCCGCGCGGACGCTTCGCAAGAGCAGACCGACGTACATTCCGTGGCGGCGCTCGAACCGGTCGCCGACGGCTTCCGCAATTACCTCAAGGGCAAGTACCGTGTTCCCGCTGAGGCATTGCTGATCGACAAGGCGCAATTGCTCACTCTGACGGCGCCTGAAATGACCGTGCTTATCGGCGGCCTGCGTGTGTTGAATGTCCATGCCGGAAAGGATTCGCATGGCGCGTTCACCCAGCGACCGGAAGCGTTGACCAACGACTTCTTCCGCAACCTGCTCGACATGGGCACGGAGTGGCAGCCACGCTCCGCGGCGCACGGCGTGTTCGAGGGACGTGATCGCAAGTCAGGCGCGGCGAAGTGGACCGGTACACGCGTCGATCTGATCTTCGGTTCGCATGCCCAGCTCCGTGCGTTGAGCGAGGTCTATGCAAGCGAAGACGCGCAAGAGAAATTCGTTCACGACTTTGTTGCGGCATGGGTCAAGGTGATGAACCTCGATCGTTTCGATCTCGCCTGAGTAGTCGTCCATTCCCGCGGTGGCTGAGGTCAGCCACCGCGGGAGTCAGGCAAGTTACTGATCGATCCTTACCTCGACACGGCGGTTGGGAGCAAGGCACGCCGCCAGCTGTGCGCGAGGGCCAGCAGGGCAATCCTTCACCGGGTTGCTCTCACCCAGCCCCTCGGCCTGGATCTTGCCGGGCGGTAGCCCATCTTCTACGAGAACGTTCTTTACGGCGTTCGCCCTGCGTTCGGATAGCTGCTGGTTGCTGGCGGAGTTGCCGATGCGGTCCGTGTATCCGGTGACGCGGATGCTTCGTATCTGCTCGATATGTCCATGCAACTCGGCCGCCAGATTGGCCAGTGCATTCCTTCCTTCGGGCGCGATATCGGCCTTGCCGAATGCAAACAGCGCATCGGCGGAAAGCGTGAACTGTCGGGGCGCTTCCTCTTTGGGAGGCAGCGGCGCAACGGGCTTGGGTTCTTCCAGCAGCGCCGCGCACGACTCGGGCTTCCAGTAGAAACTGCGCGCGACCTTGTCGTCGTCGAACAGCACCTTGTACTGGCACACCGTTACTTCGTCGCTATCGGGCTTGCGGAAGTTGAACACGTAGTTCCATTCGCGTACGCCCCACACGCCTTCGCTGAAATGCGGATAGCCGATCAGATCGGAGACTTGTTGCTTGTTGAGGCCTGCGCGTACCTGCCGCAAGTTGCGCAGGTTCGGGAAGGTGCCGCCCTTGTGCATGGGTGTAACGCTATCGGGCGCCGGCCAAACCAGTTCACCGGCCGAGTGGCCGTCCTTGGCGATGCCGTTGCTGACATTGCCGCAGGCAGAGAGTGCGAGCGTGGCGGCGATCGCCACGGTGATCAGTTTCCATGACTTATGCATATCGATGACTCCTCGATGCTTTCGGGAGGCGCCCCGGCGCATGGCGCCGGGTGGCGCCCATTACCAGACCACGCCTGCGCCCACGCCCGCGCCGGCGTCGCCGCGCGAGTTGGTGGTGGCGTTGAGCTTGAACACGTAGCGGCCACTCTCGGTGATGGTGGACACGCCTACGGCAATGCCCGATTCGCCATGGAAGCTGCCTAGCGCTACACCCGCCGAACTCTGGTTGGGCTGATACGCCTGGGGCAGGCTCGCCATGGCCATCGCCGAGGCGATGCCCGCGTTGGCGCGGTTGCCGATGCGGTTGAGTTCCTGATCCACGCCCTGGAAGCGCTGGTCGACGTAGTCTTTCGACCAGTTCTTGGCCGTGGCGATCGCATCGTCGAGCTGGCTGACGTTCACCGCGTCGGTGGGGTTCACGCCGTTGGCCACATTGGTGATGGTGCGCTCGTGGCCAGCCGAACCGACCGATACCGAGTTGGCCTGCGATGCCTGCGAACCGGCGCCGATAGCGACGCTGTTGTCGCCGCTGGCGGTAGAACCGGCGCCGACGGCCGTGCTGTTGTTGCCCGAGGCATTGGAACCAGCGCCGGCCGCGGTCGAGTTGCTCCCTGTCGATGACGCTGGCGTGGTGTTGTCCGTGCTGGTCTGGTACGTGTTGTTCACCGTGGTGGTGCCATTGCCACCGCCCGGCGGCAGGTTGTTGACGACATTGGCGAGGTTGTTGAACTGCGTCCAGAGCGAATCCAACGACTGGTTGGTCGCATACAGCTGCGAACCGTTGATCGCATCCGTGCTGGTTCCACTGATGCGGCCTGCCGCCACGTTGGTGAGCGTGCGTTCTGCGCCCGCGCTGCCCACGCTTACCGTCGAGCCCGGCGTGGTGCCGGCGAAGTTGAACGTGGTACCGCCGATGGTGGTGCTGGCGGTGCCCACGGCTGCGCCGGTCTGCGACTCCGAACCCAAGGCGACGCTGCCGGCAAAAGCTGCCTGCGAGTCCGCACCCAGCGCCAACGCCTGGATGCCGTTGGACGTGGCGTTGGTGCCGAGCGCTACGCCATCGGCAAGGTTCACGGTGGCGTTCTGGCCGATCGCCGTGCCGCCCGGTGCGGTCTGCTGCACGATCGCACCATTGCCCATGCCGATGCCGTTATCGCCGTTCACCGTGGTCTGCGGACCGATGGCGACCGACTCCGCGCCTGCCGCCAGCGAATCGGTCGCGGTGGAGTTCGCGTGGAAGTACTTGATCGGCGTGACCGAGAACGAACTCATCGCGCCCTTGAGCTGGCGCAACGTCACCGCGTCCTGATCCTGCGTGCCGTCCGCCACGTTGGTGATCTGGCGGAAGTCCGTAGCGTTGCCGACCGAGACCGCGCCGAGCAGATTGCGATCCGTGGTGTTGAACGGGATCGTGTTGGTACCGACGGTGATGGTGCCGGAGGTCGGCGCGATGGCCCGGTCGGACACGGCACCCGAGCCCAGCCCCACACCGCCCACGACCGAGACGTTCGTGTTCTGGCCCAGTGCGGTGCCGTTGTCCGCGGTTGCCGCTGCGCCCACGCCTGCTGCCAGCGCGTTGACGCCGGTGGCGCCGTCGTTAGCGAAGTTGGCCCCCTGCACGCCGTTATCGTTGACGCTGTAATAGTGGATGGTGCTGGCAGCGACCACGTTGCTCAGGTTGTCCACGGCCTGATTCGTGGCGAACAACTGCGAACCATTGATCGCGTCCGTGCTCGACCCGTTTACTTGTCCCGCCGCCACGTTGGTGATCGTGCGCTCATTGCCTACCGTGCCTACGCTTACCGTGCTGGTCGGCGTAGCGCCGGCATAGGTATAAGTGGTGCCCGCAATCGTGCCACTGCTCGTCTGCACCACGGCCCCCGTAGCCGAACCGGAACCCAGTGCTACGTCACCCGCGTTGGTTCCGGCGGTGGCGCCATTGCCGATCGACACCGAGTTAGTTGTACTTGCGGTAGACACCGGCCCTATCGCCACGCTGTTCGCGCCAATGGCTTGCGAGTCGGCCAGGATGGAGTTGGCGTGGAAGTACTTGATACCGCCGCCGCCATCCACTGCGCCATCGATCTGGTCAAACACCTGCTGCAGCGAGGTGAACGTATTGCCGCCATAGGTGACATTGGTAGTCACGGCGCCGGTGGTCGGGTTGTAGGTGGTGCCGCCGCCGATGCTGGTAGCGACGGTGTTGCCGAGGTTGGTGACCGTGGTGCCCAACGTGGTCACTGCCTGGTTGGTCCCGAACAGCTGCGAGCCGTTGATCGCATCCGTGCTGGATCCGCTGATGCGGCCTGCGGCGACATTGGTAATGGTGCGCTCCGTATTCAATGCACCCACGCTCACCGTGCTGGTCGGCGTGACGCCGGCGAAGTTGTACGTGGTGCCGTTGATGGTGGTGTTCGCGGTTTGCACGGCGGCCGCCGTGGTAGAGCCCGAACCTAGCGCAACATCGTTCGCATGGTTGGCGGTGGCCCCATTGCCGAAGGCCACCGCGCCGGCGGCCAGTGCACTGCTGCCGTTGCCTAGCGCCACCGAGCCGACGCCCTGCGCATTATTGTTGTTGCCGATGGCCACCGCGCCATCGCCGTTGGCGGTGTCGTTGGCACCCGTCGCTACCGCGCCGTTACCGTTGGCGGAATTCGGATCGCCGATCGCGACTGCGCCGTTGCCGTTGGCAATCTGGCCTTCGCCTAGCGCCACCGCGCCGGTGCCACCGCTCACTTGCGAATTGTGGCCGCCGGCGATGGAGCCTGTGCCTGCCGCAGCGGCCACGGTGTTGGTGTCGCCGATCGCGATGGTGGAAGCCGCCTGCGCCTTGGAGGTAAACCCGAGCGCCAAGCTGTTGGCGGCTGACGCGGCGCTTCCTTGTCCCGCCGACACGGCGTTATTCGCGGACGCGGTACTGGCGCCCAATGCAACGCTGTTCCCACCTGACGCAACCGTAAAGTTGCCTAGTGCGACGGATCCCACTCCGCTGGCGGTGACATCGACGCCTACAGCAATGGCGTTGGTTGCCGTGGCGCCCCTACCGGCCGTGTCCGGGAGCGGCCCTATGTACATGGAGTCCAGACCGGTGGCAATGGCTTGTCTGCCAATGGCGATAGCGTTGCCCTGGCTCGCATTCGCCTGCAGCCCCATGCCGATGGACTCGGTGCCCGATGCGCTCACATCCGTGCCGATGGCGATGGCTGACTCGGCCGACGCGCCGGTCCCGGTAGTGCGGGCGCCCAGATAAACCGCGTTGAGGGCCGTTGCAAAGGCCTGCCAGCCTACGGCGGTCGCATGGCTGGTCGTGCTTTGCGACGACAGGCCGACCGCTGTCGCTCCATCCCCGTCTGCAATGGTAAAGCCACCCAATGCGGTGGCTTGTCCGTTGTTCACCTGGGCGGACGTGCCCAGCGCGACGGCATTCAAGGCACCGACAGCTTTGGACACGCTACCGATGACCACGCTATTGGCGGAGTTCACATCGGCCGAGGCGTGAGTTCCGATGGCTACGCTACTGGTAGAGGCTGATGATGCTCCATCGCCTTGGGCGACGGCTGACGCGCCTGTCGCCTTAGCGGTGATGCCGATGGCAATCGCATTGCTCTGGTTAGAGACAGCGGCTGTGCCTATGGCGACGCTGCTGTTTCCGCCCGAGAGTACATCCTGCCCTATAGCAATCGAGCTACTCCCCAGTGCGCCTGTTCCGGGGGCGGTCCTGGGGCCCAGATACACCGAGTTGATGGAAGAGGCGGTTGCTCCAAAGCCCAGTGCGATGGCATTTTGTGCCGTTGCTTGTGATGAATATCCCACCGCCAATGCACCAAGGGTGTTGGCGCTCGCAAGAGAGCCCAATGCAGTCGCGCCTATGCCGCTCGCCGTGGCCCCCAGGCCCATGCACGAAGCGGTACTGTTATAGGCATTGAAAGGCGCCGGATTGCAGTCCACCGACTGAGCATGCGATGGCAAGGCCCATCCCATCCCGCCCGCTGCGGCAAGCAAGATCAAGATCCCCGAGCGCGGGCGCAACAACGATGTGCGTGCGTCCGCTCGCTGGCCTTGTCTACCGCTGCCCTGGTGCGATGCCAGCTCCGAAACCACCACGAGCTGATTCAGCGCGCGGCTCCATATCTTTCGATAGATCTTGTTCATGCCTGACTCCCGATATGACTGATTTGGCATCAGGGAATTGCGATCAGGACAAAGTGCGGGGCGCAAAGACCTGTCGCGCATGCGTCAGGCCCAGGCACAGGACGATTAAACCCTGCGCTCACGCCATGGCATGAACGTTTTTAGAAAAGCAAAATTTCTGGTCGATGCGCTCGGCTACTGAGAAACCTGCACAACCCCTGGTTTATGTCGAAGACTCAAACGAAACGGCATGACTGGGGAATCCGCCTGGTTCGCTTCGTTCTGCTGGTGCGACATTCAAGTATTCAGCCATGCAAGCGGTGCATCTCGATGTAAATGCGCCAATTTGGCCTTAACTGAAGTGCGGCTGTCGCATAGGAAAGAATCGCACTACCAGAACGATCTTGTGAGTGGTAATGAATGGGTTAAATATGAAATGCATCACAATTTGCCACGATTCATTTTGTCTGACCTTATTTATTACAATTTCCCGGGTGATTTAGAAAATCTAATTAGATTTCTAATTGGAAATCTAATTACGCTAAATGGCAGCCTGATCAGAAAGATTGCGCAAAATTTACGCGGGGCTGCCTTTCGCTACATAGTGCCGTTACTCCGCCTGGGCACACCATGCAGCTTCCGCTTCCTAAAGCGCCAATGGGCATTACCGTCTTGAGCATCATGATTATCCAGGGCCCCCACGCCACCGCGCGCTCGATCAGCGCCGAACTGCTGGGCCAGTTGCAACAACTGGCACATGCGGCAGGTCGTACCCTGGAACTCTGCCCCTGTGGCGGCCTGCGCGACTTCGTTGCCCGCGTGCGTGCGGTGCGCTCGCAAAGTACGGAGTTCATGCTGCTCGATCCGGGTGAGCTTACGCAGGAGGCACAAGGGCACCCGGAAGCGGGCCTGTGCGACGCACTCGACGAGCTGAGCACGCCCTATATCGAAGTACACGGCGACACTGCAGCCTCGCTCGAAATCCCTAATGGTTCGCATGGCGCACCGCTCGCCACCATCATGATCAATGGCGACCTGGGTACCAGCTACCAGATCGCCCTGGGCATTGCGTTACGGCAGTTGCGTGAGGATGGCGTGGCTCTAAACGCCTGATCGTCGCATGGTGATTTACGGAAAACCTCACTCCTTCCTATCGTCATCCCGGCGCAGGCCGGGATCCAGTGACGTTGTGATCGGTTATCGCGCGAATCATGAACATCTGCTCTATCGCGAAGATCGGAAACCGAAGCCACTGGATCCCGGCCTGCGC